>JADEYI010000446.1_pt1 | contig 57595 bp, 81 predicted proteins | sample 8542331 | NCBI WGS metagenome assembly JADEYI01 (sample SAMN16510988, study PRJNA670497) | mine drainage metagenome | isolation source: biofilm near Copperflume 1 | place: Germany: Marsberg coppermine Kilianstollen | collected 2018-02 | reverse complement strand
GGCCGAGATTGATCCGGGCGCTGATGAAACTGGACAAAGCCGAGGAACGGAACCATGAGTGAAGAACAGAGGCCGGAAGGCCGCAGCGTCGGCTTGAGCGCCGGGTTAGAGGGCACGCCGCGAGAATTGGAATTGCTGGAAATTTTCGAGCATGAGCAAGAAGCTCTGAAACACCCCGTGCACCAAGTTTATTTTCGCGCCGGACTGATCGCCTGCCGCGAATACATGGCGCGCTTCGTCGAGTGCGAGAACCCTGTAATTGCTCAGAGCATCCGGGCGAACTGGTGGCCTGATCTTGGAGATGACCTCGGTGCGCCTCGGCAGATTGATTGGGCCGAACTGACCGAAGGCGAATACGGAGAGCCTGGATTCCGCTGCAAAGGGGCAGACGAAGTGTCTCCGACCCTAGAAGCGCTACCGATTGCGCTCGCATTCCTGATGCGCTCTAACACTAATTCATCTGCGGATTCCGACGAATAACACAGGAGACAAACCCAATGCGTGACCCAACATGGTTTGCCGCGTTTGAGCGGTCGTTGGCCGAAGGTGCAACCGATGACGAGGCCGTGAAGGATGCCGATCAGCGGGTGCGTGATTATTTCGACGATGTACTGGAACACAGGAGACACAGCAATGGCGGACAGACGAGTCCTTCGCGAACGTAGACGTCAGCGTTATTACGTCACGCGCAAGGGTATGCAATACCACGTAATGTGTGGCGATGCGCCGCGTAGTCTTTTCAGTTCACTGATCAGTCACCGCGCGCAGCTTGTCGCAAGCGAGTTTCAACAGGCGTACCATGAAGGACTCTGCTCACAGGTAGGTTTACCGTGAGCCCGGCGGAAGTTCTATGTGCCGTGGGCGCTGTGTTTGCGGCTGAGTTGGCAGTAACGACAGCTTGCGCAATCGAATCGCTTCTACGGTTCTGGAGCAAACCGTCGCGCAGCAGAAGCACGCTATCGCATTAGCCCACAATAACGAGCGCACGGGCGTTATACTGCAACCTCAACACGCGGAGCAAACATGGCAATAAAATTCACAACGACCGCGAAGGCTGGCGCGTTGCACGGGATCAAGGTGTGCGTCTATGCTCGCGCCGGTATGGGCAAGACGACCCTATGTGCGACGGCGCCTAGACCCTTCATCATCAGCGCAGAAGCCGGTCTCCTGTCACTACGCAAGTTCGCTATCCCAGTCGCGGAGATCGCCACATATGCCGACCTGTGGGAAGTTTACGAGTTCTGTACCAAGTCCAAGGAGGCAGCGAAGTACGACACCTTCTGCCTTGACTCCGTCACTGAAATCGCAGAGCGCGTGCTGGCTGCGGCCAAAGCATCCAGCCGTGACCCGCGCCAAGCCTACGGTGCGCTCGCGGACGACACCTACGCGCTAATCCGGGCCTTCCGCGATATCAGCGGCAAGCACGTCTATTTCAGCGCTAAGCAGCAGACCTACATTGCCGACAACGGCGGGATGCCTATGTTCGGGCCCGCCATGCCGGGGAAGCAACTGGGGCCGGGGATGCCGTACCTCTTCGACTTGGTTGCCAATATCAACGTTGCGAACACGAATGACGGTAAGCCTTACCGTTACTTGCGCACGCAGCCTGACGCGCAGTACGACGCGAAGGACCGCTCGGGGGCGCTTGACCCCATTGAACGGCCGGACCTTTCGTACATCTTCCAGAAGATACTCACTAGCTAGAACAGGAGCAGCACATGCAGATGAACTTTGATGCAAACACGGTCCCTCCCGCAGAGACACGTGAAGCAGTCCCCGAGGGGTGGTACTCTGTCGTCATCACCGAATCGGAGATGAGGCCGACGCGCGACCAGCAGGGGCACTACCTCAACCTGACCTTTAAGGTCATCGCGGGGCAGTATCAGGGCGCTGTGGTATACGACCGCCTTAACCTGCACAACAGCAGCGAAAAAGCAGTCGAGATCGCGTTTCGCACGCTGTCGTCCATCTGCCGTGCGACGGGGCAGATGGTGATTCAGGACACGCAGCAGCTCCACAACCACCCGCTTGAGGCCAAGGTCACGCTGCGCGAAGCAGGTCACGGCGCGGACGGCAAGATGTACCCCGAAACGAACGAGATCGCGGGCTACCGCGCTCAGGGTTCGGGCGGAGCCACGGGCGGTGGTGGCGACACAGTGCCTGCGTGGGCGGCTCCCGCAGCAGCCGCAGCGCCTGCCGCGCCTGCCGCCCCCGCGTGGCAACCCCCGCAGCAAGCCCCCGCGCAGCAAGCCCCCGCGCAGCAGCCAGCGTGGCAGCCAGCGTGGCAGCCCCCCGCTGCTGCTGGAGCGCAGGCGACGCCGCCTTGGGCGCGCTAAACTAGCAGCGCTCCTCGTGGCAACATTGCCCGGCAGGGATTGTTCTGCCGGGCTTTTCTTTGGAGCCTTATGACCATCTATAAAGCAGATATGACGCTTGCGATGCTTGCGGCGTCGATGGAAGCAGACGGAGGCAACGCCTACCGCGCGCACCTACGTCAAACAATACCCGAGGCTCACGACGCTTATAAAAGCGATGAGGACGGAAAGCGCTCGCACCTCGGAGCCTCCGTAGTCAGCGGCGATTGTGCGCGCGCTTTGTGGTACGGGTTCCGCTGGGTGCAGAGGTCGGCTCCCGCTGCACGAATGCTTCGCTTGTGGAATCGCGGGCACTTGGAAGAAGCGCGGATCATAGCGCTCTTGCGGTCGGCAGGTCTAAATTACTGGCAGTATGACCCCCACACGGGGAAGCAGTTCCGCGTTGCGGACCACGGCGGCCACTACGGTGGCTCGACGGACGGTGCATCGCAGGGCTACCCGGAGATGCCTTCGGAGTACCTGCTGACCGAGATTAAAACGCACGCGCTCAAGTATTTCACGAAGCTCGTGTCGCAAGGCGTTCGCCGTGCCATGCCGAAGCATTACGGGCAGATGCAGGTCTACATGGATAAGCTCGGGTTTCGCTGGGGCATCTATTTCGCTGTCAACAAGAACGACGACGACATCTACGCGGAGTTCGTACCGTACGACCAGCAGGAGGCGCACAGGCTTTCTCGCCGCGCGCACCTAGTGATAACTTCTGCCACACCGTTGCCGCGCCTGCGCGATGACCCCACGTGGTATCAGTGCAAGTTCTGCGATTTTCACGACGTGTGCCACAAGCGACTCGACCTGCACAGGAGCTGCCGCACTTGCCAGCATGCTGTCGTCGCGGATAACGGATGGCGGTGCGGTGCTGGTACACATGCGGAGCTGCTGTCTAAGGAGCAGCAGCTGACGGCGTGCGACGCTTACGCTGCGATCGCCAATGACGATTGAAGACCGTTATTACCAGCGCAACGCCGTAGATGCGCTGTGGCACTACTTCGAAAAAGAAACAGGCAACCCTGTTCTGGCGTTGCCCACAGGTACAGGGAAATCCGTTGTCATCGCGCGTTTCGTCCAGGAGGCTTTCCGGGCGTACCCGCAAACGCGGCTCATCATGGCAACGCACGTCAAGGAGCTTGTCGCGCAGAATTTAGAAAAGCTCTTGCGCATGTGGCCGACAGCACCCGCGGGCGTCTATTCAGCGGGGCTTAATCGAAAAGAGATAGCGCCCATTGTGTTCGGCAGTATCGACAGCATGTACCGCAAGGCTGCGGACTTCGGTCCGCGCGACATTGTAATCATCGACGAAGCGCACCTTGTGCCCCCGTCGTCCGACACAAAGTATCAACGGTTCCTGTCCGACCTCATGGACGTTAATCCAAGGCTAAAGATAGTTGGGCTGACAGCGACAAGCTACCGTCTGGGGTTGGGTAGCATCACGAACAATGGAATATTCACGGACATAGCGTACGACATCACACAGCGCGAGTCGTTTAATAAGCTCGTCCGCGAGGGGTTCATTGCGCGGCTGCTACCAAAGCAGGCGCGGACGGAGATCGATACCGCGGACGTCGCCACGCGCGGCGGTGAGTTCGTTGAAAAGCAGCTTCAAGAGGCTGCGGATAAGGAAGCAATTACGCGCGCCGCTGTGACGGAGATTGTGGACACAGGATACCGCGAGAATCGTAGTACATGGATCATTTTCACTACAGGTATCGCGCACACCGAGCACGTCACCGAGATGCTGCGCGACGCGTTCGGTATCCGTGCAGCGGCTGTGCACTCCAAAATGCCTTCCGCGACGCGCGATGCAAACATCGCAGCACTGCAACGCGGGGATATCACAGCGCTCGTCAACAGCAACATTCTGACAACTGGTTTCGACTGCGCAAAGATAGACCTGCTGGCTGTGCTACGTCCAACGAAGTCCCCCGTGCTCTGGGTGCAGATGCTAGGGCGTGGTACGCGACCGAGCCCCGGGAAAACAGATTGCCTTGTGCTGGACTTTGCGGGTAACACACGGCGCCTCGGCCCAATCAACGACCCCGTCCTGCCTAAGCCCAAGCGCAAGGGCGGCGGGGGTGGCACGGCGGGCGCACCTGTGCGCTTGTGCGACGTGTGCGCATACTACAGTCACGCTTCCTTGCGGCATTGCGAGCACTGCGGCACGGAGTTCCCGCAAGTCGTCCGCTACGGCGCGAGCGCTGATACACTTGCGCTCATCGCAGGCGACGACGTACCAAAGATAGAGACGTTTAAGGTTGAGCAGGTTACTTACCATAATAGGATACGACCGGGGAAACCCAACGCGCTCAAGGTGTGTTACTTTTGCGGTCTTGCATTATTCAACGAATGGGTATGCTTGGACCACGATAAGTTCGCTTTACAGCGCGCGCATAGCTGGTGGCGAAAACGCTCGCACCTCGACCCGCCAAGCAGCGTCAGCGCCGCGATGCCGCATGTCCACACCTTACGTGTTCCAACACATATCCGCGTCTGGGTGAATAAGAAACACCCCGACATACTTTCCCACGCGTTTAACGGAGTATTCGACGATGCCGCCAATCCTACCGCCCCCGCCCCGTCCGGAGGTTAACGACGCACAGCTCAAGCCGCTTGCACGTGCGCTAGCAGACTACTACGGCTTGCGTCGTACCTGCGTCGATTGCCTGCATTTCAATTCGGCGAGCGAAGAGTGCGATCTATACCACCAGCGACCCCCCGCACGCATCATTGCGCGTGGTTGTGATAGTTTTGAGGACGATATTCCCTTCTAGTTCAAGCAGTTAGCGCTCAGCTAGAATAAGTGATTGATTTAACGACGATTATAGTTGTTGACTCAGAGTCCCTGATGCCTGATTATGTACCCACACCGCAGCACAGCGGGACACTACAAAGGAGCACAGAGCATGGACACCACCAAGATCAAGGCTGACGGCTACACGAACGCTTCCAACGCCAAGCGCGCTGCCAAGGCCGCCAACTGCGCCGAGTTCACCGTAGTCAAGGAGAACGAGCGCTATTTCGTTCGCACAGCTGGCTTCGTCAAGTCCCAGCAGAAGGCGCCGGAAGCCCCTGCGAAGGCTGCTGCCCCCGCTGTAACTGAAGCCCCGGTTCGCGAGCGCAAGCACAGCACGACCCCGAAACCGACGAAAAAGGTTTGGGACGTTGCGGACAGCATGCCCGGCGCGACCCGCCAAGAAGTTCTTCACGCCTGCAAGCGTCGCGGCATCACGTACAACACCGCGTCGACGCAGTATTACCACTGGTGCCAGCTTCAGGCAGAGATGCAGGCCGCCAAGGAAGCCAAGAAGTCGAAGTAATCGCAAGGGCCCCCGACGCATACCGCGCGGGGGCCCTACCAACGGCACGGGAGTACAGCCGGGCCGAGTAAGTGATTGAATTGCTTGTGAATAAAGTTCGGCATGTTCGCTCTAGTTGACTTATAATAAACGCACAACACAAGGAGCGACACATGAGCAAGCTATTCAACCTTACCCCGTCCAAATCCTACGCCACGGAAGCGAACGCGATCAAAGCCTTCGAGAAAATCTTCGCTGACGAGGACGTGCGCTACTTCATCGCCCGCACAGCCGACGGAGAGCGTTTCTTTCCTGTCGCGATCGGCCAGAAAGCTATAGACGCCTGCGTGCACTTCCATTTCAACGTCATTTTCTAATCACGCCGCGCGGGGGCTTCGGCCCCCGCCGCAGGAGCACATCATGGACGACAACAAGAAAATCATCGAGCGTATTCGCAAGCTGCTCGCGGTCGCCGCCAGCAGTAGCGGCGCCAGTGAAAATGAGATGGAGATTGCGATGCGACGTGCGCACGCGCTCATCGCGCAGCACAACATCGATATCACGCTGGTTGAGAACAGCCCGGAAAAAGAGGAGCCTGTGGGCACGGATACGTTCCATTGGGGGAAAACCGGCAATGCGAACCGCGCGGGGCCGTGGTCGCGGTTCATCGCTATGGCGATCGCTAAGCTCAACTTCTGCGGGTATTACTATACACGCGTGGGTTCGCACAGCGACGCGCATATCTTTATTGGGCACGAGGTGAACCGCACTGTCGCTCGCATGGTCTCGCAGTACGTGATCGACACAATCGCGGCAGAAGCGCGGCAGCAGGCGCGTCTCAACCCCGACGACAAAGCCTACTTGAACACCTTCCGCAACGCTGCGGCGAAGCGCATCGTTGCCCGTTGTGACGCGATGGTCCGCGAAGCTACTGCCGCCGACTCCGCGCCTGGGACCGCGCTCGCGCTGCGTAATGCGTACGAACGCGAAGCGCAGGCTGTGCGTTCGTACAAGGAAGAAAAACTGGATCTCCGTACGCGCCGCCAGAACGCGCGCGGCGGCAGCGTTACGGGTGCGGCTGCGGGAGCCGCTGCCGGCGACCGCGTCTCGCTGCGGCCCGAACTCGGTGCGAGCACGTCGCCTTCACCGCGCGCCCTGAAATAGAGAAACAAACGCAGCCGCAGCAGCTCCGCCCTTGCTATGTTATGCACGGGCGGAGCGCCAACTGGAGTACCTTTATGACCGCGCAAACTGTTACCCTTGTCGACCTCGATAAGCTGCGGCTTGTGAAAAAGCTGCCGTCGACCGAGGCTGCGGAATACTGGGCAGACCTCGTGCTGCACCAAGCGAACTACATCATCCTGGACTGCACCAAGCGTGCTTTGGCGACGTTCAGCGCGCTCGAGCTGCGCATGCTGTACGACAATCACAGCGTAAAGAAAATGCCGGACAGCGTGCAGGACTACACGTCACTCGTCCAAGCTGTAGCAGGTATCGTTGAGGACATGCCTGTCGACGATACCGACGTGCCCGCACTGCGCAAGAAACTGCGGCGGGAACCTGCGCCGCCAACCATCGGCACACAGGGAACGCATGCCGTTGCCGCGCCTGCGCAACCGGCGGGCCGCCCTTGGGAAGCTGCACCCACAGCAGCAAAGCCCCACAGCACCCCCGCAGCGCGCGCGGCAGGCCCTGTTACGCGCCCACGCGGCGGTGCCACTGCTACCGTGTGGGATGTCTGCGATCAGCTCTACGCGATGCCGGAGTATTCGACAGCAAAAGAAAGCGCGGCTATCATGAAGGAATTACGCTCAGCGGCTATCGATACATGCGTAGAGAAAGGCGTGAATAAGTCCACGGCCAGCGTTCAGTTCGGCAAGTGGAAAAGCAGTATCTAAAAGGGCGAGCCATACAGAATTAGAGCTGTTACTGTACGTCCAGCTCGCCCCCGAATGGCAAGCCTAAACAGAACCACCCACAAACGAGGTCCACATCATGTCAACCAAAGAAAAAGCAGCCGCCGCTCCCAAGCCCGCCAAGAAAGAGGCTGCCGCGAAGCCTGCGCCGAAGCCCGAGCAGCCGAAGCAGAATGACGTCACCCGTCCAGCCGAAGGAACCAAGACCGGCCGCGTCTGGGCGATCGCGGACAAGCTGTCCGCCGACAACAAAACCCCGGCCGAGCGCGCCGTTGTGATGGAGGCTGGCCGCAAGGAGCAGATCCCTGACGCGACCATTGCTACGCAGTACGGTCGGTGGCGCCGGTTCAACGGCCTGTTCGGCCGTACCGCCAAGCCCGTCGTCGAGAAGAAGGCGACCAAAGCAGCAAAGACCTCCGAAGCGAGCGCGTAACTGCGCCGCTGCGGGGAAGAAAGCCGCCGCTAATCACGGCGGCTTTTTTATTCTACAAAGTAGTTGCCACCCCGCACGGGGCAGCACAAAATAAAGCACACAGGAGCCGCTATGCCGAATACACAAGCGCCGGAAAAGCGCGCCCGAACCGACGGTCAGGTTCTCGACGTGCACTCCGTTTTCTATACCATCCAAGGCGAGGGCCCTTACGCTGGGAGACCTGCTGTGTTCGTTCGCCTTGCCGGGTGCAATCTTCAGTGCCCCGCTTGCGATACAGAGTACACAACGGGACGCCGCGCCGTACCTATCGACGAGCTTGCACTCGATGTGCGCCAGCAGACGCGTATCCCCGGAAGCGCTTCGCCGTACAACCCATATCACCGTCGTCCATACGACCCCCTAGTCGTCATCACGGGCGGTGAGCCCATGCGGCAAGACCTGCTTCCCTTTGTGCTCCTGCTCGACGCGGCGGGGTATCTTGTGCAGGTCGAAACCAACGGGTCATTCACGCCGAGCCGTTCGATGCTGTTTTCTCGCTGCGACATCGTGTGCAGTCCAAAGACTGCGACGGTGCATAGCACAATCCGGGACAACGCCGTCGCTTGGAAGTACGTGCTGCACGCGGACAGCGTCGCGGACGACGGGTTGCCCCGCGTAGCACTTGCGCACCCCATACGCGACGGGCAGGTTGTGGCGCGGCCACCAGAATACTTCCCAGCTTGCAACATATACGTCCAGCCTATCGACGTTGGCGACGCGGCCGAGAACCGGCGGCACTTGCAGGCTGCAATACGTTCGAGCATGCAACACGGCTACACGCTCGGTCACCAGATGCACAAGCATGTTGGTCTACCATAAGGAGCAAACCATGACAAGGGCTGTCATTATCTACTCAGGCGGCATGGATTCTTTTACCACCCTGCACGCGGCGCGTGAATCAGGGCACACGGTGCAGGCGCTGTCGTTGAACTACGGGCAGCGCCACGTTAAAGAGCTGGATTACGCAAAAGCTGAATGCGACCGGCTTGGCGTAAAGCATACAATTCTGAGCGCGCAGATGCTGTGCCATGTACTCGGCGGTTCTGCGCTCACGGACAAGACCATCGCCGTGCCGGAGGGGCACTACGAGTCCGAAACAATGAAAGCGACCGTCGTGCCCAACCGCAACATGATTATTTTATCGTTGGCTATCGGTATCGCTGTCGCCGAGGGCGCGGACTTCGTTTACACAGGCGTTCACGCGGGTGATCACGCTATCTACCCGGACTGTCGTAGCGAGTTTATCGATGCCATGAACAGCGTGGCCGCTATTGCGAATTACACACCCGTTCGCATCGAAGCGCCGTTCCTGCACGCGAACAAGGCGGATATCCTGCGTTACGGACTGGCGCGCAACCTGGACTACGGTAGGTCTTGGACCTGCTACAACGGGCGCTCCTTTGCTTGTGGGAAGTGCGGCGCATGCCAAGAGCGCCTGGAAGCGTTCGCGACGAACAACGCAATCGACCCCCTCGTGTACGAGGACTCGTTCTAATGCACACAGTCACCAAGACGTACGGGCACCAGAACGGTATCTCCACAGCCTTTCGTCAGTGGCGCGCAGAGTCACATTGCGCGTTCGTGCACGGCTACGCGTTGGCTTTTGAATTCGAGTTCGGTGCACACACGCTCAACCGTTGCGGCTGGGTGGTCGACTTCGGAAATCTAAAAGACCTCAAGCGCGCAATCCTTGCAACGTTTGACCACAAACTTGTTTACGCTGCTGATGACCCAAACCGCGAGCTATACCGCGCGATGCACGCCAGTGGCGTTGCGGACGTTGTGGAGTTGCCCGCGGTAGGCTGCGAAGCGTTCGCTGCCTACGTGGCAGAGCTTGCGCAGCAGTGGCTTGACGCCCACGAACCGGATGGTCGCGTATGTCTGCTTCGCGCTACAGTCAAAGAACACGGCGCGAATAGCGCTACCTACTTTCCAGAATAAGGGGCACCCATGGCTCACAAAAAACATTACGCCACGTTCGCCGATATTGGACAGCGCGCCGCCCGCGTCGCACGTTGCATCCAACAGAACGTCCCACACGAGGCCGGTTCCCGCATCGCTATCCATGGCGTACCCCGCGGAGGTGTGCCTGCGGCGCTTGCCGTGTTAGCAGCAACGGCCACGAACGGGCTCGGCAATGCGCTTTTTATCGTCGATGACCCCGCTCTCGCGGACTGCTTTGTCGACGATATCATAGACTCGGGCGCGACAAGAGCGCGCTACTGCGACAAGTACGGCAAGCCGTTCTTCGCACTCTACAGCGCGGACACCATGCCAATCGCTGACGTAAAGCCGTGGATTGTTTTTCCGTGGGAGGGCGACAGCGACAGCAGTATCGCCGATAACGTCACGCGTATTCTACAGTACATCGGCGAAGACCCGACGCGTGAGGGTTTACGCGAGACGCCTGCACGCGTAATCAAGGCCTGGGACGAATGGACATCTGGCTACGGTCAACAACCCAAGGACGTGCTGAAGTGCTTTGCTGACGGGGCAGACGGGTGCGACGAGATGGTACTTGTGCGCGACATCCCGTTCTACTCCCTATGTGAGCATCACGCAGCACCTTTCTTTGGTTCGGTGACGGTCGGGTACATTCCGAAAGAGCGCATCGTGGGCCTGTCCAAGATCCCGCGCCTTGTGGACATCTTTGCTAAGCGATTGCAGGTGCAGGAGCGTATGACAAACCAGATCGCTGACGCAATGCAGAACCACCTCACACCTACAGGCGTCGGCGTTGTAGTCACCGCTCGCCACCTGTGCGTCGAATCGCGCGGTATCGCAAAGCAAGGCCACACAACAGTGACTTCCGCCTTGCGCGGTGTGATGAAGGAGAACGGCTGCGCACGTAGCGAGTTCTTGGAACTCGCCCGCCCGCGCTAAGCCGTGCATATCTATTGCGCAGCGGTCTACACCAATGGATACCGCGCCGGAGGAAACTCCGGCCGGTACGCTAAACTTACGGACGGCGAAAAAGTAATCGTCGACGCTGTGCCCCACCTGCTCGAGTCTTACCACTACGTCTCCCGCCAGCGTTTCGTAGACGCGATGCGGGAAGATAACGTAAAAGTGTTCTTGGACTCCGGCGCATTCTCTGCGCACACGCTGGGCGTTAAGGTCGACGCGAAAGCCTACGCGGATTATATTAACCGCAACCGCGATATCATCCGCGTAGAGGACGACGCATTGCTGGCCTCTGTACTCGACGGTATCGGCGATCCGCTAAAGACGTGGCAGAACCAGCAAGAGCTGGAGCGCTACGGCGCCCCCGTGTTGCCGTGCTTCCACTACGGCGAGGACGAGCGCTATCTCGAACACTATATAGCAAAGTACGGTTACATCACGCTAGGCGGCATGGTACCCATATCGACGCCTATGCTGATCGTATGGCTCGATCGCCTGTGGGAGAAGTACCTCACGGACGGCAGCGGGCGACCGCGACTCAAGGTGCACGGTTTCGGTGTGACGTCTTTACGACTCATGGAAAGGTACCCGTGGTATTCGTGCGACTCCAGCTCATGGGTGCAGACAGCCGCGTTTGGATCCGTGTTTATTCCGGGGATCGGGCCGCTGAATGTATCTTCGACTTCGCCTAGCCGGCACGTGATGGACAGGCATATCACTACACTGCCCCCGATCGTGCAAGAGTCCATTGAAAAACAGGTGGGCGAAATCGGCTTCAATATGCAGCGCCTTTCTACTGTTTACGAATCCCGCGCCGCCTTCAACTTGTACGCTTACACACATATGAACATCGCACTCAAAGATCAGGCAACAGCGCAGTTCACCCGCCACACCCAGACTCTTTTTGACGACGCCGATTTCAGATAAGGTCGCGGCGACTGCGCACTGCTACGCTACAATAAACCAACTACGGGAGCAGCAGATGCTAGATGTACTTAATTTTGTGAAGGGCGCCGTAGCAAAGCGCGACCTATTGCCGACCCTTACGCACTTTCATATCGCGGGCGGGCGAATTCTAGGCTATAACGGACGCATCGCACTCAGCAGTCCAATCGGCTTGGACATTGACGCTTGCCCCCTCGCACAACCCTTCGTTCGCGCTATCGAAGCGTGTACGGAAGAAGTCGCCTTGAACCTGACAGCGTCGGGGCGGTTGAGCGTCCGCAGTGGCAGCTTTCGCGCGAACATTGCTTGCACAACTGAGGAGTTCCCCGCCATCGCGCCAACGGGGGAACACGTAACGCTCAGCGAAGACTTTTTAACCGCGCTGGCAACACTCGTCGACTTTACGGCGGAGGACGCGTCGCGCCTGTGGGCGAATGCCGTACTTTTCCGCGGGGACTGCGCTTACGCAACGAATAACGTAGTGGCTGTGGAATACAAGCTAGGCACGCCCTTCCCGGTAGAGATTGCTGTACCCGCGACAGCTATTCGCGAGCTGCTGCGCATTAAGGAACTGCCGGAGTCCGTGCAGGTAACGAGCAATTCAGCCACCTTCCACTACAGTGAAGGCCGCTGGCTTAACACGACGCTTTACAACACGGCGTGGCCTGACATCGGCGCGCTAGTTCAGCGACCCCATAACGCGGAACCCATCCCCGACGGGTTCTTCGCGGCTGCCGCGAACCTAAAACCGTTCGTTGATGAGCTTAAACGTATCTACATGATGCCCGGGTTTATCGGCACAGCCCCACGCAGCGACGAGGGCGCCAACTACGCACTACCCGAAATCACAGTCTACGGGTGTTACAACGTCGACCAACTACAACGTATAGAAAAGATTGCAACGCATGCGGATCTGACAGCGTACCCCGCGCCGTTTATGTTCAGCAGCGAGAAGATTCGCGGCGCGATGGTCGGCCTCAAATAATGCGCTTTGATGCTGACGGCTTGTTCTGGCAGGACGCACCCGTCGAATCCACACGGGGAAGCCGCGCGCCACGCCCGCAACCGCCGATCCCCGATACCGGCTGGAAGCCCCCGCGCGAGTTTCCGAACCTGTCCGGCGCTGCGGTCATTGCGCTGGATACGGAAACGTACGACCCCGAACTGACGGATCGCGGGCCCGGGTGGGCGCGGCATAGCGGGCACCTCTGTGGCGTTTCGATCGCTGTCGAAGATGCTGCCTGGTATTTCCCCATGCGACACAGCATCGAACCAGAGGACAACCTAGACCCCGAAAATGTTCTTGCATGGCTGCGCGATACACTTGGAAATCCCAAGCAACCCAAGATCGGTGCCAACCTGTATTACGACGCGGGCTGGTTGCAAGAAGAAGGCGTTATTGTGCGCGGGGAGCTTGTCGACGTACAGTATGCCGAAGCCCTGCTGGAAGAACAAAGCCACGTCAACCTCGAGCACCTCGGGCAGAAGTACCTCGGAACGGGCAAGGACACAGATCTACTGAAAAAGTGGATCATGGATTATTACGCGCCTGCGAAGACTGCGTGGCGTGGGGATATCCACAGGTGCCCGCCGCGCCTTGTGGGGCATTACGCAGAGATGGACGCCGTACTGCCGTTCCAGATTATCAAACAGCAATACAAACGGCTGGCGCAAGAGAATCTTGTCGACGTGTTCCGCTTGGAATGTGGGCTCATCCCGCTACTCGTGGCAATGCGGTTCCGCGGCGCGCGAGTAGACTTGGACAAGGCTACACAGATTAAGGAAGAATTGGACGCAACGGCTGCTGGGTATCGCGAGGAGCTTAAAAGACTCACTGGAGTAGAGGTGAACGTCAATGCTGCCGAAAGCATTGCACAAGCGTTCGACAACCTTGGGCTGGCTTATCCGCGTACCAAGGCCACGGACAACGCGCCCAACGGCAAGCCGTCGTTCGTTAAGACGTTTCTAGAGCACCTCGACCATCCTGTCGGGGACCTCATTCGCGGCATCCGCGAAGCGGAAAAGATGGCGAACACTTTTATCCAGAGCTACATACTGGACGCTCACGTGGACGGGCGGGTGTACGGGCAGTTCCACTCATTGCGGGGGGACGAGAATGGTACGCGCAGCGGGCGCTTGAGTAGCAGCACACCGAACTTGCAGAACATCCCGACGCGTACCGAGATGGGCAAGCGTATCCGCGAGGTCTTTATCCCCGACGACGGTCGATTCTGGGAACGCTACGACTACAGCCAAATCGAATACAGGCTGCTGGCACACCACGCGGTCGGCCCGCGTAGCGACGACATACGGCGGCGCTACTGCACGGACCCCGAAACGGACTACCACGAAGAAACCCGTCGCATGGTCCACGAGATCGCGCACATGCTGCTCGATCGAAAACCTGTGAAGAATATCAACTTCGGGCTGACCTACGCAATGGGCAAGCCGAAGCTAGTCCGCTCGCTGGGGCTGACCAAAGAACAGGGCGACGAACTGTTCGAGGCGTACCATCACGCTGTCCCGTTCACAAAAGCAACGCTCGAATCGTGCGACGAAGAAGCGCAGCGCCTCGGATACATCACTACGCTGCTAGGGCGCCGCTCCCGGTTCGACTTGTGGGAACCTAAAGAATGGCGCGGCAGGGGCGAACGTCAACGGGCGCTCCCGTACGAGGTGGCTGTGCGGGAATACGGGCACGTGCGCCGCGCAATGACGCACAAAGCGCTGAATCGTAGGTTGCAGGGCGGTGCCGCCGACGTGATGAAGCGTGCGATGGCGCGCGCTTGGGATGATGGCGTATTCCACATCATCGGTGTCCCCATGCTAACGGTTCACGACGAGCTAGACTTAGATAACGACGGTCAGCACCCCGACGCGTGGCGCGAGCTCGAGCACATCCTGGAGGAAACGACGCCGCTACGCGTTCCCGTGCGTGCGGACCACGAAAGCGGCCCCAACTGGGGCAAGCTAGGCCCCGTGCCGCGCGCTGCCTAGCGTGCTGCTGCTGTTTCCGTGCGCGTGCTGTAGGGTAACCGCGGGTAAGCGTTAAAACGGGGGCAAGCGGCGCTAAGTGCTTGATCTAACGTGAACTAAAAAGCTGGCCTACGTCGAGTCAATGCTCTAATATGTACTCACGTTCAACGCAGCACTGAGGAGTAAAACGCGATGTTCAAGTTTGAGTACGCGATCAAGTTTCCCGACGGCGAATATTACACGGGCCGCGCGGGCGAAGGGTTTACGGGCCCCAAGCACGAAGCCTTTACCCTGACGGAAGAAGGCGCGCATCGTCTCCTCGATAACTGGCAGTCGCGTGGCTTCTGGGAAGGCGCGATTGTGGAACGGCAAGCGTAGGCTATATAGCCGCAATGGAAAAGGAATAACATTATGTCCGCTCAATACGCAGTCGTAGAGCATCGGTGCGTTGCGATGTCCACAGATTTTTCGCAGACGCTGGTTGCCGAAAAATTCGGGCCGGAAGTCCTTGCGCGGCTCCCCCTGTATTCGCGCGGCCCGCGAAAGGGGCTGCCCAAGGGCTATCTATGTTGGCGGAAATGCACCGTCGGCGGATGGTCCCGCATGCGGCAATGTGTCGTTTACCCCGGCACGTCCGAATGGTGCGTGCGTCTCGCGGTCGATTACATGGACCCGGAAAACCAGACCGTGCTTGCAACATGGGAACGCGGCAGCGGTACTACTATCGTAGCGGACGCAGCGCGTTCGAGCTAACACGAAATAACGGCGGAGGACGGGCAATGGCGGAGCTAACAATTGTTGAACACATGGAACAGCGCGCGCGCGAAGCGTATACCTACTCGCTTCGCGGTGCCTACGCTAGGCTGGACGATTGGCAGCGGCGCGGGTTCCGGCAGGGTGCCACCGTGGAGCGCGTGTTGTGAGCTGGCGGCGCTGGTTCGGCGACGCTGCGCGCACTGCTGCGCTGGCGCTGTGCCTTGCTATCACGATCGCGAGCGGCTATGCGCTGTTCGTGTGGCACGAAGTAGACCTTCTGCCCATGTTCCTTATAGGCGTGACGGGTATTGCTGTATTCATTGTCGAGGAGATATACCATGCTTAAAATCATCTGGCAGTTCCTTTTCCCTGTGAAGCAAAGCACCATGTTCGGTGTCGCTCCGAACTGCAAGGCGTTTACGCGCAAGTCGATGCAATACACGCGCGCAGGGCGCTTACTGACCTACGCCTACCAGCGCGAGGACCCGCACTATCTGAAGCAACCGGAAGTCTAACACTGCCGAAGATTCGCGCTGTTTCATGTGGCGTTTACTGCTCGCCGGGGCGAAACGAATGCCCCGTCGAGTTATCGTCCGCTTGCTTAGATTCTAGTAACGTAATTCGGTGTTCGTGGTCGGCCTGTAGGTTCACTATCTCTGTGATTTCCTTTTGCATGCGCCGAACCGCGACGTCGTTGTTGCCTAGCTTGTCCTGAATCTGCGTTAACACTACCAACACTTGCTGTTGCCCCTCGGCTTGCTTATCACTAGCTATCTGCAAACGAGTCCAAGCGCTCCAGAGAATCGTTCCAAGGACAACCAGGAGTATCGGTTGGAGGTATGCTTGCACACTGTTACGAACGCGATCTGACGCGAGCCGATTCCGCTCTGGATCGTTATCCCGCATAAAAGTATCCCCTGCCGCGGATTGTGTTCGCGCGCTATTTCGCGTTGTAGGCTTTCAGCGCGGCGCCAAGTGCAACGCCCATCGCTGTCCAGTCCGCATGCGAAGCGGGAGTCGCTTTGCTTGATTGTGCCTGAACGATGATTTGGGCAATAGAGCTGGCAAGCGCCAAAGCGACACCTGTCATAGCGGCGATCTCTGGCTGCCCGCTCAGGACGCTTGCGTCAGTAGCAAGCGCTTGCGCGATTGGTGCGGCGTTCTCAAGTGCATTGCTGACATCGGATGCTGTGCTCATTTTACCGCTCCTTGCTGTGACATTTGAAGTGCCAGCGCGTTGAGGCTGGACAATATTCCGGCAACTGCCATGTTCGCGTTGGTCGGCGGATTCGGCATGAGGCAAAAGGCTGCGGCTGCATTCAGCGCAGTACCGACCTTCTGCTGCGCGTCCGGCGATAGCTGCGGTTTGATTGAAGCCATCGCGTTCACTGTAGCTGTCAGACCTTGGCAGGCTGCCAGCGCTTGCCCGCTCGTCGCAGGTGTGGTCGAACAGCCTTGCAAGGACACCACCGCGATTGCGGCTAGAACCGTAATATATTTCTTCATTTAGATACTCCATTAGGAAATCGCCCAGCGTGGAATCCGCCGAGAGCTGCTAGTGCGCCGACAGCGAGCGTCTGATAATCGCCGGCAGCTACTCTACCAATCAGCACTAGGTAAAAAAGTGACCCCATGATAGCTGTGGCTGCGGCATACTTCGCAAGGGTCGTTATCATGCTAATTTCTCCAGCCATTCTTTTCCAGCAACGCTATTCATCCAGGCCACAACCGCTGTCGCGCCGCAGTTGTATAGGTTGTTCTTTTGCCAGCGGGTCATGTTGGTGTCGAGAAAACAAGCGTCTCCTGCGTCCAAGCCGACAACCGGGATGCCCGTTGCTTTCGCCAAAAGCACCATGTCCTGTTCAGACGCTGACAGCATAATGCTAAGGTCCCGCATCGCTTGCGCGATAAAACCGCGCGCAGGACTGTTCACGGTGGTGTACGTAGTCCGGAGTCCGATACCCGGGCGCTTGCCCGACAGGAAGTTAATTCCGAGGTTGTCGCACATGCCGCCGTCCTGATACCGCTCGTCTACAGCTGGATATACCAGCGGGATTGACATACTGCCTAGGATAGCTTTCCAGAGCGGCATTTCAGGATTGCGCTGCGAATCCCACACCTGCACCGTGCTCGTGGTAAGGTCCGATGTGATCGTGCGAAATGGGATAAGGCAATCGCCTAGCTTGGCATTGTGGGTTATATCCTTGAGCCACGCAGTGACGCTTTTGTTCGACGCTAGATAACCGCGGAAAGGCGCGAGCCACACGCGGATTGGAATTAACTTCGCGAAGTCGGCAGAAACCACGACGTCTTGCAGAGCCTGCGGATCAGCGCCTAGACTGATCAAACCACCGACGATGCTGCCTGCGGAAGTTCCCACGACATCGGACGGACGCGTGTGCGGCCACAGTGCCGACGCGGCGCCGACTTCGATTGACCCCAGTGTCCCAGCGCCCGAAAAAGCCCATTCGCTTGTGGGCAACGGAGTCATGCGGCGCCGGCCTGATCTTTCACGCGCTGCATAGCTTGCGCAAACGATTCACCCTGCTGCGGTATTGGATTGAGCCCTTGCTTGGCGACGCGCTGGATAATCCACGATGGAAAAGTGAGCGAGTGTATGCCTGTTCCGCCGCCGCCGTCGACATGGTCTACACCCGTATGGTGGGGCTGGCAAAGGACCATCATGTTTCGGATGTCGTCCACAGACGCGACCGGTTTGTGCGCCAGCAGTCGTCCATAGCCGTATACGTCGAATATCTGAGACAACGCACGGATCTGTTCCAAGTCTACGACAGGAGCGAACATCCATTCGCCAAAAAAGTGGTGCGCCTGAAGGTTGTCTTTACCGCCGCAGATAAAACACTGGTAGTGTCCGTCCGCGTCGAGGCGCCGCTTGGACTGCGCAAACTCTGTCGTCTCGCGGCGGTCTGCGTGCTCCGGATCAACAGCGAAATCGCGAAGCGCTTTGTCGTCCATGTGCTCGTCGACTGTCATTTCGCCTCCAAGGCGCGGATGCGCGCAATAACTTCTCGCGTTATGATGAAGCTCAGCCTTGTGATGCGCCGGACAGCTTGGATTGCTTCTCGCAGCGCAGAAGGCGTCAAGCGCAAGTTCTTTGTCACGCTGTTGGCGCAGGCTTCGAGTTCGTCAAGCGCTTCGTCTATCTGAATGTTGTCCATAGGTCTTGTGCGACTTCGCTTGCGGCGTCAGATACGGTTCCCACACAAAGATAAGTTTAGCGCTAAATGCAAAGCAATGCCGCGCGTCGTGTGTCCGCGACGCGCGCGGACCACCCGTTTCCGTCGCGTTTCCACAACCGCAGTTCGCGCAAGAAGCAGAGTCTCTTATCGCACAAGGCGTTGACTGCCTGTCTAAGATCAGTGACGTCGTGGCACGCTGCGAGGGTGCGGGGTCCGAAGGAGCCGTCCGGTGTTGCGCCCACAGCTTCTTGTAGCCAACCTATTGCGCGTTCGTGCTTGCGGTCCCCGGCTCCAGACATAACGCCCGCGTCGAGTGCCGCCATCGCCAGCGCCAATGGAATCTCGTTTACGTGGTACAGGGGGCAATACTCCGTCACATATATTTCGTCGATCTTTTCGCTGGTTAAATTGGCGATGTCCAGCTCCGGATGCGCGGACGCAGCTATGCCCCCGTTGGTGCCCCTGAGAATACCGATCCCCACCTGCCCACTAGTCCAATTTCCAGGATCATGATAGTCGCGGTTGTAACCGCCCTCGTGCTTGCGCACAAGTGCGACACAATTTTTCTCTGCGTTATTCATCAGCTCGCGCTCCGAATCTTAACGTGGTATGCTTCCAGCGTAATATAATCGTTCGCGGTGGCCAGGTAGCCCATAAGCTCCAACGTCATGTCCGCGGTCGTGTCGAAAGACAATCCTGTCTTAGAGAACGTCTGGTTAACGGAGTATATCTGGCTATTGGTTACACCGCGATTGAATACCCAGAAGCGGGGAGACAAAGAATCCGTGCCACCGATATTGTTGCTGTCGAGATAAGATCCGTTAATCTTAAACTCGCTGCTCACAGTACCTGCGCCGCTGTTGCATGTGTAAAGTACAAAGCACTCCAAAGCACCGTTGGCGCCCATGGAGTTCGCTGGAATAGTTATGGATGCCAGCGCTACCGCGGCGCCCCCTACAAGTACAACGGACGGTGTCCCCAAACCCGCGACGTAGGCAAGGTCTATCGTGAGCGCAGTAGTGCTATCTATTGATAAGACCTTGTAAAGGCGGTCGACGCCCGTGCCGCCACTCCATGTGACCATTACACCCTGACCTACAGCGTTGGTCGAAGTCAGTCCATGCGCGCCTGCGCTGCTCAACTGCGTGCTTGCGCCGTTGGCAGCGGCAGTCACACTCGTAAAAGTAGCTGCCACGCCTAAGACCGATACCGGGGTGCCGCTCTGGAATTGTGTAGCGGGACCCGCCCCCGGAACGTCGGATAAAAATGCCAGTTTCTTTCCCCCCGCAGTGCTACCGTCCTGCACGCGGGGCCGAAAGTCGTTTGTGGACACAACCAATTCGGCCACGGGCCCCGTATAGGCATCGAGGACGGTATCTGTATCGCGCGCAAGTTGTAGTTGGCCGCTCACGTTATGCTCCAAGGTTTATTGGGTAGAAGGGGAAAGGTCCCGAGATGACGCCCATATCTGCGTAGAGCGCAGGCGGGCTACTCACGTCTCCGAGGTCTGCTGAACCACCGTCGTAGAGGTGTTGAATGTTTGATACACCTGGTGACGGCGTGGCTAGGTGTGTGTCGCCCATATCTTGCAATAGCTGCGTGATTTGTGCAAGCCAGCGGTTATCCGCATCGGCCTGCACGCGATCGACAGCATAAAAAAGTGAGGGCCCTATTGACTCCGTCCATATATCGCCGTCTGTGTGCGTGTCGCGGCTAGAGCCCTGGTTCGAGTCGTAGTTGACAGGGTTTTCTACATTGGCGAACCAGTGGTAACTGGACCAGGTATATTCGTGCAGAGGGAGAAACTCTTGCTGGCGAATGCAAGGACGGTCGGCCCCCGTGTTCGCCTCGTAAAAAGACCACAGGTCCGCGTAATCCTGTGCGACGTAGCTAGGCACGCTGAACGTATGCAAAGGCGTCGCAAGTGCAGTCCGGCCATTCACGAGCATTCCTAAGAGCTTGCCTACTTCTGCCACTTCCCACCCGGTATGCTGTGGATCGTACGCACCAACAAGCCTGTCGCTTAGCACCGCTATTGCTTCGGCGCCCGTGCCGTCCCCTGTAAGCGTGACTGTAGGGCTTGTGTAGCCTGTCCCATGTAGCCCCCCCGTGTTACCCGTTGGGTAAGTGCCTGTCCCCCCGCCGCCGCCCGTCGAGCCCGTTGGGGTTGCGCCGTCGATGCCTATATGCGTGATCTTTCCGCCCGCAATGTAGGGTGTGCACGTGACTCCCGTTCCTGTGGGGTCTGAAAGTGTCGCTGTCGCGTAGGTGTAGTTCTCGCCGTTGCTTTTGACGTAGATGCCCCCGATCGCGCCTAGAGTCGTGATCTTGTAGTTTGTGTGGATATCGTCCAACAATCGGGTCGCCCACAAGGCCGCAGTGGCGTCCCCATCGCGCCAATATTTATAGATGAGCGCTTCTGCTGCGCACGCGGCACCGTAGATCGGGCGCCCATTGCTGATCGTGCCGTCCTGACCAATCGTAGCGGGCAAGGTCACCTTTTTCGTGGCTGCGTCATACGTGAACGTCGCAGCTACCCAAGCCACGAACGTGTCGAGCACTTTCTTAGCCGTGTAATCCCCGCTCACAAAATAATCTTCAGCGCAAGACACATAGACGCGGAACTGATAGCCGTACCAATCACCGTCTTGGTCGAAATAGAAGTTGTTGAGAATGCCGTAGGGGTGCTCGGCGCTGGGAACGAGTTGCCCTGCCACGTAGCCGGACGCTCCTGTGGACTCCCATCCCCAAGGACCAAACTTGGTCACGCTAAGGCCTGGCACCTGTGAGGGGAATTGTGTCGCGTAAGCTTGTTGTGCGTCTAGGATAAAGCGTCGCATCGCGATAGCTACGGGAAGTCCGCTATAGTCGAACGAAGAACCGTCCGCGTAGCGTGCAAGCGTGCCCTGCGGAAACCGCGTATCTGCAAGCACCCATCCAAGCAACCATAGATAACCGGGGGCAATAGGCCCTTGCCACGAACCAGCGCCGTAGAAATTCCCGTACTTATACCAGCCGTATGTGTACCGCGAAATACCCGGGTAGGGGTTCTGCTGCGTCTGGTTAATAGAATTATTCTTCCAGTATATGTCGTATGCACCGTAAGACTGTAGGGCAAAAGCGAACCCGTTGAGCAGGCGAACCGGCTGCGTAGTGTTTTCCAGCGTTACGATATCTTGTGCCCCCGCGAAACGGATATTGTTGACGCGCAGAGTGCAATCATTGCTTTGCGGCTGTAACGAGATCTGTTTAACTGGGTGAACAATTCCCGATGCCGGTGTGAACGACGATATCGGTATATCGACGAGTGTGTCCGTTGTCGTAGCTGTGAGAGCATACGTAAAAGAGGCATTCGCAGCATCCGTGATTGTCACGTTGACAGTCTGCCCCACGCTCGATTTTAGATCCATGCGCAGCGACGTAGCGCCGGAGCTGTCGAAAGCTGGGTTGTTACTGCCGAAGTAAAAATTCGCGTAGGCGCTTGTGCTCCCCACGCGGCATTCTAGCGCAAGGAACCCGTGGTAACCGCTGGGGCCGTTGGCATCGAGAACGACCGTAGCGAGCGTTGCCGATCCGTCGCTCGAGGAAGCGCCGGAATACGTGTTCGTACGATCGCCGTTGTAGATGACGTTGGCTACTTGCCAGAAGTCCGCCAGCTGCACTTCGAAATGCCGCAGGACACGTGCATCCGCGGGTAAGCAACAGAAACCATAGACAACGTTTGAAGCATCAACGGCTGGGTCTGCGATGTTGGTGCTTAATTGGATCTGGTTTAGCGAGCCGTCGCCCCAGAAGTCAAATGAGTACGAAAGAAAGGGGCTTTGCGTTGTCACCGGCCAGCTCGGCCACGTTCCCCAACCTGCGCTCGGGTACGGTGACGAAGTAGCTACGGGCATCGTAGCCTGAACGCGCAACGCGCGGAGGTTTAGCCCGTCCGGTGTTTGCGCTGTCCCCCAGACCCACGTGGCGCCGCCGTTGAAGTAGTTGTAGATACCCGAGTTGCCCTGCTGCGCATCGAAAGGAAGGTCGAAGGTGGTGACTTGACCGACGCCGTACCCGCGAATCAATTGCGTGGCTAGAATTCGGTCGGCAAGTGTCTTGTACTGCGGTCTCCCGGTCACTTTCCAGGCGTAATAAAGCGCCCCCGCGCAATAATTATCGCCGTCGTTGGCGCTTCCATAGTCTTTACCTTCCGCAGACGTATGCAGATTCGGGTACCCGCTTAGCGCGTCGCCTTTGACTGTCAGAGCCCCTGTACGGTAACAATAGTACCCCTGTATTTGGCTGCTGTCTGCAATAGCTCTGGGGAGCGTCACGACTGTTTTTCCCACGCGGTTAATTGCGGGGAGCGTTGTAGCAGCGGTGCCGGTGTAGCCTGCCCCCGGTGTTGTCACGGTGAGGGTAAGGATCGCGCCGCTTGTGTCCACACTCGCGACTGTGAGGGTGCAGTCGTCGTTTCCTCCGTTCGCGGGGATGATGTTGCCCACAGCGTAGCCGCTACCGCCTATGTCAACCGCGGCTGCGGTCACTGTTCCGCCTGACAGCGTGAGCGTAAGCGTCGCGCCTGCTCCGTAGCTCCAAGAGTTCAGGCTGCTTTGTTTATTCGCAAGGTAGTTTGGTGCCGTAGCTACGTCTTGCGATGGGTCGAGATCTGAGATAAATCCAGAGTAGCGAAAGGCTGCACCAATGCTCCACACACCGCGGAGCCACGAAATGCTCCCGCCGCCGTCCGCGGCTGGAATCGTAAACTGATTATTGGCGACGAGGTATTTAGCTTTATCGTAGAGCCCTGCCTTCGTGGCCTCCAAGTGTCCGCCGCCCAAACCGTCGAAGTGTGCCTGGAGCGCACCGTCCGACGGGAACAATCGCGGGTTTAGTAGAACGGGCGATTGCCTGAGAAGGAGCGGCGTTCGCATTAGGAAAGGCTCCGCTGAATAGAAACGTCAAGATGAGTACCGTCACTGACAAAGGACAGCAGGTCCACGGCGTTCGGCGCTGTGGAAAGAATGGGCGGTATCCCCAGTGAGGAGCGGAAGTTTGCCGCGAAATCCAGCGTGTGGCTGCCGGTGCTATCTTGTGCGACATAGATAGCATAGGCACCCGCCGCCAGGTTTGCCGGAACGGCGAGAGTGGCATTGTTCGCCATTGTTACGCTAAAAATAGACCCGTTCGCCAGATCCCAATTTATCGTCGAACCGAAAGTCAGCGGGACGATTGCGCTACCTGATGCCTGGCGTACCACGGCGCGAATAGCTGCGTCAAGTTGCCCCACGAGTGCGGCAAGGTCGCCGTTATCTAAGACATCAGCGTCTAGCGTGTTAGAGATGTACGTCGCCAACGCGGCAGCCATTACGCTACTCTGGCGAAACGTCTTATTGAACGCATTGCTTGGTGCTGTGCCGCTGGAGTACCCCACACCGAGCGCAGCAAGCGCTTCATATGCCGCTTGCGTCATTACATTCGCGCCGCTTCCAATGGAGAACGCTTTGAAATCTATTTGAGAAGCCATGATTGCGTGTCCTTATGCCGTCCGCTTCCACATGCGGACGACGAGGTAGGGCTGAAGATTGTTGTGCGCTTGGCCGCCGCCCAGCAGCTTGCCGGTGGTGCCGGTGAAGGCGGTGTCATTAACGTTGGGTTCTGAGCCCGACCCAGTGGCATCGAAGCCGTCGCCGGTCGTCCCTTGGCCCGGAATTGATTTTCCCATCATCCGGTAGTCCGTGGCCACGGCTGAATTAGGCGGTGTCAGATCAGGAATCTCGGACGCGGTGAGGACGTGCGTATTTTCACCGCCTGTTCCCCCCATCGTATTAAATTGGGATTGCGTCGCGTCAAGCCCGACAAGCACGCGACCCTGACCGATTTCAGCCCACGTGCCGAAGCCCAGTATCGCGGCAGGGTTCCGCGTTCCGATGGTATCGATAAATACCGCGCCCACAGGGTAGGCAAGATTCTGCGCTTGCGACAAAGTCACCGCTTGCGAACCAGACGCGGCGGTCTTCACTGAAAAGCCCTGCGCTGGATTGCCCGCTGCCGGCGCGAAAGTCGTAAGCGCCTGCCCGAGGTTTAACGCGTGCCCGCTTTGTGATGCGTTCGCGACCTGCGTTGCGCCGGAGGTGCACGATAAGAGCCTCCACGCGGCCGCGGCGGAGGAATACTCGACACGGCAGACGCCACCAGCGACGATCTCTCCGCCCTGCAATGTTCCCGTAGGCCCGATGATTGCGGCGGGGCCTATGCCGTTGACGTTGAGCGTTGCTTCGTTGTTGTTTGAATATTTCGGGGCGAACGCAAGGGTAGTCCCATCGGCAAGCGCTGTGATGCCCAAACCAGGCAGAATCGAAACTGTGTTGATTGTCCCGGAGTCCGTGTAGACAGGTTCTTCCGCTTGTAAGCGCTGCAAACTTTCGCGCAGTAGCGCGATCTTGCTGTCGACGGAGCCGTCGTCTATTACATCGGCGCCAGTCTGCTGCGCGAAGAATGTTGCGATGACAGCAGCCATAAAAGAGCTCTGTCTCCAGACCTTGTTGAGCTGTCCCGAAATAGCAGTGCCGGTGGTGAAGCCTTGCGACAGGGCAAGAAGTGCCTCGTATTCTGCCTGGGTGATGACATCCGCGCCAGCGCCTGTTGCGAATGCTAAAAAGTCGTTCTGTGCCATGTTTTAATCCTTAAAGTGCGGCCCACGAGCCGATATCAAGACCTGCATAAGCGGTTTGGCGGGGCGCTGGGTCGAGCGCAAAGACGGGAGGGTTATGCGTCGGCGTTGTTCTATCTACAATAGAGACGCCCGCGGGGCGAACGTCCAATAATCCGGCAGCGAAGATCGCTTCAGTAATGGCATCGAGGGGTTTCCCCACAATGCCTAGATACATTGTTAAATCGCCGTTGTCGATGATGTACCCAATATTATCCGACAACGCGAATAATGCTGTAAGGATATCGAACGCACCTTGTAGCGAGCCGTCCCAGTGATTATTCAGCGCGCGCGCCTTCAATAGAAGACGATACTGCTGATCTGGTAACTGAACAAGGCTTCCAACAGGCTCTCCGGATGTAAACCACGTTCCTTGGTTAAACCCAAGCCCGGCTTCATTAAAAGAAAAATAGACGTTGCTTAGCGGGACTGAGAGCGTTCGCGTTACGCCAATCCATTGGCCTACGGCGTCTAATGCGTTGCCCGTAGCGGTGTCAATATCAAATAACGTCTGGAGCATTGTAGCGACTGCGACAGTCCCCGCTATTGGATCTAGAATCGCGCGCAGTGCTGCCGCATAGTTCGGTCGCCCCCTATGCTCGTTTGTGATGAGCGCGATGTAATCGTCGGTGGTCACAATTTAGCTCACAACAGACGTAGCGTTGGCGGGCACTGCGGTGGCGGCTTCGTTGTACGCTATTCCAAGACTCGCAGAAGAATAAAAAAGGGCACCGTTCTGCACCGTCCGCCCTGTGGGAACGGCGGGGCTGAATGTGACGTCGTTTCCCGCAATACCGGTGATGGCTAGGCTGTGTACTGCACCATTATCGAGGAAAATCTGGCCTTGTTGACCGACGGCAAGTTCTGCGACGCGCGCAACCGTTACTGTAGTCGCCCCAGCAGCGTAGGGTCCCCCGCTCACAACCATGTCCGCGCGAGCAAGGTACACCGCGGCTACGTCGTATGTATCGCTGAGCGCGTTGAGTTGCGCTTGCGAAAGACCGCTACTCAACACTGCTGCATCTCCAGACAAAACAGCCACCGCTCTGACCCGGCCAAGAAAGACGTTTTCACGCGGGGAGAGAGACGTCATATAGTACGCCAGCGCAGCATATATGACGTCGAGTGTAGTTGCTGCGTATCCCGAAAGTTGCGTGATAATAACGGAAGTATATACCTGCACATCAGACAACGCGCTCAAATTAATGGTGAGGGGCAAACCGCGCGGACCAAGAACAGTGACCGCAAGCGAACCGAATGTCTGCGTGCCCGGCGGTTTCCGCAACGCGATGGCATTGGCGATATCGTTCACGTCGCCGCCTTCCACAACAGCCGCGATAGTGCGCGCGGGGATGCCGTCGGAGTTCGCGGTATCCGTTGCGTTCTCGTAGACGACAGAGCGCCCAACGCCGGCGACGCTTGATACCCCAGCACGAATCGCTTCAATAACGGTGGAGCCAGGATTCGCGGTGCTTTTGGATTGCCGAATACGTAATGCGGCGTCTGTTTCCACAGGTGCGCCCGGTGTGGCAGCCACACTGTTCGTCACGGACTGCCAGCCGCGCGTGGGTGTATAGATGCCTGTGATGGTGCCCGCGCCTGCTGTGAGTGCGCCTGCATTGCGTGCTGTAGCGGTGGCCACAATCGCGCCTCCTGTTGGAATGACTACGGATGCCGGTAGATCCCACAAGTTGTTTAGCGTATCTTGCGCCGTTCCATTGGTGATGACTGTTCCCGACTGCCCCACAATAAGAAGATCTGCCGTACTGTTCGTTGACACGGAACGGGTTAGGCCGTTGAGTTTAACCTGCGAACTGAGCCCGGCTCCTTGCGCGTATGTCGGGGAATACGCCAAGTACGCAGCGAGGCACGCCTGGTTGGCGTCATTGATTGCCGCAGCAAAAACAGCAAGCAACTGGTAGTCTTGGCTATCCGTACCTAAGTAGACGTCGCTGCCGTATATTGACTGAAAAGAACTAATCAAGCCCGCTAGGATATCGTTGTACGCTGGCGCGGTTGCTCCATTCTGATCAATTGTAACGGACAAGCTGCTCATAGCACAGTGCTCACAGTGATGGGGCCGTAGGCGCTGCTTATCGTAGCATTGATAGACAGTTGACGAGTAGCGCGGTCCAATGAGCTGCTATATGCGGTAATACTCACAACGCCGTCTGTTCCTAAAATCCGTTCGCGGATAGCCGCGTCGTACACGCCGGTGGTGTATTTCCCAAGCACATCTGAGGCATACGGTGTGCCTTCTGACGTGTCGAGAAACCACTCGCCCGTGAACAAGCGCAACCGCGTAAGGACAGCCTGCGCAACCGTCGCAGGCGTATTAACCAGGTAGTCGGCTGCTCCAGATCCGAAAGCAAAGTCTCCTGACGTCGTAAGTTTACGGTATCGCATATATCACCCTGTGGCTGAACCGACGTTGCCGCCTTGCGGGTCGCTGTGTACGTGGCCGCTGACTGTATGGCCTCCGTTGAAGGTGCCCTCGCCCGCGCCTGTTGTCGAACCTGGTATGGCGACGTTTCCGGATGCGTCGATAGTTACGCCGTTCAGGTTTATGCCCCCCGGAGCAACAATGTTGACAAGGTGGCCATTCTTGACCTCCACGTAACATTCCCCGTCGTCGCTGCGCAACTGTGCGGAGTCGCTACTGATATTAGGTATTACGTTCGGGCGCGATGTCGGGCCCACGATCGCAAAGCCGTCACTAATGCTTAGCGATCGCGACGATCCAGGCTGGGACACTTTTCCCGTCGTGAACCAATTATCGATATCGCGCGAAGCAAAGACAACCAGGCACTCGTCGCCTTCCGCAATAGGCATGGTACAGGTAAAGCCCCCGCCGCGTGCGAACGCCACAGGAACGTCCACAAGTACGCGCGGCGTCACCCATTCAAAAGCGGTGTCCGACGTGAACTGTTTGAACTTAATGAGGGGCTGCGCCTGAATCGTGTTGTCCGCGCTGTTGTAAGACACAACGACGCAGGGCATCGCTGTCGCTAAGCTGTAGCGCAGCGAATCGAGCGCAACGCGTAAGGCTTCTTCTGGGTCGTCCCAGCGTTCGCGGCGGTCCATTATGAGAGTCCTCGTTGCACGAGTGAGGGCGGAACGGAATCGTCCGTCCCCACGCAGGTCAGTTTCGTGTACCAATCGTTGCCCCGCGTGTTGCCACTATGTTCGCTCACAAGGATGCGATAGAGGCTATCTGCAGAAATGCTCGCGAGGTAGTTAATTCCTGTCCATTGGTCATAAGGAACATAAAAACCCGCCGGGTCACTGCTGACGAGAGGCGTACCGTCGGGGCCTGTGCCGCCGCGGAGAACGGTCGTCCTGTTGATAGACGCATTGTCTATTTTCACGCGCGCAGCAGTCACAAGATTTGGATTCAGTAGACTTGTTACATGAATACCGTCTTGTGTCTGCTGCGGCACCCCGATCATACCAGTAGCTGACGTGAGCACGACAGGATCGCTGGGCAGATAACTATTCATAGGAACCATCTGCAACTGGTTGTTCGCGATGGACCAGGTGAGATTATTGTTCACGGCGATGTCGCGCAATATCTGACGTGCGCTATGGTCCAGCGTTACTCCCCGCGCGTGCTTTGTCGATTTGAGACCGCTGATATAACCCCGTGTGATGCCGTAGGGCTTCATTGCGTTAATGCAGGCGTCGACTACATCTGAATCAGACCAGCCTGCCGCTAACGTTGCACTCACCACGGCGAACTGGTATGCCTGGTCGCCGTTTGCTGCGTAGATGTCCAGATAAGTGTCCGTAGCGTTCTCGCGACCCCGGAGAGTTTGCTTGATCTCGCCTTGGAAAATTGTCCCGAAATTACCTTGCTGGTAGCCGGCTTGCAACGTGATATGCGTGAACTCTTTTTCAATCTGCAATACAGTGTTCGTCGACCCGGCATTACCGTTCGACAGGTTGTAGATTCGCGCTCGCAGCGCTGCGGGAGTCTGTATGTCAGCCTGACGGGTACTGAACTTGACCTGCATCTCAGATAAGTCAAGCCCCGCGCCTTGGCTATTGCTAACAGTCAGTGAGCACTTGCGTAGGTACTGGTCAGTCATGGCACAACGGCAATGAGATGGCTGTTGAGACCGAGGCTCTGGAATGTCGGTACGCCAAACAGCGAGTCGTCGTTGCCCACAAATAAGCCGAACCCGAATTGCAGGTACGCGTACTGTTCCAGCAAGTCCGCGCCCGTTACTAAAGCCACACCGTTGAGGAGCGTAGTTCCGTTTACGTCTTGAATATCCAGAACCCACGCTTGCGCTGCGGCGCTCCAATACACGCGCAAGCCGTAGGTCACGCCCGCTATAACAATCTGGAACTTTTGAGGTTGTGGAGATAGCGGAATCTCGTAAGTAGAACTCATTAAGGTCCCCCAAAGATGGCACCATAGAGGCCCCTAAGCGCCGACGTAGGCAACAGCTTTTTAGTACCCGTCGACACTGTGCTTTGCGTAGACTCGGGCATCGTTTGCACAGAGGGGTCAGCGGACCCCTGCACCGTGTGGACTGCGGCAATCAGTAGCTGTTCGCATACTACGTCCGCGAATAGAGCGTTCTCTGACCTCTTATCTGTGGTCACGGTTAGCCGCTGGATCAGCATATTATTGTAAGTTCGCTTACCCGTTAGCAAGGAGAACGTTGTGCGGTCGTTTTTTAACTTCAACAATTTCTGGTACATATCTTGAATGTACGTGTCGTTGTAGAAGTCGAGAAGGACGTCACCCGCGCTCCACGCGACGCGTAGGTGGACACGCGGTGGCACGACGTAAGCATGATCGGATATAGCGGCACCTTGCTCCACAGGGTGCGCCGTGATCACATTTTCGTCTGTGTGCTCCTCTTCGATTGTTACCGCAGCAACGATATCGCCTATCATACGCTTGGGCTTAAACGTGATAAGCTCAAGCGCAAGCCCGGCGATTGCGCCAATGCCCCCGATGGCTCCGAGCTCGCTCATTGCGTCACAGACCTTAGGTTGCGAATAGTGTCGGCGTTGACGCGTCCTTGCTCGCTGGCGACAGCATGCCCGGTGGCCGCTGCAGTTGAGCCGCCCGCGACATGAACGTCTGTCTTGGAGTTCAACGTGATGTGGACGCCCGCGGAGGACCCGCCGAGCTTTGTTCCCTGCATCTGATCGTATAGCTTGCCCGCAAGGAACCCACGCTTGACCTTTGCGAAAAACCCGTCGCCGTTTCGCTCGTAAGCGTCGTTGAAATCGTATCCTTTTGTGTACGGAGAAGGGCTCGACTCCAGCACGCGCCGCGCATGCGCTTCTTTGTGGTGAAGCTCGTAATCCACAAAAGCCAGCTGTTCCCCGAGCGAGGAACCTGTTAGCGCCTTCTGCCCCGTCTTAGAAGCCCACGTATTGAAGTCGCCTACGCGAGTCCCTAACCATTGCGCAATGCCACGCGCGCCAGACGTCTTATTCACAGCGTCTGGCGCAAGTGTGCTGTCCTCGCTCAGCAGGTTAGCCACGATGCCGGCTGCGTCTTGCTTGCTATAGCCACGCGCTACAAAAAAGCGCAACGCCTGGCGTGTGCGCGCTGCTATAACTGCGCTGCTGCTGTTACCCCCTGCGCCCGTTGTTGCAGCGCCGGCGCCCCCTATGCCCTGCGCGAATTTCACGGTGCTGCTGCCTACCCCGCGCGCAATGGACGCTTCCTTGTTCCCCATGCGCATATAATCCTTCTGCGCTTGTGTGAAGTTACCCTGTATGAGGTCGAGGGCCACGTTAGCCATACCCAACATTTCCGTCAGCGCCAGGCGCAGCACACCGAGGAACACTGTTTTGATATACGAAGCGAAATGCGGGAAGGTCTTGTCAAACTTCTTTTTTAGGTCGATAAACTTATCGCCTAACTGGTCAAGGCTTGTGGTTGCGTGGTCGATATCAGTCTTCCAGGCACTCCAGTTTATGAGAGATTTTCCCTCCGCCTTCCATACCTTGTAGTCGTCGTAGAGGGAAATCAACGCCGTTCCGAGCGCGATCAAGCGCCCCAGCGGTGTCGCCATGAACGTGAAGTTGAGTATGCGCCACGCAGCAATAAGCCCAAGAAGTTTCCCGGCCCACCCTCCCGTAGCATCGTTAAGGCGATCGAAGATACGCGCTACGAGTGTGAAGGCTTCTATACCCCCCTCGACAAAGATATGCGCAAGTGACACCACAATCTTGGACACCCGAGATAAGAACGCGGTAAGCGGTTTGATATTCTGCAACAGCAGCAACTGAAACCGCTTGACCGCGGGCAGTATGAGACTCATGAGCTCGCTGCCGACACCTATACCGACCAGCTTAAATTCTGTTCCTAACGTTCGCAGGTTGCGCGACAACGCCACACCTTTGCGAGCCACCTGGTCAAGATTCACACCCGAACGAGCGACGATTGCATCGTATTGCGCGCGGTATTCGCGCACACCGCGAAGCATAGCCATCACGGTGTTCTCGTCGCCGAGGCCCATGAATTTGGCGTAGACGTTCGCCTTCCAGTAAGGCATGGCGCGGAGCTTGTCCCCGATGTCCACAAGTACATCAGCCCATTGGCGCATCTGCCCAGAGCTGTTGCGAAGGCTCACGCCCATGCGGCCCTGAATAAAGTTTCCCATGGCCGGGTTCTCGCGCAGCTTGCGCGCGAAGCCTGCGAGGGAGGCGCTTGCTGCGTCGGCACTGCCGCCCATCTGGCTCACAGCGTAGCGGAAGGCCTCGATATTGCGAACGCTAGAGTTTACGCGCTGGCTGCTGTAATACAGCTTCTCGAAGTCGTCCGCCATGCGGCGAACAGCGGTATCCGCGGCTGCCGCGAGTGCGAATAACGCAAAGTTGAGCTTTCCTACGGCCTGTGTATTCTGCTTAAGTCGATTATCGAAACGGCGCCCGCCGTTTGTGTCGACGCTATAGCCCAGCTCGACAAGAAATTCTTGTATTGTGCTTGCCAGGCTCATTTGTTTGATTCCCTCAGTCTCCGTTTATTTTCCGCCTGTACGTCTAACGCCTCGTTCATGATGGCGAAGTCCAACAGGTCCAACAGCCCGGCAGTGCGAAGAGATTCGTACCGGCACATCCCGGCAAGAACCGGACGAAGCATCCAATCCTCGTCGTCTTGCATGGAAACTAGCGTTACGCTTACGCCTCCGCCGAATTGGACATCAGCTGGTTTCCTTGAAAAAAAGACCCGAGGTTGTCCACGACTACCTCGTATGTTAGCGACAACATGACGTTCAGGTCGATGTCTTGGAACATAAGGCCGCCTGTTGCGCGCACTCGCGCCCAACGTTCGCCTTGCTGCCTCGTTACAACGTCGAGGCAAGCATTGACAATGTACTCGCTGTCGTCGTCGCTGAGCTGGCGCAGCGCGGTAGCGAGACCCCCCAATGCAGCTAGCGCCTGTGTAGGATCATCTTTGGCGGCAGACGCGGCACCGGCTAGGTCCTTTACGTTCACAACCTGTAGCAACACCGGAGCAAGCCTGCGCGCCACATGAAACTGCGTCATTGGCGCCAACCTGCCCACACGGTAAGCGTGCCCGTTTAGAGCGACCTCTTTGGTGTCGTCCATGTTAGGTCAACGCCCCCAGAACGCGGCTGATATTGCCTGCATTGAACTCCCACTCGTTCATGCCGCCCTCTTTGGCGTAGGTAAGCGACGGCGCTTTTTTGAATGCAGTAGACTGGCATGTGATCACGTCACCCGTCACTTTATTCGCGATTGTGAGAACATTCTTGCCGTGCGTCGAACCACTCGCGGTCTGAAAATTATACAGCGCCGCCAGCAGCGAGTTGACAGGAGATGTCTTCAGGAGACGAATAGTGATGTGACCCGAACGGTCGGCGTGCAAAGAGTGCATCGAAGCACCGTCGGCACCGACGGTCAGGGAGTCAATGTCCTCGGTAGGTTCGACGCTGATACCTTCCTCAGCGTTGCCGGCTCCAGAACCGAGTGAGATAGCGCCGCCGGGTCCGACCAAGGCTGCGACGACGTCAAGAAACGAATAGGTAGCGAGTGCAGACATGGAGAGACTCCTTATTGGTTGACGTTAATGACAATATCGACGCTGTGAACCGCGCCTGCAAGTTTCGCGGCGACCTGGAAAAGTACCGCCTTGCGAGCTGCGCGGTCAGAAACGGACTGAGAAGCGACAGGCGGCGCGTAGACGTAGAAACCTTTGTCCAGATAATCGCCTTCCGTAAGCCCGCCGAATCCGCTCGAGTTCCATACGCCGGGCGCGAGAAGTCCATTGTTCACGCCCTGAGAACAGATAGACTCGATGCCCGTAGCGAGCAAGTGCATACCCGCGTCCGTTTGTGGAATCTTGGTGTTGCTCGTGAAGAGCAGATTGTAAAGCGTCGTTTGAACGTCGACAGCAAACCAGTCTGTTCCCGTTATGGTATCCGCAAAGTCCCCCGAGGACACAACGCCGGGCTGAATGATCGCGGTATTGTTGTCGTAGACCACGAACACGTTGGCGTTCTTTGCGAGGAGCGCATCCATCTGCGTAGAGTTAAGCGCCTCCGGCACAATGCCCGGCTCTTGCTTATACATCAGCGTGATCGTGGTGTTGCTGCCCGTATAATCTACGGTCAGGAGTCGGCCTAGCAAGGAACATACAGCATACGGGTTGCTAGACGAGAACTGCACGATGCTCCGCGAGTACGACAGGGCCTTGAGGCGGGATGCAACGCTGGTCGCGTCGCCGGCTACGAGCGTGGCCGCCTCTTGCGTGCTTACGCCATACAGATGCTTCGTTGTCGCTGCCTGGATAAACCCCGCTACGCCGTCGTGATCTGCGGGGGCAATACCAAGCACAGTGACGGCATACCATAAAGATCCAAAAGAACCGTCGAACAGGGTCACAGCTTCCAACGCTGTCTCCGCCACGATGCCCGCTACAACGTAGGCGCCGGAGTTACTTGCGGTCAGCCCGAGCAGCGACCCGATGTCGGTAGTCCCGGAGGCGGGGGCGGTAAGGAAACTTACCGCAGAAGCTGCGCCCGTCGTTGCGGATGTGATAGTGAAGCGACCGTAGGTCGCGTCCCATGTGCAGGTCGCCGCTGATCCCAGCGCGGTGGTGATAGCCGATGCGACACCGTTAAGATTCGTGGCAGCGGCGAAATTCAACCCTGTGACGGCTGTCGGTGAGCCGCTGTCTACAGTGACAGTAAACCCGCCATCCGTGACGCCCGTGAAATTGGAGAGCGCCTGTTCCGCTTGGCTGAGCGTGGCACCGACAACAGAGCCCGCGGTCGCTGCGTCGGCCCAACGACCGATATAAAGCTGACGCGGCGTCGGAGATTGCTCGAACCACAGTACGGCGGACAGGTACTCTGGAGAAGTCGTATCAAAGTCGGAAGCGACCGCGTCGATGGTGTTGTAGGAGCGGATTCGCTCCTGCGTGTTGATGACGTTGCTTGACCCCAAGATCAGCAGCGCCGAAAGGTTCTGAGACTGCGCTGCCTGCGGCGACAGGTCGACGCTAACGTTGACCAGCCGTGAGATAGATAGTGCGTTCGACATTATGTGTTCCTCATAATTTAGCAGTTTCAGAAAGTTGCATTTTCTACTAGACCTTGCGGCCCCGCCACAGCCACGGTTCCGCTTACCCCAAGCAAAGTGAGAACAGGGTATTCCCTTCGTATCTGTCGCCGGAAGCGTAGCGACAGATCCAATCTGTTTTGCCAACGGTTGTTGAGGAGCGTCGGCGCGTTGACGATGTCGCCTACTTCCACCAGCGCGAAGCCCCCCGCGGCCAACGCCTCGCGGTTTTGCGGCACAACGAAGTTATCCCGCGCCAGGTTTGCATAGAGGTCCGCGTCTCCGCTATCCCCGAGATCGTAGAAGCTACACATGAGCATAAGCTCTTGGTGCCGACGCAACTGGTAGTTCGCGTCCGAGTCTAAACCGAGGTACGGGAACGTGTCCGACTTCTGCGTAGTCACGCCGATCGCTGCCCACGACGTTGCGGCGGGCGGTATAACAGGCGGTTCCGCTTGCCACCGCGGGCGGACAAGCGTGCCGTCCATTCCTGTCAGCGCGGACAGAATCTCTTGTAAGAAGTCTACAAGCGGACCGCCGTTTAATGGCGCGGGAGTCGCGTTCGGGGATAAATAACCGCCGGTGGCCGAGGTGCTCATTGCGTCGGCGTGCTCACGTAGTCGTTTTGTTCCGCAGTAGCTTCCACGAAGCCTGCGCCGTAACGCGTATACGGCAGCACGCTAGTCACGAGGAATGTATTGCCCTCCCACTGGATATAGTCGGGCTGGTAAACGCTGCCGCCCGACCCCGGAACTTCTGCGGGCCCGTACAGGCGCGCCTTGGTAACGAACGAGATCGTTCGCGGGGCTTGTGTATACTCCGGCGTGCGTACGAGCTTATTCGGGTCCAACAGCGTAACGACGCCAAGGACGTTCGGGATGGAGGACTCCGTTATAACAGCGCGCCCGTGGATGTCCACAGTTTGCGCGCGGCGCAGAACCGTCACGGTATCCGCAAAGTCCGGGTCTAGTAGAACGTCAGAGACGTCGAGAAAGGGCGGCATTACGACTCGCCCTTCTTGCGCACAACGTAAGTCACCGCGCGATACATCTGTCCGGTGTCGATAAGCGGCTTCGTGTCGTTCGGCGTGGTCGCTTTGCGCGACGGGTGGCGTCTACGCCGTGCGTCTACGGTAGCTTGCGCGAGCGGGGGCGGAATGCCCTTCTGGATAGCGAGCTTGATGCCAGCCTCACCGACGAGTCCACAGGCCGCGAAGTTACGGTCCATCCGCATGATATCGCCTTCAAGCGCAGCCTTGCCCGCCTTCTTGAGATACGCGTTGATCTCCGTTTGCTTCGCGCGGATACCAGGCGCCATGAACTCGCGCTGTGGGATATTCGCTTCCGGTGCGCCGTAATTCTGGATATACGCAATCTGTGCGTTGCTTAGCGGGGAGTCCGCTTCGCGGCGTTCGTTCGTGCTGTTCGGAAAGCCCACCATCACGCGCTCTGTCGCGAGGCGTTCAATCGCCTTCGCAACCTGCTGCGTGCGATCCTGAACAATTTTTACGCCGCCCTTGGAAGCCACGAATCACCACCCGTAGCCCTGGTCGATCGCGGGTCCGCCCCACGCGGGACCGTTAAGCCATGGGTAGTTTGTTCCGACGTTGACGAGTTGCGCGCCTGCGCCCATGAGTTTGGCGTAGCGCCAATAACGCAGGCCGTACGTGGTCAGGTTCCAGTGACCGCCTGACTTGTCGGCCACGGAGCTGGTATCATATCCCGCGGAAACTTTATCCACGGATTTAGAATTAAGCATCCCCGAGGACTCGCCCGGGATTCCGCCGTTGGCGGCGGCAGCCGCAGCGCGACCCTCGAGGGCAAGGTTGTGCGCTGTGATAAGCTCGGAACCGAGGTCATACAGCGTACGCGTCGGCGCAGTGGTGAGGTCCGTCGGCCATGTTGCTGCCGCAGACGCACCCCATCGCGAGCCGTTGAGCGTCTGGCTTGCGATGGACAGCCAGAAAGAAATCTGCGCGTCCGTGAAGGCACTCGTAGATGCAAACTCTGGAAAGTCTGCCCTGAATTGCGCCGCGTTGATCACGGGTGAGCCTTAACGCCGTTTGCGGCGCGAACGCGTCGGGGCTGGTTGTTCGTCGCCTTCACCGTCGGTGTCGGTGTCGGTGTCGCTTTCCTCACCTTCCGCGCTGTCGCTTTCTTCATCAGTGTCGGCGGCAGTGTCGTCGCCGTCACCGCCGGTGTCGGTGTCTTCGCTGCGGCCTCTGTAGACGTACGCGCCGCTGGCTCTGAGATACGGGTGGTTCGCAACGTGGTGCGGGATCTCACGCGTGCCTTCCTCCACGACATAGCGCTGGCGGTCAGGCATCATGATGATCACGTCGCGCGGGATCACCATAGTCACTGTCTTTTCAGCCTTCAGGGTGTGAATGGGGTCCACACCGATCAGCTTCATTTTGTTCTGTTTCATTGTTACCCTCCGTGGAATACCCGCCGCCGCTTTGTCGGCAGCGGCGGGTACGATGCGCCCTGTTGTGGATTACAGCCCGTCGCGGTAGGCGAGCGTTTCCGGGTAGACAAACTCGACTACGCCGAGGCGGCAGTAGTAGGTCGTCAGGTGGTACATGGAGACGAACTGAACCGGCGTCCGCTGAAGCATGGTCATCGGGAACCGGACGAGGTTCTTGTCCTTGGTGTACGCCACCATGCGGTCGTAGCCGTTGGCTGTGCCGATAGTGCCGCCAGTGCCCGCACCGACCGTCCACTTGGCCGGCAGGATTTCGAGCTTGCCCTTGCCGGAGGTGCTGAGGATGTTGTTCTCCATCAGGTACTTGAGGATGGACGTGTTGCCCGCGGTCGACACCGTCTGTGTGCTGATCTGCCCGAACTGCGTGGGCGGAACAAGCAAGCGATTCGGCATCTTGGCGTAACCCGACTGAGTCCAGGCGCTGGTGATGACTTCGTTGACGTCTGCCAGAATCTCAGCAGGTGTCTTTGTGGCCCACGGAGTAGTGGCGCCCGAACCCGTGGCAGCGACGTTGGCGACGTTGACGACCTGCGCGTCGCTGTTTACGAGACCAGTGAAGCCCAGCGATGTGTCGCCGATGTAGACCTGCTCATCGGTGTCCATGTCGTGCTTCAGCTTCATGCCCTCGAACTTCTGCTGGTCGATGGGGCGACCCAGACGAGCAGCTGATTCCAGCTCCAGGATGGTGTACTTCAACTCCATCGCCCACGGGGTCAGCGGGTGCGGCACCTTACCGATGTCGACCGAGATGCCCGTGACCTGATCGGTCGACTTGCCCATCCAGGCCTTGCCGTTGCCGATCGCGTTGCCTGTGCCCAGGCCGCCCGCAGAGCCGAAACTGGACTGCGTGAAGGACGACACTTCGTCCGCGATGGAGACGTCTTCGCGGAGCTCGATGTCGCGGCTCCACGTAGTCGACACCAGCGGCATGTGCAGGGTCTGGTCCAACCGCTCCAGCTCGCCGACGAGGAACGCGCCGGTGCTATCGTAGGTCTTTCCGTCGAATGCGGTGTACCGCTGGGCAAAGCGCCTGCCCGTCTGGTTACCGGCCGAGTCGAACACGACAGCGCCTGACGCAGTTGCAGCGTCGTACGTCATCATGTTGTCCCGCGCGTAGGCCCGTCCCATCGCGATGCGGGACGGGTGCAGAGTGTGATTTGCTTTCATTGTTGCGTGTCCTTTAGATCGTGAGGGTGGATTACGCGTTGGCGACGACTTCGACTACGCCGCCGGCATCGGCCGGGCCGTTGAAGGTCCAGTTATCCGGCAGTGCGATGGTCGAGCCGGCAGTTGCAGCAGCCTCGAAGCCGCCCTGTACGTGAGTGCCCGCGCTCGCAGCAATCCACACGAACACGCTGCCGCCCTTGACCGCAGCAGTATCGCCCGACAGAGCGGACATGATGTAACCGCTGCGCAGGACGTCCATGACGCCTGACGCGGGCGGCGTTGCGGCACCGATAGGGGCGGCGCCGTAGTTGCTGCCGGACGACGCCTGCAACGGGAACGGGCGAACGGTGACGCCGTAAACGTTGGTCAGTGCGCTGTCGCCAGCTACTAGAGGTCGAACGCCTTGCGTAGTCGGGTCAACCACAACGGGCTGTCCGTACGCTGTGGGCGGGGCCGTCTTATCGATAAGCACAGGCTCGATACTTGCGGGGTGCATGCGATTGACGTCGCCTGCGAAGCCCGCACCCATGCGGTACTTGTAAGAGGTGTCCGTGACCATCGTGCGGCCGACAAAACGCCGGTTCGCAGACTTACGCGGGCGGAAGTTGTTGTCGAAGATGAAGCCCAGCACAGCCAGCGGGGTCGCCAGCAGCGTCAGGATCACCGTCATGACAGCCTTGAAGATTGCTTTCATTGGTGTAGCTCCGTGAAGATAGAGAGTGAGTGACGCTTAGGCTTCCGCGGCCCAATGCGCCGCGAGGGCCGCATTGAGCTCGGAAATGTTGCGCGGTGTACGGGCAGCCTGAGCATTTGGTGCTGCCGCGTGAAGGGAGACCGCATTGTTCTGCATACGCTTCACAGCGGCGACGCTGCGGAACGCTGTGCGCAATGAATCGCAGGTCATTGCGCGGACGTCGAAGTCTTTCTTCCCTGTCACGGAGGCGATGATCGGCTGCGTGTCACGGCTTGCCCAACCGGATTCCAACGCCATGCGACGAATAGCGCAGATGCTGTGCGCAGTGGCATTCGCCTTCGCAGTCTTGTCGTAGACAGGAAAGCGCAGGCCGGGCGCGATGATTTCGGCAAGCGACAACGTTTCCTGGAAGTTGGATTCCAGGCATGCGCTGTCGGTCACTTTGGTCTTGTCTGCGTCGTCCGGCAGCTCAGCGACAGCATCGTCGTCAAGAACGACGTCGTCGTCCGTTCCGCCGGCGTCGTCCCCCGCGTCGTCGTCTTTTGCAAACAGGGCAGCTATTGCGTTGAGCTTTTCTTCTAGAATAGCAAACCGCGCATTGTTGGCGCTGACATGCGCGGTGAAGTAGCTCGGCAGCTCTTCGCCGTCTGGCGCATCCTCGTCATCGTCAGCGACGTTCGTAGTACGGCCTTCGTTGCCGCCCAGATGTAGATGCACATGCGTCGCGTCGCCATCGTCGCTGTCTTCCATCACCTCGGGGTCATTGGAAATGTTCTCCAACTCCGCCTCGTCTTTGGCCTTGTACGCACGGCGGAGCAACCCGTCGAGCCACGTCGGCTTTTGCTTCTTTGTTGCCATTGAGTTGCCCTCAGTCGTATTGGGCGCTGTATCACCAATTGCACAACGCAGGCCGCAGCGTCCGTTATCGACCAGCGCAAAATGATTCCCCAGAATGTCTACCTGCCACCCGTAGCCCGGGCGGTGGTCGTCTGCTTCGTAATCTGCTTCGTACCCGCAGCTGATAGCTACTTTGCCCGCTTCCACAAGGTCGATGGCCTGCTGGTTCGTGATCAGCATGTCGCCCATCATCACGTCGTCGTCCACGCCTTTGCCCTGCCGCACGTTGAACACGGTGCCGACGCTGAGGTCGCTCCACGTAAGAGCGTTCACCAGTTCTTCGGGGTGGTCGTTGGTGACGGGCTTACCGTTGAAGCTGGCAAGCGTCTCGGGGCGGAACACTTCTTTGGCGTCGCGCATGATGCGTACGATGCCGTCGGCGCCCACAGGGACGGGCGTCTCGCCGGGGCCGTAGATGTATTCACCTGTGCGCGCTAGTGGCACGTCGGTGATAAGCAGATAGCCTTCGGGTGTCTTGGAGCGCTTATCGCTCAGCTTTTCCGTGGTGTAGAACGGAGCGCGGGCGGGGGCGCCTTGGAGGTCCCGGGTGACGCGGCGAACGCTCACGCGCGGTTCCATCGAGCAGCGTACGCTCCAACCGCGCAGGGCGATGGCTGTACTTGCTTGGCGCAGCGGAGGCTCGGCATTTCTTTTACCCCGAAATCCCTATCATATGATAAGCGAGAAAAATAATAGCACTATCGTTTACGAATAGGCTAGGCGCGTGTTTTTCGGGTTTGCTCACGTAAGCAGTCCGCGAGCTCACGTCGTGGAACACTTGTAAGCACCGTCTGTCGGCTGACGTTGTAAACTCTGACGTCTTTATAGACACACTGGTCATAGAGCAAGCCCAGCGGTGTGATCCAGTCGCCCGGGTCTTTGGCGTTGTTGAGCGGCGGTGGGTAGTCCGCATGCCAATGGGCCGACCCGTCGCGGGCATGTATTCAGTCGTACCCCAGAAGCGCAATGCCGCGCGCGCCCAGCACGTTAACAGCAAGCGCCCACGCTTGGAAGCCGCTGTGCCCCCATATCCCGCCCGCAGCGATGCCCGTGCCGGCAGCAGGCAGGCGTGTGCCCCGTATGCGGCGCACCCCGTGCACGTTGGGCCATTGCAAAGGAGCGTAATCGTCCCCGGTCCAGAACTCACCGTGAAAAACAGATTTAGCGCTCTCAAACCGCGCAGCGAACCACGCATAATCCCCCGCGTAGCAGATATTCGCTGTTGGGCAGATCTTGCAGCTTTCGTTGATTGCAATAATGGCGCGCGCAGGAGCAGCGTCTCGCCAGCGCACAACAGCGTCCACGTCTTCTTGCGTAAGGCTCGGGCCGCTGGCGATGGTAACGGTATCAACGTTCATAGGTCGTCCGGAATGATGGGCTCGGGGAAGCAACGGCAGTTCGGTAGAGCGCCCGCGTGCCCCGTCAAGTTGTCGAGGGTAGGGGGTTCGTCCCATCGGACTACTTTTCCGTTCATGTGCTTATGCGAGGAGCGCACATCCGCATCGCCCACGGTGCGCCAGATATACGCCTCGCTGCCGATGAACTGCGCCCGGGCTTGCACGAGGTTCGTGGCTGTTCGCCCGACCTCGGTACGCGCTATCAAGCAAGCGCGTGACTCGGTCACCGTGCCGCTGCGCATAATCTCTTGTGCAACCGACTCCGCGCGTGTACCGCTAAGCTGCGCCTCCATAGTCAGCTTGTGCACGCGCAACGCAGCTTCGCGCGGCAGCGACTGGATTAAAGACACCTGCTCGCCCATGAGCGTTCGCATAATCTCGCCGGTCGGCGCATTGGCTATCTCTTGCTTGAGCAGACGGCCGATCTGCTTGCCCCGCTCGTGCCACGCGAACTCGTCCTTGTGGGCAACCTCGGTGAGCATACGCTGGGACACTACCTTCGCCCACGGGCCAAGCAGCTCGGCATACTTTTCGAGCGCTGCTGTCATAGCGTGCAGGTGTTCGCCCACGATGCCGCGTGGGGCGAACGTGTCCACAATGTGCCCGACGTGGCGAGCGATTGCGCGTAGCTGTCGCGAGAACGCAGCCTCCGCGCGGCGTGCTTTGCCGAACCGTTCGCGAGCTCGCGCCTGGTCATAACGACGCTGCGCACGTTCGGAACGGTTGGACGACGGCATGCGTTACTCTAATCTTTTTTGGGTGCAGCGTGCGCGGCAGTTTTTTTTGCGTACTGTTTCGCAGCGTTGTCCGGGTTCATCGCATGAAAATTCATTTTGCTCCACAGCGCCGGGTTCGTGTGTTCCAGCAAAAATTCCCGAGGTTCGGTATCCATGTTGCGCTGAACTGCCCGTTACTTGCGCGGGGATGTTTTGATTCTTCCCAATCAGCGTCCGTGGCCGCTCCACGATGCACATGCACGTGAACCGTGCGCCGACTCATTTCGCACCTTTACGGCGAGCAGCTTTCTTGGGCTCCGGTGCCGGCGCAGGCGCTGGGGCAGGGGAGGACACAGGGGCGCGCATGGGCGCCGGGTCACGGCGTTTGCGTGGGTTCCAGCCTGGCTTCACGAATCCGGTCATTGCTGTTCTTCCTTGTCTATCTGTTCGCTGGTAAGCGGGGGCAGGTCGAGGTGCTTGGCGACGCCCTCGCTTGTTTCCTGGATGTAGGTGTGCAGACGTTCAGCGACTTCCTCAGCCACTTCGTCCGGTACTTTGACGTCACTCATATTTATAGCTCCCGACATAACCCGCTTTACCTTGCTCGCTGTTCCACCGAATCGAATGGTGGAAACCCGCAAACGAGTACACGTCAGCGGTCTTCGTGTCCGGGTTTAATAGTACAGTGACAGTCCGGGCCTTAACAGGCTTGCCTAGATTCTTGCTGTACGCGCGGAGGACCGCTTTCTTGCGGTCCATGATTGCTTTCGCTTTCGCTTTGTTCCAATCCGCTTTTGCCACTGGGTCCAACGTCTTGAGCCACTCGGTTTCCTTCTTGCCGGGCTGCCCGATGGTCGCACGCCACTTCTGCGCGCTCGCCCCGTTCGACACGAGGCCCGTCTTTACCTCGACAAGCTGGTGGTCCCCGATAAGGTCGACGGGAAAGTTGTTTGTCTTGAGGTTCAGCGCACGCGAATCGGGGATGCCCTGATTCTTTAAGAACGCAATCACTATAGCCTCCCCGATAGCACCCGACTCCTGCTTGGACAGCTTTGTCTTCAGCTCCACAGGCTCGCCGGAGTACGCGCGCTTCTTGGTTGCGGTGAGTTTGGAAGAGGCGGAGCCGCTGCCGGGGGCTGCGTGGGGTGTCCCGCCGTTAGGAACCCCGCCCCTTCCGAACTCACCGTTCTTCTTCCGCGGGTGCTTTTTCTCCTGCCACCCGTCGTCAAGTACAAGCCGCACACCGCGGAAGATATGCAATGTCACGTGTCTACTCCTTGCTGCCCTTGGAAGACGTCTTGAAGAACCCGGACGCGGGCTTGGACAGATCTGCTGTGCGCAACCATGCGCGGAGGTACTCAACGGAGTTTTCGCTTACAGCACCAATCCGGTCGGCGCCTTTGCTGTCGCTGAACGACGCGCAGTACGCGTGCAGTGCTTCCGCACGTGTGGGGAAGCCGATCATCACCTTATGTTCGTCGAACTTGCCCGTCTCTGTATCGCGCTGGTCGATGATCCAGGCGGTGCCTATGTTGCGCAGGTCCGGGCCCATAAAGCAGTCGACGCCGTCGCCGTCCGCGCCTACTGTGCGGTGAATGAAGCCGTAGTCCGCAGGCATGCGCACCGTCCAGCCTTTCCCGTCCGCAGTTGTGCCGGAACGGTAGGAGTCTTTCGGCGTCTCGATAACCATGTCCAGACCGCCGTACCGCCGCAGCCGCAGAAGGTCTGCTGATCGCTGCGGGTCCAATGATTCGCCCGTCGCAGTGTCCTTCGCAGGGAGCTTAGAAGGCGGCTGCTTCGGAGGCTTTTGACCCCCAACGGGCGACGGAGCCGCGCCCGCATTGCCGGGGGGATTTGAGGGAGGGGCGCCTCCACCCGGCAGGTTCTGTTCATCGCCCGGAGCAGGTGCCTCGGGCAGCGGCGGCGGTTCTTGCTCCGCCTCCGTAATCTGTGCTTCTTCGATGGTGCTGAAGATGCCTGTGCGCTTGCTGGTGTTGCGCAGCTCTTTGAGCGCTGTAGCGCGGTCAATGATGCCGTCGTTAAACACCTCGCTTACTGCTGTACTGGTCTGCGCGGCAACGGTAGCCTTCTCAGTGTCGTTGAGCTCATATAGCGAACGGAAGTCTGTGACGACGTCGTCGCTGATCGTGGTCCCCAATACGGAGCGGCTCATCACCGCCATCAAGATGTCGATCGGATGGCGTAGCTTCAGCTCTTGATCTTGGTTCACTCCGTCGTAGTACGTGCGCATCTCGGACTCGCCGCTGGAGCCGAGGCCGCCGGGGGACAGTCCGAACATGCGGACAAGCGGAATGCGGAGTGCCCCCGCAAGCTGCTGCCCGAACTGATTAAGGATGTCCGCCAGCCCGCTGAACGTCGTAGCGGAGCCGTGCTCGCTGTACTCGTCCGCGCCGTCGACTAGCATCATGCCTTCGCTTGTCTGGTACTGGGCAGTGAACTGCATCTGCGCCACAAGTCCTTCGAGCGCACTTCCACCCAGCGAGATGAGCTCACGCAAGCCTTCGATCTTCAGGCTCCGCAAGTGCGCCTTGTAGACGAGCTGCGACGCACCCGTGGTGGCGCTGTCGAAGGCAAGCATACGATCGTAGATGCGCTCGATGACCGAGATACCCCACAAGTTCTCCGTCAGGCGCTGCCAATAGGGTGTGCGGACACCGTCGAAACGGAAGCACCGTGAATGATGGATGACCTGCCCCTGTAGCAGGTGGGCACTGCCGAGGACGCGGTAATACTTCGGCTTGCCCATGTCGGGTCCGAAGTCGGTTACGAGTTCGTTGAGCTGAGGCTCCACCTGCCAGCGGTCCAGCGTCGCAAGGCCCTTGAACTGCCCTTTACCAATGGAGTCCACACGTAGCGGGGTTCGCATATCCTGTCCGTCGATAAGCATGACGGAAATAGCGCCGCCGTACAAACGGTCCCAGCACAGCGCGGAATTGACCTGTGGCCAGATGCCCAGCGAGGTCATAGCGCGCGTCAGCTTGCTTGCGTCGACGCCATCCATGCCCTCAGTGATTTCGATACCTGCGCGCGTCATGTCGTCGGCGGGGATGTCGACGGCCATACCGCCCAGCCACGTACCTCGGTGAATCCACTCAAGCAGGACGTGGTTGCGGGTGATTGGGTTGAAGCCGTAGGTGGACTGGGAGTTGACGTTGTCAGCGCCCAGGCCTAGCTTCGCCGCGAAGTTCTGGAAGCTGTCGACAGTAGGCCGGCCTTCGCGCGCCTTGGTGTCTTCTGCGGTGGCCTGCTTGACTGCCGCTGTGATGCTACCAAAAGATGCGGGCGTTGCTCTACGACGTTCCATTAGTTCACCCTCAACAGCGTGGACAGCTGGCCCAACGCTACGGGCTCGAGTAGCGCTTTGACGTACGCGGGGAACGCCCAGCGAACAGCCTGTGCGAGCTCGGCAGACGTGACAGTCGGATACATGGCGGTGATGTTCTGCAGAACGACAGCAACGTCGCGGACACGCAGGTCACGCCGCACAAGGTGCAGGGTACCAAGGCGTGGGACTATCATGGGGGTGAGTTCCGGGAAGTCGAGCCCGTCGCGAAGTTTGCTCTCTGCGCGGTGCTGCTTCACGACGCGTTGGATGTCGTCGATAAGCTCTTTGTTGAGGGCCTTGTTCCGAAACTGCTCAAGCCGGGCCGCTAACTGGTTGCACGCAACCTGCATTCGCACGTCGTCCGAAACTTCTTTCTTCATCCCAGCGTCTCCCAAAGTGATAGACCGCTTTGCTTGCGCAATCCAATCTCTACCGCGTCAGCAAGAACGTCCGCTTGGTCGTCGAAAGCGTGCGTCATCATAGCGTTCAACGACTCCAGCTCGTTAAGAAAGGGCAGCACAAACGCAGCGGAACTAGGCAGCAAGACGTCTCCCAACTCAACGGACGGTATCATGTCCATCCACCGTGTGAGCTTATCGATACTCCGCTCAACGGGGCGAACAATGACGCGTTCGCTGGGCTTCTTCGCATGTGCCAGATCTTGGATAAGGCCGGTGCCGCTGGACTTGTCTTCGATATACATACACCGCAACGTACTGCGCGGCACAGTAACAAGCTCCCGTGCGGTTGTCCAGAAGTCCACAGCCATCCTTCGCAGCTCCGGGGCGGTATAGCGATCGCGCTGGAGCCCTATCAAATAGAGCTTCTTGTCGTCGCGTCCGACGCCCCAATGTGCGAACACAGTGTAGTCATTGCGCTCGCCTGTCTTCTGCGCCGTGTCCACAGTGATGAAGCGCACTCGCAACGGGGGCAGCGTGTCGTAACGAGGGAACCACGCCGAGTGAACGAGCCGGCCACCTAGCGGACGCGGGTTCTGCTGATACTGCGAATAAAAGACGTACTTACCGATCGGGTTGCCCGAGTCGTCAAGTGCTTTGCCGTTCTCGAGTTCGTTGAGCTCAGAAACGGGTTCCTTCGCTTCCCAGTAGCTGAAACGGTTGTGCACATCGCGCACACTGCGGTCTATCATCGAAGCGTACGGCTCGCCGAACGCATCCGCTTCCGCGTCCGTCATGCAGGCGGGAATAACCACGTGGTGCCACTCGCCGGGCACGTTGCCCTCCTGAATAAACCCGGTCGGGTCCGTGGCAGCGAGCCTCTGCATGATAAGCACAGTAGGCGTCGTCGGAAGCGCCTTACGCGACTTGAGCGTCGACAGGATCTTACGGTTCGCGGTCTCTCGCATGGGCTCGGAGAACGCGTCCTCGGGCTTGAGCGGGTCGTCGATGATCATGGCGCCTTGGAAGCCCGGGGCCATGTGCCCAGCGCGGAACCCGGTAACCTGACCGCCCGTCGCTGTCGCATAGACGCTGCCCATTGCGGCGTCGTCCAACGTGACGTTCCAGCGCTTGCGGCTCTTGCTGCTCTTGCTGACGGGTCGTTCGAACAGCTCTTGGTACGCTTCGGACTGCACGAGGTCGCGGGCACTTGAACTATTCAGCGACGCGAGGTCGTCGGAATAGCTCAAGTGTAGGAACCGCGCACGGTGGTTGATTGCTAGGCCGCGAGCGATCAGGTTGATGACAACCATCTCCGTCTTCGAACCGCCGGGGGGCACATTGATCACTAGGTTGACGATCTTGCCGCCGATGACGTCTTGCAGCTTGTCCGCGATGAGCTTGTGATGCCAGTTGACGATAAAGCTACGGTTCTCGCGCGCCTTGAAGAAGTACCGGGTAAAGAAGAGGTGATCCGAAAGACAGAACTCCCGTAGTAGATCCTTTTTGACTGCGGTGAGCTGCCACTCGGGCACCGTGCTCGTCATTTCCGCAGTCCAAGTGCCCGCGCTTTCTCCTGCTGCACCAAGCGCTCCCGCTCCGGCTGCGACCAGTTGTACGTCCGAATCGGGTACGCGTACTGAGCGATGTTGTAGCGGTTATGCAAGCCTGCCGGCACGTACCGCGCACGGTGCGGCCCGTAGTGCCCCAGCGCACGGAAGCAGGTGCGCACCTTGCCGTCTACCTCGCGAGGTGTGGGGACTCCACAGGGCTCCGTCACAAGGTGGTGTGAGCGCCGCGAGCCGACGTCGATGCCTTTAGGTGCGCTCTTCCACTGCGCAGCTTCGGCCTCTTCGAGCGTGATGTACCCCTTGCACGGGCCCTCGATAGGTTTATAGCTCATCGAGTATCTGCTTCTTCAGTAGTTTCATTGAACCCGCGTCGAGCTTGATAGTAACGTTCTTCTGCTCAGGGGCATCTTCGTCGCCGACATGCTCGACACGTTGAACGTCCGGCGCCACTTTCGCAAGCAGGCCAAACGCGGCCCTGATCTGCGAATCCGTCATGTTATGGACCGGGACCTCGGTGACACCTTTATCGTGAATAATTCGTTCCAAATCAGAAAGCGCGTGATCTTGCAGCTTTTTCATAAGGGATGCCGTCTGAATGTTTTTTTTCCAGCGTTCGTTAATCTTGTAAGTACGTTTCTTGGAGTTGGGCATGTGTGCCACCTGTCATTTCAATTGCGGCGGTTGTAGCACAGCAGCTCGCATTGGCGCAAAGAAAGCACCGCAGAGTCCACAGATACCGCTAATCGCAGCGCACTTGCCGCAGCGCTGCACAGCGCTTGCCCGCGCTTGCCCCGCTTACCCCTAGCAACCCCTGCACTTGCCCCCACCAAGCGCAGGCACCCCCAGTAAAGCGCGCGGCAGCACTACCCCCTGCCGCGCGCACCGCTTACGCGTGTTGCCACTTACCCAAGTCGTCCTTCTCCAGCGTGGCGCTGCCGTCGCGCGCGGCTGCCAGTGCAGTAGAAAAGAACGCCGAAGCGCTCTCCAGCAGACTGCTCCCTGCCTCATGGAATCGCCCGCACGCTTCGTTGCGTTGCGCCGGCCACGTTTCAAAGCTGGTGGCTTTCCCAAGCATGCCCACAAGGTCCGCAAGCAGGCGGCACCGCATCACCTGCACGCGCAGCGTTAACTCCGACGGATTACCCGTGGTCCCGATGCGTTGCAGGCCAATATGCATCCACTCCGCTAACGGCTCCAAAGCGTCGCCAAGCGACTCTGCTTCGGAAACAATAGCCATCGTCCCCGCAAGCAGTTCCCGTAGTTCTGCCTGCGACTGCGCAAACGCAGCAGTCTCTTCTTCTACCCCGCGCCAATTTTCGATAAGCGCTACCTTGACGCCGCTGATGTCCCTAGACTTGATCTGCATTGCTGTCTTGCTCCTGTGTGGTGTTTACCAGCGCTCTAAGCATAACGGAGCGGTAAAAGTAATCAAGAAAGTCTTCGATACTGATCTGTACCCGGTAACACACCTCAAACGTCGGGCTGCCCCCGCCACCGACAGTCATGGGTTTCCACATGCACACGCGCCACGGCTGTCGGGACTGCCTGTAAACCAACACAGGCTCCTGACCTTTACCACTCTGCTCTACAGTCTGCTTCCACCACGCGTCAACATGCAGCGTCTCCTGAAACTTGACTTCCAGCGCCATCCATTTCAGCCCAGCGATGTCGTACCCGCCCCGGTCGCTCTGTATAGTGTTCCGCTGCAAGCGCGGCTCCGTGCCGAGCTCATAACCCTCGTTCCGCATAGCTGCATACGCTAGCGTTACTTGGTTCTGCAGAAGGGCAATCACCTCGCGCTCACCGCGCTGCCCTTTGTTGCGACTCATTGCACCGCCCATCTACCACCTCCATTCTGCGTTTTGACGCTGTTTTCCCCAAACCTCCCCTATTCCTCCCCTCTCCTTCCCCCGTCTAAATGCTCTTTATATATATAAAGTAAAAAAAAACACTTATAATATATACACTTACAATTAATAACTAGCTATTGATTAGAATAATGGGGGAATAGGGGAATGGGGGAAGCTAGTATTAAACGTATTAGTCAATGACGAATTCGTTTTAACACGACGTCGCGCGCCTCCGTGGGCGAGGCGCTTCCCCCCATCCCCCCATCCCCCCGACCCCTTATCACACGTAACCCATTGAGGAGCATGCAAAATAATTGGAATTTCCACCCTTCCCCCTAGCTGATTTTTAGCATTAGGGGACGTTCCCCCCGCAGCACAGGGGGCGCCCCCTCCACAGGGAATTCTCCAAATCATGCATGAATAGCATAGGCGTCCCCGCATAGTTGTCACGGCATAGTAAGAATGCCGTAGGTGTCGTTGCCTTACCACGACGGACCCTTGACGTATAACGGTGAGTTCGTGTTGTAGGCGGTGACGGCTTGCATCTTTGGAACCTGCACCAGAATTTCCGCGTCCACTAGGTCCTTGATGGCGATTTGAATAGCTGCCGCGATGCCGCGCTTGTCGTTCACAATATGCGTCCAGCTACGCATGCGACGGCGGAGAAACGCGTAGGGCACCACCTGCTTATCGCGTAGGTTCTCCGGTACTTTGTAATTCTTGCGCTGTGCGTCGGTCATCGAAAAGTAGTCGTCGACAGCTTGCCGTAGCGCGGGCTCGCTGCGCGTTTCCCCGTGGCCGGTTTCGCTGCGGGCAAAGCGCCCCACGACCCCAACAATCTCGCGGCGTATAAAATCCACTGCCCAGTTCGCATGCTCGAGCGTTACGCGTGGGTCGTGCGGGTTGTCGCAGGCGGCAATCAGCCCCGCCATCTTCAACGCTTTAAGGTGCCCGCGGTTCCATAGCTGCCGCACAACCTCGCTACCAGACCGGATTGCTATGTCGCACTCTATGTCGAAGCCATTAAACAGGGCAGCAGCGTCGTCCTGGACTGGAACGTTGCATACGGTGTTATTGTTCATTGTGTAAAGCCCGATACCTGCGAGCTCTGCGCAACGCGAAGCAACTTCCGCAGCAGGGGCTACCCCGTGAGCGTCGTTGCGGTCGGGGCGGTCACCTGTGTATTCCACAATGCTGAATCGCGAGATAAGGCCTTCGCTGACCTGACCTTCCGTGAGGTTGTCGAAGAACGACTCCGGTGTAGCTTCCCCGAGTAGCGTTACGCATGGGGACTCCACAATTGCAGTGTTCTTGTCCTTGTCGCTGTAGACGGTAGGCAACAGCAGCTGGCCGTGCCCGGACTTGGTATAAAGGTCCAGCAGCACGCGGCGGATCATGGAAACGGTGGTGTTCGTGTTCGTCTCGGACCACGACTTGAGCGTTAACCCGAACTCGCCCAACACTGAAATGAAGCAAGGCTTCGCGTCCAGTACTCGCACCAGTGCAGGACCGGATGCAAACACGCCTGGGCCGATGAAGTTGTCGTAGGCGGGGACTGCGGTGCGGATAGCGTGGAACAGCTTGTTGATCCCGCTGGCGGCGGCTTCCTTGCCCGTACCTGTAGGCGCAACGATGACAAGGTACTGGTTGAGCCCAGTGCCGCTGATGTTGTAGCTGCGCCCAAGCACGCCTGCGGTCCACGCTATGCCTGCACAGATAGCAATCTCGCGGACAGGACGGATTGCTTGTGCTTCCATGTACCGGCAGATCTCCCCGAGGAATCCTGGAGGGTATTGCAAACGGTCCTCGGGGGCTGTATACGCGCCGGCGCGCGCGTGGGCGGGCGTTCCTTTGTTAGGGGGCGGGGCTACTACAGGGTCCGGTGCTGCGCTGCTGTGCTGCGCTGCTGCGGGGGCGGCAGTTATGTTTAGGCGCAGCCCGCTAAGGTCTACTTGGGGCTCGGCGCGTACCTTGGCAAGCGCGCGGTCGATGTACTTGTCGTTGTGCTGTGATTTGTCGCGTTGCCCCAGCGCGGTAGCACGGAACATGCGCCGCGCTTGTTCGTTGCTGGCGGTGTAGAACGCGATGATAGACAGTAGCGCGAAATCCGCTTCGCTTTGGCTAGGGTAGTCGAGCTGCCACTCCCCACGGCATAGCGATGCAAACTTGTCTCCGTTGACTGCATTGCAGGCGCGGGCGAATAGTTCGTCGTCGCTCTGTACTGCTGCAACATCCTCGAGTGCAGTTGTACGCGAGGCACCGACTTGCATCTCGTTATACAGCCGCAACAGCAGCTCGGAATAGTCCACAATGGGTTCGGGGCGGATGACGTTGCCCGTGCAGATGGCATACCGCTCGCTGCTGTAGACCTCTACCTTGTCGCGTCGCGTGCCGTTGGGTAGGCGACCCCTGCAGATGATGTGTACGCCGCGCCCGCTTTGCGACAGTTCCGTATAGCTGTCGAACGCTTTGTAGATCGCTTGGTGCCGCGCTGCTTGGGCGTCGTCCGCGGGCGGGTCCAAGTCAATGAAGCAGTAAGGGTCGCTGTCCGTAAACACGAAGCCGATATGTGGCGCGTACTCCGTGCGTGCTGCGACAGCTTCGGCGAAGGTTCCCCACGTGGAGGCGTCTGTTACAGAGGCGCGTCGCAACGTGCGGGGGTTGAGGGGTTCTTTGCAGGGGACTTGTTCGCCGCGCGCTGTGGTGCGAAGCCGCATGTCGACGACAACCCACTGTGGGAGCTCTTTCAGCTCCCTCGGGAATTGGTCGTACATCAGTGGACCCGCAGCGGCTGACCGTGCAGGTGTTCGTACAGCTTTTGGACCTTATCGACGCAAGGATTTTTGATTCGCCCGTTGCGGAAGTTGAGAACCCAGTAAAAGGACAGTCTTGTTTCGTCGGCGACCTTTTGATATGTCGTAACGCGTGCAGTGATTGCATCTATAAGCAGATCACGTGTGCGTGCCTGCAATGACCCTGCGTCCATTAACGCTCCCCGGTTATGAGTTGAGTTCGTGCGGTAACCCACATTAGCATGGCTATTTAGGCTATAGCAAACTGACCACGTCAAATTAGCCTTGCTATCGTTTTAGGGCTTGTGAAGCAAGCGCGCGGCGTGCAGTATGCGGCAATAACAACGGAACCGGATATGGACTTCAGTACAGAAGAGCTTGCGGTGTGCAATACGTTGCCGGGGTGCTTGGAAGCCCTTGCTGCGTACCACGACCGCATGCTCGTTACCTGCCGCGAACGTGGGTACCACGTCGCTGCCGTACATAGAACGCTGCACGCCGAACAACTGCGCAGCGAAGCGGAACACTTGCGCAAGGAGAAAACGCCGTGCACGTAGAAAGGCTCAGGGATGCGCGCTGCGACACGCAGCAAGCAGCGACGCACCTTCGCCGCGTCTGGGAACTACTGGGGGCAGAGCTGTGACAGCACGTCTACTGCTGGGCGGCGCCATCTATTTGCTTATGGGTCTTTGCGTCTCGCTCTCTGTGCTGCTTGTCACGCGGGTTGTGGACGGGCGCGCGGAGCTGAAGCACGAGATTCTTGTCGCTGTCGTCGCGCCTTTCATTTGGCCCTTTTTCATCTATGTACTGATGGCAGCCGCAGACGGTTCCTGTGCCGGAGCATCGAAAAGCAGCTTGTAGAGTGCTTGCTTTACGTTTAATGTAGTCACACACCAACAAAGGAGCGGAACAATGGCAGCAGCGAAGAAAACACCTACGGAGAAAAAAGCGCCGGCAAAGCGCGCAAGCCGGAACAAAAAAGAGTCGGAGGACGCGCAAGCAGCCTCCCCGGCAGAAGCGACACCGCAGATCGACGGTGCGGGCGACATTGCGCCGGACATCCTGGAAAGCATCGCGCAGTGGTACGAACTGCGGCAGCAGATTGAAGCTATCGCGCCGATCGTCGAAGAGGAGCGCACGCTGCGCAAAGCAATCGACGCGGCGTTGCAGCCTACACCGCGCGAAGGCACGTCGCGTTTCGGCATGCCTAACGGCTACACGCTGGCAATCACAACGCAGTTCAAGCGCAAGCTGGACGACGCCGTCTTTCCCGCTATCTTTGAGCGCATCCCCGGCGAGTTGGCTACACAGCTCATCCGCTGGAAGCCCGAGCTCAAGACAGCCTTCTACCGTACCCTTGATGACGACAAGCGCGTAATCTTCGACGAGTGCGTGTCCACAGAACCGCAGTCGCCGCAGTTTGCGATCCTCCCGCCCAAGGAGGAGGACTGATCATGGCAAACAAGATAACCCACCCGCCGCCGAGCACGGTCGAACGCGAGGTTGCGGACCTGCTGGAACACTTGTTCGGCACGCACCATGCGGACGGCGCTGCGCCCTATTTGAACGGCGCTGTAACGCAGGCGGAGGCGGACCGTTTTAGGCTGCTGGCGCGTAGCATCCGCGAACGGCGCACGCGCATCGTGGGGCCCCTGTGAGCACCTCGCCCGCGGCACGTCTGCGCACAGCGCCCATCTTTATCTTCGACTTGGACGGTACGCTTGCTGACGACAGACATAGGCGCCACCATATCCAGCGGGACGACGGAAAGCCTAAGGACTGGAAGGCTTACTTCGCAGCTTGCATCCACGACGGCGTTCACGCACACACGCGACGCGTCCTGCATAGCCTACAGGCAGAAGGCGCCGAAATATGGATTTTCACAGGGCGTAGCGATACAACGCGGCCCGACACTTTGCGATGGATTAAAGATAACATCGTAAGCACGGGGCCCGGTATGTACCCGCAGCGAATCTGCATGCGTCAAGAAAATGACCGAACGCCGGATACGCTGCTCAAGATAGGGTGGCTTCGCGAATGCCCGCAGCACGAACAGAGTCGCGTCGCGGCTGTGTTTGAGGACCGCGCGCGCGTAGTGGCTGCATGGCGCGCAGCGGGTGTGCCTTGCTATCAAGTCGAAGACGCGAATTTCTAACGCAGGTGAACTCGTGGACAATGAACTGAAGCCGGGCAAGAAAGCACTTCGCCTTCCTGTGCCGGGGCATATCAACTGCGAACGACGACGCGCGGCCGCGCCCGTAGTGACTGTCTTGTCTTACCCCCAGATGATGATGCTGGAGTGCACCTGCTGCGGAGTTCCGGATTACGTTCTCGCGTGCGAGGTCGGGACCGGCGTCTTTTACCCCGCGCAATACCTGATGCCCTTGTGGGAACAGGACCAAGACTTGCCCGGTAGGCAAAGCAAGCAGAACAAAGCACCTCCACAGCTTGCGGGACTCCACTGCGTTACGGCGGGGGCAAAGGAGCATCATGAACGCTAAAAATATTTGCCCCGGGCCGACCCCGCCCCCGCCGCCCCCTGTGCCGCCCCCTGTGCAGCTTTTGCTGTGGTGCCCACAATGCTCCGAACGGCATATCGACGAGGGTGTCTTTGCGGATACGCCGCACCACACGCATGCGTGTCAGCACTGCGGGTTCTGCTGGCGGCCCGCGGTCGTGGATACGTGCGGCGTGCAGTTTCTACCGGGCTTTCGCGACTGGCCTGCGCCGCCGACGTTGCGTGTCGTCAAAGCAGCGGAGACTCCGCCCGCAGCCGTGCCGTTGATCACCGAGGAGGGTAATGCGCTCAGCACCGCGCGGTGGCTATACGGGCCGCGTCTGCTTTCCGAAAGGAACCACACCGCTGTGGCGCAACTCCTAAAAGACGTCTACCGGGCTATCCGGTCGGACGATGTGAATATTACCGTGTCATGCGTACTGAACGTGAAGGATACCGGCGCATGAGCGGTTACGACAATGCTCAGCACCTACAGCTTGTCGCGGATTGCGAAAAGCGTAGCAGCGCGCTTTCCCTTGGGAAAAGAGCTTCGTAGTGAGCTTGCGCAATAAACTCGAAGCGAACAGACCACTGAGTTTGAAGCAGCTTACCATACTGGACAACCTTTGGGACCGTGTAACCGACGCGGTCCCTTCTACGAGAACCAAGCATGAAAAAGAACGTTGACACCGCGCCGCTGGACGCTACTTCTGGGGACGTTACCTGCGCGAACGTGAATACAGCGCAAAAAAGTACCATCGAGGCAGCGAAAACGCCCACGCTTAACACGTACGCTGCGGAGGTGCACGAAGCGAACAAGAAGTGGTGGCACGACCTAGAGACGGGGCGTCCTATTGAGCGGAACTTTGGTGAGCTAATCGCGCTGTGCCACTCGGAGCTGTCGGAAGCGCTTGAGGGGCACCGTAAGAATCTGATGGACGACAAGCTCCCGCACCGTCGTATGGTAGAAGTAGAGCTCGCCGACACTGTTATCCGAATTCTGGATATGTGCGGCGGTCTTGGGCTGGACCTCGAAGGTGCCTACCGCGACAAGATGGCTTTCAACGCACATCGCGTGGACCATAGCGTAGAGCACAGGAAAAGCGCGAACGGCAAGAAATACTGACGCCCGCGTCAGTATTTGGTTCTAACAGGATGGGGGGACAAGCAATGAGCATTACTACACGTGTCGTCGCGCGGTGCGCCTACACGCAAGCAGCTATTCATGTCACTGCTGCCGGGGCGCGGGTAGACGTGGTGCAATGGGCGAACAACAAACGCGCGGAGGGGTGGAGCGTAACCTATAGCGCGACCAGCGAAACCACTTCCGCGGTGGCTACGCGCAAGACCGGGGCCGCCCGCGCATGCGAACAATGACGCGCGCTATGTATGTCGCCGCTGCCCTGTACTTCGCCATCGCTGCCGTGGGTGGTGCGTGGCTTGTGGTACCCCTCAGCGCTGTCTGCCTGTGGGCTGCTTGGCGCATTCCGTGACACTGCAAAAGACCGGAGAACGATAATGAGCGACGCCACTACTGCTGCCACAAAAGCAGCTCAACGCTGGTGGTTCGTAGAAACAAACCCGTTCAGGGCCATCGACTTGCTGCGCACGATAGACGTGGACAAGCAATGGGCGGCGCAGGCGCGCGAAGTTATTGACGCGCAACTCGAGACAATGGTGCCGCCGCGTTTCGCAAGCACGGAGCGCACACGAAAGCCTGCCGCGCATGACCTCGACACAGCTTTCCGTGCAGTCGACTTTATTGCGCGCTACCTTGACGCGCCCTGCTGGGAAGATTGCTCCGCACTCCCACGGTCGCAACGTCGCGCGATGCAAGCGCGGCAGGTTGCTGCACGGGCGCGAGCTCTGGACGTATACAAACGGCTGGTAGGAGACGTTGAATCCTCTTGCCCCGAAGATTTTCTGGGACCGAAGAAAGAGCCAGTTGTGCGGGTGGAGTGGATGGGGCGTTATGAGGACTGCACTTTGTGGCGTACAGCGTATCCGTCGGCGGGCGATACGTTTGTTCACTTTCTCCGTACCGAATTGCATGATGGCAAGCTCGTCTCGGTGCGCCTGATGACGCGCGAGGAAGCGATGAAGGAGGTGAAGGGATGATCGACAAATTACTAGACCTGCTGCGAGAGATCGACGACGTCAGCCTGGATCTGGACGAAGCAAACGAATGCGGCGATCTGGAACTGCGCCTCAAATTGATGCTGCGCTTGGAAGACTTGCGCGTCGAGCATCTGCGGGAGAAGTTGAAGGAGACAGGTGGATGACCAATCTTGACCGAGACGAATGTAAACGCCTGCTGGCGCTGCGCGACAAGGCGACGCCTGGGCCGTGGCGAACTGGTGCCAAACTGTTTGGCGTGTTCGACGCAAATGGCGAAAGCGTAGTTAACAACCGCGAAGTGAACTTCCCTTTTGTTGCGAGCGCCCACAACCTAGCCGACCAGCTAGAGGCTGCTTTGGCAGAGCTTGACACACTCGAAGAAGTGTTCGCTCGGAACGCACAGATCAGCATCGACACGTTACACGCGGCTGGCCGAGAGATTGAACGGCTGCGCGCTGTGGCAGACGCCGCAGAAGGCATATGCATGGGCGATGACTGGAACAAAGGAACGCACGCGAAGATACACAGGCCGAGATTGATCCGGGCGCTGATGAAACTGGACAAAGCCGAGGAACGGAACCA
>JADEYI010000445.1_pt1 | contig 57629 bp, 103 predicted proteins | sample 8542331 | NCBI WGS metagenome assembly JADEYI01 (sample SAMN16510988, study PRJNA670497) | mine drainage metagenome | isolation source: biofilm near Copperflume 1 | place: Germany: Marsberg coppermine Kilianstollen | collected 2018-02 | reverse complement strand
ACCCTATCTCACTGCTAAGGCACGTGCTCCCACGTGTATAGCTAGATCCGTTACACGAGGTGTGGAGAGCGTTGTCAAATGCTTTCTTCTGTGCAGTTTTTAGGGAAGAGACGTGGCGGCGGTTAAGATCTTTTATCTCAATTTGTTCTTTGCGGAGCAATTGTCGGAGGAGAGGCAAATAAGCAGAGGTGAGGAGGTGTGTGCTAGTGGGGATGTGGGTAGTTTCAGGGAAATGTGTACGAATGTGGCGGAATGCAGAGGTATCACGCAGGTGGTTGGCATCCGAGGTGCCAGCAATGATGTGGGTGGTGGTGTGGATCAGCCGTCTGAACGCTTGGGCGTTGGTGACATGGCGGGTGAATCGGCGCATGAGTTTTCTGGGAAGGTATGATTTATGGCTGGCAGCGGATTCGGATGGGGTGTACTTTGGGGACATGGGCAGGGTTTCAAAGGCAAGTTGAAAAGATGCTTGAATGCATGCAAAGATGTCATCATGCCATTTTGTGCGTTCAGCAGCCGTGATGATTGTAGCAGGGTCCTCTTGAGCTACTGCTAGGCGATTTGTTAAGGCAGCGGCAAGTGCATGGGCTTGATTGCCGTTGGTAGCTTCGCACAGGCGTTGCCATGTTAGCAAGGGCTCTTTTGGGAACGGACGAATGAATTGGGGTGGACGGGATTGTGGGGGTGGAATATGAGGAATTGGACTGGCAAAAAGCATAGCATGAGGGACTTGGAGGAGAACGGGCAAGTGGTCAGAGCCTTCTATGTATGGGGACTGAAGGGTTTGTGGCTCAGTATGGATGACGTGGTGGGCAATTGTGCCGTGCGTGCACAGCCAATCATCGATTCGGGATGTAGAAGGAGATGAAAAAGTGTCTTGAGAGTATGAATGGGAGCGAGGGCCGGAGTGATCCCTGAAAGCTGTGTCAAGTTGAGCGTCATGTACGTGTTGGCGGTAACGTCGGTCAAATGAGGAGCCTACATTAGAGGTGCGGTCCGAGTCATAGAGAGCGGCGTTGAAATCTCCACCAATCAAAACATTGTCTGTGGGGGTTGCATAGCCATCAGGGGTGAGGTTTGTGATGTATTCAAAGATAGAATCTTGGACTTGAGATCGAGACACTGAGTCGGTTTCTTGATAGACACCAAGGATGTGCAAGGGTTTAGACTCTGGGAGGTTAAGTTGAAGATGGGCTAGGTATCCTTGAAGATGAGGTGGGGTTTTGTGGACGATTGAGATGTGTGGTTGCGAGAAACGGGGATGCAAAGCTATGAGAACACCGGCTTTGGCGGAGCCGGTTGAAGATGGGAAAGAGCTGAAGATAAGTGTATGTTGAGGCATGCTGTTTCAAAATTAGACAATTGTGTCGTGATATTCCATCTCAATCACTTGGTGTCAGCTCATGAGGTCAGCAGCTTCCTCCCAGCTGGGAGCTGCAGCTCCCCTAGGCTAGGCGTCGCTGATCTCCCAATGAAATGTGCACATGACAAACATTCCTAGCGAATCTTGAAGACCAGCTATATGCTACCCAATGGTGAATGCCTACTCGTGTCGAGAGAAAAGGCACCGCTGTACCTTCACAAACAGTACATTCTCTCCTCGTACCTACTTGGTGCGCCCCTTGTTTGCTGATCGAACTGGTTGTACTCCATTTTTAGGTGCAATCATTGCAAATGGGGCTGATAAAGATTCTGATGTCGTAGGAGGATCGCATGTCGAAGCTGCAAAGCGTACTCTCTTTAGCTTGACGAATGAAACACTCAATGCTTGGACAACAATAATCTCTTTTGTACTTGTCAATGTACTGTATTTCAAAACGAGGTGAGTTTCCTCATGTGGGCAACGCGAGCAATGCGAGTGCAGCTTTTCAGAACCTGCTTGCAACCTGTCTGCCAATTTTGGTTCACATCGAGTGATGAGAGCCTTCTTGCTCTTCATCTGCTTGAGCATCGTATGCAATCAGGTGGGGGGCGTCAAGGGAGGAGAATTCTTACTCGGATGGGTGGGTGCCAGTTGACTTGTTCTATGTCTCCGGCATTGTCCATGCTCCATTCTCGCTATCCTGCAGTCTGTGGTTGGGGCTCTCCATCGAGTCCAGGGACTTTTGGAGACAGCTGGATGTGTTCACCATCTACACAGCTTCAGGTGACATCCTGTAGGCCCAAATGGGGTGATGCATGGTCATTACTTCCGTAGTGCGCCACACTGCAAAATGCTTACTCTCAAGCTGCTCACAAGGGTGATGTTGCTTTTGCAGTGTTCCGAGGAGCAGCAATTGCATGGTTTGTCTTGTCAGAGGACATTTACAGATTGTACATCATTGCGCTTCTAGGCGATTACCTGTACTGTATCACCTCAACAATGATTCTGCGGCGGATAAAGAACATTCCGCGACGCGAGCTGGTGTGGGACATTGCTGGGATGTGTGCAGGTCAGCCTGGCCTTGTCAACTTACCCCATAATGCCCACTTTTTATGCCCAGAGCCTGCAAACTTTCCAGGGGAATGCCAACTCCAGGGGAATGCCAACAAATAGCAAAGTGCTGAGATTGTCTCTCTGAATCGCCCGCCACATGCAGGTTACACGTTTCCAATGGGCGTCGCAAGCGCATGTGAACTACTTGATGGCGAAATTGGGCCTTCAACATATCTGTTGGTGGCGGTTGTCCTATGTCTTGGCTTGAGCGCTTTGATATGCACCAAGAACATACCCGAGAAATGGAAGCCCGGAGCCTTTGACATTCTACATTCTCACGCACTGATGCATGTACTGGTTTACTTGGAGTATTTTTTTGAGTGTGTATTCATTCGCCATCATATGAGGAAGGGGTCAGTTGGTGGGTGATGAGCCCCCTTGGTTTTCAGCTCGCAAAGCTATCAAATATTCTGGCTTGAACTCAAAGTAGAAGGTCTGAAGTCTGTTGTAGTCTCAATGTTGAAGACTAAGAGACCATTAGCACAAGGTGTGGAGGGGGTGACAATTTGATGGCCAAGGAAAGCATCACCTTGAATAGGAATGAATGAGTTCCCAATCATTCCGCCGGCCGGCAAAGATCCATATGCATATGCATCATGCGATAATCGTCATGACTGATTACTCATTAGTGAAGTGGACATTGTGACATGACAATGATCATATGAGCCTTTGGGATCATATCTTTCCAAAGGACTTGCTCCAAATAGATGCATGGGTTGAAACCGCGAAGGGGTCATCAATCAAAGTGGCGCAGGTGTCCACCACCTAAATCAGCTCTAAGGGTCTTACAAGCACTTATTGACAGATATCTCTCCAGGGTTCACAGGGGCCTTCATTCACACTGTCTCTGCTGTAGATGCTCTCTTCTACCATTCTGGCTCAATGGGCGTTGTGTTGCTGTCACCACGTCATGTGTTCTGCATCAGTGCGACACTTTAACACCAAGGCCATGCCATCTCAGGCTTCAAGGAGCATGAGCAGCAACGCCATCCTCTTTGGCGCGACTAGAGTCCAGGTCTCCACCCGTGATCGTTACGATCTGGTCAATGATGCCTTGGAGTGCAGCTCGGCTTGACATGGCGCCCGCCGCCGCATCAAAGGCAGATCGGCCCTCCTCACCTGCACCCAACCACACATCTCTTCTGCACTGCCTTTGCACCACCACCTTGAAATGAGCACAAAATGTCTGTACAAGGCCATTTCGCTCAAGGGGCTGCAGCGACATGTCATGCAGGCAAGCATGCACTGCTGCCCTTGGCTCAAGATCCTGCAGAAACATGGAATGCAGACGTGCTTGCCTGCCAGGCTGAGGGCGGGGTCCAGGGGCACCCGGCCCAGGAATGGGACGCCCATGTTGGTGGCCATGCTCTCTGCGCCGCCCTTGGTGGCCCTGAACACGTCCGACTGGACCATGAGACTGCCCAGATCGGGCGCCACATGCCGCAGGGCTTCCAGTACCGCCGCTGTCACGTCCGCCGGCTTCTGTGATGCGTCGTCAGAGACGCTGAGGAAGCGCACGGTGTCCACCGACTGCTGCAGCCCTGACATGTTCTCCACCACGCCCAGCACTTTCAGACCCACCTGCATGCACCAGGCACAAGCTTGCATCTATTGCATTCTTACATTCACCTCCTGCAGGGATACAGCCGCTGGCGTGGCGAAGCCACGCTGGCGGCCATGTCCTTCTGCGGCCATCGGAATGCCAATAGCACTGGTAAAGGTGTCTCTCATGTTTTGTGGAAATAATGAACCAGGATGATACGGCACAACATGATGCACTTTAAAAGAAAGTAAATGCAACAATAGATTGATGGGCAGCACCTTGTGGCAGAAGTTAACTTCCTTGCGCACGTCAATGATGGACACCTCTTGGGGTGTTGTCACGATGACTGCGCCATCCACGTTTGCTCCCTTGAGGAACTGTGCGATGGAAATATGCTCGTCTGAGGTGCCTGGGGGAGCGTCCACGACCAGGTAATCCAGATCTCCCCAGTGCACATCCTGCCATGGCACAGCGTTGAGAATAATAGCTTGAGATCCCAGGCACAGATTACTTTTACAAGGCAATGATCATTGAATGCAGGTGTGGCACCTGTTACCTTGAGGAATTGCTTTATGAGGCCATTCTTTCGGGGGCCCCTCCAGATGACTGCATCATCTGGGTTTGGCAGCAGGAAGCCGATGGACATGACAGCCAGATTGTCCTCAACGTACACAGGAGACCAGCCCAGGTTGCTCCGATGGATCTCCTCATTTTCCAGGCCCACCAGCTTGGGCACGCTCGGCCCACAGATGTCTATGTCCAACAAACCCACCTGTGTCGACGATCATCAAGTAAGGAGGGCTGAAGCTCTTGGTGCAGTGCTGGACAATGCAGGGATGGTGGATGATGGACAAGGCACTTCCTAAGCGCACCTCGAGCTTCTTCGCAGCCAGTGCAAAGGCCAGCTGTGTTGCAAAGGTGCTCTTGCCCACCCCGCCCTTGCCGGAGAGCACAAGGATCTTGTGCTTCACATTCCGCAGCCGCTCCTCAATCGCCAGAATCTCGGGGTCAGGACCCTTGGGTGCTGAAGCACATGCAGCCTGATTCGGGCATCCCGCACAGGACTCTGCCTTGCCTGCTTGCTCACTCTGGGTTCCCACGCAATCTGTGACAGAAGAGGCACAAAAAGTCAACTAAAATGTAGACTAATCGATGTCGTGCTCGAAAGTGCAATTCGCATGCGTTTTGCATATTTGTGTCTGAGCTTGCCAAGACATTGGAGACACACTGATGAACACCAGTGCCAACACAATGCATGATCTCATACAAGATGTCGTGTGATCGAGATCCAGTTGTGAAATCTCAAGTAAAGATAGACGAGTTCCCTATCATTTCAACTCTCTTGAGCGTGGCCAAGAACTTCAGCATCCCTGCACTTACGTTCGTTCGCGTTTTCGGGCACAGCGGCTGCGGTATCGCCGCCAGCCATATTTTCTTATCAAACAATGAGTTTCTGTGCAAATTTATTGCAAAAGTTTGCACACGCAGTGATTGAATATGTGCAGTGGTCCGATTGGGAAGCTTCTGTTATATGACGTAAGAGTTTGGAAAGGTTAGTCAGAACAGTCAGCTATCACGTACAAATTGAGCAGTTCCATTTCTTCTCTGACAGATCTTCATGTAGATCTTCTCTGACACAGACACCTTGTGGAGACAAAGCAGGGTCCATTTGGGCCGGCTGCCGGCTGCGGCAGCACCGCGCAATGTCTGAGATCTGGCCATGGCCGCCGCACCGTGCGTGACATGTGCACTGCAAGTGCCACTCAGTGAGTTCCGCAGCGGCCTAGTAGGCTGGGGCACGGCAGATATCATATGAATAAGTTCAACCATTGACATTAAATATTACAATTGAACTGTCCTCATTGTCAATATTAGCAATGTATCTCGAAGTCAGGGCATGCACTCACAAGCCGTTATGCTGCAAATTTACTGCCAGTGGCACATGTGTACACATGAAAACACCGGCAACTGTGTGGACTCAAGTTATATTCCTTTGACTTGTCAAGTGCAATTTCCTCCAGAAGCACCATGCCTCATTGTCATAACTCTCAGTGGTCAACAGAGAGACCCTTGGTCAAGATCACAGCAAATGTTCCCTCCACTTGAAGGCATGTGAGGCCGCAGGCTGTGCATAACAAATCATCATGCCTGTGACCTGCCTCATGCTGTGCCTGGCATTTCAGAGTTCACAGCGGCATCTGGCAAAGCACAGGACAAAGTTCGTGCACGTGCTTCTGCAAAGAGTTTCTTCTGGAGCGCAATCTGCACCATGCACCAAAAAAGTCAGTTATTCTTAAGACGTACCGCCCAAAATTTTATCGCTTATATACAGCGTCGAGAAGCTGTGTGAGCACAAGCCGAATGTCCACACACCTGCTCTTCCTCGCTCATTTTATTCTGCTCCGCTGCCTTACTGTCATGACGCTTTAGACCTGCGTGCAACGGTAGCCATGATGAGCTGATGTCATCTTCTTTGTCTCTCTTGGGACACAAAAAACCTTGTCAGAAGTGGCATTCATTTGGCAGTTGGTCAAGACAGCTCACTTCTCTTCTGGTCTGTGTCTTTGACTTCCTTCAGAAAGACATTAACATCTTCCAGGAGCGAGCTGAAACCTAGGCTGTCAAGAGCGCGCACGACATGTTCAGGGTTGATTGTGGACCTCTTCTCCTCCTCGCTCACAGTGTTTGCCTCTGAGTACACCAGTTGTATGAACTCTGCATGACCCACAATGCATGCTTCAGAGACTGAGAAAACATTACTGGGATTTTGCAGGTCCACCCCATTTCAGATGCGGCAGGTTTCCGCGCATTGAGATCACCTCCACAACAATCCAGCAGCAGATCAAGAGTGTTGGTCGCTAGTCGGATGTCTTTGGGCAGTAATTCCTTCACTATCTTTTCCACCGTCGCTGTATTACACAGACACATCAGTGTGTGACAACCCACAGTGTTCCAGTCACCAACAGGATCAGCGATGCAAGGGAGAGCCCTATTGTCACTCTTCACCTCTTGGAAGAGATACATCCTCCATTTCAGATCAGCAATAATTCCAGGTTTCCCATGCAGACCGGACTAGATGCCCATCGCTGGATTTTGACGTCGTGAAGTCTTTGCAAAATCCCCAATTCAGTGATAGGTTTTAAAGGAGATTGTCCAAACTTGATAGCTCGCAGAATGCTCGCAAGGAAAGCACCTTGTCCCACTTCCTGCAAAGTGGAAATGATATGTCATGCGTGATGTCAGCGCATGTGACATGTGATCCATTTATCTCTCCTCTCCTTCTCAAACTTGCCTGATCTACTTTGAAAAACATCGACTGGTGCAAAGCATTGAAAATAATGAATCGGTAAGCAGCCATAGAGACTATCATGGGCAGCGGTACTGTGGACTTTCTCCTTGGAGCTGCAGTCATTGCCTTGCCTCAGTATCAATTACCTGTCTTGCTTGGCACCGCTTCGATCAGTATATTGCGTTCTATACGACGCAGACGATGCAAGCACAGAAAATCCACTCCAGATCCTTCCAATGCCGCTGTGACGGATGGTGGATCTACGAGACAACATGTCGATTTGCGGTTCACGGATGTCCGATGCAGCATCACTAACAAGACAGGGGTTACAAAAACCATCCTGCAGAATATCAGCGGGGAAGCCAAACCCGGAAGGTGCGGAGTGTTCCTCAAGGTTGCGTACCATGTGGCCCCAGCAGTTGTGCATATTCTCGCCACTTTGTCCATGTGCAAGGGTGGTACGGTAAAATGCAGGCTTCTTGCCATCATGGGACCCTCAGGAGGCGGAAAAACTTCCCTGCTCAATGCGCTGGCCGGCCAAGTCCCATCAACGAAAGGTGACACAAACGCAGACCAGAGTCTTCTTGGCATGATATATACCAATTGCCTATGCAAAAAGCCTTCTGGCTGAGACATTCGGCATGCTGCACAGGTATGGAACTGCAGGGCAACATCACTGTCAATGGAGCCCCGCAGACAGACAGCAACCACAGGCAGGCTTATGTACAGCAGGAGGACTTATTCTATTCGCAGCTGACGGTCAGGTGTGTCCCTCAACTCCCATGCATAACATTGTGAATACAACTTAGCGCTAGTGATGCTCACATGGAGGTGTGCACTGCAGGGAAACACTGAACATGGCGGCAGCGCTCCGTCTCCCCAAGCACATGCCCGCTGAGGAGAAGGAGGCTGCTGTGGCGGATCTCATCCAACGCTTGGGCCTCGTGCAGTCGGCTGACACTCCTGTCGGTACATTTCCACAAATGCGCAGTCCCACCACTGCGATGGTGGTTTTCAATGGAGGTAAGCAATTCAGGTACTTGGCCATTTATGATTGGGAAGCTGAAGCCAAGATACGCAATGGCAACAGGTGATGCAAAGAAGCGCGGCCTCTCTGGAGGTGAGAAGAAGCGCTTGAGCATCGGGTCTGAGCTGCTGGGCAGCCCCATGCTGCTGTTCCTGGACGAGCCCACGACTGGCCTCGATTCCTTCCAAGCTGAGAAGGTAAAATTGCCTTGTCAACGTTTCTTTAGCTCTCTGGCAAATCCTGGTGAACATATCATGAGGATCTACTTGACAGTTTGAGCATAAATGCTGGGGTTGCCGGGTATATCCAAGTGTGGTTTTCCTGTTGAACAGGTTATGCAGACGCTGAAGGACCTAGCAAATGAGGGTAAGACGGTTGTGTGCTCAATCCACCAGCCGCGGTCTTCAATCTTCAGCATGTTTGACGATCTGCTGCTGCTTTCTGAGGGACAGATCGTGTACTCCGGACCTGCAAAAGGAGTCATCAGCCATTTTGAATCCCTGGTGCGCCCATCAATACTCTGTCCCCATGCCCTTATACTGCTGCACAGTGATTCGCGATGCATCTGCAAATGTCCCATGGATCAACGTAGGTAATGCTTCAAATGTCACAAGGATGCATGCTGTTTATGCAGGGATACCCAATACCGGCGAATTACAATCCTGCAGAATTCATTGCTGATCTCATTTCTATTGACTCCTCAGCTGCAACTGCTGAAGAAGCATCTCGGTGAGGGTTACAGCACCGAGTGAACAAGCATACACCAGGTTTGTGTTTTGCACCGCCAGCAAGCCCATGTTGTTTGTGAGGCCTGAGTCTTTGGCACAGGGAGCGTGTGGAGAAGCTTAAGGCTGCTTTCAAGCAGAAGGCGGCTTCAGCACCCTCAGGTGGTGCAAAAGACAGTGTCGTGTCTGCTCCTGTTGCCTCCGCAAAATCCTCCGATGATGCAGCTCCTTGCAGCTGGCCGCAGCAGGCAAAGTTGCTCTTTAAGCGTTCATGGTGTGCTCATGCATCTGGCCTTCATTGACCTTCTCCAATTACACGGTGCATAATTCATGCTATCTGAGGCAGAATCTTTGCCTCAGCACACTTGCCTGGACTTAGATAGCATGCTTGCTGGAGTGCATGCGTTGGTACATGGCTGCAGGCGGCAGATCAGCCGGGACAAGGCGACGAACGTGGCGCGGGCGATGAGCAACGTCTCCTCGGCCATCATCTTTGGCGGCATCTTCTGGCGTATGGGCCGCAGCCAGACCTCCATCCAGGACAGGATGGGCCTCATGCAGGTGCTCCCCTGCCCCCAGCAGCCTTGACATGGGCTGCCACTCCTGGCAGCTCATGCAGCCAAGCATGTTACCAGCGGCATTGTGGCGTCGTTGCACATCACATTTCAGCATCCTTCCTGGTGAAAATCAGTGTCTTGCAAGGGCATCCAATAGATTGCTAGTGACTCACTTGCGGCACGTCAAGCGGTACTGGCAGCTGCATGCCCGCTCATGCACGCACCTTCACAGGCGGCTGGTGCGCGCAGGTGGGCGCCATAAATGCGGCGATGTCGTCGCTGATCAAGACGCTGAACGTGTTCCCCAAGGAGCGTGTCCTGGTGCAGCGCGAGCGCGCTAAGGGCAGCTACGCCACAGCCCCCTACTTTGCCGCCAAGCTGGCCGCCGAGTCCCCCATCGGCGCCATGTAAGAAACACTGACTTGGGCCCCCTTCTTTGGGACAATCTTACCATTCCCGTATGTTTTACAGGCTGTGTTCTGGGCTGTGAGCCTCTTCCCTTGGCGGCCGAGTGAAGTGCCAGACGGGGCCTTGGCAGCACCAACTGATGACATCAGCGCTATCGTTGCCCTTGTGTTGCTGAACTGTCTTGCGTGCTGTTATGCAGATTCCCCCTGCTCTTCGCTGCCATCGTCTACCCCTCCGCCGGCCTGCACCCCAAGCTGTCCAGGCACGCTCTGTCCCATTACAGTCCTGCCCTGTAGATCTTAATTCCCCAGCCATTGGGAGGCACCTTGTTGGATCATATTTTCACTGTGAGAGCATGCGCACATTGTGCGCAGGTTTGCCAGGTTCTGCGGGATCCTGACCCTGGAGTCCTTCACGGCCACTTCCCTTGGGCTGGCTGTCGGCTCCTTCGCGCCCTCCACCGATGCAGCGCTGGCGATAGGGCCAGGCATCATGGTTCTGTTCATAGTGGTAAGGCCCCACACACACATGTGACTCTGGAAGAGCATTAACAGGAAGTTGTCAGGCTGATCCAGATCCTGAACATGGGGTGGTTCATCACTTTGACAGAAAATTTGGTTGCTCTGCAGTTTGGAGGCTACTACGTGAACGCTGGGAATGTGCCTCGCGCTCTGCGCTGGATCCCTTCAGTGTCGCTCATCAAGCATGCATTTGAGGGCCTCTGTGACAACGAGTTCCCGGGCTTGGACTTTGAGCCTGTCAGCGCTGATGGTGCTGGTGACATCCTGAAAGGAGAGCAGGTGCGATGGGCTTAATTTCTTTTCTACCAAACAAAAAGCTTCTCATACCTGCATGTTGGGTGTGTGACACTTCCATGAGGATAAAGTGAGTTTCAGCAATGCAAGATGAGCAATTTAATGTTGATGTCTGCAGGTGCTGAACCGCTTGGGTTTCAAGGACAGCTCTGTGGCCAAGACTGCACGTGCACAGGCTCGTGTGCTGGCTTTCAATTACTGGCTGACATACTGCATCCTGAAAGCCAAGAAGCCTGCATTCCAACGCATGGATCCTGTCCCAGGCCGCACAATCTGATGCAGCTATAGTTGATTGGGGACTGTACTGTTTATCGGAGCTGGTTTTTCAAGCATTGCTGCACGAGAAAGATGGTCCTGCTATGAGATGAGTTAACAAGAATTGCAACAGCGATGTCTGCATGCATGATTCATGAACACAAAGCGTCTGAATCTAGCATTCCTTTAAGATTTCAAGCAGTGGGTCATATCCATATGGCTTTTATGTGTAAGGGTGGCCATTGTCTTACAATTGCAGCTTGCAACTAGCGCCAAAGCACAGTGCGCACAGCAAAAGTGTTTGAGCAAAGCATTGCAATATCAATGCACTGAATCATGTACATGTGGCCTTATCCTTAATTTCCACCATTCATGTGTATTTCAAAAAAAAAATCAGAACTCTCAGCGTTTTTGGCAAGGTTACCTCTTTGCAAGGTGCATAAAGCATTAGATCAATGCAGTGGTCAGCACAGATGGGGATTGTACGCATGTGCAGTCTACTTCAATATGTACATGTTCTTCCCATATGGGGGAATCATGCATGCAAGGCACCTCAACAGACTTTGCTTGCTGAACGTGCTTGCCCTACTTTGCGACAGGCTTGGCAATGCCCTTCTGGATGAGGGTGGTGGCCATGTCAATGTAGGTGAACTTTGCTGGCAACAGCTGCAACCCAAGCTCCTTCTGCACCTTGCTATTGTCAAGGACTTGCTTGGCCGGTGCATCCTCGCCACTGGGGAATTGGTACTGAGGAAAGCGCTCGGACAAGACCTCTGAAATGTACTTTGTGGAGAGCGTCGAGTCATGCGACACAATGTATCGACCACTTGCTGTGGGCACCTGTGTGGTGAACCACATCCAGTGTGAGCTACCCTGAATAATGTAGCAGCACTGAGATCGACACACAAATTGACCGGGCCAAATAGGTCTGCAACAAACCAAAAACTCACCTCGACAGCCAGCACATGAGCTCGGCCAATGTCCCGCACATCTACCTGCCAAGGGATGATGTCTGCGCCCTTGTTCTCAACAAAGTCCTGCGAACATGACCACAGCAGTATTGTATATCAGCACAAGCACTCAGCCAGTAGGACTGCTGTCTGCAAACAAGATCCTGCCCATCTGGCTATAACGACCGATTTTCTCAGACATGGTAGCAGCTGTACCTTGAAGAGTATGATGGAGGTTGCATCCGTGCGGCTGCTCACGACAGGCCCCAGAACAAAAGTGGGGTTTATAGTGACTAAATCCAGTCCCTCCCGCTTGGAGATGGCCCAAGCTTCCTTCTCCGCTTCAGTCTGCTCCATGCAGTCCAAGCATCAGCAGACAGCTCCCACGAGCATCATCACAATTCAGCCATGCTGATGTATTGATGCTTCTGCACAAGCAGTGTGCACACATGCAGCTGGGAAGATCATACCTTGCTGAATCTGTATGGCTGATCATCCAAGGAGCTTTCATCATTCCAGTCCTCTTCCGTGAAGAGACTCCCGTTCTGGGGCCCTTTCTGTGACTTCACAACAGCTGCAAGAAGAAAACTTGACTGTTAATCTTCGTTGTGATACAAAACGGCAGCTGAACAAGCCTGTGTGACAACGGAACACACCGACAAAGGAAGAGGTGACCACGATGCGCTTCACTGTGTCCTTGCTTTTCACAGCAGCTTGCACCACATTTCTGGTCCCCTTCACGGCAGGGTCCACTAGATCCTTCTGGGGGTCATGGACTTCCCTGTGTCGCAACACCTCCAGGCATGAGAGGGAAGGCACCGCCTTGTCAATGTGCTTAAGCGTCCGCACACTTGGCCGTGCAAATCAGGTGCTTAATTAGAGGCCTACCTGATGAAAGGGCTTGCAGTATGGAATACGAAATCTGCCCCTTTGACAACATCATCAAATGAGCCTTCAGCGAGCAGATCAGCCTGCAAATCACAATTCAGTTGTGCAATTGCCCACACACAACCTTGCTAAACAGCTGCCTTCTCTGTCTCGTGACTTTATGTTCCTTGTCTCTCTCATATTACCTCATGGAGGGTCAAGACACCAGGAAGCGCTTCCCCCAATGCCTGCAGGTGGCTGTACTTCTCCTTGCTGGCTAAACTCCTCACAGTACCTCGTACGTTGTAGCCCTTCTGCAGGAGCTGACGACATATTTCCGTTGCCACGAACCTGCGCGTGCCGTCACAAACCTGAGCATTGACTTCCAGATGCCCGCATGCTGCAGATGAAAGGGAGCAGGCAGCAGCAGGACATTATATATGAAAATATCAATGTTTACATCGTTGAAGATGTCTCTACATGACAGAGTTCTCCCTGAAATCAGGACTGGGAAAAAGCGATCCAGCGATGGGACCGTAACAGAAGAGCACCCACCCCGTGGCTCCAGTCACGACCGCTGTGAACGCCATGCTCCTTCTTGTACTACTTCTGCCGGTGTGATCCTCTCCGATATTGCTCGACTTGATGAAGAGATGTTCGTTACGTAAATCGTGTAGCTTCCCATGAGTACCATGGAAGCTGCTGGTAGCTGGAACAAGAACTCACTCTCATTGATGCTGTGAGGGCCCATCCTTAAGCTTGAATTCACTCCTGATCTGAGCTCATTCTCTTTCGAGTTCGGCTACAGTTCATCCTAAGCGTGCATTCTTTGCGATTGGCTACAGCTGTACATGAATCTACATAAACCAAAAAAAATCAGCCCCTTCCTTCCAGTGGACTCAAGACAGATACAAAATAAACATTGCAGGTTGCTGGATTCGCACGGCCGCTTCACACACATGCTTGCTGGGAAGTTTCTGAGTTGAAACCTAAGCAGCAGCAACTTGGCCTGTTCGGAATGCTCCCTGTACAAACTGCTTGCATTTGCCAGGACCACGAGTGGAGGCCCCCTGTTACAAGGTCACTGCTGCCAGCCAAGATGGCAACTTAGAGGGCAGCCCGCCACAGGCTGAGGCTGCCTGCACCCACTAGGTGCACCAATGGCATTCAACCTACAGACAGTCTCCGCTTGATCACTCTGTATACCAATTTCAACACATCTACACTGTTGACAAGCGTCCATCGGCGGAATACTGGCCCTTCAAGTGCTACTCAAGTGCTACCCAGCTTTGAGAGCTCTTGTACAATATTATCCAGCATTCCAATACCAATTTGGTTCAAGCGCTACTGCACCAGTCACGTGCAGGAACCCAAGACCATGTCAGCACCACTTGGCAGGAGGATCACTTATTTTATGCCAACTAAAAGTTTTCAAGGGGATTCATACGCTTTGATCTGCCACACATCTAGGATCCCCGCCTCGACTGATGGGTCTGTTGCAGCAGTGACTGCTGCTTTTGCCACAGCAGCTACGCTGACTGGAGGCACAAAACCTGCTCCCAACAGTGGGACGCCTGCCAGAGACTTTGTCGGCAGAACACCCAGAACTTTGTCGAGCGGGTAGCCTGCACAGCCATGCAGCAATGTACTTGGGAAAGGTGGTACCAATGTAGATTTGGCATCACATCTCTGGCTGCTTCATGACAGGAGTTTGCATCATCAATATACTCGTATCGAGTATCGTGAATGCCGGGAGGGCCTACCTATGGCTCCCAAGGGGATGCCGACACCCCCAACATTCCTGGTCCCATAGATGAAGCCTGGCCGAAGCGCAACACCGCCCTGTGGGAACTTCAGGGCCAGCAATTCCTCTGCCCTCTTCTTGCCCTGGAAGTAACCCGGCAAGACAGCGCCTGCACAAGCAACGCAAACTTGCACAGGCAGCTCCATGCAGCAACGCAGGCACCAAGCGACGCATCTGTTGTGTGGCTCACCTGGAAAGCCGTAGTCGTGCACTGAGATGAAGGCAGCCCGTGGAACGCCAGCATCTGCTGCCTCATTGAAGACTGTGATGTTCGAGTCTCCACAGATCTGTATTTGTCATCTTTCAGGCATCTGCTGAAGGCATCCCAATTGACTGTGGAACGCCATGACTTTCCTGGTATAGAACAAGCCATTACACACCTTCTGCATGAAATCGTTTGACCCAAAAGCGCCCAAGCAACTGATGACCCCAACGGCGCCCTTCAGTTGATCCCGCCACGAGCTGACATCGAAAATGTCCGCCTGCACGAGATGATGGTGGCATATCCGTCAGAATGCAGTATGTTGACACAGTGCCATTTTGGCATGGCAGTGGCAAACTCACCTGGACCCACTCGACGCCTTTCACCCAGTCAGCTGACTGCTTTGGTGGTCCTGAGCGGTTCACGCTGACCACACTCAGACCCGTCTTCAGGGCTTCCTCACACACGCGGCTTCCCACAAAGCCATTCCCTCCAAAGATGACCAGCTTAGGCGGCCCCATGAACTCCTGGTCATCACCCATGCGAAATTCGTTTCTTCAATGTTGAAAGACCTCACAGCAGGCCTGAGGGAGCCCCAAGAAAGACAACTTGCTAAAAGGGACATGGCAAGGGTCATCATTACCTCTGTTTCGTCAGCGAGACTACCTCCCAACGTGATGCCAGCACTGCTAGTACTTAGTGGAGCACGTTTGTTGTCTGCAAAGTGGTGCCTAGTGCTCGATTGTGTGCTCCAAACAAGGTGATTTCGACCTGTCAGATGGTGACTAGTGGTAAACTTTGACACAGAAGACGGATTCTGTTTGGCGTGGATCCAATAAGCTTGGTGCAGACGTGTCAGTCCTCTGAGCATCGCCGCGAAATTGCCTTCCGGGAGAAGATGCTCACGATAAAGGCAGTTTTTCTACATCATCTCCGCAATCAGAAGCGAGCAAGCATCTAAATCTCTGAATGCAAGTTCGATGCAGATCCTGGGTTCTCGTCAAAGTGAAGGCAGATAACGCGAAGTGTGGCAGGTCGGCGGGTCGATGACCTCTTTCACCTTTGGATCCACCAAAATGTGAAGAGTTGCGTTGTCTCAATGAAGCATTATCGCTGAAGTGAACCAAGAAGGTCCACATGTGGCAGCATTTTGCCCTGCATTTCCCCCGAGGTCAGGGATTTATTATTGATGGAACCTCGAGTGTAACCGTGTTCTGGGCGCTTCTTTCGGTAGAGGCCTTCTGAAACGCGAATGTCTTGCGCAACCTTTCAAGACGTTGTATCGCACCGTTGGCACTCGGGGGCGCCCTGAGCTGGTCGCTTTTGACAGCGCCGGACGCGAAATTAAGGAAGGATGGCTCACGCGCAGCCTCCGGGTCTCAATAATGCAGATATGCCGGTGAACGCGGCAATGCCGCCTCTTCCTGATGCAGAACCATCACGCTCAGCTTCTCCCCACAACCCGGAGCCCGGCACTCCTAAGAAGGACAGATCTCCGCCCAATTCACCCGACAGCAGCTTAAAACTTTCGGGCCTGACGAAGTCTGGGCGGCGAAGGCGACAACACCCTGTTGCGGAAATAAAGGGCGGCTGGACGACAGAAGAGGATGCCAAGCTGAAAGAGTGAGGCTCACGCCACCATGAGCGTAGATATGTGGGCACAGGTTTTGCGTTGTGTAGGGTTATCTGCCGATTTACTGGCTCAGCAACGGCAGGTGCCACATTCACGAGATTCTGAATGGTTCATTGTTCTGTGAAGCGCCTGTAGACAGGGCCTGTGACCTGTCAATGACTCCATTTTCATTATGATGCCTCCCATCTTAAATCTCCCTGTCAGGCACGGTCTTTTCTGACAATCGTGCATCCCTGCATCGTAGCGAACCAAAAATGCCGTTGATTATACTTTGATGATCAGGGGCGGATCGGTAAGGCACATGGCATGGTCAGACTCTCTTGAACCGATCTTTCAATGCATGAGACCGACACTCCAGTCCAGATGGTCACATATTGCTGTTGTCTTCAGGCTGGTCGACAAATATGGAGAGGGGTCGTGGTCCAAGCTGGTGCCGCACTTCCAGGGGCGTATCGGCAAGCAGCTGCGCGAGCGCTGGAACCATGAGCTGCGGCCAGACATCCTGAAGGGCTCCTGGACCGAGGAGGAGGAAGCCATGCTGGTTGTCCAGCACCGCATCTACCGGAATGCCTGGGCAGACATCGCCAAGGTGGGCATTTCCCTGCATGCCCCAAAACTGCTCAGAAAAGCACCCTTGATCAAGGTTTGGGCGATGCCACTTTTGAGTCAACGTCCCACAGAGCCCTCGGTGGCTCTTCGGCATGCAATCTCGTTATAACCATGTGCGTGCGTGTGGTGCAGATGCTGCCAGGGCGCACGTGCAATGCAGTGAAGAACCACTGGAACGCGACACTGCGCCGCGTGAACCGCGGGTCGGAGCGGCCGCTGCAGGGCCCCGTGGAGCGCTATATGCAGGAACTGGGCCTCATCGAGAGCCGGGCCAAGCGCGGCACAGTCCACCGTGCGAACCGCAGCTTGCCCACATCTCTAGTTTCTCAAGTGACGCGTTGAGGGATCGTTTGTGGTGTAAAACTCGGGGGTCCTATGCCAGCTTGCCGGCTTGCACATTGATCAATGGCTGAGTGTCCTCCCCTTGCTGCAGGGACGCACAACTTCCAGGTGCAGAGCAGCAGGTCAATTAGTGCCACTCCCAGCAGCAGGCCGGAAGTGACCTCCAAGGCGCGCTGGGTGCCAGTGCCACCCCCCTCGATGAAGATCGCCCCCACCGCGCGCGATCCTGGCTCCAGTGTTCAGGTGCGCATCTGCTCCTAATCCCCTGTCACCGTGTCTGGCTGCCAGCTCGAGATGTCCAAACTATTCAGACTCTGCACCAGTCATTTGTCTCCCTTGATTGTTGTCTGTCTTAAGTGGAACGTGAAGGCTGGTCTGGTGGGCAAAGATTCGGACTGATGGAGGTTGTGCGTGTGCAGGCTGAGAGCACACCGGCAATGGTGTCTGAAGAGGGCCAAGGTCAGAGCCGGCCCGCCACCCCTCGGCTGGAGGCTGCCACTCCCACGCAGCCGCCGCCCGGCCTCGTGCCGCCGGCCGCATCGACCGCAATGTCTGCCCCGCAGCCGGCGGAAGCCATGCACCTGCACCCTAGCATCATCGCCATGAAGTGGGGCCACACAGTGGCAGGCTCGGAGCAGCTTGAAACGCCTGACACCCAGAAGCCTCAGGCGCGCCACTCAGCTATTTCTTGATTGTCATGGCAAAATTGCTCAACTGTACTCTCAACAACAGCAGAGTTGTTCTGCAGCAGGCCATGTCAGCGAGTTTGACCACACTGGTGGCTGTGCACAGGACATGGAGATTGCCGGCATTCCTGAGAGTGCTGCAGAATATTGGAAAATGCTGCAGGATGACCCCAAAGAAGGGGCAAGCAAGATGGATCAGGACAGGGAGAGCAAGAAGGTTCACACCATGCAGCCCGATGTAGTCCTTAAAACAACGTTCTTGTGACAATTGCAATCTATCATGTCAATGGATGAGAGACAAGCCGAGGGTCCTGGCTGCACAGGTGCAGGGCAGTGGGGATGGCACTGCCGAGGAAGCCGAGCCCTCTGTTGCCGCTGTGGGCGCGGCTCAGGATGATGAACACAAACCTAGCAGCAATGGAAAATCTGGTGAGGCTTCTTCCACTCACACAAGCCCAACAATATGCCCTCTGCAACAGAAGACAACTGATAGCATTTGTCTTGGGCGATTTGTAGCCTTTAATGGCCAAGGCCACAGGACTAAGCCTGCGTCCATACGCAGGGGAGGGCAAAAGGAGCAGGAGCAAAAGCAGGGGCCTCAGCAGGCACAGCACTCCTGAGGCACACAGGGAGGGCAGCACGAGACCCTCAGAGGATGACGAGGCCGCACCCCGCCGCAGTGAGTCAACCGTTGTTGCCCTTGCTTGTATTTCTCTATTTCACCTTCTGTGAAAGTGTGCGTGGGACCCGCCCTGTTGCCAATCTCATGCAAGTGACTCTCTATGTGGTGCCGTGTCACAGGCAAGAGGCAACGGACGGCGCCCCAGGACAGCGTGTACCACTTCTTCCAGCGCAGCAGCAGCCCACAGGCCGCGCCGCAGCAGAAGGGGCCCGTCATGGAGGAGGCCGCCATGGCACTCCTGCTGCTCGACGGCAGCACCGCACCCGCGGTGACTCTCCACATCCAGCTTACCATATCTCTACAGAACACACACCTTCTAGTGAGCACTCAGTGCCGGAGCTGGCCATGGGGCGGGTCGCGCTGATGCGTCCACTGTGGTGCAACGACAGGGCACCAGCGGTGAGGGAGGGGAGGCAGAGGAGCTGCCGCGGCTGCGCCCGCACAGGTCTCGCAGCGTGCACGCAGCCGACTTCAGCTACAATGAGGACGAGGAGACCTGCCTGCCTCCCGCCGCCAAGCTGCCCAAGTGCGCACCCTTCTTCTATATGAGACATCTCTTGCATCCCGGAAAATTTGTCCATAATGGCAACTCTTGGGTGCGCCATGTGCTCTCTGCACCCGTCAGCTTTTCTGCTAGTCCAGGCTACTCAACTAAGCAAGCAGCCTCAGATGGCATGCATTTTGTAATGTCAGGAGAACTGCTATCCATGTTGACGGAGCCATGGCTGACGGATGAATGAACGCGGACGAGCAGGGTGGCTCGGCGCACTCGGACGGGGATGCCGGGGGCGCGCGAGGGCATGCGCCAGGTGGCGGACGCGTGCACGCAGACGGCGCCCCCTCCCGCAACGCCGGCCGGCGCGAGGCCGTGGGGGGCGGCGCGCTCCGGCACGGCCGAGGAACAGAAGCAGATGCAGGGGCAGGCCGCCATGTACGGCGTCAACGCGGCCGTCGCCACTGCCAGGTCCTCGGGCGCGACCGGTGAGCCGCTTTGCTCGCAGAGAGTCAATCTCCCCGATCAGCAATTTCACATGTCTGGACAAGCTCTTGACCATTCATCAGTGCTGCATCAGAGTCGCACACTCTGTTAGTCATCCCTGCAGAGCAGATGAGGAGCAGGCGGGGTCATGTGAGGCAGTCTTGTGACGATTGTTCGCAAGACGTGGGGAGGTGGAGTCAGTAATGTTGTCATTGAGGAAGTTGCAGGGGCTGTAGGAGAGGGTTTGAGAGCGGGGGCTTGGGTATGGTGCAGGCGGTCGGCCGGTGCCGTTTGCGACGACGGTGAACGTGAGGGATCGGCTGGCGGGATTCATAGTGAGCCTAGCGACGGTGGCGGACCGGTGGGAGATGCGGCCGAGCGCGGACAAGGACCGCTTCCGCCAGGGCTTGGGCCGGAGCACCGACTCCAAGGTCGTCGCCCTGCGCCAGGCTGTCCTCGAAAAGTGCGTCGCCGTCAAGGGACCCTCCCCGGGCCAAGGTGCGCCGTCTGCCGCTCTTGTATTCCTAATTTATTATGTGCCCGTCGGCCATGTCAGCGATATCCACCTGCAGCACTTCTGTGTCTTCCAGGCGTCAGATGGTTCTCAAGGAGTGATAGCAGCACTCAATCGTTCTGATACTGGGAGCGCATTAGTAGCTCAGGTGCACAGTGTTTTTCAGGAAGGCTGACGATGGCAATTATGTGTGCACAGCGGTGCATGCGATGGCTGCCTTGCTCGCGGAGATGGCGCCCATCATCAATGCTGCCTTCGAGGCCGCCAGCGACAGCCAGCTGTGAGTGCCTGGCCTCCACACACCGTCGCCCTGTCGACTAAACCGTGTCTTTTCCTGTCCATCACCTGCTGCTGATCGGCCTGCAAGGCTGCGGCCTCAAACATGCTGCGGCCTCAGACGTGGCTAATGTACCAGGAATATGCTTGCGCAGGGGGACGAAGCCAAACCCACTGGCAGCATTTTCCCAGATGCAGCCTCCCGTGTCAGCAGGGACCAACTTTGGCGCCGCCGCAGGTCACAGATTGGCACCTGGGTCTGCTCCTCCTGTCCCACTCAGCAGCTCGGCGGCTCAGCTGTTGCCGCAAGCTGTCGGGCCCCCTCGGGCTCCCCCTGTCACCATGTCCACTGCACCGCCCAACACAGCCGCGCCCATCTACGTGCTGCCAGCCTTCCTGCAGCCTCCAGTGGGCGGGACAACAGCTCCGCAGCTGAGGCCACCAGTGGCGAGCGCCGCCGCCGCCGGCTTTGTGGGCGGGCCGCGGCCCCCAGTGAGCCATGCCCCTGGGGTTGCTCCCATGAACGGTGCCAGCCCCTACCTGGCACTGCAGCGGCCGAGCAGTGCTGGGGTGCGGGGCTTGGCGCAGTACATGCCCAACCCAGAGGCCTACCCAATCGGCAGCTCTGCCAGCGCTGCGCAGCCGGCAACCGGGCAGCCGGCGCGCTTCCTGGGACGGGCAGATCTGGCAGCTCCCACGCAGAGCGCCACGCCTCCGAGGTACAGCTGGGTCCTGCCCTCCTCAGCAGCACCCGCGGCGTCCAGCGCGGCAGCGGCTCCAGTCCCTGCGCATCTACATGCCCCGCTGGGTGCTCTGCCGCCGCAGCAGCCCAAGCCAGCCCAGCAGCCCCAGGCACCCTCGCAGGGCCATGAGCCTGCAAGTGCCTTGCAGCAGAATGGCGTGCATCCAGCAGGCCAGAGCGGGAGCATGGTGGATGCGCAGCTCTCCACATAGGTGCAAGTGACTGTGAGCCTCGTAGAGCTTTGTACATGCATAGGCGTGTAGATGTGGGATGCTGTTGTGTTCTCAGCCGAACTGAGCCATCTCCCAATCTTAAGAGGAAGCGGCATCCTGTTTGATGCCCAAATGTGCATTGTGCCTTAATAGGCTACTCTGTGATATGGGCAGGAAGCAGCTCGAGAGCGTGCTGGTGTTTGCAAGGTGGTAGCTATTGGTAACGCCGCGCTTCTGGATGATTAGGAACTAGGAGTATCAACCCATGAGTCCATTGAGTATCAACAAGCGAGTCAGCACAATGTGGGATGAGCTTTTCTCTATATCAGTTAGGTCAGGTGAGGCAATTGGTGAGTTGGTTGCACTGATGTATTCAGTTCAATGCAGCCTTAGCTAAAATCTGTGTGCATGTCCAGACATCATGCAGCAAGATCACGCAAGTTGTAGGCAGTGTTCCGGGGGCAACTTCTTTCCCAGGAATTCTTTTGAGGTTTGGTATTCATCTTTCATGCTTCCACAGCTCTACTCTAGATCTCTGGTTCGCTGCCGGCAAAGACCTTGGCAAGCTTGCATGACTGGGCCAAGCTTGTGGCACCAGCTATATTTCTTCTGCAATGTCATTTACAACAGCACGTCATCGACTGAGATTTGTGAGAGCCTCTAAATATCCTCTGAAATAAATATAAAGTCCCTACCAACAATGCGCAAATAACTATTTCAGCGAGCCTGATCAACCAATTGGTAATTGTACAAGGAATTGTGCAGTGCTTCACGTTCAGCATCCGATTCTTCGAAGAAAACTGTAAAAACCATGCATCATTTCGTTGTTGACATCAGCAAAGCTGCTAGCTCGCTTTGCTCTTCCTCCAAGAACCCACACGATTTCAGGTATGCAGGAATGCTGCCGTATGTCAGTCGCAAATGCTGCAGCACTGCCAGAAGAGTGGTGGCGGGCGCCTTGGAGAAAAGCTCAGCATTGAAGCCCTCAAGTTTTTTGAGCGTGGGATCCTTCTTCAGGGATGGGATATGCTTTGACCTGCGTGGAAAAGTCAAAGCTCGGCAAACGGTTGATGGTTTTGAACTTTGCAGCAGCGAGTCAAATTGTCTCCCAGTGGCAAGCTGTACTGCACCAACATGACAAGAGGCACAGAGTCAAAGGCTGTGGCTGAGGCCTCACCGGATGTAGTCAGCCACAATCTCGTCATCTGAGACCCCACAGCACGCCAGTATGAGCATGGTTAGCAGGCCTGTACGGTCCTTGCCCAGCTTGCAGAACAGCGCCACAGGCTCTTTGGCTTTCAGTGCCTCCAGAACCACCTATGCACCGGCAAATCCCCCTGTCAATATCAGCAGGCCTCCGAGTGCCAGAAGTGATGCAAGGTGATAAGCAAGGTAGAGGGGTGTGTGGTGGCAGACACTCACACGCAAGGCGCATGCCATCTCTGGCCGGAATGCTCCCAGGATTGTCACGTACATCCCATACAAGCCTTCCCGATTCGCCTCGGCGATGACTCGGCTGCGGACTTGGTGCACAGGCGGTTTCCACCTCAGCACCTTTGCGATTGCCAGCCAGAGAAGGATGGGCAGTGCGCGATGCATGGGCAGCCGCAGCACAAATGCGCGCGTGTAGATACTCCTGCATGCATCATGCTGTCAAGTGGTATGGTGTCATGATCATCGATGCAAAGCACGACGAATCACGCAAGAATTGGGACAGTGTGCTGGTTGTTTGTATTACCATTCTTGGAGGGAGACACGGTAGACGATGAATCCATCCTCGTCTGTGTCAGAATCTTGCAACTTCTCTAGCTGCATTGGGCCACAGAACTTGCACAGTCAGCGGCGATCTGGCCTTAAAATGCATTTGCTGTAGTGCACGACCCGGCATGGCGGTGTCTTTCGGGACCAGACAGCTGGGCATAAGTGGAGATTCCAATGGAAACTACCTGCACGGAACCTGTGCTGTCCCTTCTTGACTTCCAGATGGTGGCGTTCTGGACGACTTTGCTGGGCTTGTCCTCCTTCCACTCATAATTAGTCCGAAGGTCTATCTGTACAAAGTAGATCCAACTTCAGTGCCACTCTCCAATAAAAGATCACTCAGAGGACTGCAGATGCATTACGGTGCACGACTTGTCTCATGGGCTTCACCAGGCGAGTGATGTTCAGGTGCTCCTCAAGAAGGGCGAGGTCACTGCAGTTGCTTTGATACGGACAAGCACAGCGGTAGACAACTCCTGCGATACAAATCAGCCCGTTCAATTAGTTACAAAAAGAAAAATGCTAAACCCCTTGGATACCTTATGTATACTTTAGTATACTTTATCCATTATACCACTCAAGGAAAAGTAGCATTGGCCCACCTGGTCTGAGCTTCACACTTGCACTAGCAAGATCTCGAAGATTGGGAATGCTGGTGACGGTTTGAATTATGCTGTCAGATGCAAGAGGAATGGCGTTGCCTGCAAGGTAAAGTGAGTTGAGCCTGAATTATGACAGACTTGCCAGCATGTTGCTGCAAGTGAGGCTTTGTGTTTTCTTTGATCACGCCCAAAGCAGCATCCTCACCTCCACGAAATTCTTCTTTTGCGATACTAGGAGCCTGAATACCCTGAGTCCCGTTGAACATCACATGCTTTATCCCTTGCCATAACTCCCAGAAACCGTCCATCTTGCTGTCTAGCCTTCTACGTGAGGCGCATGGGAATGTGTCACTTCCAGAGGTTGTCCATAAGACTGTGCTGATCTCATAAACAATGTGCGAGACTTCGTTTGACAGACTACACGATATCAGGTGGCATTTGTCCAAGGTTGATCAGCAGATGGTACTCTCGATCTAAAATCACCCGTAACTTTACATAGGGCCCAGAAGGGGCCATGAGAAGAATGACAATTTTACATGCAACTCTGATACAGAATTTTACATGTCACATTGCAATTGCAAAACAAAATGTCTCCTCTGTTCTGTGAAGGATTTGATGCTGCAGTCCTCCCAGGCCTGCAGCCTCATGAGGCTGAGCCGCAGCGGCACGTGCATGCATGCGCACCGCAGAGCTCTCATTGAGAGCCTCTCAACACCGAGTGACACTGAGTCGGGTGGTAGGCTCGAGCATGACACAATTACTGTACTTCTTACTCGGTATACATGACTGGCTAAGTTGCATCTAGATCAGGGATCGTGAGTTCTCCCAGGTGCCCGCCTTCAAGCGACGGCCCACTCCTCAACTCCTGCAGTGCACACCAGCGCGCAAGGATCCTTAGAAGCTTGGCGCTCACAATTCAACACTGCTGCTGAAGAGAAGCATGTTCATCACAAGAACAGCACAGCTGCTGCAGCGAGTGAGTGAGGACCTGCAAGCGCAGCCGGTCGGCGTACTCGGCCTCAGCGGCCAGGGTGAGTTCCAGGATGGCGATGGCGGCGCGCTTGTGCAGCACGGCGTTGTACTCGGTGCAGCCCAGGCTCTGGATGCACGCGGGGCAGCCCGACATCGAGCAGCAGTCGCACCCACGGATCAGTTCCAGCGCCCGCCGCAGCAGCTGCGGGAACAGCGGCCGCGCCTGCAACGATGCCGAAGTTATTTTCAAGTGCAAGATTGTGACTCAGAAGGGATCTATAAAGTGTAACACCATGCCTGTTCATTGCAGCACCATGCAGCCAATGTAAGCATAGCATGAGGGCCAAAGCATTAGACAATAAAGCTGATCAGCTGCAAGTGCCAAGTCAGCGCTGAGCTGGAGCGTGCACACCTGCTTGGCGAGGCCGATGCCGCCAGGGTGTTTATCGTAGACAAGGAGGCGCTCGGGGCGGAAGCGCGTGTCGTACGGATTGTCGCACTCGTTTCCCAGGTCGGACGCGTTGCACAGCAGGAACAGCGGCACCACGTTGGCCAGCGCATGCGACGCCGCATGCAGCCCGTCCCGGAACGGCAGCCCCTGCGTCTGCAACGCCATGCGCGCCGACTGCGGCACCCGGATGTACGCCGCCTGCACGCCAAGCAACACAATGCATCCAGCAATGACCTCTGATGGCAATTGCACTCTGTCAAGTGCGGCTTGCCCATACATGGGACCTTCTGGCAAAATTGACATGCCCTGTGAAAGTACAGGCTGGTTGCGTGCGGAAGGGTGAGAGCTAGGGTGACCCACCTGGGTGTTGAACTGGACGTCCGGAAGGAAGAGATCGACTGTGTCAAAGACCTCCCCGCTGCCCTGCCACACGCGGTAGAAGCCGAGCCAACGAGTGGTCACCTGGCACTCGTCGCACCGAGCTGAGCTGGGCATCTGCTCAGGCTGCTCACTTGCAGGCCCCTGCATGCACCTCTCAACTATGAAGCACATCCCCACCATCTGCCATTCTTCGTTAACATGCTCTCAGGTGCCAACTGAGGTGCCAACGGGTGTTGCGATAAGAGTCAAGATGGCAACTGGGGGTGTACGCTGTGCTTGGCGTAGGCGGTGCGGCCGCCGATGACGTGGACGTCGCAGAAGTCGCGCGTCTTGGTGTAGTACTTGAGGTCCGCCGGCCGCACCACCGCCACGCGCGAGCTCAGGTCCAGCTTCTTGCACAGGTACGTCCGGCCCTGCACACTCGCACCTTTCGTGAACACCAGCAAAGAAGCAAGCAGAGAAATGATAACCGGACAAAGCATCTGACATTGCTTCGCTCCCACATGCTGGAGACTGGCACCAAGCAAATTGTCTGAAGTGTTCCCTGTGAACAGCAGCGAGTAGATAGACCAAAGAGCTCAGAAAATAGGACCAGCAGGCAGATGCATCATTTGCACATCATGCAATGCACCACCCCCACCATGCATAATGGTTAATGCCTGGGGCCTCGCCTGGTAGAGGTAGACGGCGCCGTCATAGACCTCAAAGAAGGCCTTGCTCTCCTCGATCTCCTCCAGCACCTCGCCCCCGGCCGCCTCGTTGACGATGCTGTAGCGCTCCGGGTCGATGGCGCGCAGATTTATTTGGCGCGCTGGATTGTCCTTGCTGCCCACATAGAACAGCACGTCTGGGGTGCTGGCGTGCGGATGCCTGTTCACGAGCCCTGCCCAGCCACACCCCTGATACCGTCAGTGTCGCTTGTCTTGCTGCATCGCTGTAGAGACTTCCCTCTGTCTATAAAATGCTTTGCAGCCTTGTCTACGAAGTCGTCGATTCAAGCAATTGTCTTCTCAGCTTCCCATGCAGTTGGAGCAGTGGCACACTTGGCTCTCTGGAAGAAGACAAACTCACAGGGCTCATGGAGGGAAACAAGCGTGCATAAAGCGCACCCACGGACTGGAGGAAGCTGGCAATCTCTGGGACGCGGGGGCCAAAGTAGGCCTGGTCATCCTGTAGCAGCAGGGGCGTCTCCGCCGCTGCACATGCCAGGTGCTGCTGCAGGAGCTGCTCATTCTCCGGGTCGATCTGTACCCACCAATGCGCACAGCTTTTCAGACATTGAAGATATTTCTGTACATGTAAGCAGCATCCCCAGAGCGAAGGGCAGCATGCATATTACATCTTGCATCTTCAGCCCTACTGCATAAGGTGCATGGTGTCACTCATGCGACTGAAGGTGGGCAGAGGTGGCAGTCACCTGAGCAGTCTCGATGGGGCGCTTGAACAGGTTTTCTGGCTGGTGCATGAAGTACTGGTCCAGCGGCCCATCAAAGCCGATGTAGATGGAGACGGACGGCTGCTCCCTGCGCCCCGCCCGCCCGGCCTGCTGCCACAGGCTGGCCACCGAACCTGTCGCAAGACGATGCCTCTCACAACAGTGCAAGGTACATCATGGAGCATTTGATGAGCTTCTTCAACCCTCAATAAGCTCTTCCGATGACGATGAAAACATCGTAATGTTGCTGCCCACCTGGGAACCCGAGGTGCAAAGTGGCATCCAGGGAGCCCACGTCGACGCCCAATTCCAAAGCGTTTGTTGCGGCAACTGCCCACAGCTTGCCATTGAACAACGCGCTCTCAATCTCTCGGCGCTCCTGGACCATGAGCAAATTTTGGTGAATTTCATTATTCGTTGATGCATGCATTGCGCCAAGCAATCATGTTTATTACTGACCACTGCGTAATTCAAACGCAATCATCCATCAGCATGATCAGCAGGAGTTAATAAGCCATGCACCTGTGGGCTGTAGCCTGCGCGGTACACAGAGATAGAGGAAGCCAGTTCTGGAGCTGTGGCCTTGAGCGTCTCACGTGTGTAGGCAGTGACCAGCTCGCATAGCTTGCGCGTGTTGCAGAAGGCGATGGTGCGCAACCCATGCTGCACGCACTCGGCCTGCACCGACCGCACACAGAATTGCTGGAGCCGGAACAGAAGCGAACTTTCTAAGCAATGAGAGAGCAAGCTGCAAAGCAGGGGGCTCTCTATCTAGTTAAATATAGAGCCCCCTGTGCAAAGCAACTGCAAGGCGATGAAATCATGAAGAAGGGCATGCATCGCACCAGCAGCAGACTGAGCTCCACAATGGGGCTGCCACGACGCTCATCTGAAGGCACCCCCGCAGCGCCATGCCTCTCCCGCCACTCCCTCCCAGGCAGCCGCGCCTGGCAGTATACCATAACATAATTACTCTTGTCCACACAGACTTCATGATGCACCCCATTGTGTCTGACAGCAAACAAGCACACGTGGACACAGCTGACTGATAGGACATATGGCCGGTCGCCCACCTGCACCTCTTCTCTGGCCTCCTTATCCTCTGCTGTTTCAGTGGCCAGGGACACTTTGCGGGCGGCTTCGCTGGTCTTGCTCGAGGGCTGAGAAGGTTGCTGCCCAGCCCCAGCCGTCAGCTCCTGCAGGCCTACAGTGCGCCGCTTCAGCAGCGGGCGCGGGAGGTTGTTGGGGTCGTGCAGGTAGTCCTGGTGGGACAGCTCCTTCTGTGGAGCAGCCGCCTGCAAAACACCCATATTCCCTTCGACAAAGATAAAAGTACAAGTTCAAAATACATCATGCCCGCCTCACAGGTGTACAAGATGCTCTGGAGCTGGCAATACCTGGCGGCGGGGCAATACGGTGCTCTGCACGAGGGCCTGCAGCCTGCGTTGCTCCTCTGTGAGGGGTGCTGCATTGTTCTGAGCCTGCTCTGTGGCCATGCTGGGAGTTGCCACAGGCATCTGCTCAGCTGCATAGGGCTCCAGGTTTGCCTCGGCTTCGTCCGCGTCTGACTCAGAGCGCTCGCCGTCGCCCAGCTCGGGCGGGCTGAGCAGCTTGCTGAGCGTGGACAGCGTGGTGTCCTTGGCAGCCGCAGCCGCCAGCACCGCAGACGCCGGTTCCATGCCCTGCTCACAACCCACCTTTTCATCATCATTAGTCAGGTGCCTTTCATGCACCAAGGATACATTGTGCTGACAATCAGGCATACAGGATCAAAACACAGAATAAAAGAACATGGCACTTCTCAAAGACAAATGAAGAAAGGGGAAGGTCCATTGGCTGCACCGAGGCATCGGCCAGGGCGGAGCCGGCGACTGCGCGGCGCCTGCGGCCGATGCGCGCGGCCGAGAGCCAGTCGGCGTCCGAGGGGCTCCACACGCCTGCACCGGTCGCGCCCAGGTGTATGCCTGCGCCGCGCGCCTGCTCTCCCTCCTGCAGCCTCGAGCGCAGCCACTCCATCTGCTTCCTGAGACACCACCACCACAAGTGTCTCAGGCACTTTGAGCCAAATCTTAAACTTCTCCTTCCTCCTGAATCCATCATGAGAAATAGACCCAAAAATTTACAAGTTTTTTTGTATGCATGGCCACGTTGGAGAAACAACAGGGAAGATGAGATTTTGAAGCACCTCTTGTTGCCCTGGCGGGTGCGGCCTTCGGTGTGGGACATGCGCGGCTGCCTCTCCTTCTCCTGCCCTGGCTTGGGCGGCGGTATCGACAGGGGCGGGTTCCACATGATAAAGCTCTTGTGCCCATGGGGCGAGCCATCCTCGGACACCACGTGGACGCTCGGCACCCCTGAGACCATGACTTGTGAGGTCACATTTAGCCACCAGAAATCAATATAATGGTCAAAAGGTCCATGGTAGCTGAGCCTGCACTTGCAAAAGGCACGGATGACAACTGCCATCACCTAGCAGCTGCTGGATGTGCTCCTGAGGATTGGCGATGGTGGCACTGGCAACGATGAAGCGAGGATCCCTCCTGTACTCCCGCTGGCAGATGCGTTGCAAGCGCCGCAGCACCAGCGCAGCATGGCACCCAAACACACCCCTGTGGCAAGCCAGCAGCGTCACCAACCAAGCTTGGACTGGCAATCTGCTGACCCGAGCACGCACATAGCTACATCCACTGAGGCATAAAATTGTCCCGAGAAAGTGGCATGGTATGGCGCCTAAGCACCTGTAGGCGTGCCCTTCGTCCACAACAATGTAGCGGAGGTTGCTCAGGAAGCGGGAGAACTGCCCGTGCACCGGCAGGATGCTGCAGTGCAGCATGTCTGGGTTGGTGATCAGCAGGTGAGCACGCTCCCTGACCTCCCCACGATCCTCCTGCAGGCATATCCAAGATAGCCCATGTCAGAGTCAGCGGCTTCAAGTACTGGGCTTCATGCGCTATCATGCGCATTGGGATCAAGGCCCTGCACATTTGCATGATGCAGGGCCCAATTTGTGACACCAATGTCGGTAAAAGTTGGGATCATCTTTTTGATAGAGGCCTCTCCATGTGGGTTGCTTCTGCTTGGGGGTGCTCAGAATTGGACTGGCAATCTTATGCAATTGTATGAATCCAGAAGCATCCTGATGCCTCACCTGGGGAGTGTCGCCATCATAGATGTCGATGGAGGGCGCCTTGTCACCAAAAGCGGCAGCGCAGAGCTCCCTGAGGGCGCGCAGCTGGTCCTGCGCGAGGGCCTTGGTCGGGAACATATACAGCGCCGTCGCGCGTGGGTCCTTCACCAGCGCCTCCAAGATGGGCAGGTTGTAGCAGAGCGACTTGCCGCTGGCTGTGGACGTGCACACCACCACATGCTTCCCTGCGCGCCCAATTCAACGCAGTTGTTTGGGTGACTGCTATTGGTTGTCTTTGATCAAGAATATGTGGAAGAGCCCCTGCATACGCTGGACAGATCGACTTGACAATAACATAAATGCTGAGGACCCCGCAAAGTGCACAGAACTGTGAATGGCAAGATGCAAGCACTATTTTGGAAATTCCTGGAGCACCTGCAAGGGCGGCATCAATTGCCTGGGCCTGGTGGGTGAAGAGGCCGGTCACTCCCCGTGCGGACAGCGCTTTCATTACCGGTGCTGACAGAGCGGCGGCCGGTTCGCTGCACTTTGCTGCCCGCGCAGGAATCTGCTCCGTGTGCACAATCTGTCCGGAACAAGCGCTGTTTCAGAGGTTGTAGGTGTTGAGCTGCACAGACTGCTGCAGGGATCAGGCAGTGGTAGAGAGACAAGCAGTGAGTGGCAAAAGCATGAAGAAGCCATACCTGTCCCTTGTACCAGGAGACCGTCTGCAGATGGGCAAGGAAGGCCTCCGGGACCAGAGGCGTTGTATCACGGCATGGCTCGTGCCGGCGGTGCAGCTTCGGTGGCCGAGGCTCTGCCCTGCGCCTGCGCCCCCTTCCACCCCATGTCTCCTTCTGCTGGCCTGTAAATCCACACAAAAGACTGGAACTTTGCAAATCCACATTTGCAGGTCTGAGAGTGGAGTGTCAAGGATGGGGAAGTAGATGTGTGATGCAGGAGTGGGTCAGAGACCTGCAAGGGCCTCATCCTCATCACTGGCACTGCCGCTGCCCCTGTTCTGCGCTTCGTGCTTCCTGACCGCCTCCCTCAGAGAGCTCAATTCCAGCGTCCGCACAGGGAAGTCCGGGTGCCAGTCGCCCTCCACCAGCGGATCCCACTGCTGCCCATCCTCCGCCGCCTCCTTGACCTTCCCCTTGCGCGCCCTCCCTTTCATTGTCGGAAGAGCCTTCTGCACAGCAGCAGCGGCGCCGCTCGCTGCGCGGCCCAACTTGAGCACCCTGCCGCCTGCCATGGGCTCTCCTGCACCCTGCTCTGCAGCTGCAGCAGCTGTGCTGCCGTCGTCCTGCCCCTGTGCAAGGTCATGCAGAAAGCGCTGGTGCACGAGCGCCACCGCTCTAACGAGGCCGGCGCGGAATGCCCGGGCGCGCCGCGCGTTGGCGTTGTTGAGGCCGCGCTGCGTCTGCGTCTGCCTGTGCTTGGTCTCCGTCTTCCCGCCGAGGCTGGGCGCATCGGCTCCCGCCTCAAAGTCCCCCAGCAGAGCATCCAGCAGGTTGTCAGCTCCAAGGTCCTGCAGGTGGGTCGCCGGGGGCGTGACCCGCTGGCCGGGGTCGATAATCTCGATGACAAAGCTGTCGCGCTCGCCCTTGTAGACCGTGCCTGCGCCGTCGGTGCGGATCTCGGCCGGGTTGGCGGTGTTGACGGGGATGGCGTCCAGGCCGCCCTCGCTGCCGCTGCTGCTGGCCCCGCTGCCACGCCTGCCCGCCGCGTTCAGGTGGCGCACCGAGCGTGGTGATTCAAACCTGCACGTGCATGCATCCTGCATCATGGGCATGAATAGATGCAATTCGAATAGTTAGGGTTCAGGAATTCAAGCAATTGACAGAGGTGCAGCGGCAAGCGCGTTCAGTGGGAGACTAGGGCTAATGGAGCAAAGCAGGACCTGTTTCTGTTGCGAAGGATCACTACACTTGGACACAGGTCTGCCATAGCCTCCACATCGCTCAGCTGGGCGCCCTCAGCACCAGGTATGGCACGTATGGCCTTTTTCACATTCCGCCAAGTGGCCTGCAGACACAAGAACGTTGAATATCAAGATATTGCTTGAGAGCCACAGGCAGCTGAATGTGCACACTGAAACAAAGCGGAAGGGCGTGCCTGAATGTGCTGCGACAGCAAGAAGGAGTAGACGCCGTTGAGTGCCAAGAAGATCTGGTGCAATTCGTCCAACACAGGCGGGAGAGGCAGCTCCACAATAATGGCATTCTCCTGAGCGGCACACACCGCCACATGTCAGATGCTACAAATGCCTGGCAGACATTTCCTGCAGCATGAGGCGAGGCTGGTAGTGGCGCACCGCAGGAGTCAATTTGCTTGGAGCTTCGTGCAAACGCGACAGAGAGGACAATGATTGTTCTGCTGTCGCTTGGGCCGTCTCTTCGCTTGCTGGCTGCTGCTGCACTCTGGCTGCTCGCCTGGCGCGCCTGGGCTTGCCTGCTGGCTTCTGTGTCCGGTCACTGTCAGCGGCATTTTCTCCTGAAGGCGCAGTTGCTGCCGGGCCTTCGATTGGCAACTCCCTGACACGTTTCAGCTCCTCTGAAAGCTCCTTCCAGAGAGGGTCCTCTCCTCCATTGATCACCGGACGTGCTGCATCTTGCGCTTTGGCGTGTACTTGGCTGGGTGCCAAGAACCCACCCTGGCTCACTGTGGGGTAAAGCTGTTGAGCTGGCTGCTTCAAGGGTGATGGGCCTGGCCGTGACACATAGCCTGGCAGTAGTGTGAAATTGCCCTCAGATGTGGCAGGCGAGTGGACAGCTGATGGTACGGCAAACAGTGGCTGTCCTGCTGGCGAGAGAAGTCCTGATGCCTGCCCAATCTCAGGGGACGGAGGCTCCACTGTCTTCCCTGCCACGTCCGCTGCATGGGAGGTTGCAGGTGCCAAGTCCGGCTTCGATAACTGAGATGCTTGAGGGTCTGTGCCTGGCCTGCTTTGGACCACTGCACCATGTGCTAGTTTCCTCTTCTTCTTCGTTTCTATAGCTACCTGCGGAAGGAAAGCACAGCATGGAGCAGTACTGCGGCTCAGCAGTGCTGCTGTTTAATGCATTTCTTACACAGCAGGGATAATTGTCCAGCACTTGCTTACCAGAAATTCTCCTGGTTGAAGTTGCAAGGTGCTAAGCTGTGTTTTATCCGGCACTTCAGCCCCCTACAATATTAAACACAGGAATGATCAGCAGTGCTGTACAAAGTTAAACTTAAAGAACCAATTACGTACACAACCATATGTGTTTCTTCATCACCCGGTTATAGAGCCGCAAGATATAGCTGCACGCCCATTGCGATTGCACACTGCGTCTCAGATCACCGACAGTCTGATCACTTCTAGCAGATATGCTTGCGAACCTCCCGGTGAGGCTTCTCACATCTACAGATACATCCATCGATACCTGACACTGCAATAGAATTAAATATGAGATCACTTACCCTGATCTCAAGAAGCTTGGCACTCTCAGATGTCCTGTTTGCTTTGCTGCTTTGCATGCTTTGCAGTCGTCAGCATCAGGATGACTTGATCTGGGCGATGGCCCTTGGCATTGGGGAATTTGCATCCCAGAGCTATGACCTCAACTTAGGGATCGTTCAATTATCGGCGCTGATCAGCTTGCAGCTGCTGCTGCTTCAAGCATCATTGACCAAAGATTGAGCTGCTGACGATGACCCGAGAAGACAGGTGCGTCTTGCAAGCTTTTCGGGCTCTTACGTATGTAAACTTAAAAGGCATCAAATCATGCGTGTGTGTGGCTACGCTAACAGTTCGCCTGGTACTGCCAGAAAGTACGATGGGAGAAGGCCGAGGGAACGAAGTAGAGATAGACAAAGGGGCAGTGACAGGGACAGAAGCAGAGAGAGATACAGAGAAGAAAGCGATGGGTACCGGAGGACTGAAAGGTGGCGTCACAGGAGCAGGGAAAGGGAGGCAGAAGAGGATCCTTACAGAAGATATAGTCCCAGATCCAGGACCAGGAACCGCTCACCTGATCGACATCACAGGTTCTCTTCTTCCACACTTTTTCATTTTTTGTTGGGAAAAAGTTGTTCTCGCAGAACAGCTGAAGCAGATTAGTATTCCGCCGCAGGGACCATAGCCGCGAGCGCAGGCCAAGCCTGCAGCAAGGAGGTTTTGAGGACCGCTGGGTACGGATCTGCACTTGTCTTTGTGGTGACGTCACTGTTCAGCTGATTGACAGGAGATACCCGTTCCTTTCCTCTGTTCAGCTCGTGGCGCGACACACGGAGGTGTCCTGCGGAGGTCCTGCTTGCCTTCCTGCAAATTTGCTCAAGGTCTTTCCAAACACTTGCACAGGCTGGATCCTCGCAGCCGCCAGCTGGCTATGAGCACTATGCGTCCATGGAGCAACAGCAGCAGTATGCGCATCATGGTGGCGCAAGCAACCACTACCAAGGTAGAGTGAGGATAGGAGACCTCCGGGCCGCGACCGGCAGCATGGCGGCCGTTGCATCCTCTAGAGCCCCACACCGCTCATTGCCCCTTGAAGCCTGCAGACTCCGCCATGTTGTCCACTGGCTCTGGTAGGCCTCGATACCGCCCCTCGATACGCATGGGGCCAGATCGTGACTGCTGTCCCGCTGGCGCCTCCAGCAGATGCCTACAGCGGATACAGCGCATACGGAGCGAACTTGGAGGCCGGCCTAGAGGGTGACATCTCCGCGCCGGCCCAGCCGCCAGATGCGCGCGGCCGCTCCGGTGACCGTTACGGGTCCGAGGAGGGGGAGGAGCCGTACGATTTCAAAGTGGCTGCCTGGTCTGACGAGGATCAGTCCTCCGACTGGGCCGAGCGCGCTGGCCGCTCCCACCGGCGGAGGCGGCGGGGGTGGCGGGACGATCAGCCCTCTGCCACCCTCTACGTCCGGGTGCGTGCCGCTGCTTCCCCGTGCCTTAAAGCTACAAGCACATTAGCGGCTCTCGCAGCGTGGTGTGTGACTGGGCATGTCTGGGATGCAGGGGGTGCCAGAGGAGGCAGAGGAAGCAGACTTCTACCTGCTTCTCTCTGGTAAGGCCACTTTATTGCATGGGATGGCAGGAAATTTGTTTGACTTTGCAATGACGCAAGCATGGGTGCAAGGCTGATTGTGTTGATCCAAGCAGGTTTTCCTGGTGTGCGCCAAGTGCGAGTCAGTAGGGATCGATCCACGGGCCGGTCAAAGGGCTACGCGTTTGTGGTGAGCATCCAGTTGTTCTACACCTTTGGTTTCACAGTAGCATGAAATGTTTGCCGACCTGTCCTTCGATATGGCTGTTTTACTGAACACACCGCGTTCATGTGCTGCAGGATTTTGACAGTGTAGAATCGGCAAGGGCACTGATGGAGTCTGAAGCTGCAGAGGAGCTAAAGCTGATGGGACAGAGTCTGCAACTGGAGTACAGCGTGTCTCCACAGCCCGCGCATGCAGCTGGCAGCAGCGATCAGTCCTTGCTGGACTGGATCTGCAGCATGTGCCAAGCCGTGAACTTCTCCCGGTACTTTGACTTCAAGAGCACCCGGGCACACACTGCCTTAATACACGCTGTTTATTGCATAAGCCCTGATAATGAAAGTCAGCGATAAGAGTGTATTCCCCCCCGATTCCTGCCTTCCTTGGGATGTCCCAAAGAAAAGAGCAAAAGGTGTGTTAGGTAGGCGGTCCCACAGGACTTCTGACGAAAGCCGATTATGCTTCAGGCGGCTGGAGTGCTATCAATGCAGCACCATTAGAGCACCAGATGTGAAGAGGGTGACAGCCGGCCCAGAGGGGCCATCTTCAGTCCTGAAGGTGTCTGGCATTGATCCGCACACAACGTAAGTCCACCCTTTCCTTCAATAATGATGACAATTTCTTGATATCCTCAGAATCTGTGGTCATTAAGCCAGCTTCATTTCCAGTACAATGCTCACTTGGAAGTGTGGTGCTTAGGGAGGATGTGCTGCACGGTCTCTTTGCGCAGCATGTGCCAATCAAGGAGGTCAGGCTGGTCCGGGACAAGTACACTGGGGAGCCCAGGGGCTTCTGCTTTGTGCAGTTCCACTCTTTGGCTGATGCAGGCAGGGTTCTTCAGCTTTTCCAGGTGCGCCCACCTCTTTTCGTCAACTAGTCACAAATCGTCTAAGGCACCATCATTTTTGTGCTCACCTGCAAGACGCTGCGTGCTTCATCTCATGGTGCATGACTGGATTTCATTCTTCTTTCAGAACTCCCCAGTGGAAGGCCAGGCTGGCACGCTGAGGCTGTGCTATGCAAAGGACCGTGCTCCAGCCTCTGGGCCTGCTGCCGATGCCCTGCAGGTGATGCCATCATCAACATTGCCATGCACTATTAGCGAGTATCTTGCATGTAATCCGGCATCGGGAACTTATCGACGAATACTGAGAATTGGGGCATGTTGCAGGCAGCGGCAGCGATGTCTGCGTACACTGACTGGGCACCAAAGGACATTGATGAGGCGGCCCTGCAGGCGGCGTTATCTGTAAACGCTGCAGACAACAGCCAGGCAGAGCAAGCACTGCCAGAAACCTCCGCTGCAGCAACCGAAGTTCAAGCTGCTTCAGGCTTTGCGTACGACAGTACCTCTGGTGAGCTTGCCTGCTGGGATGTACATCCTGCCCTGATGAAGATGGTCTATTCGACCTACATGCAATGGAGGCTCTTACATGCCGTTTTCACACATTGCAGGGTACTACCATGACAGCAGCTCGGGGTACTACTATGACGCAAACACAGGCCTCTACTTTGTCACTGAGAGCCAGCAGTGGCTCGGCTTGGACCCTGCCACTGGCCACTTCTACGACCCTGCACAGCAATCTGCTGATCCAGCCGGCGAAGCTGCACAAAGTACCACAGGTGAGAACTCCTGGCATCATATTAATGATGCTTACGTTCTCTGAATTTTCGGCTTTGAAGTAGGTTACCTGCTGCAAGTACAGCTCGTCTACTGCAAAATTAATGCTGAGGATGACACTTGATTTGTTGCAACAGGGGCTTTTGCAGCAGATGGGCAGGTGGCGGCAGCGCAGCAGCAGAGCTTGGCTGACTTGCAAGCGCCGGAGGCAACGTACCAGATCAAGAAGGCTCCCGCCAAAAATCGGGGGGCCATCATCGGTTCTGCGCCAAAGCTCAACTCGGAAGGCTTGCTGGCCGCAGCGCGCGCAGCTCAGGAGAAGGAGGAGCGTCAGAGGGCACAGGTGAGGGTCCTGTCCATTGAGCTTCTTTATCATCAGCATTGGACAGTGTGCCCCTTGAGTAGGATCGCAAGGGTTTCCAAAGTGCAAGCGCCTTCAAGCTGTAGTATTATTCAGCGGCGGTTCCGTGGTGTGATGACCCGTTCCGGTGATGGAGAAGCTATTAAGCAATGTTTTAATGCCGGTCAGGAAGCAAAGGAGAGGGCCAAGGCTGCCGCAGCCGCAAAGCGCGCACAGCAGCAGAAGCAGCCTCAAGGGGTCATGCAGCAGCAACATGAGCCGCCCCGAGGCAATCAGGGCGCGCCGGCTACAGCTGCTGTATCTGTGCCACAGGGACCGGTTCGTGGCGTCATCCGCAGCAGTGGGCGCTGGAACAAGCAGACGTGACATTGCATGCATCTCAGTTCTGGGGGAGCAAATCAAGCCTTGTCACAGATTGAATTTTGTAGAACTTATCTAAAATGAACAGGAACTTATGTTGAGATGTCAGGCTGGTCAATAAATGAACTCTGCCTCCTCGGACTTTTTATGAGAAACATTTCTTAAGTTTCGTGCACCTTACTACGTTTGAGCGCTTGTGAGCATGCGCATGCACTGTTGATTACTATTGCTGAGGAGGCTATGCCTGCAAATTAGTGATGTTCACTTTCGGATATGTTCTGCCCAGTTGCTCATCCAAATCACGTAAGTTACATGGTGACATTCAGACCAAACATGCCAAACAGCTCTCACTTCAATCGTTTGCCACCAAGCCGCCGTGCTTTCTTCCGCTTGGTGTCCGCAGCAGCCGCTGCCGGGACGTCCTCGGTCAGGTGAGCATAGTCCTCCGCCGCAGCAAACACACTGCCGCCCTTCTCCTTGCGCTTCTTCGTGCCCCCTTTGTCAGGAATCTCCTTCAAGGCTTTAGCTTTGCCAGCCGCCTTCTTCTGTGCTGCTGGTGCCTTCTTTCCTGCTGCTGCGCTTGGCTGCCCATGCATGACCCACTCCCCCTCAGATGAATCACTGTCGTCATCATCATCTGATGGACTTGCCTCTTCGTCATCGCCCCTGCCCCCATCCTCGCTATCACTCGACTCTGCCAGTGCCAACACGTCCAGATCCTCTGAATCTGCAAAGGCAGTAGACCCAGGGCTTAAGCGCACACACTGCTTTGTGCGCTTGCTAAAATTTTGCTGCAGACATTGCGGAGGCATACCATGACAGTCACTGGATGCTAAGCTCAGAAAAAGCTCAAGAGAGGATTACTGTACGGCCTCCAACCATTCTCTGTGGGCCCTCACCTTGTTCTGATCCAGAAGCTGCCTCCACCTCCTCCTCACTCTCTTCATCCTCACTTTCACTTCCTGGCTGGACAGTGTCAGTCCCATCTGACTCCCCATCCAAAGCTCCTCCGCTGCCATCTGTGTCCGACCCGCTGCCCTTGTCTACCTCAAATGCAGCCGCCAGGTCATCGTAGTTGTATGCGGAGTCCCCTTCCATGTCATCGTCGTCTGACTCCTCAGCATCCAGGAACTCATCTGCACGGCAGCAGCACAGTTAGTCTCTTCGACCGGCTGCATGCTGCAATTCCCCTCAGTGCACCCACGCGTGCTGCACATGAGTGACTGAAGGCCAAAAGAGCACACAACAGTGTCTGGGAGGCTGAAATTCTCCAACAGTCCAACTGCGCATGCCACACATGAAGTGCTGCTCACAGACGGCCATAACAATAGTATGGGAGCCGCACCAACTGCTTCGTCACTGTCAGACACCTCCTCGCCGCTGCTGAGGTCCTCGTCCTCCCCCTTCTTCGCCTTCTTCTTCTTGCCGCCCTCCTTGCGCGCTGACCTCAGCGCCTGACACCGCACACAAAGACACACGTCTCACACTGCATCTAGCAAAGTCTAGTGGAACAACACATCTGCATGCAGTGCCACTCTGCAGAGCTCAGGCAGGCAACGAACTTTTACTGCTCATGTACACCAACACCATCCAGAATGTGGGCTGGCATGGCCGATAGCAAGTGTCAAAGATGCCCTAGCAGCAAGAAGCAGCGCACCTGGTACTTCTGGAAGAAGGCGGCGTCGGGCGCCACGTCAGCCTGCGCCAGTGCGTCAAATACGGCGCTGCCCAGGGAGGCCGCGGAGGGCGCCGCGCTCTTGGGCCGCAGCGGCTGCATCAGCGAGCTGCCCTTCGCGTGCGCCTGCGCAACCAACATTCCCAAGTAATTAGATCGCTCCCTAAACACCCCTGAGGTTTGCTAAGGTGTATGCTATGTGCCCAGATTGCTGCACCGTGAGCGGCAAGGCCAACCGTCCAGTTTCCCAGGCTGTGAGTGCACAGTGGCCGCATGCTACCATTTCAAGGCCAGAACAGAATATAATGTACTAGAAATGGAGGGATGATGCAGCTTTCTGATGGCAGCGGTTGATGGGAGCAGGAGCGCGCCTTGGGTTTGCGCTGGACGAAGGTGTCGAGGAAGGCGGTGAGGGAGAGGTCGCGCAGGGGGTCGCCGTTATAGACCACAGGCGCGCCGGCCAGCAGGGAGCGCGCCATGGCCGCCACGCTCGGATGCACGTGCGACGCCAGCGCCGACAGCTCCCACCACGGCACCCGCTCCGCCCCGGCATGCAGCGGCTCCCTGCCACGCGGCGTTCTCTCACCCCTCAGCTCTTGAATTTGAATTATAATAATACTACGATAATATGAAATATGCACTCAATAGAATGCACTCAAGCACAAGTGAAACGAGAAAGACCTGTTGATTAGCCATTGCTCGCGCCTACCAATCAAAGCACAAAATAGACTGCCGGGAGAACAGTAAAATTGTGCCGTTCTCCTCAGAAACCATTGTAATCGGTATGTCACAGTCAATAGGAATACTTGGCAGTGCTGGCCTCTCACCGCTTGCGCATGTCATAGCCGCCAATGAGTGGCTGCTGGTCACTGCTGCCGGGGCCGTCAGCCGTGGCACCGCTCCTGCTCTGACCGGGCTGCTCTGCAGAGCCGCTGCCCGGCAATGGACCCCCGCTGGCGGCTGCAGCTGCAGCGTCGCCCTCGCCTGTTGTGTCTGGCGCATCCACAAAATGCTCCATTCCATCGTCCGCCTCCTCTGAGTCCATGATCTGGTTCCACAGCGCGGGCATCTCCTGTGGAGCCCAACAAGACATCTCAGACCATTCTCCTTCGAGGGTAGTGCATTTACTCTTTGATACCTCGTAGTATCAATGTGCCTGATCGGGATGTCCCAGGTTTTTCTTCCACTGTGTTCAATGGGCCTTCCCACGTGGAATAGGTATGGCCTGGATTTTCTCTGCCGCTATTTATAATGAGGACCTCAAACACCCATTGGGGAGAGCGCGAGGGCTGGAATTGCGGACCATTTCATGTATTTCGCACAGAACATACACTCCTCAATGGTGCTCAACATTGCTAAATGCAGACTGCTAACAGTATCATGATTATGATGCAGCAAACGTGCAGGAGGCAGGTGGTGCCAGCAGGCGTGCATGCAAGCGTGCCTGCAGGAGCTGGGAGGTGAGCATGAGGCAGCCGCAGGTGAAGTTGGGCTGCTGGTGCGCGGCGACCTGCAGCAGGCGCTTGACGAATGCGCAGACACGCTTGGGGCTGACGTCGGCGCGCATCGCCTTGAACAGCAGGCTCAGGAACATGGGCGCCTTGTTGGTGCGCCCCACCTCCGCCGACTGCATCACCTCGTACAGCGCCCTGCAGACATCACGCCAGCACACTTCACCTCTGCAATCCTTTTGACATTTGCCTCCATTGAGACTTCAATCTTGGGCTCCGATGAGCCTGCTGGCAGTGCTGCTGCTGTGGACTTGAGTGCTTAAGAAATGGGAAGAAGAAACACAACAAGTGCAGCTATGCTTCACTTTTGACTTGTGTCATGTCAGGCATTGCTCAGACCGCGACGCCCATGCCATGCGAGCTATGCTTGGCAGCTTGAAGACTGCTGACATGCGGGCAGGCGGGCTTGGGGAGGACAGTGATAGCAGGACAGATGCGTGGTGTACAGCACCTGTAGAAGCGGTCAGAGACGGCGGAGCGCGCGGAGAGGAGCTGGAAGAGGAGCGCGAGGGCCTGGACGGCCACGCCCAGCGGCGCGGTGTGCAGCACGCGGAAGAGCGCGTCCGCGTGGTGCGAGGCAACGCCCTCCGACGCGTCGCCGTGCACGTAAGGGAACGCGCGCCGCACGCCCGCCAGCAGCGCACCCAGCATCCTCGCATCCACCTCAGCCGCCTGCCGCACAGAAAAGTCGTCCTTAAATCCCTCAATACTCGCTGATAACATGTTCATGTTGATACACTAATCTGGAAATATATCCCTGGCTTCGAGCAGGGCAGCATGTGAAGGTTCCCATAGTCACAATCATCCTCATTTCTGAGGCACACTATGGGGAGAAACATGCACGGAATGTGACGATCAGAGACGCAATGGCTGGCAACGCTTTGGAGCCAGTGACTGCTTCCATCGAAATGCACACAGGTTGTCACCTGGTCGGCTGAGCTGGGGGCTCTCTTAGGGGCGCCGCCTGAGGGTTTGGAGCGCGCGTGCTCCGGCGCGCCCTTCTTGCCGGGCTTCCTGTGCTTGGCGTGCGCCTTGGCCTCGCGTGCGGCCACCAGCTCGCTGCCGTGGCCCAGCTTGCCCTCCAGGATCAGCTTGAACAGCGTGAAGTATATGTCCACGAGCTTCTGCGCCAGAGTGCTGCCGCCTGCACAGCCAGAAATTGCTCAGCACTTACACATTTACATTATAGCGGGACTCGTGTTCACTAAATACAGCACAAACAACAAAAGGAAGCTATCAAGCCTGATCTCTGCATTGCAGAGATCTGGAATGAGGCCTCTGCATGGCCTACAGCAAGGGCTATTGGGCAATCGCGATGAAGCAGAATCCACTGATGACTCAATCACGAGATAGACAGCCCACAAAGAGCAAGGCAACATGATAACCACTAGGTACTGCTTGTCATGTGCAAACAGCAAGGGAGCCCCAGGGACTTCTTGGAGCAGGGGAGAGGTATTGCCTTCTGAGGCGTTGTGGGAGAGGGGCATCTGGTTGAGGAAGATGACGCCGTAGTAGCGCGCACGCTCCTGCAGGCCCGGCCGGAACAGGAAGCGCTCCACCTCTCGCGCCATCACCACCTTCATCGCCGGGTGCTCCTCCAGAACTCCCCTCAGCAAATAGCCCGCCTGCACGTCAACACCGGCACCATCTAATCAGCCTTGTTGGCTGGCATCGATGCCATGCTAACCTCTCTCTCACTCAGTCTTGTCATCACTCAGATCGTGGCAAATTCTCTCACTCCGTCCTTTCCTTTCACCCCGCGGCAAAGACAGCACCAACACGCTTGCATGGGTCAGACGATCAATCTGTCCTCGTCAATTTTCCGGTTTGTGGACTTCAGCCGGCCAAAGGTATGGTCCAAGCCTGTCCAGGTAACGATGGCCGGTCCTGCTGAATTCTCAAGCCTATTAAACGCGCTGTGTCTCTGGGCGCACCTTGGAGGCCAGCTTCCGGGAGGGGTCGCCCAGCTTGTTGACAAGTGCAGCCAGCAGATGTGCCTCCTGCTCCGGCTTGGCAGCCAGCAGCGTGGCAATGGCCTTCAGCGTCTTGTCCTTCAGAAACTCCAGGTTCTCCCGGCTCGCCTCCTCCAGCATTCCAACAAATGCTGCATACCTGCGCTCCAGCCAACATCTTCACAACGTTATGGATAAAGATGATATCGTTTAGCTTCTTGCAGATGCACGCAGGCATGTGGAAAGATGGGTCAACAGTATGACAGGCTCCCACCTGCGCTTGATCTGGTCCTCCACGTAGAAGTACAGCAGACGGCGCATGCCCTCCTTGTTGTCAGGCACCGCTGCGATAGGCTGCTCCTCAAAGAACTTCAGCTTTCTGTCCGGGAGCAGGGCGGCGATGAAGATCTCCCTCAGCGCGTTGATTGCCTGTTCGTGCCCACAGTCACCTCAGATTGCACGCACAATCATGCAATACTAGCATCCGTTCCACCATCATCAAAATTTGCAAAATGCCACGCTCCTTTCACCCAGGTCAGCTTTCACAAGGAGTCCGGCTGGCTGTACCAGCACCACCGCATAGCAATAGATCCTAAATCCCCCGGACAGCTCCTGTGATGTATGTCAATGTTCAAGCTGCATCCACAAGTAACGGCGCACCTGGCCGGCGACCGCCCGCGCGCCGCTGCTCTTGCCGACCCAGCGCAAGAGCTCATCGAGGGAGCGCAGGTTGGCCACCGCCGATTCCTGCAGCAGCAGCGTCATGGCCGCCACCCTGTCCGCCACCGTACCCGCCCGCCGCACCTCCTGCAGCCACTTCACGTCCTGCCCGCTCCTCCGCCCTGGCCACCACATTGCACACACTCAGAGACAACCCACGCAAGCCGCCTCTCTGTCAAACCAGCTGCACGCCCGTTGCTGTGAAGGGGGCGAATTGGGGGTGCAATGCTCACCCATGGCATTCTCGAACGCTGCGGCCTCATTCGCAAGGGCCTGCTCTGCGGCGGCGCGTCTCTCCTCAAGCTGCTCGGGGCCGAGTGTTGCGCCGTCTGCCTTGAGCGGCGGCAGCGCCGCTGCGGCCTCGTACCAGAGGGACGGCTCGTCCGAGCCCAGCAGAGGCTTGCCCAGCTTCTCGCCTGGATGCGTCCATCAGAGTTGTCAGCCACATTATCCATGGAGGAGAGGAGAGATACCTCGGCAGCCAAGGGACGTGCGAGGCACAGTGCCTCACCAGGCCGCGGCCCCACTCCTGTGTTCCATGTCCGCTCTCTTACGCGGGGATCGACCTCCTGGCTGGCAGTCTCAGGCCTGCGGACTGGTGCATTTGAGTCACTGCCCTGCTTGGCACCAGCAGTCTTGGTCGGGGCGCTGGTTTTCTTCTCGACCTGACGGCTGTCCTGGGACTCCGACTGTCCCTTTGTTCTCTTCGGTTTTGCAGCATCCTCGAACTTCTGTTGAGCCTTATGTGGCTTGAAATCACTATCATCAAAGCCTGCATCTGCTCCAGCGCCTGCGAGACCAAGCTGCGCAGCGAATGCAGCTACATCTGCTTTGATCCCCTCGACATCTTCGTTATTATGATTAGATGTTTTCTTTTGGGATCTCTCGTCCTCAGCACTTTTCTTGCGGACTTTAGTCTTGGCTGGCATTATGTCGTGTACTTTCCCAGCTAGATCATTACAGCAGAGCAAGGATTGTCTCACAAGGAACGCTAGTCTTCATTAACTTTCGACGATGCAAATCAAGGATGTGAAACATGTCCTGTGAGTCGCTGTGCAATTGAGAGTCGCCAGAGGAGCTCTCTAGATATTGTGTACCCTCCAAGTTATTCCGACATGGGGTTATAAACGCCAAGGCCCACTTTGCCATTCAACAGTGCAGCAACTCAAGGAGGACATGTTGTTTTCAATCCCAAAAAATGCAGCAAGCTCTGCTGTGGTGTTTATTATGAGCTGCAAGCGCGGTACTGCTACTTGCAATTGTGTTCAACCCGGGTCAACACTTTGTGACCCTAGCGGCTAGCCTAGGGCCTGAGGGCCTGCGAAGTTAATCAAGAACTTCTGGTTTTTAACGAGGACAGCCATGAGGCAATGCTGTTTGCCAGTTCCGCATTCTCCCGAATACACAGGGAGTCCCTGTCCACATGTGTAGGACAATTAACAAAAGCTCTAGAGCTCAGACCTGCACAGGTCCCTCTGAAACTGCAATTGAGGCCGTCAATTTACTCGCATGTACAAGGACAATTTAAAACTTAACATCAACAGAATGACTTGGTGCTTGCCCCCAATGTTAATGTACACAACATGAGCCGGGGTATTCCTCAACATCGGAGTGGGCCCCACTGCCAATTTTCACTCAGCTTTGATCATATCAGGAACCTCAATCCCTTTGGACTGAAGCCACGACGTGTCCAGCCGCCACTTCATCTTATTCCTCTGCTGTATCACGCCCTCCAAGTACTGAAGGTACTCCTCTGCTTCCATGATGCTCCACCTGCAGGCAGCACTACTTCCTCTGACAACTTCGGAGAGGTCAAAAAGGACATTGCCATAAAAATACTGCAATACAAGCCCAAGACATGAATAGTCTCCAAGCCACAGACATAGAAAGTCGTATGGAACATGTTGATGCAGCTGTACGGGCTCCTTCATTCAAGTTAAAGTACAGTACGGGATGAGCTGAGAGGTGGCGCACTCGTTCATGGCCTGCAGCGTCCACATGGCAGTCTGGCGCTGCTTGTCGTCGACCTGGACGAGCACATGCTTTGCCAGGTGCACCTCTGGGCACAGAGCTTGCAGGCCCACAAGCCTCGCTATCCCCGCTTCGTCGTCAAATGACCAAACCTCCTGGCACACCACCGGAGCAACAGGGTCTGACCCCTGTCCTGCAGATATCGCACACCTGCACACATCATGCAACGAAATTAGTATCCTGGATCTTGATACAAGAGGCAATGCTCCTGAAAGGGCATCCTCTAGACTGGAAAGGACCCCAATTCCCATGATCCTCCTTAGAAAAGCACCTGAAAGTTGCGGAGACATGAATGAAGCTCGTGAGTGTAATAGTCCCACCTGTACTTTGCTGCCCTGCACGTTTCCTGGGACAGCTTGTCCCAGTCCTGCTTCGGCAGGATGCTGGAGAGGTTGACGCTGGACAGCAGGCTGTCAGGGAAGGCATCCACTGTCAGCGGTGGCAGCTGAGGCCGAGCAGCCACCTGCAACAGGAGGGGCGTTCACATGCAATTCTCCAAAATCAATTCTCCGAAAAATTGAAATACAAAAAACAGTGTTCCATCAGATTCCAGCAGTCAAGACAGCATGTAAGCGCATGGGCAGAAGAGGGGAGGTACCAGCGCGCCCCAGGTCCCTGTGTCAGGGACTTGGCCGATGTGATATGCATGCCCAAACGTCACATCGTAGGGAAAGTGGCCAGTCAGATCGCGCGGCACAAAACCCAGCATTGACCCGGACAGCGTCATGACTTTGATGGCGTTCGGATCATACTCATTGTGTGGGTCCTTCTGCAGCATGAGCGCCTGGTCTGCAACACCCAAAACAAGCACTCAGTATGCTTGGAAATCTTAACATAACATCGTGATGGCCACTTCATTTACAACAATTCCCTCATGGCAGGAATGCTTGCTGGGGCAAGCGCAGTGTCAGTCAGCTCATGCATGCGAAGAGTGCCGGACAAGTAAAATATGCAGGAAGGACATGCCTGGCAGACTCATTCAGCTCATGCATGCAAAGAGTTGCGGGGGAAGGAAACGGGCGAGAAAGGCATGCCTGGCTGCAGCTTGGCAATGAGCTCCTGGCGGCCATCGAATGTCACACCGGCAATTCTGAGAGCTTCTGGCTGCATGTTGTGCCGCAGCCATTCTCGCCCCTCCAGCACCGTCATCGGAGTCTCACTCAAAAGCTGGCGGTTCAGATCGTCCCTTGCTGGTGTCGCGCCCTCCACAGAACTGGAGTAACCTCGGGCGCTCGAACTGTGCATGGGCCTGAGCCGGGGGATCCCGTAAGTTCCACTGTAGCGCCGCTGGAAAGAGGTGGAATGCCCCATTTGATCCGTGACCCACCTGCTGGTTTTCCTGGACAGTGCTAGCCTTGCTGGGTCTGTGCCTCGAACTGAGAGTGTGGCGGTTGTCAGGGATTGACTTCTCTGTACACGCTGCTGGGCATCATTCGATCTTGGAGAAAAATGGCATGGATGGGATAATCTTGACCAGAGATCTCTGCAATTCAACGTTGCTGCTCGCGTGTAAGACCTGCCCAAACCAATGGGTCATGAGTGAACAGCATTGCTTCGCATCTTTCCAGCCAGGCGATGGATGCAGAAAATCGACCTTGAAATGAGTATAAAATGCCTTCACCTGGGGACCATATAGCAGGGAGATAAAAAAACGCAGCAAGATCGGTGTGTGTGTGCCGATGTTCAGTCGACGAATACCACACACAACAGAACAACTACAAGAGCATTGCTTGTGAATTCAGAGTCTTTCTTTACTCTGTCATAAGCAAAATTGCAGAAGAAGACGCCCAGTTCCTTCACCTTGAACATGTCGAGCTGGCTGGGCAGGCCATGATAACTGCTTTCGGAGATGGATCTCGGAAATTAATGAGAAATGTCCCATGATCTCTAAATTAAGCATATAGCAAGCTTGTAAATGTATTTGTCTGTCATCTAAACACATCAGTATCTTTAAGTTGCCTTCATCAAGCTGGAGCACTTGACATGACTCGTCTAGCTCAGTGGGGCGGCTCTCACGCCGAACAGAATGCACTTTCCTTTGCCGAAGAAGTGGCTGGAGAGGATAAATTAAAGCAGTCTCACACGAAGAAGAGAAACAAGCGGCAGAAGGGGTTGGAGATCACCTTTGATCCAGTCGCACACAAGTGAGCGATCCAACTAGTTCACCAATATTGAGCCGGAATGCATGAAGATCTGGGAATTTATATACGCAATGAGGTGTCTCTCACGTACTTGCTATTTGACTGAACGGGGGCCCTGTGCCTCTACAGGGAATACGTGACAGGCTTCCACAAACGCAGGTTGCTGAGGAAGAAAGAAGCACAAAGGTATTATGAGCAGCACCCTGATCCTCAACTCCCAGGTGGAGGGAAGAAAGCTATCTTTTCCTGAATGATGCTGTCGTGCAGGCAAATTGAAGAGAAGGCCAAGAAGTCTCGCCAAGAAGAACGTGCACAGGTGAGCACGCATGAATGATGCACCCAAAGTTGCAGCGTGCATATCACCACCTGGCTAGCTTGTCATGAGACTGACCGCGTTGTCCCCTACCCCTACACAGAAACGGGCAGAGCTGCGTGCTCGCCTGGATCTAGACAGATACATGACATCAGAGTCAGAGGGGGAGGAGGCCAAAGTGCAGGATGGCAAAAAGGACGTCAGGGCCTTTGCCAGCAATGGTATCAGCACAACTGTGACCGTCGCCCCTTTCTCTCTGAACAGTGATAGGTAAGGCATGCAAAGTGCTGAAGCATTCCCCACTGGATGCTCCTGCTCTCGTTCAAACCTTCCTGATGTCCAATACCACTGTTTCTGATTCATATCTACTAGAAGTTGCGCACTTGACACTGAAAAATTTTGCTGGTTGAGCAGTGAATCAGAGCCAGATGACCCCAGCCAGGAAGCGAAAGAGAGTATTCGAAGTCCTGGCAAAGCTCGAGATGAGCCCACCAGGGATGATGGGCCGAAGAAGGGTAAGGGGGGCCCATCGCAGCAGCCCAAGGGAACATTTTCCAAATTTGCACAGGGCATGCCCAAAGGGGACCAGAAAGCAGGGCTACAAGCTCGCACCTTACTAAAGAAGCAAAAGGGTAAGGTGTCTACTTCTCTTGTTAGCATGTTCTTATGTCTGGAAAAGTACATGAATTATTGCTTGTGCAGCTGTGCAACTTCATGATGAGCGCTCTGTGTTGCAGGAAAAGGCACGAAGAGGAAGAAGCGGTAGCTTTACAAGCATTCATCTGGGGGCTACAGTCTTTGATGTACAAAGAGAAGGCGTTAGTCGGCTATGTCATTAGATCAAATCAGGGCATGTACAGTAATAATCAATAGTGCACACAGTGCCGCATGCATACGCAGCGCTGTAATAGTACATTCTTTTACCTGGCCAGAGCTTGTTTTACAAGCAGCACGGCCTCACGCGCACATCCCCAAGACAGGGTCACTCCTCCTCCCCCATGGCCTGCATGCGGTCAAATTTGATGTGGCCTTGAAGGTGAAAGACACTCCTCATTGAAGGAGCCACAATGCGTCATATACGCATGCAAAGAAAACAGAAGCTGTCGCACTATATCTCATTGTAGCTGCTGATGCACGTGTGAGCCGTCTGCTATTGGTTGTGCTACGTTGCTTTGACAACACAGGTGACAGAGGTGCAGTCACTAAACAAATTTTCTGAGGGCACGCTCACCGTAATTGTGGACAACTCTCAACTTTTCTCCTCCCTCCAAATCAATCTCCTCAAACTCCAGGCGCACACTCTTGCGGCCTGGTCGAAGCCCCACCCACTCCATCTCCGGCTGTGTGCACATCACAGCAGCATGTTCAGACATGCATCCTGCTAGTCACTAGTCACCCTGCTAGTAGCACGGTACTCTTCAGAAAGACCGTTGTCATCTTATTCGGGTCAGCTCAGAGCTCCATTAAATACATCTGATGAGGCACAATGGAGGCTGTCATGTGAAATTTGCTGTACCTTGGCCTGTGCCAGGCTGGGCATTATGCGCAGGCAGCCCTGCCAGATGTGCTGCCGGTCCTCCTCTCTGGGAGCGCAGTCTGCATCTCCTCGCTGTGCAGTGCCGCCAAGTACCTGCCAAGGATCACAACAGACCTCTGCTACAGAAAAAGGAAAGGAAGCATTGGCACATCTGACAAGAGTGCTGCTGCATCTACCAAATAGGGAGGGGCACGGATGTTATGAGGTGAAAGGCTAGGTGGGGACCCTACCACAGTGTTGGTCTGTGGGATGATGTAGTTGCACTCGTCCAAGAAATAGTTGGATCTGCATGGGGACAACAAGTGTTTGGAGACAAGCCTATCATCTGCTCTGTGTTCTCAATCCTTTGCCTTCAAAATAGTTGCCCATATCAAGAAGGCAACAAAATTGTGCGTACTTTATCCAGGGCGCTCGCACTCGAATCACATGGCCCCGGACAGGGTACATTTCTGTGTCCCCAAATAATCGTGCTGCTCCAATGCCCGTGCAATTCACAACCAGGCTGAAGTGTTGCAGCTCCTGTCAACACACAAAACATGATGTCAGGTGGTGCACTTCCTGAGTTTCCTCCTTCTGCTTGCTAAAGGCACATATGAAGGAGGTGCACGCTTCTCAATACATGCGCATAGCTACATGCGCGATGGCTTACTGGCAGGCTCTTGATGCTGCGCTGTTGGATTGTGACCCCTGATCTGAGAACCCTCTCCAGCAGCCAGGGGAGGTATAATCTCTGCTCGCAGATGATCGTTGTAAAACACCATCCCAGGGCGTAATGACAGCCGCCTGCAGGAAACATCCCCGTTGTATTGCTTTGTAATCCCTGTTGCATCGTTGGCATGAATCATCAGTCCCCTCCTGCGCACCTGCTGCTTCGAAGGGCGCTAGTTCCTTGGCAGGAAGATATCTAAAATGGGGGACGACTTCCTGCATGGCACCATTGATCAGCATGAGTACGGCATTTGCATGCCTGTGCAGAGACATGGCCTGCAGAGTGTCTGGCACTCTGACCAAACACTCACCTTCCAAGCAGGATCTTCATGTGGCTCTGACCATAGTTGATAGGCGGCCACCGTGGTGACTCCAGCTCCAGATGCATGCTCAGAGAAATACAGGTCCTGCAAGCCATGAGCATCACCCACTGCGGCACTTGACAATACTTCAAATCGAGAGTAACCCCTGAACAATCAGTACTTTGTCGAAGTAGGTGACATCTTGAAACTGGGGTTGGCAGGTGCGTTCACCTGCAGATACTCATAGGTTTCCTGTCCCCAGACATTTATCTTGTCTGCCGGAGTTTCGTCCAATTTGTAGGGCTGTCAGAGCATATATTAGTGAGGACATAAGAGTGCTCAGGTAAAGGTCATCAATGACAGCTTTGCAGTGTCGTGGAGGCTGGGAATTTTAGTTGAGAGTACCTCCCACAAGCCAGCAGCGCCATCGCTGGTAGTTTCAGCTCCAAAGCGATCAGCAATGATCGTGACGTTCACATCGGGCAGGGCCTGCATAGTAATGAGCAATTGTGTGGGCTGCACTCAGGAATGGTGGACGTCATGGGTGGAAAGTGGAAACCCTAGGAAGACGGTGCTGCAGACCTGACGTAGCTGAATGGCCACTGATAAGCCCATGACACCCGCTCCAAGGACACAGACATCAGCATTCTGTGCTGAAGCTTGGCAAATCGTCCTTGTTTTCTTAAACCTCTCTGGCGGACGGCATGCCATCGAAACAACGCCTGATGCTGGGAGCCAGACACGAGGCTGGCATGATGTTAAACATATTGGATTGGCCATTTCTCTGCCTTGTTTAGCTCAGATAACACATCAGAGACATTTTTGGATGAGATTGTCAACAGATGTTTCCTTCCATCAATTTTTTTTGTGGAACATTTTCTGTTTGAATAGCTTGGTAGATTATCTGTCCTCTTGTGTTTGAGGAACATACAGATGGTTGTATAAGAATGGCAGGCAATGAAGCTCCGAAACGAGAAAAAATTGAGCACGTGCGTGCACGAACGATCACGTGCTAATTTATTCAATCCTCCAACCCTTCTAGGACGCTATTTGCGCCTTTCGAACCAAGAATACAAAAGTTTGCGAGATGGGTGATGTTTACGACAATCTGACGGGCATTCGCATTGCGTCCGCGTCATCCAAGGGATGCACAGAGGGGCCGGAGGCATCTGAACACCAGGTGACGTTTCCGACAAAGTGCAAATCAACGCTTGCTGGTTTGGCATTGACACTGGCGCATGTGCAAAGGCATCAATTGTGTGTGGAGGTTGTGATGTGGAGGGCTCCTTACCAAGCGTGTCGGATCACCGGCAGTCAAGGTCCTCCGAGGTGTCCCTATGCCCTCAATGGTGTTGTTGAGGTCACATTGGACGATATTCTTACAACATCATTGTACCGTGCAGGTCATCAACGGAGTGCTCGCCGATGAAGATCTGTTTGCGTTGGTCATGGGACACTGCAGTGTGGCTGAGCGTGCTCAGATCATGTCCGTTTGTAGATTGTGGAATGGCATGACAAAAAGAGGATGGAAGAGCATTACCTTGCAAGATCCACAACTGGCAAAGCAGATCACTTGGCTGAAAAGAATATCCCAGGACACTCTCGAGGTACGTTGCAGGTTGTTGGCCAGAACAGGTGATCAACCAGCAGTAAGCGCAATAAGATGGAAATCCCATGCATTGCCCTTTGTGTCTGCAGGATCTCTCAATATGTGGGTCAAGGTATCCTCCTGGTGCCACCTCAATGCTGCAGATGGATATACTGTCCTGCATAACGCGTTTCTCCAATTTGAAAAGCATCGAGCTGGAGCCAGATGGCCGTTTTGTTGTGTCTCCATCTTTAATTGGCCAGCTGTCAGTTCTCCACAAGCTGGATAGCCTCACAGCATCATGCACGGTGCCAAATAGTGAAGAGGCAGCCGATCTGTCAGAGATTGCTGTGCTCACAGGTGAGTATCTGCCCTGCGGCAATGAGTTTCCTCACTGCAGCTATATCATTGCTTTGACATCTGTAAGGTCCATCTACAGTGCACAAGATGGCAGCATGATAAGCGTTGAATTCCACAGGTTTGAAACAACTGAAACTGGGCTTTGCCCAACAAGAGACACACATAAATCTGGCGGCTGACCTGTCTGCCTTGGTGAAACTCACATCCCTTCGGCTTAGAGGAGCAATGAGCCTGCAACAGCAAGGCGGCCCTTGTGCAGGGGCTCTCGGCAGTCTCTTTGGCCATTTGCTGGATGTTGACCTTGCGGTGAGTCCAGCCCACTTCGCTACTTGGATAGGATCTGCTTGGGGTGCCTTGACACACATAACATAGTATTTGTGAAGCATACCTGCCCTGTGATGTTTCACATGAGCTGCAACGGCGGTGGTGCTAAGTTTCTGTCCATTTGAGGAAGTTGTACGTCTGCCTGATGCTCAGGTGCAAGGAGACTTAGAGGTGGAGTTGGTGGCACCCATGCTCACTTCTGCGAGATTCTCTTGTGTTTCATTGCGCTCTAGCCACCCAGCTGCTTGCTCAAGGCTCTTAAGTCTGGAGCTAAATTCCCCGCCCTTGCATGCAGAGCATGTCATGGGCATAACGGCACTTAGATTCCTGACAGTTGCCTTTGGCAACAAGGTAATACTGCGTGATATGTCACCCTTACCTTGGCCTGAGAAGACGGACAATTTTAGAGACTCCTGGCAGCACTCCTGGCCATCTGAGATCTGAGCACTGATTGCTTCTGTAGGTTTTCCCTTCTGCAATCAAGGCATTGCAGAATTGTCGCGGGCTGGCTATTCTGGAGATTGGCGAGTATGATTGTGGTGCTGTGGACAGCAATGCCTTTGAGGAGTTCAGCGTGCTGACCAGCCTTGAAAGCCTTGATCTTGCTTTCACATCACAAAGCAAGAGGTGTGGGTTTTTGCCATGATATCTACAGTTGATTGACACATACTGTCGACACTTTGCAGCTAACCATTTAGTAAGTGAGCATGTGTATTACAAGCAAAGTTTTGGCTCAATTGTGGTTGTGTGCCAGGTACTCCATCTCGCCAAAGCTGTCAATTTTGCACTCGTTAAGGAACCTTTCTCTGACACCGCGGCCAGAGCACCAGTTTTCAGGCGGCCTCCACCATCTTCAGTCCCTCTCCTCGGCTAACATTTTAGGCAGCTACCATGGACCCCTGTTACAGTCAGCATCCCTTGTCAACCTGGCCATTCACGGCTTTGAGGTAAGCAAGAACGCTCTTCAGCAAAGAATGAGGTTGAAAATGCTTGCGAGGAGGTCTAGGACAGTGCTGTGCTTGCTGCACTTTGGGTCATCAGGGCCTCTGCTGAGCAAAATATGTCATTGATTGTCATCAGGGGTTTGGCTTTGAGCCAAAGGAGGTGCTGCCGCTGGGCGACCTCCCCATGCTGACATCCCTGAGAATTTCAGACGCACTGGAAGCGGACATGTCCAGATTCGTGCGCCTGGAGTCTCTCACCAGCCTCAAGGTGATCACCCAATCTGCCTTCATTAAGTCAATGGCTGAAGCTACAGGTCACGTGTGATGCTTGCAGTGATTTGGTAAGTCTTGCCTGCAGGAGCTGGTGGTTGAGCTGCTGTACGCTGCTGCTTCAGACCCAATCACCACGTACCACCCTGGCGACCAAGAAGATGTGACGTGTCTGCTGGCCTCGTTGCATACGCTGCCTGCGCTGGAATCTGTGGAGATACAGGCCATGCGCAGGACCGTGGTCCTTGCGCATGTGGGCCGAGCCCACTACAAGCGCCTGTCTCTGGCCTGCGCAGACCTCAGTATACCTCCCACTGAAGCTGCTGCCCTGGCTGAGCTCAAATCGCTGCGCTTGGTGTTTGAATCTGGGCACCCCGAAACGGTATGTCTGCACCTTCACTGCTGTACCGCAAGCACCTTTCACTCTGCAAAATATAAGGTTGCACGGCAGTTCTGTCTAATGTACTCATGGTAGGCAATTGCAATTGGAATGCTGCACATTTGGTGAGCGATGTCGTGCTCCTAATTTCTTGAATTTGCCTGAGTATGTATGTGGGCACTTGGCGCAGCTGGAGATGCTTGCTCGCTTGGGTGCGTCGCAGAAGGTGTTTTCGGCTGGAGACCTCTACATGTGCAAAGAGCTGCGGGAATTGCGGCTTGGCTCAACGCAAGCAAGCACCGTCATGGACTCCGCCCATTGCTCTCTTAAGACCGTTTACGACGATGGATATTTTCTCTGATAGGGCTCCACTGCCATGCTTAGTGCGCAGCGTGTGTTGTGCGCAACGCAGATGCTTGTTGCATGTTGCATGCATGATCACTGATCATGGCACGGCCACAGGCGACAGGCAAAATTTTAGGAATGAAGCGCTAGATGCACACTGTTGCATGCCGGATTGTGCCATGCATATCTATGATAAAGTTCGAATTTAAAGATTGTTCGATGGGAATTTCAAGGCACAACGAGTGGAACCTGTGGGAACTTGGGGAGAGGAATTACTAATCTTGGAAGGCATGCTCCTTGGATGCCTGACGTGCAAAGGAGGACATTTAAAACTGCATATTGATTGTGCCTACCTAGACATGAACTCAGAACTTCACGCAAGTGTACGAAGTCTCACAGCACATGCGCATGACTATCACGAGAAAGTCGCAGCAGTTCATCAAAGTCAGAATCTGCTCCTGAACACCATCAAAAAATTGTTGGAAGGTAGGCCTACCAACACTCCTATCTAAGTCATCGTGTTTTTCAGTTTTCACGAGCTCGATCAACACCTAGAAGACACCACATATTCAAAGACGCATGATGGTGGCACTTTGACCCACAGGCCTGCAAGTAGCCCAGCGATCTGCATGCGAGTTAGACGACATCGCCTGCATCGAAAAGATCGGCAAACTGCACAAGCGTGCCGTTCATGCTAGTGACGTGCTAGGTACTCTCGAGGTGAGCCATCCAAAAATGGGCATTCAAGCTTGCTGGAATTTTTATGTCAATCCCCTCATCTGCGGGATGTCTTAATGATTGCGTTTGAATTTACTGCGGCAGGCAAGGCTTGAAAAGATAAGAGCAGCCCTGAAGTCAGAGAGCAAGCAGAGCAAGGCTTGAGGCGCGGCCTTCATAGGGTCCACGCGTGGGTGCAGCTCTTGCTTTCCTAAGCATCATCCAGCCTCACTTGATCAGCTTCATGCCACCCAACGGTGTACTCCGCACGCTGCGGGACCTGTGGAGACAAGCACGAACTTATGGAGACACGGTGAGACCCACATGTGCGCATTCAGCTTGTCGTTGGCTTGGTACTGATGCCCGACAGCCACTGACCCGGTATTGCAATCCAGGAATTGGCACAGCTCAAGGCTTCGGCAGAGGACCTTAAGAGCCAGGTTGATATCCTGAGGGAGGCTCAGAAGAAGCGGCGGCAGCAGGAGGAGTTCCTGGCACTCAGGGAGCTGCGGCGCACAGTGAATGCCCTGAAAGCAGAGAGCGAGGCACTTGAGCAGCAGAAGAGGGCGGTGAGCCTCCCGTTGACTTCAAAGAACTAGGAAGTCAGGATTACAAGTCGAGGTCGCTTGTCTGCTTGCTGGTGTTTGTGCCTCGCGGGTGCTGCTGCAGGCATGAGCTCATGATTCTGAGAAAGCTGCAGCTAATATGCTGCTGTGTATCAGAGGTTTAGCTCAGTGGTGGGTCACAATGGCGCTGTCATGCATCCAGGGTGTGAGCTATTATGGCTTAGCTGTTGGCATGTCTGCTGTGCTGCCCAGGTTGTTGCTGCCATGGACGAGGTTGCCAGCAATGCTGAAGGGGAGATGGCGGTGCAAGCAGAGGTGCTGGCGCAGGAGCGGGTCAGCAAGGTTCTTAAGGCGATTGAGGTGGAAAAATTCATTGCAGGTCAGACACGTTGCTGTGTGCCGTTTTCCTTGCATAACCATCCCTTGGAAAGTGAACAAAATGTATGAACAATGTCGAGACAACGAGCAATCTGTACCCTTTTCTTTTCTTCCGGGACACTTGCAAGTGATAAAGTTGTGTAGGGCTGCTCTTTGCTTGCTGAATTAGTGAGTCATGTCCTGTGGTCCTTGATTTCCTACCCCTTCATCTGGCTCTCTGCTGTTGCTGTTCAGGGGCTCCTTTAGAAGAATCCATACGACTGAATCAGGAGCTCCCAATCGGGTCTGCGAGCAAATCTAGCCAAAATCCTGCGACAGATATCAAAGCGCCGCAGAATGTTGAACAATAGCTGGTCACTCTCCTGCAAGAGGTGCGGTTGCAGTAAATAGATGGTACATAGAGTGACTTAACTACTGGTACCACTGTCATAATTACTGCCATCTCGCTGTACTACTTCACTACAGCGAGCTGGCCAAGCCATGGACACATTGAAAACACTGAAGCAATTGCAATGCATACCAGAACAAGGGAGGGCTGCGGTGCCATCCTTGCACCAGGTCGGCCAAGCAGCCATGAGCAATAGTGGCGTACCGCTGGTGTCAGGGCAGTTGTCCAATTGACAACATGCAATGATTGCAAATTTGGTTATAAACTTGCCAACTTCCAGCGGTAGCACCAGCTCGAGCTTTTGAGTAGTGGAATTGAAAAAGGTGGCGGCGTCGCAGACAATTCCATTCAGTGTTTTCTTGGTCACCGCTTGCAAATTCTTGCCACATTATTGAAATGGGCCACATTATGTAACATTCCGGCGGCTTGCCCGGCGGGCCGCATCCGGATCCGGGACTCGGAGTCTTAGTTACATCAGGGTGCATTTGCGAGTTGACAAGGCTGCCTGTTGCATATCGGCCCTGGGTTCCGGCTGCAGACGGACCTGTGTATGCCCTATGGCCCTCTGGGCTCTGGGT
>JADEYI010000444.1_pt1 | contig 57669 bp, 65 predicted proteins | sample 8542331 | NCBI WGS metagenome assembly JADEYI01 (sample SAMN16510988, study PRJNA670497) | mine drainage metagenome | isolation source: biofilm near Copperflume 1 | place: Germany: Marsberg coppermine Kilianstollen | collected 2018-02 | reverse complement strand
TGCGGGAATAGCTCAGTTGGTAGAGCGCAACCTTGCCAAGGTTGAGGTCGCGAGTTCGAGCCTCGTTTCCCGCTCCAGATTGAAACCCCGGCTAACAGCCGGGGTTTTTATTTCTGCAGACGATTTTGTCGGCTTTGGAACTGAAACCAGCGGGCCATTTGTGGTAAATTTCACGGGTTTTTCACACTTCAGGTAGGGCTAGGTGGCAGAGTGGTCATGCAGCGGCCTGCAAAGCCGTGTACGCCGGTTCAATTCCGACCCTAGCCTCCATCATGTAGTTTCATGGAGTCCAAGGAAGTCCAGAAAAGCTAGCAAGGATAGGCAGTTAGGTAACATTTCACGTCCGCCAGCCTCCCACGAAATCCATTGACATCCTGGGGTAACTAGGGGTAACTTTTGGGGTAACTGAGGCCCAGGCTAAGGATGTTACCCCAATGTTGACCGATACCGGGATTCGCAACAGTAAGCCACGTGAAAGGCCCTACAAGCTGTTTGACGGACAGGGGCTATACTTGACTGTTCAGCCGAAAGGACAACGCTGGTGGCGTTTCAAATACCAGTCGCACGGTAAAGAACGGCTGCTCTCGCTTGGCGTCTATCCTGCCGTCGCTTTGAAGCAGGCGCGTGAGCGGCGGGATGAGTATCGCCGCCTGATCGCTGACGGCATTGATCCCGCTGTACAGCGCAAGATCACCGAGCAAGCCAGCGCCGACAGTTTCGAGGCGGTCGCCCGCGAGTGGCAAGCCAAACGGTCGCACGCGTGGACCCCCCAACACGCCGAGCGCGTTCTGCGGCGCTTTCAAAATGACGTTTTCCCCTGGATCGGTTCGCGGCCTGTTGGTGAACTCGCCGCGCCCGAAGTGCTGGCCGTATTGAGGCGCATCGAATCTCGAAGCGTACTGGATACGGCACACAGGGCGCTGCAAAACTGCTCGGCGGTATTCCGCTACGCGGTAGCCACCGGTCGCGCCAGCCGCGATCCCTGTGCTGATCTGCGCGGTGCACTTCCGCCCGTACGCGGCAATCATCACGCTGCCATCACCAACCCAAAAGCAGTCGGCGAACTCCTGCGCGCCATTGAGGCTTATCAGGGCGGCCTCGTGACCAAGTGCGCGCTCAAGCTTGCCGCTTTGCTATTCGTGCGACCTGGGGAGCTTAGGCGGGCAGAGTGGGCGGAGATTGATCTTGACTCAAGCGAGTGGCGTATCCCGGCCGGCAAGATGAAAGCCCGCGTGGAGCACATTGTGCCGCTCTCGCGTCAGGCGGTCGCGATGTTCGAGGAATTGCAGCCGCTTACCGGCGCAGGCCGGTACGTGTTCCCAAGCCTGCGCACGGCGGAACGCCCCATGAGCGAAAACGCAGTGCTTGCAGCACTTAGGCGCATGGGCTTTGCGAAAGGCGAGATGACCGGCCACGGTTTTCGCTCGCTCGCTTCAACGCTCCTAAATGAGCAGGGTTGGAGCGCGGATGCCATCGAACGCCAGCTTGCCCATGCCGAGCGCGATGCCACGCGCGCTGCGTACAATCGGGCCGAATATCTGGGTGAGCGCCGCAAAATGATGCAAGCCTGGGCTGACTATTTAGATAGCCTGCGGGTGGGCGGCCAGGTAGTGCCGCTAGTACGCAAGCAAGCGTAACTTCTGGCGGATAGCAGTATATGCGAGAGCTACAGCAATGAAACTGGTATGGTCAGCCCTTGTCTTGGCTATAGCTACGTTTCCGATGCTGAGTGCAAAAGCAAAGACACCAAGTGCTGTTTTCGCGCAGGTATCGCCAAGCGTTGTAGTAGTATTAAACGTGGATTGGACTGGCAAGCCGCTAGCACTTGGGAGTGGGGTGGTTATTCCCCAGCATATTAATTCGAGCACGCTTCCGCTGAGTAAATCCGACAAGAAATCATCTGGTGTTCTTGTGGCGACCAATTGTCACGTTGTCGTCGGTAATAGTGACCCCGATGATTTTTCTTTTACTTCCCGTTATACAAGTAACAAAGTGCGCTACAGAGAACATGAATACAATGCAAGCCTGGTCTCAGAAGACCTGGACCGGGACATTTGCACACTTTACGTCCCAAACTTACACGCTCCCGCAGTGACTTTCGGTAGTGCGAGTGGGCTGAAAATCGGAACGACGGTCTATGCCGTGGGCTCACCCGAGGGGCTTGAACTGAGTATGTCCGATGGCATCGTTTCCGGTTTACGAGATGCGAATTCCGGACATTACATCCAAACTACTGCTGCAATTTCCCACGGTTCGAGCGGTGGTGGTTTGTTCGACAATCGGGGCCATTTGCTCGGCCTGACCAGTTTTTATATCAAAGGCGGCGAACAATTGAATTTTGCCTTGCCGGTAGAATGGATCGAAGAACTGCCACAACGGGATGCACTGCAACGCGCTTGGAAATCACATGAAGGGAGGGCTCAGTTTAGTGCTATAGAACACGAAGACAGAAAAGCAGCGACGACTTTAGTACTTTCCGCCGCGCAGACCGTCAAATCAAACCCTGATAGCTTGGTAGCATGGAAAGAATTAGAAGAGACCGAGAGTTTTGCCGAGGGTTTTGTAGCTAAACCATCCAGGGAAATGGTGAACGATGAAATAGCCTCCGCACAGCAGGAAGTACGCCTAGGCCCGCAGTACGCATTTACCTGGGAAGACCTTGGGAAAGCTTACGGATACGAAGGGAGTCATATGTATTCGGAACAGATCGAAGCTTTTAGGCATTCGCTAGAAATCTCTTCCGAAGATCCGAATATTTGGAGCTATCTCGGTGACGCCTACGATGGTGCTGGCCGATACTCGCTCGCAATTGATGCTTACAAGCACGCACTGCAAACAGTTTCGCTTGAATGGGCGAAAATTCCTGCGGACGGTAAAAGTTCAGCGCAAGATATAATCTGCACGTATCAGAGATCGCTGATAGCGGAGTACGTACAAGGCAGGCCAAACATCACACTACGACGCGAGCATAGGATGGTGGCGAAGGCGCTGCAAGCTTATGACAGCGCAAAAGCTCTTGGAGAAACTCGATGCTTCACTTCCGAGGCAAAAGCCGCGCTCCATGAACTTGCGCAGGAAACAGGACAGCCTTTTTAGTGCAAGAAAAGCCGGTGTGGCGTGCAAACGAAGTCCAATACCACACCTCGCGAACTGTCCACGGAAACCCGTAAAGAACTTGCGGCCATGCTGCGGGCGGAAATGGCGGACAAGGTACTGGCCTGGCTAGAAGCACTTGTTACGCCCAGCCGCGTGTTACCCAAATTTGCAACACTCGAAAAGCCGACGAAAAATGCCAAGCCTATCGAAACCAAACGACGGCTTATGCGAACACTGAACGCATTAAAAAGCTTGGAACAGGTGGCACCCTATAATCTAAAGATACCTGTCGCGTCTTGCCGCATGCTGATTGAAACATATGGCAAACAGGACATCGCACGCAAGGGCAGTAAGCGTACCGAATCTGCGCGTATGCTTTCGGCTTGGGTCGGCAAAATATGGCCGGAGGCGGCGCGTGACCCCGACAACAAGACCGTACGCCGCCACTTTGCTATCACGTTACTGACTGACCTTGGCCTGGGCCACCCGGGAAGCGAGCACCCCAAACGACTCGACGCTTGGCTGGATGCCGAACCGTTGGGCTGGGCAACCGCACAGCAAGCGATTGTTGAGCAAATGATCCGCGAGAGCTGAACGCGCCTTAAATTCTCCCTTCGATTACCGCCAATTTCGTCATAACTTATGACGAAATTGCGGTTTCATAAATCCGTCCTGTGGTGTCCACTGCTGCTGTTGTGAACATTGGAGGACTGAAATGCAAATATCTGAGCGATTTCTTCGTCTACCCGCTGTCCTGGAGTTGACTGGCTTGAGCCGAACTGCCGTGTATGGCCGGGAGGATTTTCCCCGCCCGATAAAAATTTCCAAACGCGCCAGCGCGTGGTGCGAGTCGGAGGTACGCAACTGGATATTGCAGCGCATTGCTGAAGCCAAGCGCGCTAGAGCAGAGAAAGCAACGTGAGTGCCACCAGCGCCAGTTCACGCAAATTTGCGGAGGTGCCTGTGCGCGTGCCCCCGCATTCGATGGAGGCTGAGCGGGCGGTGCTTGGCGGACTGATGCTGGACAACAATACCTGGGAGCGCATCGCGGATCGCCTGCACGAAGAGGATTTCTACCACCAGGACAACCGTTTGATATTCCGTGCAATCAGCGAACTCAGTAACGCCGGCCAGCCGTTCGATGCCGTGACGATGTCGGAATGGCTGCAATCGCGCAATCAACTCGATGATGCCGGCGGTCTGGCCTATCTGGCCACGCTCGCGCGTGATACGCCTACGGCCGCCAACGTGCGCGCCTACGCTGAAATTGTGAGAGAGCGTGCCGAGCTGCGCCATTTGATTCAATTAAGCACCGATCTGGCCGATGCCGCACATGCTCCGGGTGAACGCAAGGCAGTGGACATCTCCAAACAATTTGAATCACAAATTGTGCAACAGGCCCAGATAGACGGCGGCCTGCGGGTGTTTGGCGTTGGTGAGTTTCTTTCCCGAGAATTACCACCCAGAGAAACATTGCTTGCACCCTGGCTGCCATCACAGGGGCTCTGCATGATTTACTCGCCACGTGGAACCGGGAAAACACACGTTGCGCTCGGAGTGGCTTTTGCCCTGGCAACCGGCGGTCAATTCTTGCGCTGGCAAGCGCCGCATCCTACTGGCGTTCTATTTGTTGATGGCGAACTACCCGCAAACGTTCTGCAGGCGCGAGTAGCAACACTCGTGAGCAATAGCGCCGCGGCGGTTGGCGCGCCTCTGGACATTTTGACCCCTGACTTCCAGCCACACGGCATCCCAGATTTGGGAACCGAGCGCGGGCAGGCGGTGCTCGATGCGGTAGTTAAGCCTGATCATCGCGTTTTGATTCTCGACAATCTGTCGGCGCTGGTGCGTAGTGGTAAGGAAAACGAGGGCGAAAGTTGGTTGCCAGTTCAGAGCTGGGCTCTGAGGCAACGAGCCGCAGGCCGGAGCGTCCTGTTTATCCATCACGCCGGGAAAGGTGGCCAACAGCGCGGTTCCAGCCGGCGCGAGGATCTGCTCGACACTGTTATCGCACTCCGCCTGCCCCCAGACTACAGCCCGCAGGACGGGGCAAAATTTGAGGTGCACTTTGAAAAGGCGCGGATGTTGTGCGGCAATGTCGTGAAACCCTTTGAAGCCACCTTGCAGGCGGACTCTGGCGGCTGCGCCGTGTGGACCACGAAAGACCTGGATGACACAACGTTCGACCGCGTAGTGATATTGGCAAACGATGGGCTGGTGCAGGCTGATATTGCCGCCGAACTTGGGATCCATAAATCAAGTGTATCGCGGCACCTAAAGCGCGCCCGGTCCGAGGGACTGGTTGCGGGCGCAACTCCGCACAAACCACCGGAGGTGCAACCATGAGCACAACCACGGCGCAACAAACCGACCTCAAGGCCTTGGCGGACGCGGTATTGAGGCGCAACAGCATGCGCAACTCAGTCGCAACCGCCCCTGAGTTGCTAGTTGCGCCTACTAGGAAGCGCAACGCGCAACTCGAACAGACTGCCGCTGATTCCGCACTTGCCGAACTGGTTGAGGGGTGGGAGCTCAATTACAACCTTGACCCCAGCACGCAACGCCTGGCCGCTGGGGATGACTGGGGTTTGGTATTGAGCAGCCCTGCGAATTTGCGCTGCTTTGCGTCATGGGTTGCCAGCAATATCCGGCATGGGAGGTGGAAACCGTGAATTTTGAACTGCCCTGCTGGGACAAACCGGCACACTTCAACCTATGCGGCCCAGTTTATATCTTATTCCCATGAGCGCGCGCACTGGAATAACCTTGTGTAGTGCAGCAAACACAGGGCTTCCAGGGATTCCGCGGAAAAATAAGGTACCAGAATTACCCCTTTTGGGTCGTTATTGCCACCAAAACGTACCGAGAAGGGCAATAGCTGTGGTGAACACCCCGGCCAAACTACACACTACTCCTGCCTGCGTAGCTTGGTGCTTGGGTAACAACTGCCGACAGCCCACAGCGTCAGCATTGGCGGGGTTTGCAGCGATATTGGCCTGCGCTTCCGGCAGGGTAGGAACAGCCCGGGAATGGCTATCGGTCGGGTTGTACCAAATCGGCCAGAAATCGGCTCCAGGACCGACGGCACCCCGGTCCTGAGTGCTCCAAGTGGCCTACTTATGGACTAGTTTCAGATTTTTTGGGGGCGGGGACGGGGTGTGGTTCTCAGATTTTCACACGCTGCGGATTCGTGGATGTCACTATGTATCCCTTGCATGCTCAAGGGATGGACCCGGGCTGTGACGATGATGTCTGGGACTATGAAACCGATCTGAGCCAGTAAAAAGAGAACGGCAAGAGCGAACGTGAGAACACCAGCAGCGATTCCAAGCAATTTGGCGACGCCCGATTCTGAACGATTGAGCCGCTCCGATAGCCATCCGCCGCCAAGAATTATCCCGACGCACAATGCGATGATTAAGGCGAATTCGGCCAAACCGAGCAGCTGCACAATCCAGTAGTGGATGCTATCTCTCAATATGACGTACTTCAGAAGCAGGAATGCCAAAAAAGCAAACCATCCGATCGCTATGAGAGCCACAGGGAGCTGCTTGATTTCCTTCCACCCGATTTTCATCTTTGCGGATCCTCGTAGATGGAACAAGTTGATTCAGGATAGTCCCAAAGGGTGCGTGAGATGGGTAAAATGTATCTCTTGGCGATCTAGGTAAGTCTGACCCCTGACTTGATTGGTGATTTCGAGGGGTCATCGCAGCATGGTGGGGGTAACTTTCGGGGTAACTCGTCAAAGTCACATTGTGAAAAATGATAAGGATCAATGGGATATGCGCGCAGTGTGGGAGAGACCCTAGCCTCCAAATGCATGGCGTTTTTGCGGCCCGGGTGGCGGAACAGGTAGACGCAACGGACTTAAAATCCGTTAGCCGGCAACGGCTGTGCCGGTTCGAGTCCGGCCCCGGGCACCAATAACGATCCATGTACGAACCGGCCACCTCACAAACCCTCTCGGTCCACAACCTGGCCATTTGGCGTGGAGAGCGCTGTTTATGCCGGGGTCTTAGTTTCCAGTTATCCGCCGGCGAGGCGCTGCAGGTGCAGGGCCAAAACGGCGCCGGCAAAACCACCTTGATTCGTGTGCTCACGGGCCTCGGCCGTGCCGATGAAGGGGAGGTGCGCTGGCGCGGCGAATCCCTGCGTCGTACCGGTGCGGAATACCGTGCGTGTCTGGCTTACCTGGGCCACAGCAATGGCGTCAAACTGGGTTTGAGCCCACGGGAGAATCTGGCCGCTTTTTGTGCGCTGCTGGCACTGCCGGATAGCGGCGGTGTGGACGATGTGAAGGGAGTTCTGGAAAGGGTGGGGTTGAGTGCGCAGGCGGATCTCCCCTGCGGGATGTTGTCGATGGGCCAACGCAGGCGCACGGCGCTCGCACGCCTGCTGCTCGCCAGAGCTCGCCTGTGGTTTTTAGACGAGCCCCTCGCCAGTTTGGATGTGTCAGGAGTGGCATTACTGACCGAAATGCTGAAAGCGCATCTGGCCGGCGGCGGGATCGCGGTATTTGCCACCCATCAGTTATTGGACCTCGGGCCCTTCCCGGTCAAAGCCGTGGCCCTGGGATTGGCAGCGTGAGGGTCACTGCGCTCATTGAGCGTGATTTACGCTTGGCCTATCGCCGCAGAGGCGAGCTGGTCACGCCGGTGATTTTTTTCGTGATCGTCACAGCTCTGTTTCCGCTGGCGCTTAGCCCGGAACCGGCCTTGTTGCGCAGTCTTGCACCGGGAGTTATTTGGGTAGCGGCTCTGTTGGCGGGCTTGATCGGTCAAGATAGTCTATTCAAGAGCGATTACGAAGATGGTAGTCTCGAACTGATGCTGTTGAGTCCGATCCCCCTGGAATGGATGGTGTTGCTGCGGGTATTCACCCATTGGCTGGTGACTGGGCTGCCACTAGTAATCCTGTCGTCGTTGATGGCGTTGTTGTTGAATTACCCGACGAACGCCATGGATGTGCTGGTCATGGGCCTGCTTTTGGGCACACCGGTGCTGAGTTTTTTAGGCGCAGTGGGTGCCGGCCTGACGGTGGGATTACGGCGCGGCGGCATGCTATTGCCCATTTTGGTGTTGCCACTATCGGTGCCGGTGTTGATTTTCGGCGCAGCGGCTGCCGGTCGAGCGGCACTCGCTGAGCCGGCGGCGGCGCCCTTGTATTTTCTTGGCGCCATGCTGGTGTTGGCGCTGACACTTGCACCCTTCGCCATCGCCGGTGGTCTAAGGGTAAGTCTCGAGTCCTGAATCCCGGATGCGGTACCGGCCGGAAGTCGGGAAGCGAGCGGCGAACACGCCTCCGCCGATTTCATTCGTCACGTTATCTTGGAGACAGAGATGATCCCCAGTGAGGATGCCGGACCGCGGTACCAAAGCGGCAATTGATCGGCTTTGGACGGCCGCAAATTATCACTTTGGCGGTGCTGTTTTTTCCTCGGGGACTGGCTCGAGGCGGGAATTACAATTTATTTTGTGGTCGCGTCCAAACATGGGCAGATGCTTCAAGGGGAGGTATTTTCCGGATGGGTGTGGTGGCTTGTCGTTTTGACTGTGCTTGTCGTCCTGCGGTATGGGCACGGTGTGCGCCGCTTGGCGGGAGGCAGGGGCGGAGTCAGTGCCGCCAATCAGGTTTTCGCCTATCTTTGGCTATTTACCGCCTTTGCGGTTATCGCCCCGCCCATCGACACGCTGGCCAGAGACCTCTATTTTGTGCATCAGGTTCAGCAAACGCTGCTGCACATGGTTGCACCGCTTCTATTGGCGCTCGGAGTTCCGCTCGCACCACTCATTGCGGGAATTACCGGATCCCTTGCGGCGGAGGCTTCTGAAGCCGCTGGTTCGCAATCGGGCGTTGCGGCGAGTATGTAGAGTGCTTGTGCACCCATTAGGTGCATCCTTACTGTTCGTCTTCGCTCTCTATTTCCGGCAAATTCCACATTTCATGGACCTTATCGCGTTACACGACTCTCTCGACGAGTTTGCACATGTGACCATGCTCATCAGCGGCCTTTTTTCTGGTGGATGCTGCTTGATCCGGGGGCGACACAGAATGCCGTGTCGTATCCCGCGCGGATTGCGGCCGTTACACCCACAATGTTTGTTTGTATCCTGGGCGACGCGTACATCGCACTGACGCATTGGGGAGGCATGTTGGGTGCCGTGACAATACCTTGGGAATGGTGATCTGTGATGCTGCGCCATGAGATACCGACATATCGAGTCCTGGTTCCATCACAGGGTTAGTTGACCTAGGTCAAGGCACGCGTTGTCTCCCAGGTATGTAGTTATCGTGAAGAATACTTGCGCGGGGAGATGAGTCATGCGCACCCTCAATCGCAGTGTACTGATGTTGATATTGGCGACGTTGGGCATGGCGGCGTTTGTGCCGGCGGCCCGGGCGGTACCGAGTTACACGCGCCAGACAGGGCTCACCTGCGCCGCTTGTCACACCCTTTATCCCGCTCTTACTCCCTTCGGCAGGCAGTTCAAGCTGAACGGCTATACCATGACCGGTCTAACGCAAGTGATGGCCAAGGAGACCAGGCAGGCGCCCGGCCTGAGTCTCAACAGGGAGATGCCGATTTCCGCCATCGTACAGGTGGGCCTGACCAGTCTCGACCGGGCGGTACCGGGACAGCAGAATCCCAGCTCCGCATTTCCGCAAAGCCTGTCGCTCTATCTGGCGGGGGCGGCGACGCCGCACGTCGGCACCTTCATCGAGCTCGGTTACGATCAGGATTCCGGCAAAATGGTGGTAGGTATGGTGGACGTGCGCTACGCCAACCATGTGAACTGGGGAGGCACGGAGAGCGTGTATGGCGTGACGTTCAACAACGCGCCCACTCTGGAGGATGTCTGGAACAGCACGCCGGCCTACGGCTATCCATTCGTGGCGTCGGCTTCCGCGCCGACCCCGGCGGCCGGGCCGTTCATCAGCAGCATGAATGCGGCCTCCAACGTCCTCGGCGTGGGGGGCTACAGCAAGCGCGGCGACTGGTACGGGGATGTTTCTTTCTACCGCTCCGCGCCCCAAGGCCAGCCGGTGGGCACCTTGGACATGTCCATCAGCGGTACCGCGCCGTATCTGCGGCTCGCCTGGAGCCGCGACACGGCCGCCCACAGCGTGGAGTTCGGTGTCTTTGGCCTGCGCGCCGATTACCGCCCGATGGGGACGAGTCCCATGATGGACCGCTACACGGACCTTGGCGTGGACGGCCAGTATCAGTATTTTGCGCCGGACGGGCTCAACATCCTGGAGCTGCACGGCAGCTACATCCACGAAAAGACCGTTTGGGGCGCCACCACCACCTCCAATCCATCCGACGTGACACATTTTCTATCGGCCAACGGCAGCTGGATTTATGCCCGCCGCTACGGGGTGACACTGGGGTATTTCCAGACCGTGGGCGCAACCGATTGCCTGCTCTACAACGGCAACACCGACTGCGTGGGCACGGTCGCCGCCGTTTCCGGTAGCCGGACGGGCAGTCCGAACAGCAGAGGCTATACCATCGAATTCGACTACTTGCCTTGGCAGAACCTGAAGCTCGCTACACAATACACCCTGTACCGCAAATTCAACGGCGCCGCCGGCAATTACGACGGCAACGGCCGCAATGCGGCAGATAACAACACGTTTTATGTCAACGTCATGTTGTCTTTTTAGGGACGGCATGGCCCGTCATCGTCATTGACCGGCCGCCGACCCGCGCACCAGAGGATATCCGATATGCGCTTACGTACTTTGCTGGCCGGCCTGGGATTCAGGTTCCTGTTACTGATGATGGCATCCCTCGGTGCGGTTGCCGGCAATGCGCCGAACGGTGAGCAGATCTATAACCAGAACTGTGTTGCCTGTCATGGCGCGGACGGCAAAGGCACCATCCCCGGGGCGCCGGATTTCACCGCCAAGGGCGGCGTGCTCAGCAACCCGGACAAGCTGCTGCTGGACAGGGTCATGAACGGCTATCAGAGCCCGGGGTCGCCCATGGCAATGCCTCCCAATGGCGGCAATCCCTCGCTCAGCCGGGCGGATATTTTGGCGATCCTGGCCTATATGCGGCAGACGTTTGGCGTATTAGGCAAATGAACCGGGAGCGGTGTTAGCACCGCGAGGGAAGTGATGCTTGTTGCGATTGCCGGCAGACGGAGCTGCACATCTGAGCGGGTAAAGGCCGGTATCCATGTCTGGGATCGAACCGACGCGAAGCAGCCGTATTGATTGTCAGAAAACACGGCAAAGGACTCAAGATGAAAACTTACCGCCTTGTGGCTTTTGTGATCGCCTGGTTCATCTTCAGTCTGGTGTGGATCACGCCGCTCACTGCCGGCAATGTTTCCCAGCGAAGCACCCTGCGGGGCAAGGCAATCTATGAGAAGCATTGTGCCGCTTGTCACGGCGCGGATGGCCGTGCCGATACACCGATCGGTCGGCTTTTGAGGCCACGCCCGCGCGACTTCGCCGATCCGATCATCATGGCCCGGTTGGACGACAGCCAGATGATTGCCGCCATCGAACTGGGCCGCGCCGGGACTGCTATGCCAAGTTGGAGGGAAATCCTCAGCCCGGCGGATATGTTTGATGTGCTGAATTACATCCACAGTCTCCAGCAGCCGCTGCCTGCGGGAATAACCCATGCCAAGCTCGATATTCTGGTGGGTGAACACGTCTACCAAAAATACTGTAGCGTCTGTCACGGCGATAAGGGCAACGGCCAAACTCCGCTGGGCCGCGGCTTGTTCCCCAATCCCAAGGATTTCACCAGCATGGATATGGCGGGTATCAGCGACAAGCGGCTGATGTTTGTGGTGGAGTATGGCAAACCGGGCAGCGCCATGGCTCCGTGGGGCAGCCGACTGAGTCCCGAGGATATCCGCCGGGTCGTCTTGTATATCCGTCAGACGTTTGAGCGTCATGACATCAAGTGAGACATGCCCGCCCTCAGTTCCTGACTTGTTGCCATGCATGTTCGACTGTCGGCGGCAACGTATTCATATACTTTAGAAAGAGCGCAATCGTCCATATCTGCTGATCCGTCAGTGCGCCCTTGAACGGTGGCATTCCGGTTAACCGAATGCCATGTTTGATCTTCCAGAAGGAATACCCCGGCGGGTTATCCTCGACGCCGTCGCTCGCAAATTGCGGCGGCCTTCCATAAAGGCGTATCCCAGCGATCAGATTGGCATTCGTCAGCGGCAGCGGATCAGGACCCTCAGGCGGCGCGCCTGATGCCGCAGCGTCGCGCGCAGAGAGGTGTGTGCCATCCAGAGTTCAAGCCGGCTCGGCTTGTCATCCGCATTCGCCGATATCCTCCCGCTCTGCAGCAATAGGTAACGACCGGCAAGCAGCGCGACGAACGTTGTCAGTACTCTACTTCGGAGTCCCGATGGAAAGACAGTGGAGGCGTGGAACGGAGCAGCTCTCGCCGCGCTGCCCAAGCGCATGTTTGCCAATGATTACGACTGCAACAGTTCGCTCCCGGTTATGCCGGCATCCATGCCAAGGTCGGGGCGCAGGCGGTGATCAGTTTGCCGTCAATCGCTCCACAAGATTGGCGCTCGGCCACTATGTGCTAGCCATCCACGGTGAACGGCCACCAGTTTACGCTGGTATTGTGGGTTCCCTAAGTTGGCCGCGACCCCCGTGCTGTCATCTGCTAGGATCGATGGTAGTACTCGAAGGTGGTGATAATCGGCGTGTAACCGGGACGGTCAATTTCCACCTTGATGAAGTACATTGCGGTACCGGGCATGTGGAAATAGTTGCCGTAGGTCTTAGCCCCCGCGATGCTCATAGGCTCCAGTGATTTTTTCTGGATCGGCAGGTTGACCTCTTCCGGCGACCACACCTGCGCGATCACATGCGCATTGGTGATGCGCTGGCCGGTGGCATCGTTGTAGATAGCCACGTTCACATGGTGCCAGTGATCCCCGCTCGGCACGCCGCCGTGCATCTGGTGCTCGGGAGCCTGTTTCGGATATTCGTCGGAGATAAGTTCGGCGGGAATGACACCGAGGTACACAGCCACGCCGTCAATCACATGGGCGTGCCCCTGGTCCTGAGCAAATACTCCGTGACTGATGCCCAATATGCTCAGCGCCAATAGCGCGGGGACCCATCCGGTGACGTATCGCGTTGTCATGGTAATCCTCCTCAAGGTAGCGTAGAAAACTGTGATGGTTTCACCCATTACGGCCGATCTCGTGCCTAGTTCACGGAGCTTCGCGCGGCACGTGCAACAACCAGATCTGGTAAAGGGAAATCAGGATCTGGGCGGTGAACGCCATCCCCATGACCGCGCCGGCGATGACCACCACATAGGCATATAGCGGATCCCACTTGGTCAGAAACCAGGCAAGAATATCCGCCAGGATCGAGGCGAACGGCGTCACGATCAATGCCCATTTGAGCCAGCGGTTCAGTACCGCCAGCCTGAAAATGAAGCCCACCACAAACAGCAGCAGGCCGACTCCGAACAGATGTATGTGCGATAGTTTCACCAGCGATTCGAGAGAGGCTCCGGTGTTTCTCTGGGTGACGGTGCGCACACCCTCGTACGTGGAATAGTCGGGTATCCCCATGCGCTTGGCGGTTTCGCCGGAGTGACAGGCGAAACAGTCCTTCTGTAGGATGGGGTGCGCGATGGCGTCATAGCCGCTCTTGGTCGCTCCCGACTCGAGCCAGTCCACCAGCAGCGCGGTATCGAGCGGTTTGCTGTAGGTGCGCATCGGCCCCCGCAGCATGGCCTCCATCTTGGTGCCACTGCGGTTGCCATAATAGGAAATGGCGATGTCCTGCACGTTAATTCCCGGCTTGCCGTTCAGGCCGGCGTCCGTGAGATAGATGAGCGTCAGCGCCATCAGATAACCGATGCCCACCACGCACAGAAAAGCGGTATATAGGAGCTTTTCGCTGATGGAACAATCCGCAAAAGATGCTTTGCCACTCACCTTGGTTCTCCACTTGAAGTTTGCGCGTTACGGCATGCTCTCAACGCCTCTTGCAAGCGACTGGACCCCAACAGGTATCCGTACGGCTGCAACAACCCATTAACAGCAACAGTGCTGTTAGATAAACTATTCCCAGTGAATGATATTGCGCGTAATCCAGCGTGGACGGAATGACCTGGATCAAGAGAACCGGTGTTTGCCTGCCGCCGCACTGTGTTGGTGGTTGATACCGGATTACGAGGCGAGAAGTTGATTAAGTTGATCTGGGTCATGGTGACCCCGCCAGTACGGTTTATGCTTTCACGCGTAGATCGTGCGCATGACTGCGCGTGCGTTTGACATCCAACTTTAATTGGAAAGGTTGGGTATGTACTTCAAGCATCTTGTCCGACTGGCTATCGTTCCCGTTGCCATTGCAACCGTTTCCCTGTGGTCCTCGCCAGCAGTGCCACCGGTTCCCACAACGGTGAGTGCCGGGGTATCAGTAGTATGGAGACCACCGTTCCATAGGATGGCTGGCGGACTCAGGACGTGCCGGTGCGCAGTATCTTTCGTCACGACAAAGGCGCAAGGATTGACGAGGCTATCGCATTGCACTGCCTGAGCCCGGGCGCGACCACTGCCCAGGGAAACCGACAAGCCAGGAGAGGTGCGAAGCACCGCGGTAAGAAGCCCAGGATAGCCGCAGCGGCCGTAGCCAGCGTCCGCGTGTGCGAAGGCCGCGCCGGGGCGTAGCATCATTATGAAGGGGGTAGCGCGCAGTGCCCGCGCCCGAACGCAGGACAGTCGTGGCGAAAGGAATGATCGTCGCTGAGGCGAGGGGACGGGACGCCTGGACCGTATACCATCCATACCAAGTCCGGCGACGCTATCGAAATGCCTGTCAATGCCATCGACAAGTTGCATCAGGAACATGCCAACATGCGACGCATATTGTTGGAACGGCAGGATACGCCGGACCTCGTGCTGCTGGCTAAAACCCTTTACTATGTGCGCAAGTTTTCCAGCATTGCACTTCCTCCCAAGGAGGATATTATCTTCGGTAAACTGCTTACCACCGACGCGCCAGTTAACAAGAGGTGGACCGGTTGTGTCGGCAATTGAGATGATCTCTTAAGTAGTAGGAAAAAATATGTTTATCTGGTTCCATAAGCTGGCGTCGCCGCCGTACTTTTATAAGTTTGCCGGCATACTCGCGCCGTGGTTGGCCTGGCTGAGTCTATTGGTGATAGCAGCGGGTTTGTACGGCGGCCTGTGGCTGGCGCCGCCGGACTACCAGCAGGGTGACGGGTTTCGTATCATTTATGTGCACGTGCCAAGCGCCTGGATGTCCATGTTTATTTACATGGTCATGGCGGTGGCGGCGGCTATCGGCCTCATCTGGCGCATGAAACTAGCTCACGCGGTGTCTGCCGCTGCTGCGCCGCTGGGCGCATCCTTCACGTTTATCGCACTGGTGACCGGCTCCTTGTGGGGCAAACCCATGTGGGGAACCTACTGGGTGTGGGATGCGCGATTGACGTCAGAGTTGATTTTGTTGTTCCTTTATGTCGGCTACATGGCGCTCAATCACGCCTTCGAGGACCGGCGCACCGGTGACCGGGCGAGCGCCATCCTGGCGCTCGTGGGCATCGTCAATATCCCCATCATCCATTATTCGGTAAAATGGTGGAACACCCTGCATCAGGGTGCCACAGTGTTCTTCGGCCCACGGGCAGAAATGCCACCCAGCATGTACATCCCGTTATTCATCATGATTATCGGTTTTATGGTGTATTTCGCCGCCTTCATCCTGAAACGCCTGCAGGTGGAAGTGCTGCAACGGGAGCGCAATACCGCCTGGGTGCGAGCGCTGGTGGCGAAATCATGAACTCCTGGCATGAGTTTCTCAGCATGGGCGGTTACGCGGTCTACGTCTGGCCCGCTTATGGCACCGCGCTGGTGGTGCTCCTGGCGAATGCCATCTGGCCGGGACGCCAGCAACGCGCGCTGCTCAAGGAATTACGCCGCCGCAGCCTGCCCAGTGAGGAACGGCCAACATGACGCCGGTACGCCGCAAGCGCCTGATTATCGTCGTGGTGATTGTCGCCGGGGTGGCGATCGCCGCCGCCCTGGGACTGCAGGCGTTTCGCAAGAACCTGCTGTATTACTTCACGCCGGTTCAGGTGGCGGCGGGCGATGCGCATGTCGGCCAGCGCTTCCGCATGGGGGGACTGGTGGCCATGGGCAGCGTGCAGCGCTCCCCCGGCAGCATGACCGTGCATTTCACCCTCACCGACATGCAAAAATCGGTACCCGTGGTGTACACCGGTATCCTCCCGGACCTGTTCCGCGAAGGGCAGGGCATCGTGGTTTACGGCACGCTTGATAAACAAGGATTGTTCGTAGCCCAGCAGGTGCTCGCCAAGCACGATGCCAAGTACATGCCGCCGGAAGTGGCGGCTGCCATCAAGAAGGCCAAAGCGGCCCAGCAGGCCCAAATCGCGGCAAAAGCTGCTTCATGATCCCCGAACTCGGTCATCTGGCGCTGATCATCGCTCTGTGTCTGGCGGTGGCCCAAAGCTTTTTTGGTCTCGGAGGTGCGCAGCGCGCCAATCTCATCTGGATGAACGCGGTGCGTCCGGCCGCGATAGGCCAGTCTTTTTTTGTGATGCTGGCCTTTGGCGCGTTGGCCTATGCGTTTCTGACCAATGATTTTTCGGTGGCGTATGTGGCGGCGAACTCCAATACCGCCTTGCCCTGGGCCTATAAGTTTACGGCCGTGTGGGGCGCACACGAAGGCTCTCTGTTGCTTTGGGTATTTGTGCTGGCCATCTGGACGGTGGCAGTTGCACGTTTCAGCCGCCATCTGCCGCAGGATTTTTCCAGCCGCGTGCTGGGTGTGCTGGGCATCATCAGCATCGGTTTCTTGCTGTTCATGCTGACTACTTCTGACCCGTTTGGACGACTGTTGCCGCCCGCCGCCCAGGGTGCGGACCTGAATCCCATCCTCCAGGATCCCGGCATGGCGATCCACCCGCCGATGCTGTACATGGGTTATGTGGGTATGTCGGTTGCCTTCGCCTTCGCAGTAGCCGCATTGCTCAGCGGTCGTATGGACGTGATGTGGGCCCGCTGGTCACGGCCCTGGACCTTAGTGGCCTGGCTGTTTCTGACCTGCGGAATCACCTTCGGTAGCTGGTGGTCCTACTATGTGCTGGGCTGGGGCGGATTCTGGTTCTGGGACCCGGTGGAGAACGCCTCGTTCATGCCGTGGCTGGTCGCGACCGCACTGGTGCATTCCCTGGCGGTCACCGAAAAACGCGGCGCTTTCAAGAGTTGGACGGCTTTACTGGCCATCGCGGCGTTTTCCCTGAGCTTGCTCGGCACCTTTCTGGTGCGTTCCGGCATCTTGATTTCGGTGCATGCCTTCGCCAGCGATCCCAGGCGCGGCATCTTCATACTGGCGATGCTCGGGGTGTTTGTCGGTGCGGCGCTCATTCTGTATGCCTGGCGGGCCCCCACGTTCAGCCAGCGTGGCGGAGGATTCAAAATATTTTCCCGCGAGACTTTTCTGCTGCTCAATAATGTCTTTCTGGTGGTAGCCGCGGCCGCGGTGCTGCTTGGCACCCTGTATCCGCTGGTGCTGGGGGCACTCAAGATAGGTCAGATTTCGGTGGGGCCGCCGTATTTCGACCACATCTTCGTGCCTCTGATGCTGCCGTTTTTTGTTCTCATCGGCATCGGTCCTTATGTGCGCTGGAAACACGGCAGTGCCACCGAGACTCTGTCGAAATTGCGTATCCCGGCGGCCTTGGCACTCGTGGCGGGGGTGGTGGCGATTGTGCTGCTGCGGGCAGAAGTCAGTTTCATTGCCACCGCGGGTGTGCTGTTGGCGGCCTGGACGATCTTCAGTGCGTTGCAGGAGCCGCTGCAGCGATTGCGGCAGCGATTGCATCACCGGCATGTTAGCCTCGCACGCAGTGTGCTCGGCATGAGCGTCGCGCATCTGGGTGCCGGCCTTATGATCCTCGGCGTGACGGTCAATACCATGCTTGGCATTACCATTGACCGGGTGATGAAGCCGGGATCCAGCGTCGCGGTCCACGGATATCAATTCGCCTTTCAAGGCGTGCAGGATGTATCCGGTCCCAATTACCAGGCGGTGAAGGGCACTTTCGTGGTGACCCGTGCGGGTAAAAAGGTCGCGCTGATTTATCCGGAAAAACGTCAGTTCCGGCACGATGGCACCACCACCACCAACGCGGCCATCGCCGCCGGACCCTTCCGCGACCTGTACGTGGCGCTGGGCAACCCGCTTGGGCAGGACTCCTGGAGCGTGCGCATTGAGTACAAACCACTTGTCAGATTCATCTGGTTGGGTGGCTTGACCATGATGCTGGGCGGTTTCATCGCAATCCTGGACAAGCGCTATCGGCGGGTCCGGGTGCCGGCAACCGTAGATGTGAGTGCGCCACCCAAGGATGTTGATGCGGATCTTGCGAAAGCACCGGAACGCTGATGCGCCGCCGCCTTTTTTTTATTCTGCCCATGCTGGTGCTGCTCGCACTCATGGGATTCTTTTGGCGCGGCCTGTATCTCAATCCAACCATCGTATCTTCGCCTTTGATCGGAAAGCCGGTGCCGGATTTCAGCTTGTCGCGATTGCACAATCCGAAAGAGACGTTCGACCAGAATCAACTCAAAGGCCAAATATCCCTGGTCAATGTCTGGGCTACCTGGTGCGTTGCCTGTCGTGATGAACAGCAGACGCTGCTGGTCTTTTCCAAGCAGAATGTGGTGCCGATTTATGGGCTCGATTACAAGGACGACCGGCAGAGTGCACTGCAATGGCTGGCAGAACGCGGCAATCCCTATGCCGCTGTGGCTTTTGACCCCATCGGGAACGTGGCCATTAACTGGGGAGTTTATGGGGCGCCGGAAACATTCCTGATCGATGTCCGCGGCATCATCCGCTACAAATACATCGGGCCCATCACCCCCGCAGTGATTCGCAACGATTTGCTGCCGCGCATCCAGGCCCTGCGCCGCGAGGGCACATGAGAACCTGGTTACTGATTGGGGCTTGCCTGTTGCTGATGGTGACGCGTGTAGCCTGGGCCATCGACAGCGAACCGCCATTCTCCGATCCCGTAATGGAGCACCGTTACGAGCATTTATTGCAGGAAATCCGTTGCCTGCAATGCATGGATGAAAACATTGCCAACTCCGATGCACCGCTGGCAGCGGACTTCCGCCGCCAGATTCATGCGATGGTGGCGGAGGGCAGGAGTGAGCAGCAGATCAGGCAGTACATGGTGAATCGTTATGGAGACTTTGTGCTCTACAATCCGCCGCTGCAGGCCAGCACGTGGTTGTTGTGGACCGGACCGTTTCTGTTGCTGGGCATCGCGATCCTGGTGGTGATCCTGGTGGTGCGTCAGCGGGCCCGAATGGATGAAGGGCGGGAGATATAACCTTGGTCTTCATCGTGATTGCGGGTTTCATGCTCTGCATCGCTGCTGCCTGCGTGGTGGTGCCGCTGTGGCGCGGTCATGCGGCCAGCCGTCCATCCTATGAGACTGCCTATCGGTCGGCGCATGCAAACCAGGTGGATGAACTGGAACGGGATCTTGCGACCGGCCGTCTTGCAACCTCGGATTATGCGGCGGCACTGCGTGACCTGGACCGTGAACTGACGGCAAGTCTTGGCGATAAGACCGAAACCCGCCCAGCCGGGGCGGCAGCGCCGCGCAGCCGGATACTGGCGGTGGCTACGGGATTGGTATTGGTAATCGGCATGGCCGTCGGATATTGGCAACTGGGGAATTGGCGGGTGGCGGTGGAGGGCATTCCGGCGGCGACTACCTACAACATGGATGCAATGGTGGCGCAACTTTCCCGGCGACTGCATACCACCGATCAGAGCGATTTGCAGGGCTGGATTATGCTGGGTCAAGCCTATGTGCTCATGAACCGATACAATGAGGCCGTAGAAGCACTGGATCGGGCGCGGAAGTTGTCTGGAGATTCCGATCCGGATTTGTTGGCGTCCTATGCGGAGGCGGTGGCGCTGGCTGATCCCGATCAATTCATGCAGAAGGCGGCGCCGCTATTCGAGAAAGTTTTGCAAGAAGATCCGAATAATGTGCGTGCCTTATGGTACGGCGGACTCGCGGCAATACACCGCGGCGACAAGAAATTAGCCGTACAACGCTGGCGACTGCTTCTGGCGCAGAACCTGCCTCCGCAATACCGAGCTGTGGTTAAACAAGCCATCGAGGATGCGGGTGGGGCAGATACCGCAGCGGCACCTCTGCAGGTTGAAGTCAGTGCGATCAACATCCAGGTAACCCTCGATTCAAAATTGCATAATCAAGTGTCACCCGAAGAAAGTGTTTTTGTCTATGCGGAACCGGCGGGTTCCCATGATGGGCCGCCCTTGGCGGTGCGCCGTTTCCAAGTTCGAGATTTACCATTGAGCATGACCTTAAGTGATAAAGACGCAATGGTACACGGTCGCAATATCTCAAATTATGCGCATATTGCTCTTACTGCCCGTATCTCCCGAACGGGAAATCCGATCCCCCAAAACGGAGATTTCGAAGGCAAGACGACCTGGAATCGCAGCGATGGCCGCAAGCTTATGACCATCAAGATAAAATCGTGATTTCGATGGTCTATGAGTCAGTATTTGCGACACCCGAGCAGATGTAAGCCGGCAAGGCCCCACCGGCGAGCATCAGGACTGCGGATGAGTACCTTGAGGCAGTTGTGATGGCCACGGCCTCTGAATGGAAAGCCACCTAGAGGTGGCTGTCGATATAAGTCTCAAGAGCGTTATAGGTGCCTGCCTCAAAATCCGTGAACTGTACTCCCAGCCGGTATTCATCCTCGCCGTTCTGGCGTACTGCCACGACACGGCCGAACAGCCCCAGACGGCCTTGGTTGTCCGGAAAGCCCGGCAATGTCACCCGCACATGAATTCGGACCCCGTGTCCTGCATTGGTCTGCGTACTGTGGGGGGTGATCCGGCTCATGGTTGGCCCGTCGCACAGGATCTGCATGCCGGTCAGGGAAACATCGATGGCGATGGCCGGAAGAATGCTGCCATCCGCCTCCATGATGCGTATGGAATGTTCAACGGCTATTCGGCGAAAGGTGCGCTTTTCTTGTTGCATTTAGAGTGACGGACAACCCCAAGAGGAACCCATTCTAACCATTAAGGAAAGCGTCGGTGATATTGCAGGAATTTCCGTAGCGATGGGAAGTTAATAATTATAAATATCTATATATTTTAATGTATTAGCAGAACTATCTAAATAAAAAATTAATAATGTGGAACTGGATGGTGGGTTACGGGTGCGGTCGGTCTGCTCAACTGTTTCGCCCGTTGAGGATTGAAATCGTCAGCATGGCCCTCATGTATGTCTTTGTCTGACTTGGTTTTTTTCGTTGAGGAGCACTTTCATGAACTACTCCGAGCATGAGTCGAAAGTCGCCGAGTTGGAGTGGCAAAAAACCGCTACCAATGACGACCGCGCCGCGTACGTTCGAGACCTCAACGACGAGCTTGTTGCTCTCGAAACCGATACTCCGCCGCTGCAACCCGCAAATAGCGGGGTTTTCGGGAATGCAGCCTATGTCTCGAAGGAGAGCTGGCCATGTCTGAAGGTCAGGGTGCTTTTCCGGTTGGAAGACAGTAAGTTGCACTCTTGGACGGGCAGGGAGTCGCAGTCTGCGATTTGATTCTTCCTAATCCTTTGTAAGGTTACATAATATACAGTGTACTACGCCCCATTGAGGCCTATGCCTTGGTGGAGCACAACTGGTGGTACGTCAAAATATTTCCGGTTCCGTGGGTGAGCAGGGTATGGATACCCTACTCGCCGGTGCTTCTTCGCAGTCTCCCACTGTTTCCAATATTTGCCGTTATTGCGGTTGGTCCCCGTCTGATTACGATGATTTCTATTTGATTATTAGTTTCGATTGCATTCCCTGCCATTTGTGCATCGAACCGTCTGAAGGTTTCCCCAGTGTTGCGCGCTGTTGATCCGTGCTCCTTGTTCAACAAAGGCACAGGATTTCCGACGGTATCCCCGACGGAATTTTTCGCACTGTACAAGAAGGCTATGCGGCTTTTCTATCCCAATACACATGGGATTGGTTTTGTACATTCACATTTAGGGTTTCGACCCATCCTGAAGCCGCGCGTAAATATTACGCAGTATGGCTCTCAGCTCTTAATCGAGCTGTTTTCGGTGTCTCCTGGTATCGAAAGCAAAAGAGTGTTTACTGGTGCTTGGCGAACGAGAGACATCGCTCAGGCGCTCTACATATGCACGCGCTCATCGGTCATCCACTGTCTGATCTCAACGGGTGCGCCAATCGTCTCAAGTTTATGGATTTCTGGTATCAACTCGGATGCGAGGGAAAATTTTCTGCGCGGGGAGGCTGTATATCACCAGCCAAAGGCCCTGGGATCGCTCGGATTTTCCGTTCCAATAACCGACACGCAGTTTCAGCCTATGTCAGCAAGTACGTTGCCAAGGGCGGAGAAATTGAGCTTGGCGGTTCACTCGGTAGGTATTTCGCTACCTGATACGGAGTGCGGGGCAGCGTCCTGATAACGCTGGCGGGTAGTTGCTATGCATAACCGCAGTTCTGTGAGGGTACGTCGGACGCAGCTTGTTGCTCTCGTTCGGAAGCCCTCAGCGACACAAGCCTGCAATCCTGTAGGCCGTTGCTTGACGGGATAGTCATGTCCCTAGTTTGCCCTTAGGAGGGTTTATGTTGAAGCTTCAAGTGCATGATGGTGTTCTCAAACGTGACGTAATTGGTCGGCGCAATGGTCAGTCTTACACGTTCTTCGAACAGAACGGGACTCTCTTTCTCGGTGCTGAGGTTCGCTCTGTGCGCCTTTCTCATTCCAAGGAGGAACACTGCGTCAAGCCAGGTACGTACCACTTCGATGCTGAGAAGTCGCTCCGTGTTGACGGTTACGGAAGCATTCAGTTGAGTAATCGTCTGGCGTTGTCGCCGGTGGTAGCGGGGCAGAAGTAATTCCGGTTGCCTGGTACGAGTGCCCCTGTATTTGCGCGGAACAACTTAAGAATATCGCCGCGTCTCTTCTTGGGTGAAGCCGTTCAGGAAGCGGCCTAATTTACGACCAGGCATTTTTTTGTAGCGGGTGCGGAGTGCCGGTTCACTCAGACGGATAGTAGCCGTCAGACAGTTGGTTCGATTCCAACCCCCGCTCCCAGTTTTTTTTCTGAGGTGATTTACTGGTTATTTCCTTCTAGTCTGCACAGTTGACCCATCCGCTAACGGTGGCGCTTGTCCCTCCGGTGACTTGATTTGGATCACCTGGCAAGCCTTTTCGTCTTTCGATGTTTCTCAACTTGATCCTGTGTTGATTGCTCAGGCTCTTGCTGCTGGTTGGATTCTGGTCGGCACGTTCTGGGCTATCGGTAAGGGAGTCAAGGTGATTCTTGACATGATCCGTTCTGGTTGATGTTGTAAGCGCGGTGCTGCCGCGTGTTTCCGGACGGTACCCCGGACGTGTGTACCAGGCAAAATTGAGGTGAGTTACTGATCCATTTGCCGCTTTGCTGGGAGCTGTGAGCTTTACCAACGTGACGACCGATACAGTCGCGGTGGCCGCTCTCCTCGCAGCCGTGTACGTTGCGATCAAGGGTGCCCGAATAATTCTCGGGTTCCTCCGCGGTCGCTGAGTGAAAGGAGGGCAGGTGGTGCTTCATCCCTCCGCTTGCCCTCCGATCCTCTCAGGAGTTTTTTACTGACATACTTTCTCAGATGATTTCTAATATCTCCGCTGTGATTCCTTTCACAGTTGGTGATGTTATCTCAATAGCGGCTTTGCTCGCTGCTGTTTTTGTTGCTATTCGCGGTTGTCGCATTATTCTTGGGGTAATTCTTTTTGAACATGAGTATGGCGTAGTTCATGATGACGGTAGATATGATGATGTCGACGATTGGTCTGCTGGGTCCACTGATGAGGGTCTTGGTTTGTCTGAAGAAGATAACCCTCTCGGCAAGTCAATTTACTAGGAGGTTGTATGGCTGAGCTTTACTACTTTGCACTCTTCTGCATTGGTGCAGGCTGTGCGTACATGATGTTTAAGGATTGGTAATGGCTAGAATCCTTCGCCTTTGTCTGTGGTTTTCTGTTGGTATTCTTATTGCGTGCGTTGGTGCGTTTTGTACGAACGCACGTGCTTCTTCTCCCACTACTTACGTCGCTTACCTGTCGATTGGTACCTCTAATAACATTTCTGGCTGTAAGCTCACTACTCCCACTCAGGAAACTGTCTCTGTTGCTGAATCTGCTTGCCGTTCTGCGTTCGCTACTTATACCACTCTGTTTTCTCCTGGCAGTGGTTCCTGCCATTGGACTTTATCTAATACTGGTTGGGCATGGGCTTCCGGTGATGTTTCTCTGTCTACTCAGCAGGATGCTGTCGCCGGTGCTGGTTGTGATTCTCCATTAATTGACAATGAGGTGATAACTCTTTCTTGTCCGAATGGTGGTGTACTTGGTACGACTTATCCGGATTACTGCGTTGTCAACGGACAGCCTCCGCCTCCTCCCTCAAATGGCGCTTCTGATCCGAATTGTCAGGCCGCGATGGTTAATAATTCTCATGGTCCTGAAGTTGTCTATACTCCTGCAGGTTCGGGCACGGCTAACACAAACGATATACAACCGTCTGACATCATGGGTAGTGGTGCGAATTCTTCGACACCTTGCGCTATGGCTTCGTCTGGAATGCCCGTTGTAACTGACAAAGCCGGGGATACGTGGTGGCAAGGTTATTTCACTGGCGACCTTTATAGCGGTTCTACAACGCCCGCTGGCTCAATGGCGTCTGGTGGTACGGCCTGCGCTAGTTCTGGTTCTACTTCTGTCTGTGAAACCGGCGGTCCTGCAGTCGGTACTCAGCCGCAACCTGGCCAGGGCGTGCCGACTACTACGATCGGTAACTCCAACATTCAGTTACCTGGCGGTGTTCCTGACAATTCTTGTGTCACTACTGCGTCCGGGTCTGCTGTTTGCGCTGTTGGTGCTCAGGTGCCTAATAATGGTGCTACACCTCCGGCTCCGGCGACACCTGACACCACGATCCAGACCGCTTCCCCTTCTTCTCCTACTGCTTCCGCTCCTGGTCCTCAGTACACGGTCTATGGGCCAGGAACGATTTCAACAAGCTCTAACTTCGGTTCTGGTAAGTCTGCAACTTCGACCAGCACAACCACCACGACCACTTGTGTACAGGGCGGTACTTGTACCACTGCGACCACAGCGACGACTGCTCACAATGCTACTACCTATGCGACACCTGCCTTTCCTGCGGGTACTTCTCCAAATGCGTCTATCGCGGCCGCCGGAAATGCGATTTTGACGAGTCCTTTAGTTGTTGCTGCTTCCGGTGCAATTGCTCAGTCTGTCCCTGCCGGTGCTTGCCCTAACTGGTCTTGGACATCTTCTCTTTTCAACAAGACGTTTTCTTTCTCTGAGGTCTGCACCCTGGCGACCTCTTACCAGGCTGAGTTGTCCTTGGCCTTTACTGCTATGTGGGTTGTGCTCGGTGCAATCATCATTCTTTCTTCGTGAGGTGTTCTGATGGCTGCGTTTCTGTTGGCATTGTTAATTGGTTTCGTTACCTTTCTGATTCAAGCGGTGTTCGCAGCTATTGCTGCTGTAGCCATTTACTTTTTTTTGCAGTATTTGGTCGTCCCTACGTTTCTTAGTTCTTATTCGCCGCTCGCATCTCTCGATCCTTCCATCTTGTTTTTTGCCAATATCGCTAACTTGCAGTTTGGTCTTTCCGTAATTTCAAGTGCGTATGTCACTCGGTTCTTAATTCGTCGTTTTGTGGTTAGTCTGTGATTTCCGCTCGGACTGGATTACCCGGTGCTGGTAAAACTTATAGCGCCGTCGTTGATATCATTTTGCCTGCCTTGGCTAAGAGCAGGGCGGTGTACACGAATGTTCCTATGCTTCCTGATCGTGTTGCACTCGATCACTTGCCCGGCAAACTACACTTATTTGCAGCTGATGAATTCGTTTCCAATCAGGATTTTTTTAACGATCTTCCAGCTGGTGCAGTAATCGTTCTTGACGAAGTTTGGCGTGTCTGGCCATCCGGTCTGCGTACACTCGACGTTCCGCAGTCTCACCGTTCTTTTTTAGCCGAGCATCGGCATAAGGTAGATGAACATGGAAATACAACCGAGATCGTTCTTATCACTCAGGACCTTTCTCAGATTGCTGCTTTCGCACGACAGTTGGTTGAAACTACGTCCATATGCACTAAGCTTTCTGCTCTTGGTGTTGGTTCTCGGTTCCGCATCGATACGTACCAAGGGTCCATTACTGGCCGCACTGGTCCAAAATCTCGCTTGGTTGCTCAATCTGTTGTGAAATACAACTCGAAGTTTTTCGAATATTACAAGTCGCACACACAGAGTGTTGCTGGTTTGTCTGGTAAAGAGGTCAAGGTTGATCGTCGTGCATTGGTTTGGAAGAGCCCTTTCTTTCTTGCCGGTGCCTTGTTTGTGGTCCTGGCTGCTGTGTTGGGCTATCGGCAAGTGCATTCTTTTTTCTCTGGTCGTCAGTTGAAATCCCCCCATGCTGAGCTTGCGGGTAGGGGTCCGGTCGTATCGCCTGGATCAATACAGAAGCCCTTTTCTCCGTCGCCGGCGTCCGGTCCTGTCTATTCAACCGTTTGGCGGTTGGGTGGTGTTATTTCTGGTTTTAAAAATATCGTGGGGGGTGGCTATGCGTTGGTTGAAACTGCTGATGGTGTTGTACGACATATTCCTTTGCTTAGTTGTCATCTTCTGCCTGGTAACCTTGATTGGGTATGCGATGTTGACGCTCAGTTAGTGACTTCTTGGTCCGGTGTTCAGCCTCAGCAACAATATGCGCCCGCACCTGGTTACCCGCCATGCTCGGTCGCTGCGCCTGGTGTTAAACCGGGGCCCATTGGTGCAACTCCAGCTTGCTTTCAAAACGTACAAGAGGTTGATGTGACTTCTTCGAGTTCCGTTCCGTCGCCGGCGCGGACTGCTCGTTCTGTTTCTTCTTCTGTCTTACCCAAGCCTCCTGATTTTTGATTGCTCGAAGGCCGTAGGCCTGAGAGCAATCACTCTTCTTTTTTTGGCATGGGTGGACTGGGTATCATGATGTTCTTTATCCATTGCTCGTTGATGTTGCAGTCCGCGAGCATGTACCCTTCATCTTCGAACTGTGGTTTCGCGATACACCTGCTTGCTTGCTTGTATATTTTCTGGTTTAAAGCATCACGATCCTGAAGCAGTTCTTGTACTGTTTGCGTGTGAACGTCTTGAGGCAGGGATGCCTGGTTAACTCTTGTTTTTCCGTTCAGCGCGTAGCCGAACATGCTTCCTAAAATCAAGTACAACACCGCGAGTGCTATGGCTTTCATACTGTAGACCTCTCTTTCTTGTGAGTTCAGCGTGCAGCTGCCGCAGGTAGGGTAATGCCCTAATATCGCTTTGAGTTATTTCGATGTTCTCCGGTGTATACAAGCGATCCTGGTTGACTCGCCAGCCTTCCCATTCTTTCCCGAGGATCTGTTGATCCGTGTATAGCTTGAAGATCTCGAGGATCCTTCTTGAGGGCTGTGCGGATCCGCTTTTTAAGCATCGGGCGTATCCGATCGTGATGTGGCACCAGGTTGCCAGTTCTTCTGCACGATACCCGTAAAACATGGTGTAGGGGTTGTTTTTCATGATTCTCCTTTTTTGTTCTTCTGAGAATCCTTCTAACCCCTTGATTTGTCAAATAAAAAAGCCCTGTTGACTTCTTACATAATATACATTATGCGCAATTAAGCGAGCGCTAAGCTTTGCCATGGGGGTATGCCAGTGAGCATCCCCGTCTCCCGTGTCACCCCCAGCACCGCTCCGCTGACAGCCTACGGGGAGCGTAGCGATACCGTTGGCAGTCCTTCGCCTTCACCCGATTCGCTGGGCTTGTCTGTATTAGGGACAACTCCCACGTTATCCCGCCCTTTGCCTGTTTCCTCCGAGGAATCCCGTCTCAAGTGTATGCGTCGGGGCGTGTTGTTCACCGCCCGAGCCATTGAGGAAAACCTCGCTGAGACCGGCCTACAGGTCCGCAAGGCCTTCATCACCCTGACGTACCGCCCCGGTGTCCCTTGGTCCCCGGAACATATCAGCCAGACACTGGCCTGTTATGCCGAATGGGCACGCCGCCGCGGCTTCCCGCTGTTGTACGTGTGGGTGTTGGAACTGACCAAGGTCGGGGTACCGCATTACCACGTTCTCATGTGGCTGCCCTTGGGGATGACGCCGCCGCTTCCGGATAAGCAGGGTTGGTGGCCGCACGGAATGTCACAGGCGAAGTGGGTGCTTTCGCCGCTCGGTTATCTCGTCAAGTATCTCAGCAAGGGTCTGTCGGGACATGCGTATCCCAAGGGTGCCCGCATTTGGGGATCCGGGGGACTCACCGCCCGCCAGCGTCTTCGACGTGCCTGGTACCGTGCGCCGGCTTGGCTCAAGCGCTTTGCGCCCTCCGGTGAAGTCTGTGCCGTCCGTCGCTGTGACGGGGGCTGGTGGAACATGACGACGGGTTTTTGGTACCGCAGTCCGTGGTGGGTCGAGGGATTCACTACCCACGGTCCTGTGTTGCGATGGGTTGGTTGGGCACCGGATGACATCGAGCTGCGAGGTGCGTTATGCTGACGCGTCCCTGCTCTCAACCTGCGGAGGTGTTGACTACAAGTACCATCCTGCCATTCGCCGGCGTTTTCTACGGCTACTCCGCCGTGCTCATCGCTCAATGGTGTCTCGTTTCGCTGCGTCATGCTCACCGGCTGAAGTCCGGTAAAGCCCGCCCTACTCCGCGCATTCTCAAACTGTTTCAGTTGCACGCGTACCATCAGGTGCTGACGCCCGCGTGGGCCGGTTGGCAGCTGCACGATGATGTGCTAGTCAATCCGCAAGGCGAAACGCTTACTCGCCGTCAATTGGAGGCGTACGTGATCATCTGGCAGCTGGCCTCTGAGCATGCACGCGATTCCGTTTTCAAAGTCCTTGAGCAGTTGCAGGAGAGCGCATGAGCGCCGTCACTCACACAGTCCTCAACCCGTATCTTGCAGCGCTGAGCCTCCTACAGCGTCTGTACGTGAGCGAAGGCGCACAGGGACGTGCGCCGCTCTTGGGACAGGGACGTCCGCATGACTCGCAAGAACGTGCAGCGAAGTTGTGGGGCTGTGTGGGTGCCGTTCACGTGTCAGCTGCGCGTGCCCTCACCTTGAAGACTGCTTGTGTGTGCGGTGATGCTGCTGCAGCGGTTCGATGTGCGTCTCGGTATACATTATATGCGGCGTCAGAACCGATAAATAATACCAAGCGATGCAAGATTGACGCTGTAAGTACCCATATTGCTGCTGTTGCCAAGGTCGACGTATTTGTCCCAGCTCAATCGTGCTGCCCAGTGATCGGCAAACAACCAATTCAAACTTAACCCGTAAGTTCCGTCCCAATTCGTACTAGTCAAGCTTCTAGAATACGGTTGACCGCCGGCACTACTGTAGGGGGTGTACTCTATATTCAATTCGGAACGTGTGTCGATTCCTCCGGCGCGGGCAGATATGGACCAGTATTCGCTTAGTGGGTATGCTCCAACGACGATTAATGTCCAGCCATGCGTTTTTAGAGTTGAATTCGCGGTGACATCATATGCCATAAGACAAGATGCGTCACATGGCACAATAAGTGGGTGGTTACCCAGATAGGTATTTGTGCCGGTAGCATGACCAAAATTTGCATAACCGGCTTCCAGTCCTAGATAGGAATTGAATTGGTATCCAGCGCTGAATCGATATTCAGTATCGGTATTACTCGAAGGGGTGGCGGGAGTCTGCAAATCACCCGTTCCGGTAAATTTAGATTGGCCTACATCTGCTGCCACATACCAGCCGCTGCTGTCCGCTAATGCTATCGATGAGGAGGAAATCAAACCAAAGATCAGAATGATAGTGAGATACCGATTAACCATATCGATATCCTCCTCTGCTCAGGGTTGACGAGGATATACTTATTTCCATGCACCATCCGTGGCGAAGTTGACGACTAATATTGCGCTTTTGATAAAACATCGCGAATTTATATACGATTGAATACGCAGTAATTATATTTAAAACAATAAGTTACTGAATGCGTCGATTTTCCCGTTGTATACATTATCTGTAAATCTCCCGCCGATGACCGACCCGCAGCAGATACACCAGCAGTCTCTTGTCAAAAATTTCATAAAGTATCCGGTAGTCCCCTTCCCTTACTCTATAAACCCCCTGCTCTTCCTGCAATTTCTTGGCGTCATGCGGACGCGGATTTTCTGCGAGCTGGCGTAAGCGTCTAGCGATTCGTACCTGCATCTTGCGCTCAATGCCATGGATCGCCTTCTCTGCCGCATGGCTCAATTCAACCTGATACACCGGCACGGACTAGAGCCCGAGTTTTTTGAGGAGTTGTTCAAAGGGCACGGTTCCGTGCTTGGCAATGTCAGCCCGTGCTTCTTTCACGGCTGCAAGGTCGTACTTATCCTCCAGGGTTTCCAGCAGTTCGGCGTCTTCAACGGGCACCAGGGCAGCTACCCGCTTGCCGTGCTTGGTGACGTAGACCCGCTCAGACAGCAAGGCCGCACGATTGACTAGATCCCCGAATTTCTCGCGGGCCTCTACGACGCTGACGTTATCAGAGGGCTTTTTCTTGGGGGCTTTTACGGATGCTGGGCCTTTCATGGGTACTCACTAAAATGTACAATATGTACATAATGTACATACGACGTACTGGTACAGTGAAAATGGTGCTTACAGAAACACGGCGGCTTGGTCACTTACTGCCCCAGCTCTTTCTCGAACAGCGTGGCGGTATCAATTGCATATTTCCTGGGATCTACGATGCTGCTAATCGAGAGTTTGCTTTCTGGCAGAACCGCCAGGTTGACTAGCCGGTGGGGACGGATTTCAGTACCTTTACTATCCCGTACCAGCATAACCAGTGGTCGCATGCGTGTTTTTTGATCCGCGGAAAATACAATTGCGATATCGTCGGAATTGAGTTTGACAACGCTACCAACGGGATATAGTCCCATGAAGCGCATGAAATCCTGCATCAGGTCTTTTCCAAAACCATCTGTGCCTGTGGTACGCAGCCGTTGCATCGCTTCCACCGGCGTGAGCGCGGGCTGATAAGCATTATCGGTAGTGAGGGTTTCGTAGGCATCCGCGATTGAAATAATTCCCACGGAAAGCGGGATTTCATCACCCTTTAGCCCATTGGGATAGCCACTGCCGTCAACCCGCTCATGGTGGTAACGAACCATGTTCAGCACCTCATCCGGGACATTGTCCGAGGCCTTGAGCATTTCATAACCTTCGTCGGGATGGCGCTTTATAACCGCAAATTCCTCATCGGTGAGCTTGCCGGGCTTGTTGAGTATTTCGCGGGGCGTGCGGGTTTTTCCAATATCATGCAGTATGGCTCCCAAGCCCAGCAGGCGCAGTTTGTCTTCGGAATGGCCGAGATGCTTGCCAAAGGCAATTGCCAGAATTGCGGTATTCAGCGAGTGCCCGGCATCTCGATCCTGTCGGTTGCGTAGATTCGACATTTGCATCATCAAGTTATGATTCACTGATTGCTGAATAAGCCGCGCGATAATCTTTTGCGATTCTTTTATATCGATTTCCTTGCCGTCTTTTGCGCTGGCGAGCAACTGCCCGACATTCTGTTGTACGCTGGCACGCGCCTGGGCAGGGCGCTCCGCATTGCGGGCCGGTGACTTTTCAGGTTGATGAGCGCCTTCTTGAGCTGATACCGCACTATCATCGGCTGGTTTGCCAACGGATCCCACCGCTACCTTGGATTGTGCTTCATCAATGACGACAAAGGCGCAAATTGCCTTTAACTGCTCCAGCTCTTCGCCGGATTCAATGAGAAACCCTTGGAACAAAAAAGGTGTTCCGACCCATGGCCGGTCTAATTCGGTCACATACATGCCGGTCTGCAAATCGCCTACATTGACTTTATACCGCATCTCACATTCTCACTTTTATGTCATGAAAGTCTAGCACGAGATCATCTCTATATAGGCTATGCGACAGCACACACCGTTGAGGCTTAGCCGAGCACTACCATCACGAGTGTATGAAGCGATTAAGGCTATAAGCGGCCATATCAATTGCAGGTTCCAATCCCGCCACCATATCCGCAACGCAGCGCGCCGAACCGGCGCCCAGAGTCCAACCAAGCGGCCCATGGCCGGTATTGAAGAACAAGTTGGGATACGGAGAAGCACCCAGGATCGGAGGACCATCGCAGGTCATGGGCCGCAAACCTGTCCAGTGCGTGACCTCGCCACTCTTGCGCGAATCTGAAAGCCAAGGAAAAATGGCGGTTGCCTGGCGCAGAATATTCTCAGTGCGACTCGGATTAAGAGTGCTGTCGTAACCGTTGAATTCTGCGGTGCCGGCAATCCGCAGATGCTTGCCGAGTGGCGTAATCACGATCTTCTGCTCAAAATCAACCAACGGTACATGCAGACCATGCTCAATGGTGGGGGTTACGGTAACTGAATAGCCCTTTACAGGGTATATCGGAAGCTGCAGCTGCAGTGGTCGTGCCAACTGCGGGCTGTAACTGCCGGCAGCCAGCACGTAATGATCCGCTCGTATTTCGCCCTCCTCCGTAAGCAGCGCCTGAACACGCCGGCCCTGTGTCGTGATGCGGCTTACCGGAGTATTGAAATGAAACTTAACGCCGGCGGCGAGAGCATGTGCTTGCAGTTCGCGAGTAAACCGATGAGCATCTCCACTGCCATCCCCTGGATAATAAATGGCACCAACCAGTTGATTGGAAACGTTCTCTAGCAAAGGTTCCAAAGCGACGGCTTCTCTGGGGTTCAAACCACGGGATTCCAGGCCCGAGTGACGCAAGTTATCCGCCAGTTCCAATGAATGTTTCAGCGCGATGGGATCGCGAAAGATTTTCAGAGTGCCGTTGCTGAGCCGGTCGTAGCTGAGCGCCAGTTGTTCTCCAAGTTCATTCAGGGAACTCAGGCTGTATAAAGCAAGCCGCAAGGTGGCCAGGGTGGAGCGCAAATGCGGCGTCGGCCGCGATGCGCGCAGGAATTTCAACCCCCAACCCAGCATTCCGGGCAGTGCCTGCGGACGCAGCAACAGCGGTGAATCTTCACGACCCAGCCAATGCAACATGCGCCCCAGGGTGCCCGGCGCATTCCAGGGATCAGCCTCGCTGGGTGTCAGCAGGCCGCCATTGGCAAAACTGGTTTCAAGTCCGGGGCTTTCCCGGCGTTCCACCACCGTCACGTTTAATCCGCGTTCTGCGAGATACCAGGCAGTGGTGGTGCCTATCAAGCCGGCGCCGATGACAACGACATCATGCCTCATGGGAAGTGATGCGTATCCATCCGCTGGCTAATTTTTGTCGTTCAAAAACTGCTGCGCAAAAAAGTCCGCAGTTGCCTGATCCGCTTCCAGCCACGAGCGGTATCTCAAGAATCCATGTATCTCATTGGGGATCACGATTTCACGATAAGGTACATGCTGGAGTTGCAGGCGGCGTACCAGGTCCACCATCTGATGGAAATGTACGTTGCGGTCGTCATCACCCTGAATCAGTAACACCGGGGATTTCCATTTTGAAATATCGGAATCTGGCGACGACTGCCAGAATACCCTCATCAGCACCTTCATATCCGGCATCTGGTAGCGCTGAATCGGTTTTCCAAACCAGTCATCCAGGAACATGGACCAGTCATGCACGCCGTGGAAATCCACCCCGGCCTTGAAGATATCGGAATTGCGTGCCAATGCCAGCGCCGTGAGATAGCCGCCGTAGGAACCGCCCCAGATACCGATGCGCCTGGCATCCACGCGCGGATCCTTTTGTAGAAATCGCGCGCCTGCGAGTACATCCTTATATTCCGACGCACCGGTGGGTCCCCAGTGGGCCGGATAATGGAAATCATGTCCGTAACCGGTGCTGAGACGGTAATTCACCGACAGCACGATGAAACCATGATTGGCCAGATATTGGTTTACGGCGTAGGCATTGCTGTAATAATCCATGCTGTGCCACGTGAGCAGCATCTGCCGCATCGGGCCGCCATGCACGAAAATGATGCCCGGCTTCTTTGCAACACCGTCATTCTTTTCGAACAGCTGGCCCTGTATGACTAGGCCGTCGCTGGCGCGAAAACTCACGAGCTTCGGAACCACCAAATCAGGGGTGGGGAAATCCGTTGGTAGTAGATCATTGTCCAGTGTCTGCCAGCTGCTCCCGGACAACTTTCCAAACATCACCAGTGGCGGTTGTTTGGCGCCGGCCTCAATAAATGCGAGTGTTTTGCCGTCCCCGGTAACCACCGGACTCCATTCGCTGCGATCACCCCGGGTGATGGCTTGCGGCGCGCCGCCCAGGACCGAAACCCGATAGAGGTGGCGGCGGTCGTTATCACCGGGTATGTTGCCGGTATTGGCGCTGTAAATCAGGTATTTCAGATCGGGAGTGATGGCCACATCCTCAGTCATGAATTTCCCGGGAGTAAGCAAGCTTGCGGTTCCGCCGTTGGCGGATAGCACATAAAGATGCGGCCAATTGTCCATTGCAGAGATGAACGCCAGTTGGTTGCCCGCCACCCATCTCAGATCCACATCCCCGCCCTGTTGCGGGAACGAACCGCGCAAGGTATCCGGGCTCCGCCATGCACGTAGGCCGGTGCCGGACTTCACGTTTGCCACCCAAATGGACCAGGGAACGGAATGCCATTCCAAAATCGACTGGGGTGGTCCGCCGTTCCCGGGCGTGCGCGCAAAAGCGATGCGCGTGCCATCCGGCGACCAGCGCGGTTCCAGGTCGTTGGCGGTGGATGGCAACAGATACTCGATGGGCGTGAGGTTATCGCGATACACGCCGACAAAACTGTGATCGCTGCGGCCGGAAACGAAGGCCAGCGCCTTGCCATCCGGCGACCATTGCAGGTCGGAATCCTGGCCGCTATCAAAAAACAAACGCTGCGCCTTTTGGCTGCCGTCAATGGGTGCCCACCACACGCTGTTCTCAGGCAGATGGATGAAGGCCACGCGCTGTCCATCCGGTGAAATGGCGGGTGTGTCGCCATCACCCAATACATGCGGCTCGCCGGTGGTCAGTGATACTGCCCACACCTGCATCTGCGGTTGTATCGGACTGGAATTGGGATCCGGTTGCAGGGTTTCCGGCCAATTGGCATCGTGATCGCCGCCGCGAACATACACCAGATATTTGCCATCATGAGAAAAACTCAGGTTGCTGAGTTCCTGACCGCTATCCTGCGAATAGCGTGTCAGCAGACGGGGTTGATAATCGGGCCCCTGGGCAACCCAGATGTTGCGTACACCGCGCTCATCCAGGATCCAGGCGAAGACGCTGCCATTCGGCGAAGCCGTCATGCCGGAGGGAAACGGATAGCCCAGCACCTGTTCCATGGTGAAGTTTTGCCCGGATTGTTGCGCATAGCCGGGGGTGTTCAATAGCACGACGCAGCTGGCTAACACATACAATCCGAGAACCTTCGAGGAACGATGCGGCATTAAAATCTCCTCAGCATGCAGACAGCAATCAACACAACCGCTGAAACCATGACTCGGTATTATCGCGCGCTTTGTTCAAAACTATCCAGCCGCGGGTGGAACCCGTGGTCCGCCACCGTTGTTCCAACGGCGCTTACCAATGCAGAATCTGTAGACCGTGGAAAATCGTGGTCATAGCCGGGATGCGGTTACCGAGTTTGCAGGTGGCCGCACAATCGAGTTTGGCAGAATCGCCACCCCCCTCAGCCCGGGTATTCCGCATGCTCGACGGAATTCAGGGCTTTGTCCTCATGCCGGCAACCAAAAAAAGCGGGACGGCGGCGTAATCCTTTGATCCTGGAATTTGGCCACCATCCCGTGCTCCGCGCGGATAGGTGTCTTGGGCAGTTATTTATTAACTCATTATTTAGCAATGAATTATATTTCAAACATAATGTATTACATTAATTTATGTTTGGGCGATAATCCCCGCTGCTTTTGCGCACGCGACGCTGGTGCAAGGAGCCAACGGATACCCTGCGCCGCGGACGTGGATCTGAAATCCGAGTGACGCAAAGCGTATCGACCCATTCCCACCAGCCGGGGGCATAAGCCCCCTGTCTTTTTGTCGTATTCTGTTAGCGCTTAACACCACCAAGCCTGTTGCTTCCGCCGCCACGGAGTTCCTGCATGAACCCGACATGCGCTACCGGCCCGTCACCGCTTGCCCGCTGGGCGCCACGTATGGTGTTCCTGAGCTTGGTCATCGGCGTTCTGGCTATTTTTACCGTACTGCTGCCTGGCCCTCTCTACCGTACCCGTGTTTATGGCTTGGACGGCGCTTTCGAGATGATCAAGTACGGCGCCTACGGTGGCATCCTGGCTGTACTGATTGCCATTACCGGGCTGACACTGGTACTGCTGACCCGACGTCCAAAATACTTCATCGGCGCAGTTATCGGGGTGGTGTCCGGTGTATTGGCCTGGGGCATTCCTTATATGTGGCTCAAAAAAATCGAATCCATTCCGGCTATGCATGACATCAGCACCGATACCGTGAATCCGCCGCGATTCCAGTCCGAGGTGCTGGCGCTCAGGAACAAGGCACAAAATTCGGCGGTTTACGCGGGTACGGAAATCGCCGCCCAGCAGGCAAAAGCCTACCCCGATATCCAGCCGCTGGTGTTCAAGCTGGCGGCGACCACGGTGTATGCTGCGGCGCTGCGAACGGTACAGGCTATGGGTTGGAAACTGGATTCCAATGACCCCGTGACCGGCATAATCGAGGCCACCGCCACCACCTTCTGGTTCGGCCTCAAGGACGATGTGGTGATCAGAATCCAGGCGATCGGTAAATCTACCCGGCTGGATATCCGTTCTGAATCACGCGCGGGTAAAAGCGACGCTGGCAAAAATGCACAACTCATCCGTACTTTCAGGGCCGCGCTTTATAAACAACTCGGACTGCAGTCGTTGGGCCAATAGCAAAACTATGCAACGCACTCCCTGCACTGTCGCGCTGCTGTGCAAGGCGCCTATCCCGGGGTTCGCCAAAACCCGGCTCATCCCGCATCTGGGAGAAATGGATACCGCTCATCTCCAGGAGGAGCTGATCATGCAGGCGGTCGTTACTGCACTGGATGCCGCCGTAGGTCCAGTGGAATTGTGGTGCGACCCGGATGAGTCCCATCCATTCTTTGGGAAAATCATGAAAAAATATCCGGTGCGGCTGACCTCGCAGCCACCCGGTGATTTGGGTAATCGTCTGCACACCTGTGCCTCCGGTGCCCTCATGGCCGCGGATGCAGTCATCCTGATGGGAGCGGATTGTCCGGTCATGCCCACGTATTATCTGGAGGAAGCCGCCGCGGCGCTGGCACGGGGCTGCGATGCGGTTGTGGGGCCTTCCGAGGATGGCAGTTATGTATTGCTAGGCCTGAAACACGCCAGTGAGGAATTATTCAGCGACATTTCCTGGGGCACATCCCTGGTACTGAGTGAAACCCAGGCGCGCATTGCACAGCTGGGTTGGCGCTGTCACCTGCTCGCTACGCTTTGGAATGTGGATACTCCCGCGGATTACCAACGCTGGCGCTTGATCATCGAAGCCATGCCGCACCGCCCGGAGGTTCAGCGCCTCTGATATTGGGTTTGACCGAACAGATTTTCTTTCTGCTGATCTGTCATGCTCGTGCTGCGCTTGTCTTTCAGTACCGCCATGCCGCGTTGCACCCCCGAGCGGGCTGTCAGGCGCTCGAACCAGCGGCCGAGGTGCGGGAAATCCTTGAGCTCCTGCCCCTGGCGTTCAGCAGACACGATCCAGGGATAAATCGCCATGTCGGCGATGGAATAATCGCCGGCAAAGTATTCGTGTTTCGCCAGCCGCTTTTCCATGACACCATACAAGCGCGTTGCTTCATTCGTATAGCGGTTGACGGCATATTCGATTTTTTCCGGCGCATAATCGCGAAAATGATGCGCCTGACCCAGCATCGGCCCCACACTCGCCACCTGGAAAAACAACCATTGCAGAACCTGGTAGCGCGCACAGGTTTCCTGAGGCAGGAATTTGCCGGTCTTGTCCGCCAGATACATGAGGATAGCGCCCGATTCAAAAATGGAAATGGACTTAGCATCCGGCCCACCGGGATCCACCAGCGCAGGCATCTTGTTGTTGGGGCTTATTTTGAGAAATTCAGGTTTAAACTGATCGCCCTTGCCGATGTCCACTGGATGCAGCGTATACGCCAAGCCGGTTTCTTCCAGGAAAATGGTTATCTTGCGGCCATTGGGTGTCGGCCAGAAGTACAATTCAAGCGGTTGACTATTGGCGGCGTTCACCATACCTGCCTGCTGCTGTAAAAAACCGTCGCACTATAACGCAGTTGTGAAGTAAGGACCAATGTTTACAGCCAGCGCCGGCCCAGCCAACCGATGAATTCCAGCGCACGCGCATACCAGCCGCGTTGCATCCAAATTTTCGGGTAAATCTGTTCGGACTCGGTCAGGTCGTTCAGGAACTGGCTTTCCAGTGCAGCCGCCAGTTTGCGGTTATGGCTGGCAAGATTCAGCTCGTAATTCAAAAAAAAGCTGCGGTAATCAATGTTGGCGGTGCCGAGGCTGCTCCAGTAGCCATCAATCACTATCGTTTTGGCGTGCAGTATGCGGGGCTGGTATGCGTATATTTTGACACCGGCAGTGAGTAGAGCTGCATAAGCGGCGTGGGCCGCCCATTGGGCGATGCGCACGTCGCTTTTGTGCGGCACCAGCACGCGTACGTCAACACCGCGTTTCGCGGCCAACATGAGTCCACGCTGGGTGCGGCGGTCCGGAACAAAATACGGCGTGGTGAGCCAGATGCGCTGCCGGGCGGTGGCGAAGCGCGCGGCATACAGGTTGCGCAGCAACAGCCGGCCGCGGCGCGAATGGTTGGTGATGAGGATGGCTTGCCGGGAGCGGATTATCGGATAAGTGCGCCGCCGCCTTCGCCAGAAGGCATCAAACAGGGCTTGCAGATTGTGCGTCAGCTGCCCACGCACTTCCACGTGGGTGTCACGCCAGCGCGCCTCGCCATAGATAGTGCGGGAATTTTCCCTATGAATATTGAAGCCGCCGAGGAAACCCACGCGGCCGTCCACCACCAACAGCTTGCGGTGATTGCGGCGGTTATAGCGCCACATGGCGCGCCAGCTCCAGCGGTGGAACCAGCGTAGCCGCACGCCGTCGGTCTTCAGCATCCGTTTCAGTTTGCGCGACGTCCAGAACAGCGAGCCGGCAGCATCAATGTTCACTTGTACCTGGATACCGGCACGCGCCCGCTCGCCCAGGGCTGCGGCAAAGCGCCGGCCGATTTCATCGTCGGCAAATATGTAACTCTCCAGCTTGATCGAATGGCATGCTGCACCAATGACTGCCAGCATCCGTGCGTACAGCAAATCGCCTTCGGTATAAAGGCGCGTTATCCCGTCGCCCAGGGTGGCCGCGTTAAGTGACCTGATGGGTTGTTGCTCGCTCAAGGTCACGCTCTGGGCTGGTATAGTGTGTTTACCGATAACGGCTCATTGCTCAATTATTCAGTCTCCGAATATCTGATGCGCCTACTTCTCTATAACATGCGATATGCCACCGGGCATGGTCCGAGATTCCATTTTCCCCTGCCTGGCGTGGGCGGCTATCTGCGCGGTACCTCACGCAATTTTCAACGTATTGTCCAGTTTATCGGCTCACTCTCACCGGATATTGTAGGGCTCATCGAGGTGGATATGGGCTCGGTACGCTCCAGCACCGTCAATCAGGCTGAAGCCATTGCCGCCGCCATCGGTCATTCATCTGCTTATTCGAATAAATATGGCCTGGGTTCCATCAACCAGCGGTTACCCATCATTCGCAAGCAGGGCAACGCTTTCCTCACCCGCCTTCCCAACGCCATCCAGAGGATTCATTATTTTGACTTGGGCATCAAGCGGTTAATCATGGAATTGGAACTGGATGAAATATGCCTGTTTCTGGTGCATCTTTCGTTGAAATTCCGTCATCGCCAGTATCAGATGCACCATTTGGTATCCTTGGTGCGCAGCGCCCATAAACCGGTGATTGTGACTGGGGATTTCAATACTCTCTGGGGTAGTTATGAGATTGATCTGTTCGCCGCGGCCGCCGGTTTGCACAGTGCCAATGCCCGTAACTTGCCTTCCTGGCCCAGTAACCGTCCTTCGCGGCAATTGGACTTCATCCTGCATGGTCCCAAAGTCGAGATTACGCATTTCGAAATGCCGCAGGTGGAGTTTTCTGATCATCTGCCGCTGATCTGCGATTTCCGTGTGCAAGGCACTCAATAATATGTGGCCGGCCATCGTCATCGTATTGCTGTTGATACTTGGCATATGCCTGGCGCTGATTGGAAAGCGTACGGGATTGTGGGCCCGCTCCCACCAGCCAGGCCGGCAAGTTGGCATGGAAGCCGCCTGGCAATCCTGGCTGACCAATGGCGGAATGGATGAAGCCCAGTACCGGATGCGTGCTGATTTGTTGAACGCAGTTAATGACGCTGTACCTGAATCCGTGCATACGAGTTTATTGGAATTTGAGGAGAGCCTGCGTACCGATGCCAAACCCATGCTGAGGGTGCGCGGAGAACTCATGGACAGCATTGACCGGCGGCAGCTCAATTCGGAGATTCTCAAGCTTTCTGAAGATATGCGCACCAATTTGCGCAAGAGCCATCCAGAGATATTGCAGACTGACGAAGCGACGCGCGCCTACATCCTTGCTAATGAGCTGCGCATAGCGGTGTTGCGCGAATACGCCGGCTTGTGCTATGGCGATTGCGCTGATGGCGACTGGTTCGATGTCTATCAAAAGGCCTCACGTCTGCGCCAACGCAGTACCCGCAACTATATCGAGCGCGTTCTGGGTGGCACGCAAAGCGCCACCGATGACGCCCGTTTTCACACTATGACGCTGATGGATGGCGAAATCCGTACCCGCCTATTGCAAGTGCCGCCGGGCACACGCTTTCCGGGATTTGGCAAGGCGCCGGAACACAGCAGCGAACCGGCGTGAGCAAGTTGCGGCGGGTGCCTGGGCTTCCTATGATTGACACTCTTTCCGGGCTGATGCCCTAACTGGCCCTCCAGGCCAACAAGTCAAAGCGGAGAAGTTCATGTCCACCCGCACTTCCCAGGTCAACTGGCGTATCGAGCGCGACGCCGACGGTATCGCCTGGCTCGGCTTCGACACGGCTGGTGCCAGCACCAACGTCCTGTCCGGCCAAGTTATGGCTGAACTCGGCGAACATCTCAAGCAACTGGCAGCGCAGCTACCCAAGGGCTTGGTGATTTACTCCGCCAAGCAAAGCGGCTTTATCGCGGGCGCCGACATCAAGGAATTCACCACCCTTAAGACGCCGGAGGACGCCTTCGAGATGATCCGCCGCGGCCAACGGGTACTGGAACAGCTGGAGCGCTTGTCCTGCCCCAGCGTGGCTCTCATTAACGGCTTCGCGCTCGGCGGTGGCCTGGAGCTTTCGATGGCCTGCCGTTACCGCGTGGGTATAGACGATGACCGATTGACTCTCGGGCTTCCCGAGGTGAAGCTGGGTATCCATCCGGGTTTTGGCGGCACGGTGCGTTCTACCCGCCTGGCGGGCGTGTTGCCGGCCATGAGCTTCATGCTCACGGGGCGCAATGTTCATGGAAGCGAAGCCCTCAGGATCGGATTGCTGGACCGTCTGGTCAAGAGTGATGCCGCCCGGCAGACCGCCCGGGATCTGGTGCTTAAATCTCCCGCAAAAAAAAGCGCACCTTTTACCCAGCAACTGTTGGCGTTGGGTTGGCTGCGGCCGTTCGTGGCCAAGATGCTCACCAAGCAGGTGGCCGCTAAGGTGCGCCGCGACCACTATCCAGCGCCCTACGCCATCATTGATCTGTGGAAACATTACGCCGGTAGCGACGAAATGTATGTGCAGGAAGCGCATTCCATCGCACGTCTCATGGTCAACGACACCGCCCGCAATCTGGTGCGGGTGTTCTTGCTGCAGGATCGGCTGAAATCCCTCGGCAAGAAATCCGACTTGCTGCTCAAGCACGTGCATGTGGTGGGCGCCGGTACTATGGGCGGCGACATTGCCGCCTGGTGCGCATTGCGCGGTTTCAATGTGACTTTGCAGGATCGCGAGGAAAAATATGTGCAGCCGGCACTGGCCCGCGCGCAAAAACTATTCGCGAAAAAACTGAAAGGTGCCGAGGTCCAGAACGCGGCAAACCGCCTCAAAATGGATGTGGCCGGTGACGGCGTCAAAAGTGCGGATGTGGTCATCGAGGCGATTTTCGAGAACGTCGAGGCCAAGCAGGCCTTGTACAAGGTGCTCGATTCGAAGATGAAACCCGATGCCATCCTTGCCACCAATACTTCCAGCATCCGGCTGGAAACCCTGCGGCCCGTACTCAAGAACCCGCAGAGGTTGGTAGGGCTGCATTTCTTCAATCCGGTGGCCAAGATGCCCTTGGTAGAAGTGATTCATGCGCAAGATACCTCCCAGGATGAAATCGCCAAATCCCTGTCCTTCAGCCGTCAGATAGACAAGCTGGCAGTGCCGGTAAAGAGTTCTCCCGGCTTCCTGGTGAATCGCATCCTCATGCCGTATCTTATGGAAGCCATGCTGGCAGCCGATGAAGGCATCCCGCTGGAAGCCATTGACCAGGCGGCCTTGGATTACGGCATGCCCATGGGCCCGGTGGAACTGACCGACACCGTGGGGCTGGACGTGTCGCTGTCGGTTGCCCAGGTATTCGCCGCGGAATTCCACAAGAAAATCCCCGAAAGTCTTACTAAACTGGTAGCTGAGAAAAAACTCGGTCGCAAGAGCGGCGAAGGATTCTATAAATACCAGGATGGCAAGCCGGTGAAGGACAAAAGCCGGACCCGTCAGATGCCGATTGACCTGCAGGATCGGCTGATACTGCCGATGATCAATGAAGCGGTGGCGGTGCTGCGCGAGCGCATCGTGGACGATGCAGATCTGTTGGATGCAGGCGTTATCTTCGGCACAGGTTTTGCGCCCTTCCGGGGCGGTCCGATCAACTATATCCGTGCCACGGGTGTGAAAGATATCAGGGCACGCTTGGAGAAACTGATGGCAGTGCATGGAGAACGCTTCACACCGGATGCGGGTTGGGATGCCCCTGCCCTCATGGAGCCCAAAGCATGAAATTCGAGGATATGCCCAAGGATCATGAGGCTGCGGTCCGCACGCTTGCCATGCCCAAGGATACCAACGGCTTGGGCGATATCTTCGGCGGCTGGATCATGTCGCACGCCGACATGGCTGGAGCCATCATCGCCTTCAGGCGCGCGGGCGGCCGCGTAGTGACCGTGGCGGTGAATGAGTTCGTGTTCGTCAGCCCCGTGTATGTGGGCGATGTGGTGAGTTTCTATACCGATATCGCGCGCGTCGGCAACACCTCTATCGCCATTGACGTGACAGTGTTTTCACAGCGCAACGACGGTGAGCACGAGACCTGCGTGAAGGTGGCCACGGCGCAGATGACCTACGTGCGCGTGGGCGCCAATCGCCGGCCGGTACCGATCGCCAAGTAACCGCCGCATGTTGAACGCGACACTCGATAGCGAACGTCTCAAGGACTTTTCGCCACTGAGCGGACTTAAGCCGGAACATCTGACCAGTCTGGCCTCCAAGGTCACCATCCAGAAACTTGAAGCAGGTCGCTACCTGTTCAGGCAAAAGGATACTGGCAGGCACAATGTCTATCTCCTCACAGGTTCTGTGGAGCTGCGGTCTGGCGAACAGGTTTTGACGACCATCAAGGGCGGTTCCGATGAAGCCCGGCATCCGTTGGCGCCGCAGATTCCGCGGCATCTTTCCGCGCGCGCGGCTACCAGCATCGAATACTTCCAGATTGACAGTGACTTTCTGGACATCATGCTGACATGGGACCAGAGCGGTGCGTTCGAAGTGGGTGAACTGCAGGCGCAAGATAATCAGGAACACGACTGGATGGCTGCGGTTCTGCAGGTTAAGGCTTTTCACCGCATTCCGCCCGCGAATATCCAGACATTATTCATGCGCATGGAGCACACCAGCTGCATGCAGGGTGCGGTTATCATCAAGCAGGGGGATGTGGGCGATTTCTTCTATGTTCTTACCCAGGGGCGGTGCCTGGTTACGCGCGAAGCTCCAAATAAGAAGGTCATACCACTTGCCGAATTGGCCGTGGGAGCGAGTTTCGGCGAAGAAGCCTTGTTGTCGGATTCTCGGCGTAACGCTAGCGTCACCATGCTCACGGACGGGGCACTGGCGCGGCTTGCCAGGGAGGATTTCAAAGACCTGTTGATCGAGCCCCAGCAACAGCGGGTTGGAATCGAGGAAGCCAGACAGATTGTGGCTGCGGGTGGCCAATGGCTGGATGTGCGCTTACCCAGCGAATTCGAGAACCAGCACCCGGAAGGTGCAGTCAACGTTCCACTTTATTTCATCCGCATGAAACTTGACAGTCTCGACCCCAAACGCAAGTACGTGGTGTGCTGCGACACCGGCCGGCGCAGTTCGGCGGGCGCATTTATATTGAGCGAGCGGGGCTTCGACGCCTATATTCTTAAAAATGGCTTGCCGGCCTGAGCTTTCCCCTGAATGGTTTCAACCACCCTGATCTAAGACGTGCGTCTATTCGCTCTGGCCATGAAGCTGATTGAAGCGGCCGAGCCCCTCCACCACTATCCGCATGGCCTGCTGTTCTGTAGGAGTGAGGTAGGGATTCCAGATATCAAAAATCAATACCACACGGGTCTGGTCGCTGCGGTTCCAAGCTTCATGTTCAAAGGTATCATCGAACACGATGCATTCGCCCTCCTTCCAACCGCGGGTTATATTGCCGACACGGATGCCACATTCCGGCGGGATAATCAGCGGCAGGTGCACCACCAGGCGGACATTGATCACGCCGGTATGCGGCGGTATGTGCGCTCCAGGTTTGAGCACGGAAAAAAATGTTTCGGGCGAGTGGCCCGCCATGCGGCTCAGAGGCAGATTGTCCAGCAACGCTGAAGTCACCGGGCAGCGCTTGCAGTTCTCATCATAGCGCTGCCCATCCCGATAGAAAAAGAACGCATTCCAGTCCGGGGAGTCATTCAGTGCTTCCCAGCGCCTGGCGCCTGCATGGTCCCGGGGGATGGTTATGAATGGCCGAAAACCTTCATGACCCCCGAGTACGGCCTGCAACTCCGCACGAATGGCATCGGTGTGTCCTTCAATTTCCGCCAGCCAGGGGAATTGTCCATGCTCAAACCAGGCTTGCGCCGGAATGCCCGGGAAGGTCATCAAAGTGCAGCGTTGCTGGGGATGGCCCGCTGGCAGCGGCTCCTTGCCGAGATAGATGCGCAAACAGCGGTCCACACGTGCCAGGGCTTGGGCGCCGCGCTTTGTCCGCAGGGGCATGAGTGCTTGAGTCAAGTACGCCTTCCGTGCCTGCTGCACCGCCGCGATCGCACGTTGCATCACGTGACGCAATCCGGACGGGAGGCCCGCGGGCTGAACCAGCCATCCATGTTTATCCGCCTGCGATAATGCGGCCAGATAACCGTTCAATGCCTCTTGATGCCTGCCCAACTGCTCCAATATCGCAGCTTTATGCAGCAGCGCTGCCGGGTACCCGTGCCTGATGCTCAATGCCGTGTCGAAAGCAGCAAGCGCCTCTGGCAGCGCACCAAGGCCTCGATAGGCCAGCCCGAGATTCTTGTGTAAGCTTGCATCCTTAGGGTGGGTGGCCAGTGCGCGCTGGAACAACTCGATGCTCTGGGAAAACTGTTCGGAGTTGAGCGCACGAGTACCAAAGAAATTCAATGCGTCGGCATGCCCAGGAGCCAGCTGCAGGAGTTGGGTATAGAGTGAAGTGGCTAACTGCAATTGACCGGCTTGCGCACTTTGACGCGCATTTTCCGCCAATGCGTCTATATTGGTGGGATCCGATGCGGACGGAGCGTTCAATTCAGCTAAAGCTGTTACGTTACATGGTATGGGTTGGACGGTCGGCCTGCAATGCACCACCCAGAAGGCTCTCTATTTTGCGTTGCGTATTGCCGCCATCCTGTTCACTGAACTGCACTCCGATGCCCATGGCGCGTGAACGGTTGGTGCTGCGCGGTGTGACCCATGCAACTTTGGCCGCCACCGGCAGGCGTTCCGGGGAATCCATGAGCTGCAAGAGAATAAAAACATCATCACCCAGCTGATAGGATTTATTGGTGGGAATGAACAAGCCGCCATTTTTCACGAACGGCATGTAGGCACTGTAGAGTGCACTCTTGTCCTTGATGACAAGATTGAGTATGCCTTGCTGACGGGGCGTATTCATCCGGTTATCCTCCACGCGCGGCAAGCGGTGCCGCCCCCAATGTTTGCAATCCTTCCGACCAGTCCATAAACAGGCCTTCCAGCAGCAACTGCCCATTCACGGGAGTGCCGACAAGTGCCAGCGCCTCGTTCAGACGGCTCAGAAAGGCATGCAATCCGCGCAAGTTTATTCTCGTAAGGGCGTTTTGCAACAGCGCGAATGCATCGACATTGATAATTTCCGGTCCGGATGTATTGCCGGTCGTGGTCAGTATGATCAGGTCCGTGATCCAAATTTGCAACAATCTCAACACCAGCGACAGGTCTTCCCGGCTGGTTTCGGCGGCGCAGCTCAAGGGATTACGCTGGCCGGTCCGTAGCTCCACCAACATCTGGTAAAAACGCAGGCGCTCCTGCATCCATGCGCTCTTGGCCAGTTCCAGCGCCAACAACGGTCCGCCGCCGGCGATCCCCAGCAGTGCTGGCCAGTCAGGCCGCGGTTCCCGGTCGTTAAGCCACTGGACGGCCGTGTCCGCGGCGGGCGTGATGATGCGTACCGCTTGGCAGCGGCTGCGGATGGTGGCCGGTAAGCGTGCCGGCCGGGCCGTCACCAGCAACAGCAGCGTGCCGGCTGAGGGCTCTTCCAGGGTCTTCAGCAGGCTGTTGGCGGCATTGGCATTCATGGCATCGGCGGGTGTCAGCAAGCCGATCTTCCGGCCGTTATGCTGGCTCGTGAGTGCCAGTGTCTGAGACAGTTCCCGGATTTGGTCCACCAGAATCGCGGTCTTGTCTTCGGGGATGGTTACTGGGTGGTAATCCGGATGGGCAGCGGCGGCCAACTGGTGACAGGAACCACAGTGACCGCAGGCGTGTGCCTTCTCAGGATGCCTGCACAGGGCCAGCGCCGCGAAAGCCTGCGCGAAATGCGCTTTGCCGGTACCGGCGGCACCGCAAACCAGAAGCGCATGCGGCAGCGTGCCATTCTCCATGCGTGCGTGCAATTGCTGCCAGGCCGATATCTGCCAGGGCAAAGGGGTTAATGACAACTGCTGCAAGGATTTTATTTCCATTGGGCAAGCCGTTTATCCAACAATGCCGTGATCTCGGCTTGAACATCCGTCAAGTTGCCGCCGGCGTTCACAACCTTGATGCGTCGTGGTTCGCGCCGTGCCCGCGCCAGATACACGCGACGCACGCGGTTGAAGAATTCATCCTGTTCCTGTTCGAAGCGATCCAATACCCCGCGTTTCCTTGCACGCGCCATACCCACCTCGATTCTGGCATCCAACAAGATGGTCATGTCGGGGCGCAAACCCTTGAGCACCATACGTTCTAGTGCTGCGATAACCGATGCGGCGATGCCACGCCCGCCGCCCTGATAGGCATAACTCGCATCCGTGAACCGGTCACAGACAATCCAGGTGCCGGCCGCCAGCGCCGGCCTGATTACATTGTCCACATGCAGGGCGCGTGCCGCAAACATCAGCAACAGCTCAGCCATGGGTTGGAAAGGCTCCGTGCGGATAGCCAGCAGGGTATTGCGTATTTCATCGGCACCGGGAGTGCCACCGGGTTCGCGTGTAACCAGCACCGTGATACCGCGATCCCGAAGATAACCGCTGATGAATTCCAGATGCGTGGATTTGCCCACGCCTTCCACACCTTCCAAGGTGACGAACTTGCCGTGCACTGGCGGTTTACGGCGGTTCATGGCGAATGATGCTTGATCTGGTATTTCTGGACCGCCGCGGTCTGTTGTTGCAGCGTAGCTGAGAACTGATGGGTGCCGTCACCGCGCGCAACGAAATACAACGCATCGCCGGGCTTGGGGTGCAGTGCCGCTTCGATGGAAGCCAGGCTGGGCATACAGATGGGTGTGGGCGGCAGACCGTTGCGAGTATAAGTATTATAAGGCGTATCAGTGCGCAGATCTTTGTAAGTAATTTTACCGTGGTAGTGCGCGCCCAATCCGTAAATTACCGTGGGATCGCTTTGCAGCTTCATGCCTTTCTGCAGACGGCGCACAAATACTCCGGCGATCTCGCCACGTTCCTGAGGCTGCGCGGTTTCCTTCTCGATGATGGATGCCATGATCAGAGCATCATAAGGCGATTTGTACGGCAGCTCCGGCAACCTCGCCTGCCAGGCAGTATTCAAGTGATCCTGGGCGGCACGGTATGCGCGCTCAAGAAACGCGGCATCACTGGTGGCCTTTGGAAATTGGTAGGTATCGGGATAAAACCGGCCTTCGGGGTTTTGACCCGCATGACCGAGTTTCGCCATGATGGCGGCCGCATCCAGGCCATGCAAGGTGTGACTAAGTGACGGATCTGCCTCCACGGCTGCCAACACCTGTTTGAAGGTCCAGCCTTCCACCAGGGTCAGCGAGTGCATGACTACTTTGCCGCTTTTGAGCAACTCCAGCAGAGCAGCAACACTGGTGCCGGGTTCCACCAGATATTCACCAGCCCGGATTGCATCAGCATCGCCACGCAGACGGGCCAGCAGAACCAGATCCAGAGGGTGCGGCAATACCCCTTGGGCATGCAGGCGTGCAGCCACCATCCGCAAGGATTCACCCGGCGGTATCTCCACATCGACTGCCCGTCCGTTGACTGTGGGGGTCAGATACCAACGCGTATAGGCAAATCCCGCCACGGTTACTGCGGCGATTACCAGCAACCAGGGGATAATCCTTTTTTTATGTCTGTGCGCCATATCCATGATCCTTTCAACATTCCGCCGCCCAACGTTGCGCCTGACGGGTCATGGGACCCACGGAGTATTTCCAGTGCCCGATAGCGGTCACCGGCCAAACGCCGATGAGCGAATTACACACAAAAATCTCCTGCGCTCGCATGAATTCCGCGAGCGCCAGGCTCGCCACCCGCAAGGTTACGCCCGCCTGTTCGGCCCGCTCCAGCAGATGGCGACGCATCACGCCAGCCACGCCACACAGGCGCAGGTCAGGGGTGGCGAGCACCCCGTGATCCAGCCAGGCGAACACATTGGTCATTGTACCTTCGATAACCGAACCTTCTTCATCCAGCATCAGCCCTTCCTGCACCTGGTCGGCTTCTAACCACTCGGCCCGTGCCAATATCTGTTCCAGACGATTCAAATGTTTGAGGCCGGCAAGTCGCGCATTGTGGCCGAGATGGGTATCACAAATTTTCAGGTGCACCCCGTGATCGGTCCACTCCACCGGGTACGCTGGCCGGGGGTGACGCATGAGGATGCGATTGGTTTGGGTGTGGCGCGGAAACCGGTAACCACGGCCGGCACTCCCACGGGTGACAATCAGTTTAAGTACCACCGCCGTCTGTTCGGCAGCCGCGGATAGTAATTCAGCGCGCAATGTTTTTGCGGAAGGCGCATGCAGTTGCAATCGCCGGCAGCCCTCCTGTAAACGGTCCAAATGATAATCAAGCAGCGATATTTGGCCTGCCTTCACCGCCAAGGTCTCGAACAACCCGTCGCCGTACTGTACGCCGCGGTCTGCAGCCGGGATCAGGTCGCCCGGCTCGCCGTTTATCCAGCATTCAGTTATCACGCCTCGCCGCCGAGAGCACGCGCCAACCCCCGGGCCTTGGCGCGGGTTTCTTCCAGCTCGCATTCCGGAATGGAGTCCGCCACGATGCCGGCACCGGCCCGGAATTCAAGCTGCTGCTCGTGTTGTACCAATGTGCGTATCAGGATATTCAGGTCAAGATTGCCATCACGATTCAGGTAGCCCATGGCCCCGGTATAAGCGCCGCGTGGCGCATCTTCCAGTTCAGCGATGATCTGCATGCAGCGCACCTTGGGACATCCGGTGATGGTGCCACCCGGGAACACCGCTCGGATCACTTCTCCGGGAGTAACCTCCGGTCGCAACCGGCCACTGATATTGGAAACGATGTGGTGTACATGCGTATAGGATTCCACCACCATGAGTTCGTTCACGCGCACGCTGCCGTTATGACAGATGCGGCCGAGGTCATTGCGTTCCAAATCCACTAGCATTACATGCTCGGCCCGTTCCTTGGGGTGTGCCATCAAGTCGCGGATCAGAGCTGCGTCGGATATGGCCTCGGCGCCGCGCGGCCGGGTGCCGGCAATAGGACGCACCTCTACCTGTCGGTTACGTACCCGCACCAGCCGTTCCGGCGAGGAGCTGATGATGGCATGTCCGCCCTGCCGGATGAGCCCTGCAAAAGGGGCCGGATTAGCAGCGCGCAGACGGCGGTAAAGCTGTGCCGCCGTTGTTTGAGGATCAAGTTCCATCTGCCAGAGGCGCGAGAGATTGGCCTGGAAGATATCACCATCGTAAATATAGCGCCGTGCTCGGGCAACGATGTCAAGATAACGCCCTGGTTCTTCCTCTCTCAGTAATCCAGCCAGCAGGTTGGTTGACATATCCATAGACGTGCAGGCCAAGTCCACCTTCATACTCGCTAATAGCTCCGCGTTTTCTGACTCGGCGATCCGTTGGACAAGATCGGAGTGGCGGTCGTGAATGAAAGCCGCCCGCACCCGCACCGCCAACGCTATGGGAAAGCCCGGTGCGCTCGGCAGATTCAAAATGGGCTCAATCTGCTGCGCCAGCTCGTAACCAAGAAACAGGAACCAGCCGCCGCGAAACGGTGGGGTTTCCGCTGATGATCCCTGAAACCGCAAGCTGCGCCACCAGCAGTCCAGCGCCCGCAAAAAATCGCCGTCACTTCGGTGCGCATGCGGGCCGGTGAGGCAGCCGTCGGCGTGCAGCACCAACGCCTCTCCCGGAAATGCAAACAGAAAATCATAGCGTCCCTGTGCCGCACTTTGCAGCAGGAAGGGGTAATACTCTGGGCACGCCGTGTGCAGATCCAACAGATCAATTGGCGTCGTCAGTGTCTGCGTAATGAACTGTGTGTCAACGGCGGTATCCATACGCAGCGCATGCGCGCGCAAATCTCCCTTAGCTTAGGCGGCGGAAAACCAGGGTACCGTTGGTGCCTCCGAAACCGAAGGAATTGGACAGTACTGCGTCAATTGTCATTTTGCGCGCCACCCCGGGCACATAGTCCAAATCGCAGCCTTCACCGGGATGATCGAGATTGATGGTAGGTGGTGCTATCTGGTCACGCATCGCTAGGATGCTGAAAATTGCTTCTACGCCACCGGCCGCACCCAGCAGATGTCCGGTCATGGATTTGGTGGAACTGACGGCAATTTTCTTCGCGTGCTCGCCGAAGGCGCGGTTAATGGCGATGCTTTCGCCTTTGTCGCCCACCAGCGTGGACGTGCCGTGGGCATTGATGTATTGCACCTGCTCAGGTTTCAAGTCCGCATCATGCAGGGAATTTACCATGCACAGGCGAGCGCCTTCACCGTCCTCGGGTGGTGAGGTCATATGGTAGGCGTCGCCGCTCATACCGAAGCCGGCCAACTCTGCGTAAATCTTCGCGCCGCGCTTTTTCGCATGCTCGTATTCCTCGATTACCACAATACCGGCGCCCTCGCCCAGTACGAAGCCATCCCGGTCCCGGTCCCAGGGACGGCTGGCCTTTTCGGGTGCATCGTTGCGCGTCGAAAGCGCACGTGCTGCGCAAAAGCCACCCACGCCCAACGGCGTCACCGCCATCTCCGCGCCGCCGGCGACCATCACATCTGCGTCGCCATACTGGATGCAGCGCATACCTATGCCGATGTTGTGATTGGCGGTAGTGCAAGCGGTGACAATGGCGATATTCGGTCCTTTGAATCCATAAATGATGGAGAGGTGCCCGGCAATCATATTGATAATGCTGGAAGGCACGAAGAACGGCGATACGCGCCGAGGCCCGCTATTTTCAAGTATGGAAGCATGTGCTTTTTCGATGTTGGTAAGGCCGCCGATCCCGGCGCCGATGGCCGCGCCGATACGCGCGCTGTTTGCCTCGGTTACTTTGAGCCCTGAATCCTTGATGGCCTGGATAGATGCCGCCACGCCGTAGTGCACGAACGGATCCATTTTTTTGATGTCTTTGAGTTCGATGTAATGGGCGGGGTCAAAATTCTTCACTTCCGCGGCGATGCGCGTTGGATAGTTGCTGGCGTCGAATTGGGTAATAGGGCCAATGCCGCTTTTACCGGCGACCACGGCCTTCCAGGCTTCTTCCACGGCGTTTCCCACCGGGGAAATGATTCCCAGACCCGTCACCACCACGCGACGTTTGGACACAGGGCTATCCTCTCAAATGCAGATTCAGGGGAGAGTATAAGAAAAGACAAGGCCGTTGCCACCTCGCGGCGGCAACGGCTCTGGGCACGCAAATCCGGCACTCAGGCGTTGGGCAGGTGTTCCTTGATGTAGTCAACCGCCTGCCCTACGGTGGTGATTTTCTCGGCCTCTTCGTCGGGGATTTCGCACTCGAATTCCTCTTCCAAGGCCATAACCAATTCGACGGTATCCAGGGAGTCAGCACCCAGATCGTCCACAAAAGAAGCCTGCAGGGTCACCTGCTCTTCCTTCACGCCCAATTGCTCTACGACGATCTTCTTTACGCGTTCTTCGATGCTACTCATGATTGATGGGACCTCCCGAAGTGACAAAAACAGCTGTGGCGGCTATTAACGGCCAAACTGGGGGCGGTATTGTAGTGAAATCCGCCCCCCCGTGCCACCGTCCCCATTTCTGATTTGGCGACGTGGGTTATCAAGTCATGTGCATGCCGCCGTTGATATGCAGTGTTTCACCGGTGATGTAGCCGGCCCCGGGCGATGCCAGGAACAGTACTGCCTGAGCGACGTCTTCGGGTGTGCCGAGGCGCTGCAGCGGAACCTGCTTGGTCATGGCCGCCCGTTGCTCTTCGCTGAGGGCCCGGGTCATGTCGGTGTCAATAAAGCCCGGGGCCACAGTGTTGACGGTGATGTTGCGGGAGCCGATTTCCCGCGCCAGGGATTTAGTGAAACCGAAAATCCCGGCCTTGGCAGCGCAGTAATTGGCCTGACCCGGGTTGCCGACCGCCCCCACCACGGAGGAGATGTTGATGATGCGGCCGCAACGGGCTTTCATCATGCCCCGCAGACAGGCCTTGGAAAGCCGGAATACAGAACCCAAGTCGGTATTGATGACCTCATCCCAATCCTGTTCCTGCATGCGCAGGAGCAGAGTATCGCGGGTGATACCGGCGTTGTTGACCAGAATACTCACATCCCCGAAGTCCATCGCCAGGGCCTTCACCAAGGCTTCTACCGAAGTGGCATCGGTCACATCCAAGACGCGCCCCTGGCCCTTGATAGTCTCGGTTTTAAGATAAGCGCTGATATGTGCAGCGCCTTCGGGGGTGGTCGCGGTACCAATGATGGTGGCACCTGCCCTGCCCAGAGCCAAAGCGATGGCCTTGCCGATGCCGCGGGTGGCGCCTGTTACCAGGGCGATATCACTATTCAGCATCCCTTATAGCCCCTTTATCGCGGCTAGAGCCGCATCCAGACCAGCAGGATCATAAACCGGATAGGTATCGAGGCTTTTATCAATGCGCTTCCCAAGACCCGACAACACCCCACTAGGACCGAGTTCCACCAGCGTAGTCACTCCCTGGCGGGACAGATGCTGAACAGTTTCCACCCAGCGCACGGGGCTGTATAACTGGGCCTTCAGTACTTCCCGAATGGCATCGGCTCCGGCGTGTGCCGCCACATCCACATTGTGGATGATGGGGATGGCGGCGGGTTGGAAGTTGACGCCCGCCAGCCTGCCCGCGAGTTGTTCCGCGGCTGGCTTCATGAGCGCGCAATGGGAAGGGACGCTGATCGGTAACGGGACGACCCGCTTAGCACCCCTGTTTTTGCAGAGCTTGCCGGCCCTCTCGACGGCCGCTTTGTGGCCGGCGATGACAACCTGTCCCGGAGCATTGAAGTTGACTGCCGCCACCACTTGGTCTTCGGCGGCTTCCGCACAGGCGGCCTCAACCGCCCCATCCCCCAGGCCCAAAACCGCTGCCATCGCGCCTGCTCCGGCGGGTACCGCCGCCTGCATGGCCTGGCCACGGAATTCCACCAACTTTACTGCTGATCTGAAATCCAGTGCACCGGCACAGACCAGCGCGGTGTACTCCCCGAGACTGTGTCCCGCCATGAAAGCCGGCTGTGGGCCACCCTGAGCCTGCCAGACGCGCCATAAGGCCACCCCAGCCGTCAGTAGCGCCGGCTGGGTACACGCGGTGGCATCCAGTCGCTCCTCCGGTCCTTGCTGTGCCACAGCCCAAATATCATAACCTAAATTCTCTGAAGCTTCAGCAAATGTATGTCTTATATCAGAATACTTCTCGCTTAGTTTAGCGAGCATGCCCAGAGACTGGGATCCTTGGCCTGGAAATATCACCGCAAGTGTCATGCACGAGTCTCCGGATCAGGGGGGCGAATTATAATGGGAACACCCGCTGGCTCCGGCACGACCAGACGAGTACAGCTAATCCCAGAATGACGCCGGTGAAGGTCCCGTACAGATGGGCATCCACCACCACCGGGCCGCCGGTAGTGGCCACCGACCAAGGCAGTGGTCCCCGCAGCTGCTCATACATGAGCTTTAGCACCAGGAAGACCGCCAGGATCCAGCCTATCCAGTCGCGCTGGCGCATCAGCTGCATGGCGCCGACAATCCATAGCGTATTCAGGGCTCCGGATACCCCGACATACCACCGCAATCCTGGATCCCCCATGAGCAGGCCGATGCCGACACCCAGGGAGCCCAGCACCACCAGCAGTGGACAACGCCAACTGGGAAGTATGTCTTCCAGCAGCAGACAGAGCAGCACATAGCCCGCCATGTCTTCCCCCAGATGCCCCCAGCCCAGGTGCACGAAATTGCCGGTGAAAATCCGCCACAGCTGGCCATGCAGAATCGCCAAACGATCATATTGCAACAGCGCACGTACCGGTTCACCGCCCAGGTTCAGCAGCAGACAGGGCAACACGATAACCAAGATCGGCCACCATTGTTGCCAGCTCCAGATTGAACCACGGGATGGCGGTACGCTCATTGGCAAATGAGGTAATCGGTTGCTGTATCATTAAGGCTCTGATTCATACCGAACTTTAACCCACTCGCACGCACAAATCAGCCATGCAGTTACCTAGACAGCTTTCCGGTTTCACCCTCATAGAGGTCATGGTGGTGGTGGTGATTCTTGGCATTCTCGCTTCCATCATCGTGCCCAAGATAATGGATAAGCCCGACGAGGCCCGTCTTGTGGCAGCTAGGCAAGATATTCGCCAGATCCAATCGGCACTGGAAATGTATAAGCTTTCTAACTATGTCTATCCCACCACCGATCAAGGGTTGCAGGCACTGGTGCAGAAACCATCCACCGACCCGGTTCCGCCCCATTGGGACCAAACCCTCCCTAAGTTACCGATAGATCCATGGGGTCACCCGTTTCAATACCTGAATCCTGGCGTGCACGGACCGATTGATATCTGGTCCTATGGACCAAACGGTCCATCGGGTGGTACCAATGCGACCGGCGTCATCGGTAACTGGAACCTTGACGATAACGGCAGCGGAGCGGGCAGCAACAACAGCGGCGGCAATTGACGCGGCAGGTGCCACGGGTATCAGCCTGTGTTATCGCGCATCCGAGGTTTCACACTGATTGAGATATTGGTGGTGCTGGTCATCATCAGCATCATCACCGCCGTCGCGGTACTCTCGCTGGGTTCGCTGGGCGGTAATTCCGCCGCCAAACAGGCGGCCGAACAACTGGCGGACTTGACTGATCTGGTTTCGCAGCAGGCAGTCATGCGCGGCCAGCAATACGGCCTGCAGATAGCAGCTCACGGCTATACATTCCTGCTTTATAACGGCCAAGACTGGTCGCCCGTACAGAATGATGATTTGCTGCACGCACGGCAATTAGACAGCAGCATCACCCTTTCACTGCAATTGGAAGGTACCCCTATCACTTTGCCCAGCAACGGCCAGCAAACCTCCGAAACCCATGACAGCACTATGGATACCGGGAAGCAAGCCTTGAAGCCGCAAATCGTGCTGCTCTCCAGCGGAGAGATCACATCCTTCAAGATCACTGTCAGCGGCGCCGGTCAAAATCCGCCTTATGCGGTCACCGGTAGTTTGCTGCACGGCATCCAGTTGGTGTCCCCGGATACGCGTAGCGGCTCTTGAAATGCTTGCCCCATCCAAACAAGCGGCGCATGGATTTACATTGCTGGAAGTGCTGATCGCCCTGGCGGTACTGGCTATCGGCATGATCGCCGTCATCGGTACCGCCGGTACCAGTACCCACCTGGCTGCCGAACTAAAGGATGAAACCTTTGCGCATTGGGTGGCCATGAATGAGCTCACCAGTTTGCGTCTGGCGCCTGCGTGGCCGGATCTGGGCACCCATAAAGGCGAGGCAGACATGGCGGGACAGCAATGGCGCTGGCAGGCAGTCATCAGCAAGACATCCGATCCCGATCTGCTGCGGGTGGATATTGATGTAAGCAACGCGCTGGTACCGGCTGCAGTGGTCAGCAGCCTGACAGGTTTCATTGGCCAGCCGCAGCCAATGCCTGCCAGCTCGCCCTTGCAATCATCCACGAATAACGCCGGCACACCTCCATGAAGTATCGTGCCCGTGGTTTTACATTGGTTGAGTTGCTGGTGGCTATCGCCATCTTTGCGGTCATCGCGGTTCTGGCTTATGGTGGCCTCGACAGCGTCATCCATCAGCGCGAACAGACCGACCGTGTCATGAACCGGCTGCGCGTGGTGCAGCAGGCCTTCGCTTTGATGGCGCGGGATTTTGGCCAATTGGAACCGCGGCCGGTACGCGATCCCCTGGGTGGGCTGCCATTGGCGGCATTCGTCAGTACGCCACAGAACCTGCCGCCGGTAGCTTTCACCCGCGGCGGTTGGAGCAATCCACTGGCGGATGTGCGAAGCACCGAGGAACGGGTCGCTTATCAATTAGATAACGGCCAACTGATACGCCTGACCTGGCCGGAGTTGGATAATCCAGCCCAGGTGCTGCCAACAAAACAGCCGTTGTTAACCGAGGTATCTGCATTTGATCTGCGCTTCATGGACAGCAGCGGCCAATGGCAAACACAGTGGCCGCCGCTCAACACCGATGCCAGCACTTATCTGGCGCAAGTGCCGCAAGCGGTGGAAATCAGCGTGACCTTGAAGGACTGGGGG
>JADEYI010000443.1_pt1 | contig 57741 bp, 47 predicted proteins | sample 8542331 | NCBI WGS metagenome assembly JADEYI01 (sample SAMN16510988, study PRJNA670497) | mine drainage metagenome | isolation source: biofilm near Copperflume 1 | place: Germany: Marsberg coppermine Kilianstollen | collected 2018-02 | reverse complement strand
CAAAGCCCCCTCTCCCCTTGTGGGAGAGGGGCATGGGGTGAGGGGAGGGACGCCCTTCCACCTCAAATCTGAACAGTTACGAACGGCTGTAAATGTTCAGATTTGAGGTGGCCGAAAAGGGGAAACGCACCGCAGAGGCAGTGCGGAGATTACGAGGGGCATACAGAAAGACAGGGCGTTACTTCCGCGGTGCGTTGGTGCTTTGCGCTTCTAGTTGCGTACGCTGCTCAACCACAGCAGAATGCCGCAGATTGACTTCGCGTCGCAAATCTCGCCACGCTGTATGGCGTCGCGCGCTTCTTCTGAGCTTAGCTTCACAACCTCGATCTTTTCGTCGTCGTCGGGTTGCAGGCGACTCTCCTTGAGGTCGGTCAGGAGGTAGCAGTCCAGGTATTCGGTACAGAAGCCGGGTGCAGAATAGAAGCCGCCCAGCCTCTCTACTCTCCCCGCCGCATAGCCTACCTCTTCCTGCACTTCACGCCTGGCGCACGCCTCGGCGTCCTCGTCACTTTCCCTTGTGCCTGCGGGTATCTCCAGCAGTACTTTATCAGTAGCACGCCTGTACTGCCTGACCAGCACCAGCTTCTCGTCCTGGTCAACCACCACCAGGGCCACCGCCCCAGGGTGAACCACGATCTCTCGCGGGCGCACATTGCCATCAGGCAGACGCACCATCTCCTTCAACACCTTGATCAGTTTGCCGTCAAATACTGTTTCGCGAGAGAGCTCTACCTCCGGTTCTATAGCCACATAAACCTCCTGTAGCATGAAAGGTGATGAGTAGGGCGTAAATTGGGGATAAAGATGCGTTGCCCATAATCCCTTACGCACTACTCATACGCACTACCAGTCCTCTTCACCTCACAACGGCATACCACTTGCTTCGTCTGTATTATACAGACCATCAGGAGTAACGCCATGTCAAAAGCCGCACAGCCACACGCCCACGCCAGCGTTGAGGAAATCATACACCCTCATGAGAGTATGTTGGCTGACACCCCCGACCAGGCGGCTGGGCCTGGCTACCATGGGAGCAAAGCTGAAGCTCTGGCGGCGCTTCGTGAGCCTGGAGTGCGCTGCTGCCGCTGCGATCTATGCGCTACTCGCACGCAGGTGGTCTTTGGGGAAGGCTCGCCCACTGCCACCCTTTTGATAATCGGTGAGGCACCGGGCGAAGGGGAAGATAAGTCGGGGCACCCCTTTTATGGCAAAGCGGGCCAGATGCTGAACTCTCTGCTTGAGGAAGCTGGTATCAGGCGTGACGAAGTTTGGATTACAAATACCGTCAAGTGCCGCCCCACGAGGGTACAGGGACGCCGGGTCTCCAACCGCGCTCCACTTGTGCCTGAGGTAAAGGCATGCACCATCTGGCGCGCCGGTGAGCTTGACATAATCAAACCACAGATCGTTTGCTGCCTGGGAGCAGTCGCTGCCAGGGTGATCATGGGCCGTGATGTCAAGATGACGGTTGAGCGCGGCCAATGGCTCCCTTTTCCCTTGCCCATAGAAGGGATGGAAAAGAGCGAGGTGGTGGTGACTTATCATCCCTCCTACATCATGCGGCAGGAAGGCGAAGCGTTAGAGAGGATAAGAGGCCAGTCAGCCGCCGACTTCGGGGCTATAGCGGCTCGGCTGAGTGCAGGCGGCTGACCTAAAGCGCGCAATGTTGAACTTGCCTGAGTGGCTGATGCAACTTACAATAGGGCTATGTCAGTAGCAGCCGACAGTAGCACTTCCCTTGCCGGTGCAAGCGCTAACCCGCGCAGGCGCTTCCGCTTGTGGCTCTGGTTGGCCGCCTTCCTCTTTGCCCTGTCTTGCGCCGGCTCTTTCGCTTTGCTTGTGGCTGCCGACCAGACCGCTTTCCTCGGCCTTACCTATGTAAACGCCATCAGCAGTGGCAACACCGCCCTCGCAGAGTTCCTTGGAGATCACTTCTCGGAGAACAAAGGCTGGAACCGACAATCGTTAGCTCTGGACGTACAGCGTGACTCGCTTTGGCTCAAAGGCGCTGAGTTATCAAACGTTACTACCAGTCGAGAGCAAACTCTGAGCGGCCAGTGGGTGACGATGGTGCGTTTCAAGTACCGGGGTGTGCGTTCTTCCGGTCCCTGGCGCGACGCTGCTCTACGTGTTAAGACAGATGCGTGGTACTTGCTGCCGTATGTACGTGTGGTGGAGATTGCTGAACCTTGAGGAGGCGAAGCCGTTCACACCCTAGCTGTTGTCCAGGATACCTTGCCTGTTAGCCTCAAAGAGTGCGCCTATTGACCCGCCGGTATGTATGCGGGCTATCGTCTCAGCGAGCATGGGAGCGACGCTCAACACTCGCATGTTGTCCAACCGCTTTTCAGGTGGTATAGGGATAGTGTCGGTGGTTACGAACTCAACGATCGGGCTTTCGCGCAATCTCTCAATGGCTGACCCTGATAGAACGGGGTGTACGCAAGCTGCATAAATCTGCTTCGCGCCATGCTCCAGAACTGTGTTGGCTGCCTGAGTTACAGAGCCTGCCGTATCTATCTCATCGTCCACCAGGATAGCTGTTTTACCTTCCACTTCACCTATCAGATTCATGACCTCCGTGCGGTCGGCGTTGCCTAGTCGCCTTTTCTCCACGATGGCAAGGGGCGCATCCAACAGCTCGGCAAAGTTTCGCGCTCGCTTGGCGTTACCGATGTCGGTTGAGACCACTACCTTGTCCCTGATCTTCTTCGCACGATAATAGTTGGCGAGGAGGTACATGGCGGTTAGCTCATCTACCGGAATATTGAAAAATCCCTGGATTTGCCCCGCGTGCAAATCGACCGTGAGAATACGGTCCGCCCCCGCCGTTGTGATCAGGTCTGCGATCAGACGCGCGGTGATCGGCACTCGTGGCTGATCTTTCTTATCGGTTCGTCCATAGGCATAGTAAGGCACAACTGCTGTAATTCGGCCCGCTGATGCTCGCTTTGCAGCATCAATGATAATCAACAGCTCCATGATAGACCTGTTGACCGGCGATGAAAAAGGCTGCACTATGAAGACGTCGTTCTCACGCACGCTCTCATTTATTTTGACGAAGATATTCTCGTTAGAGAACTCCGTCACCTGTAGATTGCCTAGCCCCACCTTCAGATCGGCGGCTATTGCCTCGGCCAGTTGTGGGTTCGCGTTGCCTGTGAATATCGTCAAGTCTTCAAAGTGCACGCTCAAGACCTTTCTAGCTCCATTTCGGCTTCGTCGTCGCCTCCGCCATCTGCTGCTTCTTCGCTCGTTAGCGCCCCTAATGCTTGTTGCGCTGCTGCCTGTTCAGCGATTTGCTTGTTCTTACCACTGCCCCTTGCCAGCACTTGGTTATCCGCGACTACCTCAACATGAAAGTGCTGTGCATGCGCCGGCCCGCTGGTATTTACGAGCCGGTAGACGGGGGTCGCTTTGAGGTGCGCCTGGGTGAATTGCTGAAGCTGGCTCTTGTAATCTCCGCTCAACACGGCTTGCATCTGCTCTATGCTCCTGCCTCCCAGAGCTTTATGCCAGACAGTGGCAGCAGCCTCAAGCCCTCCATCCAGGTATACTGCTCCCAGTAGCGCCTCCACCGCCCGACCCATATTGCTGGGCCTCGCTCTGCCGCCTGCTGCTTCTTCGCCGCGACTCATATACAGATATTCGCCGAGCGCCAAAGGCTCAGCGACCTCGGCCAGCGTGCTCAGTCTCACCAGCGCGCCGCGCCAGGCGGTTAGCTGCCCTTCCGACACATCCCTGTGCTCATTGAAGAGGTCGCTTGATACGATGAAGCCGAGCGCCGCATCGCCCAGGAACTCAAGCCGCTCGTTGGAGCCGAGGCTGAACTCCGGTACGTCATGCAGGTAAGACTTATGTACCATCGCTGTCCGCAGGTAATCTTCCTCCTTGAAGCTATAGCCGATTGCTTGCTCAAGCTCAGAAAGAGGCCTTTTGGGTGGCGCGCCTGTCTCCGTGCGCGCACCCATCGCTGTATCGTGTGCCCTGCTCTCCTTCGGCCTCGGTGCGTCCAACAGCATTACTACTTTGTATTCGCCAACGCCGCATCAAGATTGATGCCTGCCTGCTCTGCGAGAGAGCGTAGCCGGCGCCAATCTACGTCGAAGGTGTACCTGTAGTGTGAGTTGGCGAGAGGCGTGCTCCGCGATGTCGCCAGGTTGGTCGTCACGAGAAAACGGGCAAAGGCGTCGGCTACAGAGTTGCCCAGAGGATCGGTATCGTCCACCACCAGAGAGCCTCCCGCCGCCATACGCAGTCCACGCGCGAAGTATGGCGCTAACCTCTCGGCGTCTGCTCTGTGGTCTGCGTCTATTTCGCTTATCTCCCGGTTCACGTCCTGCACCGCTGATGCGTCAAGTTGCGCCTCGGTGCTTTCGCGCTCCATAAGCGGATGAGCGACTATATAGTTCAACAGGGTCTGTAATTCGTCGGGCATGGCTGGTTCTCCTCATTTTTGGTGCTATCCAAGATTATAGCATACGGGAGATGCGAGATCAGGGGCTACGAGTTAGGAGCCGCAAAACGGCAGAGAGTAGCCAACAATCCTATCTCCCGTTCTCCAACCCCTGGTATGCTATAATCTTCTCATGGGTGGTGAGAAGGAAAGCTCGGCAGCCAGACAGGGTATGCTCCTCATCAGATTGCCTCTGCCGCCTGGTATCAACGAGCAGTACGCCACGGTGAAGGGCCGCCGCGTGCTCTCTGCGGAAGCGCGTCGCTTCAAGGCTGAGGTCAAGTCTGAGATCGCGTCGCTCAGCTACGCAGGCCGCTTACCCGCCGCAATGATCGAGGCGTTGCGTTCAGCCTATCTTGCCCTTTTCATAGATTTCTATTTCAAGACGCCCATGAAGCGCGACCTCGACGGCGGTCTGAAGATAACCCAGGACGCACTTTGCGAATCCCTTGGCATCAATGACAATCGAGTTGTAGATATACACCTTGTCAAGCGTATAGACCCACTCAACCCTCGGATTGATGTCACCCTGGAAGCGATAAAGGAAGAAGATTGGCACTTCGATGACGAATACATCTATATCAGCACCCCCCAAGCTACGAACCAACCGTAGAGGTGATGCTATTCGTTTCGCGGAGGTAAATGGCACGCGCATCAGGTACATCGAAGCGGGCGCTGACCACGCAGGCGTACCTGTAGTTTTGCTGCACGGTTATCAGGCAGGAGGCGACTACTGGTATCCACATCTGCTGCCCGCGCTCTCCGCTGAGCGTCGGGTAATTGCTCCTGACATTCCTGGGTTCGGCTATTCAGGACGGCTACCAAGCTACAATTTATCAGCCTTCGCTAACATTCTCAACGCTTTTCTCGACAGCCTGGGCGTAGAGCAAACTGACCTGCTGGGCCATTCTATGGGCGGCCAGGTAGCCATAGCCACCGCTGCGGAGCAACCTGCCCGCATACGCAAGCTGGTGTTGGTAGACAGCGCCGGTCTTGCTCGCACCGAACCGCGATGGCAGGTTCCCATTAAGATGATCGCTGACCGCAGCACCTTCCATCTCGGAATCTACCCAACTATGATCCGGCTCTCCACCAGGGCCACAGCCCTGCGCCCCGCGTTACAAATGCTGCAAAGTGAGTTCGTGGACGGCTACCTGCCCGGGCTGACAATGCCTACCCTCATCGTCTGGGGTTCACGTGACCGCATCGTGCCTCTTGAGCATGGCGTTTTCCTGGTCAAACATATTGCAAGTGCGCGGATCGCCATCATACGTGGTGCGGGGCATATGCCTTTCTATCAGAAGCCGCAAGAGTTTAATCGCATCGTCTTGAGTTTCTTGCGGAAGTCGGAGTAGACGGAAAAGATGACACCGGACCAGCCGTTGGCTAGCAGATGTGCAACAGCTAAACAGGGAGAAAGTATGCAGGAAACCAGTATAACCGAGCCACTGCCGGAGGGTATGGAAGCAGTAGCTATGGACACCCTTCTGCTCGTAGCGGAAGAGGAGACAGCCGAGCGCGAAGGCGCTGCGCCTGTTAAAGGAGCTCTCGTCGCCGCTCCGCGCCCATTGAAGCAGCGCGACACTGTGGCTATTCTCGACTTCGGTTCGCAATACAGCCAGCTTATCGCTCGCAGGGTGCGCGAGCTTGGTGTCTACTGCGAGCTGCTCCCGTTCGATACTCCTATCTCTGAAGTGCAGCGTCTGCACCCTGGCGCGTATATACTATCCGGCGGGCCTGCCAGCGTCTATGAGCCTGGCGCGCCAGCCTTGCCGCCCTACGTCATCGAGAGCGGCTTGCCTGTGCTTGGCATTTGTTACGGCATGCATCTGCTGACACAAGCCTACGGTGGGCATGTTGAGGCCGCCGAGCATCGCGAGTATGGCCCTGCTCGCGTGACGCGCACAGGCCACTCTCCTCTCTTTGCCGGTCTGGACGGCAATCTTGCGGTCTGGATGAGTCACGGCGACCATGTTGCTCGTTTGCCGGAAGGCTTTGAGGTGCTGGCCTCCTCGGACAATGCTCCGACTGCTGCGATGGGTCGGGGCAGCACGCTCGGCATCCAGTTTCACCCGGAGGTAGTACACACTCCGCAGGGCAAGGAGATACTCGGCAATTTCCTCTTCGAGGTGGCAAAGCTACACCCCACCTGGAATGCAGCCTCATTCATTGACGAAGCCGTCGGCCAAATCAAGAGCGCAGTGGGTGATAGTCGTGTGCTCTGCGGCTTGAGCGGTGGCGTAGACTCGTCGGTGGCCGCGGCGCTGGTTCACAGAGCCATTGGCGACCGTCTTACCTGCCTTTTTGTTGATAATGGCCTCCTGCGCCAGGGCGAGGCCCGTGAAGTTGAAGAAACCTTTGGCCGCAACCTGCATATGAACCTCGTGGCTGTAAACTCATCGCGGCGCTTTTTGGAAGCGCTGGCGGGCGTTACTGACCCTGAAGAGAAGCGCAAGCGTATCGGCGCTACATTCATCAGGGTCTTCGAAGACGAAGCGGCCAGGCTGGGACACTTCGAGTTCCTTGCGCAGGGCACCGTCTATCCCGATGTGATAGAGAGCGCCAGCCCTGAGCGGCCCTCGGCGGCGCGCATCAAGACGCACCACAATGTGGGAGGTCTCCCTGCGGACTTGCGCTTCAAGCTCGTAGAGCCTCTGCGCTATCTCTTCAAGGACGAAGTGCGCCGTGTGGGTTTGGAGCTTGGCTTGCCGGAAGAAATTGTCTGGCGGCAGCCCTTTCCGGGTCCTGGACTTGCGGTACGAGTGCTGGGCGCTGTCTCCTACCCCCGCCTGGAGACGCTCAGGGCGGCGGACTCCATAGTCAGGGCCGAGCTTCACAATGCCGGATTACAAAGGGTTATCTGGCAGGCGTTCGCGGTGCTCTTGCCTGTGCAGAGTGTAGGTGTCATGGGCGACAACCGCACATATGCGGATGTGGTAGCTGTGCGGGCCGTTACCTCTGTTGAGGGGATGACAGCTGATTGGGCGCAGATCCCCTACGACGTGCTGGGGCGGATTTCTAACCGGATTGTCAACGAGGTGCCTCATGTCAACCGAGTGGTGTATGACGTTACCTCCAAGCCCCCGGCTACAATAGAGTGGGAATGAATCCACGCCTTCTATAGAGCAATTGCTGACGAAGAGAGCACCTTGAAACAGACACTCGCCGCGTTGCTTGCGGCTCCCGCAAGAGATAGAGCTAGTAAGAGCACCTACGTAAAAAGCGCAATTGGCTTATTGGCGAACGAATGGGCTACTGCCGCTCTCATATTTTTCTTTACAAGGGGCGTAGCCCTCCTGAGTGCCTACTCAGGGGTTAGTCGGCTCATTGCAGTTGAGCCTGCGCGCAGCAAAGGGTGGCTGGCAGAGCTGGCGCTGATGTGGGATGCTGCCTGGTACGCAGGCATTGCCCAACATTCATATACCTACGATCCGGCATCCCCCGGCGGCACCAACGTCGCTTTTGCTCCATTATTCCCATTCCTGATGAACGCCATTGCCACCTTCCTTCGCTGGCTGACTTTCGGCTGGAACTGGGGCAACGAGCCCTATGGCGCTCTCATCGCCGCAGGTTTTCTGATCAGCAACCTCAGCTTTTTCGTTGCGCTTATCTTGCTGATGCGCCTGCTTGCTCCCAGGCTCGGCGTGGTGGGTGGCGCAATAGTGGCATTAGCTCTCGCTGCTCTGCCCACCGCCTTCTTCTTTTCAGCGCTGTACACAGAGGGCCTCTTCCTGATGCTGGTGCTGGCATCGCTCGTTGTGGCGCGCTCCACTTGGCGGCAGAAGTGGCTTTGCGCCGGGCTGCTTGGCATGCTAGCTTCACTCACTCGCTTCACGGGAGTGCTTTTGCTGGCTATGCTGCTGGTTGACTATCTGGCTCAGCGCAACTGGCGGTGGCGCAAAGTGCGTGCTGACATCCTCTGGCTTGGGCTAACGCCTCTCGGTGTGGGGATATACGCAGGGTTCCTGTGGTGGCGCTTCGGCACCCCATTTGCCCTCAACGATAGTATGCTCAAGGGGTGGAACCATCAGGCCTCCTTCTTCCTGTTGACTTACTGGGAGAGCGCGGCGAAGCTCTGGCAGAGTGTAGCAGGGTTGGTGCCTGTGGACAAAGACCCTGTGCTATACTATGGGAACGGCAGCAGGCTCTATCTGATCCTTGATCTTGCCATGCCAGCCATACTGCTGGCTGGCGCGTTCGCGGCGCGGAAGAAGCTCCTCGCGTCGGAGTGGGTCTGGCTTGTCCTGGGTATTATCTATCCGCTCAGCACCAATATTACTTTCTCAATGGCGCGCTACGTGCTGCCGCTGTGGCCGGGCCTCATCTGGCTGGGCACATTGAAGAAGGGCCAGAGGTGGGCGGCAGTGGGCTTCATAGCCTCTTCTTTAGCACTGCTGGCATGGTGCAGTTACATCTACGCAAGCGCAAAGTGGATAGGCTGACGCGGCGAGAGATTCCGAATTCCGAGGAGTTGAAAGAGGGAGCAGAGACTAGATGAAAGTGCTTGTTGTGGGTTCAGGGGGACGTGAACATGCGATTGTCTGGAAGCTAGCGACCAGCCCCGCTGTTGATACGGTCTACTGCGCCCCCGGCAACGGCGGCACCGCACTCATCGCGCAGAACCTCGCCATGCAGATCAGTACCGAAACCAACTGCGACCAACTGGCGGGCTGGGCCTTTAATAACAATATTGACCTGGTGATTGTTGGCCCTGAAGTGCCTCTGCGTCACGGCATCGTCGATTCGCTCCTCCTGCTGGGAGTGCCCGTCTTCGGCCCAACGCAAGCCGCCGCCCGCATAGAGTGGAGTAAGGCCTGGGCGCGTGACTTCATGCAGCGGCACGACATACCGTCGCCAGCTTACAGTGTGGCGGAGGGGATGGCCGCGCTCCTCGACGTGCTTCGCTCGCCTGCCACACGTTACCCTCTGGTGCTGAAGGCCGACGGCCTGGCGGCGGGCAAGGGCGCAGCGGTCGTTGGCGATGCGAGCGAGGCGGAAGACGCCATTGCCCAGATGCAGGTGAGCGGCGCACTGCCTCATGAGCCTGACATCATAAAGGTGGTGATGGAGGAGTTTCTACAAGGCTTTGAGGTGAGCGCGCACGCCTTCACAGATGGTGAGCGTATATCCATGTTGCCTCTCGCCTGCGACTACAAAAGGCTGCTCGAAGCTGATCATGGCCCTCTCACAGGCGGTATGGGCGCTTACACTCCTACCCACATGATCAGCCCCGAATTGCGGCAGCAAATCGAAGAGAAGATAATCCGCAAAGCAGTACAAGGGCTGGCGAGTGAGGGTGCCCCATTCAAGGGAGTGCTTTATGCAGGGCTGATGATAACTGAGAGCGGCCCGAAGGTGCTGGAGTTCAACTGCCGCCTGGGCGACCCCGAAACGCAGGTTCTATTGCCGCGTCTCCAAACGCCACTTGATGAGATCTGCACGGCTGTCGCCGCCGGCGATCTATCGCGAGCAGGCGCTATTTCCTGGAGTGATGAGGCTGCGGTGGGTGTGGTGCTGGCATCGGAGAGCTACCCCTTGCGTAACTCCGCGCCGGCTCAGATTAGCGGCCTGGGCGACCTGGACGAAGGTGTGTTGGTTTTTCACGCAGGTACCGAGGCCCAAGGTATGTTATCACTCCAGCCTGAGCATGCAGCCTCCCCCAGAGAGCGTTCTATCTTCCGCACACTTTTCCCGCGGTCGAGCTTGGCTGCTAACTCTAACCCTCCTCTACCCCTGGATGCAGGTATCACCGCCACCGGAGGGCGCATCCTCACGGTCGTGGCCAAAGCCGCGACTATCGGCGAGGCCCGCGAAGTGGTATACCGCAATATCCCCCGCATAAAGATCATCGGCGCGCAATACCGCAAAGATATAGCAGAGCGCGAAGTCGAATCATAACAACTCTGCAATTAGAAAGAGGTAGTCTCTCCTAACTCGCAAACTATGAGCGCAAAATTTATATACAACTTATATGCTCTTGCATGAGGATTGCTATTGTCTTGCTCGGCTTTGTGGGGTAAACTACTCGTTAGTGGTTTCGTTCTTATAAGCTTGAGGGCACGGCTTTGCATCACTTTGCAAAGGTGCCCCACCTGCGCTTGAGGTGAAGAATATGTCTGCTTTGACGATCCTGCCGCTCACCGTCACCATTATTGGAGCGGCTTTTGCTATAGTCATCCTGAATCACTACTTCGCCACCAAGCACAGGCCGCACGAGCTTGTCTGGAGCGTGGCCTTTATCCTCTTTGCCCTCGCAGGCGCGGCGCAGGTCCTTGCCGACCTTCGCGGCTGGACCCCCCTCGAAGCGCGCTTCTACTATCTGGCAGGGGCCATACTCAATGTAGCTTTCCTCGGGGTGGGCACCGTTTATCTCATCTTCCCGCGCAGCGTCGCCAATGTCGCCCTGGCGATTACCCTCGCGGTGACGGCTATCAGCATCTACGTTATCTTCACCGCGCCTATCAATCAGGCGATACTTGGCCAGGAGGCGGGTTGGAAGGCTGTCGCCATTGACGCGCTGGACCCCAAGAAGTTCACCCTGCCCCGTCTGCTTGCCGCGATCACAAACTCTATAGGCACCCTGCTGGTGGTGGGCGGCGCACTCTGGTCCGGCTTCGTTTTCTGGCGCAAAAGGATCATGAAGAACAGGATGATAGGCGTCTTTCTGCTGGCGGCAGGCACCTTCATCGTTGCCCTCGGCGGCACAGTCACCAGCCTCACAGGCTTAAATAACCACGACTACCTTTACCTGAGCATGGTAATTGGTGTGCTCGTGATGTTCATCGGCTACTTACAGACTGTGCGCCCTGCCCCTCCTGCTCGTGTAGCCGAACGTGCTACCGCACCAGGCGTCAGAGATTAGCTGTTAGTTCCTGCCCCTCATTCTCCACGTGATAATTGACTTCCACACTCACATCTTTTCGGATGAGATGCGGGCACGACGTGAAGATTACCTTGAGCGGGATGCCTGGTTTGCCGAGCTTTACGCCAGCCCAAAGCACCGACTTGCCTCCGCAGAGGATCTGGTTGCTTCAATGGAGCAGGCGGGGGTTGACCGCAGCGTCGTCTTCGGCTTCCCTTGGCGTGACAGCGCGCTATGCCGCGAGCACAACGACTACATCATAAAGGCGGTACGAACCTTCCCCAACAAGCTTGTAGGCTTCGCCTGCGTACAGCCACTGGACGCCAATGATGCAAAGGAGCTTGACCGCTGCCTCTCAGCAGGCCTGATGGGTCTAGGCGAGCTTGGTCCTGACGGGCAGAAGTTCGATGTCGCTGACAAGTGGGCCTTACAAGCCGCCGCCGAGGTGTTGCAGCATCATGACCGGCCTCTGCTCACCCATAGTAGCGAGCCTGTCGGGCATACTTATCCCGGCAAAGGCAAGACATATCCCTCGTCTCTACTTACTCTCGCGCAGAACTTTCCTGACCTCAAGATCGTGCTTGCCCACTGGGGAGGCGGGCTTCCATTCTACGAGTTGATGCCCGAAGTGCGTGAGGCCCTGAGAAATGTCTACTACGACAGCGCGGCTTCCACTTACCTTTATGACTTCACCATCTTCCCTCTGATGGCGCAATTGGTAGGTGTTGAGCGGATCCTCTGGGGCACAGACTATCCACTCTTATCACAGGCCAAGTTCCTATCTCGTCTTTGCGCTTGTGGCCTGGACGAAGAGGCCCTTGGCGCACTGCTTGGCGGCAACGCGATGCGCTTGCTTAGAATTACGGCCTGAGCCGCGCTAGCCTCCCCCCTTGCCCATACAGGCCCGCTTGTCCCCGGGCCGGCTAGGCTACAGGCAGGCCTGTTGCTTCCTTATCAGTGACGACGAGCGCTGCCCTGTTGGTCGGGCAGCGCTCATTCGAGGTGCTATCATCTCTACGGCTGCGCGGTGGCAGTTGCGCTTTCTCCTGTGCTACCGGCAGGCAGAGGCTCAGGCGTTTCTGTTGGCGTGGCGTGCGCTGCTCCGGCGGGCATCGCGGGCAGTTTCAGCGACGGGTCGTTTTGGCGGCTGATGTCAATTCTAAAATTGATGGTTTGCGACGGGATTGCCGTGGGTGCCGGGCCACCAGGCGTTGGTGTGCCATTGAAGGCGGCTCCTAAGTCCGCTAGCATTTGCATGAGCGGCCCCATATCGATATTCATCTCCAGGCGCTCGACGTACTTACCGTCAGCATCAACCCATACCGCGCCCCCACCAATAGATGGTATATTCGCCCCTAGCTGGCTGGGCAGTGGCTGCCCCGACTGGCCCGATGCCATCTTTTGGGCATCAAGCACAAAGGTGTAATGCTTGGTGCTTTTGCCGTTTACACTCTCCTCACCTACCAGCTTCAAGTCTGAGCCGGCATCTACTAATTGCGAAATGTCCGCCAGTGGGTTTGCGGTGCCCACAATGTCCTTGGGGTTGATAAAGCCTGTGCTGCTGGAGCTTGTATCCACCTGCTCCACCCAGTTGCCACTCGCATCCTTGGTATAGGCTTTGTTGTTGACAATTATCTCCTCAACCTGCTGGTTGCCGATGGTGCCCTTTACGTAGGCCGAGTCCGGCCCGATGTAGTCGCCTTGAACGGCAACAGTCTGCGTAATGGCGCTACCCGACGCATTGACCACGTAATGATAGCTGTTTAGCTTCTCGGTCGCGCTGACAGCGTTGGTAACTAAGCTCATATCGGCTGAAAGCGGAGCGGTCGTAGCGCTCACCCCGGTGTCACCCGTCGTTGGCACGGCACCCGCGCTGCTCACAGTAGTTGCTGTTGGCGGTACAGATGTGGCTGTGGGTGGTACAGATGTGGCTGTGGGTGGCGGCAAGGTGGCCGTAGCCGGTGTCTCGCCGCCGCAAGCAGTTAGTCCAATACCACCCACGAAGGTGAGTAAGAGGGCTATTGAAACGTTTCTCAGTTTGTTCATTGTCTTTTTCCTCCTGACAAGTCTATGAATAGCGTGACCCGAACATTATACCTAACAACGATATTTCCACAAAAGGCTCAGCAGAGTGTAAACGTTCAGAGTAAGTCGGGCCACCATTAGCGACGAAAATAGAAGTGATTCTACCTCTGTATATACTACCAATCCGCGCATTTTTAGAGCAGCTGGGGGTGAGGGAGCACCGTGCTATCGATCTCCTCCACCCCTCGGCTGAGCATCTAACGGCGGCACCGAACCGGTGTGATCCTACTCTGGGCGCTCGCTTTCAGCGCTGTGAAGAAGAGCCAGCAGTTGCGGTTGCAGGCGTGGGTTCGCGGCTACCGCGCTCGTTCTCCCTATGGTGAGCGCTTGGCCCTCCCAACTGGTGATAGTGCCCCCGGCCTCTCTAACGAGCAAGGAGGCCGCGCCGATGTCCCAGGGCTGAAGGTTCAGGTGGCAATACCCATCGAAACGTCCCGCCGCCACATAGGTGATCGCAAGCACTGCACTGCCGAGGAGCCTCACTCTGTTGACCTGCGGCTGTACCTTACCTGCCAGCAGCATCATGCGCCGCGACACTTCTTCCTCATACCCGATGTCAAAGGCAAGGGTAATATCATCTGTGTTGCTTGTCTGCGACACGCTTATCGTCGCGCCGTTCATGAATGCTCCGCCGCCAAGCGATCCAGCAAAAAGCTCTCCATGTTCAGCATCGAGCACAGCGCCTGCTACCACTTCCTCTTGTTCCAGGTCGGCCACAGCAACAGACGAGCACCAGAATGGAAGCTGCATCGCATAGTTGTGTGTGCCGTCTATGGGATCAACTGTCCACTGGTATCGGCTACTTGCCTCTTCCCTTGCAGCATTCGGGCCGCTCTCCTCCGCGAGGATCGAGTGGTGAGGGAAGCGCCTGGTGATTACCCCGATGGCGGCGCGCTCGGCTGCGATGTCGTACTGCGTTACGATGTCCTTGCTGCCCTTAGAGCTAATCGCCAGGTTGCCTCGAAAGCCGGCAAGAGCTACGGCCCCGGCAGCCCTTACCGCCTCTTCCGCGACCAGGCGCAGTTCTTCAGGTTGTTCATCCCATCTGCTCATCTTCGCTCCATGAAGAGTTATATGACAGGTTGCCCCGCTTCCGAGAAGCAAGCAGATCAAGCTTCTCGCCATTCTCTACATTGCAATGGCATCAAGGTGTCGTTGGTGTTCCGGCGGATCCAGGCTGCGGCGCGACGGTGGCCGGCACGGCAGTTCCCAGCGGCTCGGGCGCTGTGGGCGTCCCCAGGCCGGGGAGAGGTACATCGGATGGCAGCCCGCTGGTGCAGGGATCATTCTTCGCCGTAAAGGTGAGATTGACCTTCACATCGTAGCTCTGGCGCGTGGTACAGATCCACTTTATGAAGGCATCGGTCCTCTCCTGGTCGGTGCCTGTCTTTGGCATGTGTTTATCAGCCATGACCGTGTAAACCACATTGGCAACGACCGCACGGTCATACTGCCCTTCTGATATATTCTTTTCCTTCAGGAAAGTGGTGAAGCTGGTGCCACTCGCCAGGTCTTTTCCCCTGGCTTGCTGTATCAGGCCTTGTTGTTGAGCGTCGGTAGGGTACAGCCCTTCTTTCTTCGCCTGTTGCTGGATGACTTCCAGGTTTATCAGTTTGTCGAGCGAGTCCGAGCTTACAATCTGGAGCATCCGAGTGCCGGTGATGCCCTGAAAGTTGTTAATGAGCGGGGCGAAAAGTGGGTCTTGAGCGATATTCGCTTTGTCGCGCGCTAGTCGCTCCTGGTAATCCTGCATATAAATCGGTGCGCCGTTCACGGTGGCTACTATCTCGCCCCGCGACTCCGCTCCTGCTTGGCCGCCATTCTTCGCAATGAAGAAAGTGACCACGAGCGCGAGTACGAAAAGGAGCAAGGCGCCCAATAGGAATGGCATTACAGGCAATCTCCTACGCTCGACCACCACTGCTCGCGGCCTTGCTGCCGAGCGCCGCCTGGCTTTCACTGTGCTACTCGGTGATGGCTGCTTTACGGCACGCTTGGATGGCTCTGCTGGTTGCCCCTGACGCGTAACCGTTTGGACTGCCTCCACTTGCGCCGGCTCGCCCAGCGTCTGCTGCTTGGCCTCCACCGTCGCGGCTGCGGTGGACGTTAAAGGGTTTACACCGCTCACTATATCGCTACCGCTGCCAGCCTTCTTCCTGGCTATTCCTAACTGCCGATCGAGAGCCGCACGCCGCTGCGGATCGACCAGCAGAGCGCGTGCATTGTTTAGCTGATCTAGAGCATTTATTGCATCAACGCTTCCCGCCTGCGCCTGTGGCTCGTACCGATCAAAGAGCACATCATAGGCGTCCTCGATTTCGTCCTCAGTGGCATCGTCGGGAACCTGTAAAAGGGTGTATGGATCAACTTCCGGCAAAAGGCTCCTCCTTCCCGCCTGTGGTGGAATTACGAATTACGGCAGCTGAACTCGTAATTCGTCACCCGTTGGCAGGCTCTTCAAGGGAGAGCACCGCCATGAATGCTTCCTGTGGTATCTCTACATTGCCCACCATCTTCATGCGCGCTTTGCCTTCTTTTTGCTTTTCCAGCAGCTTGCGCTTGCGGCTCACGTCGCCGCCGTAGCACTTGGCGAGAACATTCTTGCGCATTGCCGAGATCGTTTCGCGTGCCACCACTTTGCTGCCTACAGCAGCCTGTATAGGCACCTCGAAAAGCTGCCTGGGAATCAGCTTGCGTAGCTTGGCGACAAGCTGCCTGCCCTGGTAGAAAGCCTTCTCACGGTGCGTGATAATGCTCAGGGCGTCTACTGACTGCCCATTCACCAGTATATCGAGCTTGACGAGATCAGCTTCTCTGTAGCTGGAGAACTGGTAGTCAAGGGAAGCGTAGCCCTGGGTGCGCGACTTTAGCTGATCGTAGAAATCCACTATTATCTCCCCCAGCGGAATCTCGTAGCCGAGCACTACGCGTTCCTCATCGAGGTAATCCATCTTCTTGTAAGCGCCACGCCGCGTGGTTACAAGCTCCATGATTGGGCCGATATAGCGGCTCGGCGTGACAACGCTTATCTCCATCCATGGCTCTTCGATGGTCTTGATATTACCGGTGGAAGGCATCTCAGCGGGGTTATCGACCACTACTACCTCGTTGTCGGTCCTGGTGACGCGGTATTCGACGTTGGGCGCGGTCATCAGGAGCGAAAGGTCATATTCGCGCTCCAACCGCTCGCGTATGATCTCCATGTGTAGCAAACCGAGGAAGCCGCACCTGAAGCCGAAGCCGAGAGCCACACTGCTCTCAGGTTCGTAAATGAGCGAGGCGTCATTAAGGTGGAGGCGATCAAGGGCCTCACGCAAGTTCTGATAGTCGTCGCTCTCAACTGGAAATAGACCGGCGAATACCATAGGCTTGACGGGTCGGTAGCCGGGCACAGGCTCGGTGGCGGGCCTCTGGGCAAGGGTGATAGTATCCCCTACCTGGCATTCGCGCACCACCTTCAGCCCTGTGGCTATATATCCCACTTCGCCCGTCTTGAGCGACCTGGTAGAGGTCATAGCAGGGGCGAAAGCGCCCACCTCTTGCGCTTCGGTGTTGGCCCGCGTTGCCATCACTACGAGCGGGTCGCCTTCGGCCACGCTGCCATCTACTATGCGGACATAGGCTATAACTCCCTTGTAGGCGTCGTAATGGCTGTCGAAGATGAGCGCACGCAAGGGCTTACCAGGGTCACCCGCGGGCGGGTGGATCTGGTGGACTACTGCCTCAAGTATCTCTTTGACCCCACGCCCTTCCTTGGCCGAGGCCTGTATAATCTGCTCGCGGGGTATACCTATTACCTTCTGGATTTCTTCAGCAACAAGCTCAGGCTGGGCGGCAGGCAGATCGATCTTGTTGACTACCGGCACTATGGCAAGGTCATGCTCAAGGGCAAGATAGGTGTTGGCAAGCGTCTGCGCCTCGATGCCCTGTGTGGCGTCTACCACGAGCAAGGCCCCTTCGCAAGCGGCGAGTGAGCGGCTAACTTCATAGGTGAAGTCAACGTGGCCGGGGGTGTCTATCAGGTTGAACTCGTAAACCTCCCCGTTGTCTGCCTTGTAGGACATTCGCACAGCGCGGGCCTTGATGGTGATACCCTTTTCACGCTCAAGGGGCATCGAATCGAGCACTTGCTCGACCATGTTGCGCTTGGAAACGGTGCCGGTGATCTCTAACAAACGGTCCGCGAGCGTAGATTTCCCATGGTCAATGTGCGCGATAATACAGAAGTTGCGTATTAATCTTTGCTCGGGCATAAACTGTCTGCGTCTGGAGGGTTAGTGGTCGGTGGTCGGTGGCCCGTGATGTACAGTTGTAAGTTGCCACCGTCTGATCACTGACTGCTGATTACTGGATTAAGATACACAAATAATGCGCTACTCCGAGCGCACATTACCAACTATGATACCCTTCCAGTATAGGTTTGGCAAGGCTGCTTTGTCAAGGTAAGGGTTCAGAGGTAAGCGTTCAGATTTAGGGTGGAGCAATCTTCTTGGGGCAGCTGTGGAAGCGTACCCTCACCCGCCCTCACCCCATGAAGGGAGAGGGGGCTAAGCTAGCCCCTCCACCCTTAGTCTGAACACTTACTTGTTACGGTAAATGTTCAGAGTAGGGTGGAAAGGCAAGCCCCTGACGAGGTTACAGGGGTAATTAAAGCCCCCTCTCCCTTCATGGGAGAGGGGGTTTGGGGGTGAGGGCGGGTGAGGGCGGGTGAGGGTACGCTTCCACAGCTACCCCAAGAAGATTGCTCCATCCCTAATCTGAACATTTACAGTACCCGGCCCGTTTGCTTTACAGCCCCAAACCTGATAGACTAGGACTCACCCAACCATCACCACCCCAGGAGGCGCATAGGCATGGTCGAGCAGGTAAGGCCCGCTGAAACACAGGACTCTGTAGAGCCAACTCGGCAGCTTCTTGACACTGCTCACCCTGTGACGGAGAACGCAAAGCCGCATTACGGGCGCGTTCTTCTCAAGCTGAGCGGTGAAGCGCTCGCCGGAGACGTGGGCCTCGGCATTGACCCTGTGGTGGTGAATACCATCGCCGATCAGGTCAAGGATGTAGTGGCGCACGGCGTGCAAGTCGCCATAGTGGTGGGCGGGGGCAACATCTGGAGAGGCATCGCGGCCTCAGCTCAGGGGATGGACCGCTCTACAGCCGACTACATGGGGATGCTCGCCACCGTGCTCAACGCCCTGGCTTTACAGGATGCTCTCGAAAAGCGCGAGGTCTACACGCGGGTGCAGTCAGCGATTGCCATGCACGAAGTGGCCGAGCCTTACATTCGCCGTCGAGCCATTCGCCACATGGAAAAAGGACGGGTTATTATCCTCGCGGCAGGCACCGGCAACCCCTACTTCAGCACCGATACCGCCGCCTCCCTGCGCGCCCTGGAGCTTGGGGCAGAGGTTATTTTGATGGCTAAGAACAAGGTGGACGGCGTGTACAGCGATGACCCGCACCGCAACCCTAACGCCACCAAGTTCGACGTGTTGAGCTACCGCCAGGCAATAGAGATGGACCTGCGCGTGATGGACACTACGGCAATGGCTCTGTGCATGGAGAATTACCTGCCTATTATCGTCTTCAATCTACAACAACCCGGCAACATTCTCCGTGTAGTAATGGGCGAGGACGTGGGCACCAGAGTGGGTGTCTACTAAACTTCGCCTTCGGGATTATCATACCGGTCCAATATAGTTCGAGGAAAATCATGACTGAGGATGTACTTAAAGATGCGGAAGACCGCATGAAGAAGGCAATCGAAGCACTCAAGCGCGACTTGCTCTCGATCCGCACAGGGCGGGCAACCCCCGCGTTGATTGATCGCTTGCCTATTGATTACTACGGCACGCCCACGCCGCTCAACCAGCTTGCGCAGGTGTCAGCTCCAGAGCCGCGCCTCCTCGTGGTGCAGCCGTACGATAAAGGCGCATTCGGAATTATAGAGAAGACATTGCAGAAGTCAGAGATGGGCTTCAATCCATCCAATGATGGCCGCCTGATCCGCATCCCGATACCACCTCTCACTGAAGACCGCCGCCGCGATATGGTGAAGATGGTCAAGCACAAAATCGAGGATGGCCGCGTCTCTATCCGTAATGTGCGCCGAGATGCATTGCAAGACCTCAAGGAGATGGAGGCGGAGAAGATGATCTCCGAAGACGACCACAAGCGGGCAAGCGAAAAGGTAGAAGAGCTTGTCCACAAGTACGTGCGCGAAGCCGAGCACGTAGGCGAGGCCAAAGAAGCCGAAGTGCTTGAGGTGTGACGGGAGCCGTATTGCGTAGCCAGGGTAAGGGAAACCGATACTTGCCTGTTATGCAATACGCAATACGTAACCATGACAGAGACTAACGAAACCCCCGAACTTCACCCGCAGCACGTTGCTATCATTATGGACGGCAATGGCAGGTGGGCGCGCGCCAGAGGGCTGCCGAGGCTCATGGGACACCGCGCAGGCACGGAGAATATTCGCCGTATCGTACATGCTTGCGTTGAGAATGGTGTAAAGTACCTTACCGTTTATGCTTTCTCCACCGAAAACTGGACTCGCCCCAGCAACGAGGTACAGGGCTTGATGCGTATTCTGGCAGAGGTAATCGAGCGTGAGACGCCTGAGCTAAAGCGAGAGGGTGTGCAGATACGCCACTTCGGCCACATGGAAAACGTGCCCCTAGCCTTACAAAAGGCGATAAAATACGCTCTTGATACCACAAAAGAGAATGACCGCCTTGTGTTGAGCGTCTGCTTTAACTATGGCGGGCGCGACGACATAGTACGGGCTATACGCAAAATAGTGGCTTCGGGTGCTGAATCCGAAGATATCACTGATGAGCTGATCTCTCGGAACCTCGATACCGCAGACATCCCCGACCCCGACCTGATCATTCGCACAGCAGGCGAGATGCGCCTCAGTAATTTTCTCCTCTGGCAAGCTGCTTACGCCGAATATTACTCCACCCCCACCACCTGGCCCGACTTCGGCAAAGAGGCTTTCCACGAAGCCCTTGTCGAATATGGCCGCAGGCAGCGCAAGTTCGGCGGCATACTCCCCGAAGAGCGCCAGGAATACAAAGAGGAGAACTCCACACCCACCGTCTCAGAGCTCTCCGAGCCGGACCAACCCGGGTCATCCACGCCGCCACGCCCCGACCCCGCGGCGGTGCAGTAGAGCGCCCCATGCGAGGCACAGTAGCGCCTCACCCTGGCATGGTTGGGCCTGAAGGTCACCGTGGAGGCTGGCTTGGCCTCGCCTGGAAGGTCTTGCTGGCCTTCTTTATAGTGGCCTTCATGCTTGTGGAAACCCCTCTATCACGTGCGCTCGACTGGGGCTTCCTCAATCCTGTGCCTACCACTCTCCTGCTCTGGGGCGCTCTGGTGGTCGGCGTGGCGAGCAACAACCTTTTTGAAGGCGCACAATCAATTCGCTGGGCATGGGGCGCGCTTGCGGTGGGCGCTTATCTTGCGATGACTATCCCCGGCGTACTGGTGGGTTCTTCCAGGCTTATAGATACAGTTGGCCCGGTAGCGGCCCTCACCCTGGTGGCCCACCTGGGGCGCCGTGATCTGCAACGCGCCCTTCGAGATTGGGCCTTCGTTATGGCGCTGTCTCTCTATGCGGCCCTCGGTGTGCAAGCCATGCTAATGGTGAGCACCCTGGGCCTCGGAGTGTTTCTGGTGGCCGCCCTCATCCCTCCCATTCTCCTCGAAGCTCTACTCCTCCTCTTGCGGCGCACACGCATCATCAAAGAAAGCTGGAAGGCGGGCACAGCGCTTGTATTTACCACGCTCATCAGCACGAGCGTTATATCTCTCACCCAATTCAACCCCTCCACACCCTTCTTGTGGTCGTTGTTTTTCCACCTGCTCCTCGGCTTGTTCGTTGGTGGCGCTTTGCTGGTGAGCCTGCTCACACGGCCTATGATCCTGGCCGCGTCAGGCTCCCCGAATCCCCTGGCAAGATGGACTAACCTGGGGCGCACCCTCGTAGAGCTAAGCCACGGCCCTATACTAATATCTCTCGCGCTCTACATCCCACTACGCCTGCTGGGAACCATTGGTTAGCTCACAACGTTAATTTTAGCAGTGAAGAGTGAGGGCTGAGCAGTTGAACCAACAAGAGATAAAAGAGGAGAGGCTCACTTATGGTCGCCCTCGCCTGTCGTCCCCTGAGTGAGTTATACCTCCACCATGCCTAACAGCTATACACAATCTGATTCTGTGGATAACTCAAACGCAAAGACACGCATCTGCCTGCTCGGTTCCACCGGCTCTATCGGCGCACAGACCGTTGAGGTGGTGCGCCACTTGTCGGATCGCTTCCGTATTGTTTGCCTGAGCGCAGGCAGCGATCTTGACGCCCTCATCGCGCAAGCAGCCGCCTTGCCGGAGCCTCCTCTGCTTCTTAGCATAGCGCGCGCAAGCCTGACAGCTTCCGCTCCCCAAAGCAGCATTCCCCTGCTATCGGGCGAAGGGGGAATGGTAGAACTCGCCACTCACCCCGATGTGGATATGGTTGTGGTCGCCACCACGGGCCATGCAGGCTTCGCACCTACTCTCGCCGCCCTTGAGGCAGGCAAAGAAGTTGCCCTTGCCAACAAAGAGGCGCTCGTGATGGCAGGCGAGATAGTTACACGGCTTGCTCAGCGCAAAGGGATTCGCATACGCCCTATAGACAGCGAGCATAGCGCCATCTGGCAGTGCCTGGTTGGTGAGCCTGAGTCTGAGGAGCACAACAAAGAACGGGGCGCGAGCGGCGCATGGAATTGTATTGAAAAGCTGGTCCTCACCGCGTCGGGCGGCCCATTTCGGCTCTGGGACCGCGAGAGCACCGACCGCGCAACCCCTCAGCAGGCCCTCAACCACCCTACCTGGACGATGGGCGCGAAAGTCACCGTCGACTCTGCTACCCTGATGAATAAAGGTTTAGAGGTGATTGAGGCGCACTGGCTCTTTGGCGTTCCTTTCGATGACATAGAAGTAGTGGCCCACCCGGAAAGCATCATCCATTCGATGGTGCGCTTCGTTGACGGCTCGGCCAAAGCCCAGTTGGGCGTACCGGACATGCGCGTGCCCATACAGTACGCACTAACCCACCCTCAGCGTTACCCCAACCCCGATATGCCACGAGCAGACTGGGCCGCCCTCGGCGCGCTTCACTTTGAGCCTGTAGATATGCAGCGCTTCCGTTGCTTGCCACTCGCATTCCAGGCAGGGAGGCTTGGCGGCACGTACCCCACCGCGCTGGCCGCCGCCGACGAGGTGGCCGTCCCGCGCTTTCTGGCGGGCGACATCCGCTTTGGCGATATTCCTGGTATAATAGAAGAAGTGCTTGATAAACATGCCTCCGTAGCGCTGTCCAGCCCTGATATTGCCGAGATCAAGTGGGCGGACGACTGGGCGAGGCAAACCGCTGGCCAATTGGCTGACGCAATAGGTAGTAAATAACGGATAGCGAGGCAGTGACGCTTTCCAGTAGGGACGGGCCCCGTTGCTCGTAGTAGTTCGGAGATTGTAATGGATTTTAGCTGGCTATGGGTCGTGCCCATCCTTGGTATTTTGATTGTAGTCCATGAGATGGGGCACTTTTTCACCGCAATCTGGCTCGGTATCGGGGTGGAGGAGTTCGGCATTGGCTTTCCCCCGCGCATGTTTGCCATACGCCGCAAGGGAATCGACTACTCGATAAACTGGCTGCCCATCGGCGGCTTCGTCAAGATAGTTGGCGAGAACGGCGACTCGGACGACCCGAAGTCGTTCGCTAAAGCTCCTGCCTGGAAGCGGATCATCGTGCTGGCGGCAGGCTCATTTATGAACCTCCTTCTCGCGGTCGTAATCTTCGCAGGCACATCTGTCACAGGCACACGCGTGATTAGCGCGCCCACTACAGGAGTGGCCGATGTGCTACCCGGCCAGCCCGCCGCTGTGGGGGGCATGCTGCCGGGCGACGAAATAGTTGGCATCGCGGGCCGTGATGTGACAAGCAGCGACGATATACGCAGCCTCAGCCGCGATAATGTTGACAAGCCAACTACCTTTGTTGTGCAGCGCGACGGCGCTAAAGTGCCCCTTACTATTACACCGCACGGCACGACGCCTCTGGGCATCCTCCTTGAGGCGTGGGTAAGCCCCGCGCGGATTGACCAGGTAAGAGCCGGTGGCCTGGCCGATAAAGCAGGCTTCAAAGCTCAAGACATCATCAAGCAGGTCAACGGCAAGCCCGTTAACAATTTGCCTGAGTTCGACTACCTCTTAAGTAAGAGCGACGGCCCTGCACAGGTGATAGTCGAGCGTGACGGCAAGCAGGTAGGTCCCCTTACCCTTACGCCCACCTCCACCGGCGCGCAGAAGTCGTACGACCTCTTTCTTTTCAGACCGTACCGGATGGTCTACTATAGCCCTGCCGAGGCACTTGGAAGGGCGCTGAACAATACCTGGGGCGTGATCACCAGCATACCGCAAGGCATCGCCCAAACTTTCGCGGGCAAAACTGATGGCCCCCCAGTCACTTCAATAGTGGGCATATCCCAACTCACAGGAGAGGTAGCGCAGGATGCCGGCATTAGCGGCCTGCTGAACCTCATGGCGCTGCTAGCTATATCCCTCTTCATGATCAACTTGCTGCCACTGCCCGCTCTGGACGGTGGGCGGCTGCTCTTCGTGATAATCGAGATGCTGAGGGGTGGCCGCCGGATAGCCCCCGAAAAAGAAGGGATGGTACACTTCGCCGGAATGATGGTGCTGCTGGCCCTCATGGCAATTATCACCTTCTTCGATATACAACGCGTCTTCCAGGGCACACGCCTACTACCCTGACGAGGGGAGGGATTAGCAGCCGATCCCTGCCAGCGGCGGTAAATGTTCAGAATATCCCATGACCCTACGGGCCACCAACCGGCAATGAAAATAGGCTCTCAGCAGCCTATTTTCAGAAGAATAGAGGTGCAGAGGTGTCCCTCCCCTCACCCCATGCCCCTCTCCCACAAGGGGAGAGGGGGCTTTAATCACCCTTGTAACCCCGTCAGGGGCAGCCCCCCACACTCAGCATGCACAAAGCCCCCTCTCCCATGAAGGGAGAGGGGGTTGAGGGGTGAGGGCGGGTGGCGGTACGCCCGCACGGATACCCCAACTCTGAACTCTTACCTGATGGCCTGATGGCGCTCTCTTGACAAAGCCTAGAGGCGGTACGATACTACTCACATATACCAGGAGATAGAACCAGATGCAGAGCCGTGAGGCCAGCCCCACGTCTATGGACCACCCACAGGACGCGTCTTACCCCGACTCTATGCGGAATGCTGTTGGCCCGCAGCCGAGTGCCCGATCACCGCACATCTCGCCATACAGCGAGATTGCGGCTCTGTGCCCCCTTGGCGCTTTCGACTCCGGAATGGGGGGCCTCTCTATTGTTGCCGAATTGCGGCGTACTCTCCCTTACGAAGAGATACTTTTCTACGCCGATACCGTCAACTGCCCCTACGGCGTGCGCTCCGATGAGTGGCTTCGCACACGCGCTCTGGAGATAACCGACTTCTTGCTTGAGAGAGGAGCGAAGGGGATAGTAGTTGCCTGCAACACTGCGTCGGCGGCTGGCCTGGAGCATTTGCGTGTCGTCAGGCAGGTGCCGATTGTTGGCCTGGTGCCAGCCGTCAAGCCCGCGGTGGCGGCCACACGCACGGGCGTGATAGGCGTGCTTGCGACCAAGGGTGCTATGCGTGGCCGCCTGCTGCACGATGTCATAGAGCGCTTTGCTCATCCCGCAGACGTGGAAGTAGTCACAGTAGCCCCTACCGGCCTCGTAGAGGCTGTGGAGCGTGGAGACCTCCATACACAAGAGACCCGCGAAGCTATTTCTCAGGCGCTCGCCCCCATTATTGAACAAGGCGCTGACACCATAGTCCTGGGCTGCACTCACTTCCCATTCCTCCAGTCAATTATTAGAGAAGTAGCAGGCAACAACGTCCAGCTGATCGACTCCGGCCAAGGAGTGGCTCGACAGACGTCCCGTGTGCTACAGTCGCGCCATTTGTTGCACCCCACAGGCAAACCGGGCGCTCTAACAGTCTACACGAGCGGCAGCCCCGATGCTGTTCGCCCTGTCGTCTGGCGCTTACTAGGCGAGGAAGTGCCTGTTCTGCAAGGGTAGGTTCGTATTACGTAACACATATTGCATACTGCAAGTCCCAGAGGTTACTATGAAGTATTTCGGTGTTACCGACCAGAAGCTCGAACAATATATATGTGGGCTGACGCCGGTGAGCGAGGGGGCGTTGGCCGATATGGAAGCCCACGCCGAGCGCGAGAATGTGCCGATCATTGGTCCTATGGAAGGGCATTTTCTCTACACGCTGGCGCTTGCCCTCAAATCAAAAGATATTCTCGATGTGGGCACAGCTATCGGCTACTCAGCGATGTGGCTCGCCAGGGCCGCACGCGAGAACGAAGGGCGGGTTGTCACCCTGGAGAAGGATGCAGGGCGCGCAGCCTGGGCCGAGGCGTACTTCAGGCAGGCAGACCTATCAGGTATCTGCGTCGTTCGCCAGGGCGATGCCCTCACCCTTATGCGCGGCATGGACCAGGAGTTCGACCTTATCTTCCTCGACATTCTGACCCAGTTTGAGCGACCTGACACCGCTATTGAGCTTCTAGACCTTTGCCTGAAGCGTCTGCGTACAGGTGGTGTTCTCCTGTCCGACAATGCCCTGCGATCCGGCCAGGTGCTCAACCCCGAAGTCTCAAGCCCCTCCACGCAAGGCATAGCCGCCTTCAACCGTACCATAGCCAATCACCCCAGGCTGGTGAGCACAATAATCCCCATGCGTGATGGCATCTCAATGAGTGTGAAGCGAAGTCGTAGCGCGTAGCGCGTGTTACCATCCTCGTCAACCCGAAAGGACCCTCTATGACCTCGGACCCCAAGCATAATCCTGAGCGTAACCCCGCTGTGCTGGCAGAAGTAACACGCGGGCCTATTGTCGAGTCGGTTCACTACGGCGTGATAGCTGTGGCCGACGTGGAAGGCAGCCTTGTAGCGTGGGCGGGCAATCCAGGCACAGTTGCTTACTATCGCTCCTCATCCAAGCCGATACAGGCTGTGCCCCTTGTCGAGAGCGGCGCGGCTGATCACTTCGGGCTGACCGAAGCCGAGATAGCGGTTATCTGCGGCTCGCATGGCGGCGAAGATATACATGTGCGGGCTGTGTCAAGCATACTTGACAAGATTGGCTGCGGCCCGGATGCGCTCTCCTGCGGGGTGCATGCGCCTTACGACAAAGTTGCTGCACGCGAACTCGAAGAGCGCGGCGAGGCCCCCACCGCGCTGCACAACAACTGCTCCGGCAAGCACGCCGGAATGCTGGCGCTGGCTCGCTTCTACGGCTGGCCTATCGGCGGCTATGAGAACCGCATCCACCCGGTGCAAGAGATGATGCTTGAGGTGGTGGCGCAGTTCGCGGGGCTGACCCCCAACGAAGTAGCTATAGGAGTGGACGGTTGCAGTGTCTGCACATTCGGCATATCGGTACACCGCATGGCGGTCTCCTTCGCCAGGCTCGCGCAGCCGCAATACTGGCCGGAACCGAGGCGCAGCGCCGTCGAGAGGATCGACCACGCGATGATTACTCACCCTGAGATGGTCGCTGCCCGCAATAACCGAATTGACACCGACCTGATGCGTGCAGCGGGCGGCAAGCTGATCGCCAAAGCCGGTGCGGAGGGGGTCTACTGCGTCGCGCAGCTTGCCACTTGGCAAGAGCCATCAATAGGCTTTGCTCTCAAATTGCTTGACGGCGATGTGCAAGGCCGCGCCCGCAACCCCTCGGTAGTAGAGGGCTTGCGCCAGGCAGGGCTGCTCGACGAAGAGACGCTGAACAAGCTAGAGCTGTACTGGATGGAAGAAGTACGCAATCGCCCCGGCGATGTGGTAGGGGTTGTGCGGCCTGCATTCACCCTCAGCGTAGAGTAGCGCTCCTGCACAGATTGGACAGGGTAGAAAGTGCCACCAGTTAGAACTACATCTCTGGCGGGCAGGTCACACACCTTACGTGCGAAGGATCACCTCTGCATGCAGCCCCTTTTAAAAGGCTGGCCTTCCGCCCACAAAGACCATCTCCGCCAGGTTCACGCCGAAGTGGTAGGCAAGGTGGCGGTGGTTAGGCGCGTCCCAGATGACTATATCAGCCAGCTTGCCCGGTTCCAGGCTGCCCAGCAAATGACCGCGCTCAAGGGCGTGAGCGCTATTGATTGTGGCGGCTACGATAGCCTCGGCGGGGGTCATTTTCATTTGCGAGCAAGCAATGGAGATCATCAGCGCCAGGCTCTCGCTGGGGCAGGTCCCAGGGTTGCAGTCAGTTGCCAGAGCAACAGGCACTTCCCCCTGAATCAAAGCACGAGCGGGCGCGTAGCTGCCCAACCCTAAGCCGAGGGGCGTGCCCGGCAGCAGCACAGCTATCGTGCCTGCCTCCCTTAGCACGCTAATGTCCTCCGGCTCGACCACCAGCAGATGGTCCGCCGATATCGCACCCATCTCGGCTGCCACCTGCACCGCGCCTACCCGTGCGAACTCGTTGGCGTGCAGGCGCACACCCATTCCCAACTCTTTAGCCGCACTCAACACCCGCCTTGTCTGGTCTGCCGTGAAAGCCCCTACATCGCAGAAAGCGTCACACCATTCCGCCAGCCCCTCCTGCGCCACAGCAGGTAGCATCTTCTGCACAATCAAATCTACATAACCATCGGCATCGCCCGCATACTCCTCAGGCACCGCGTGCGCTCCCAGGAAAGTAGCGGCGATGCGCGGGCCGGTACCGCTCTTTTGCATTTCGACATTGAGGTCTCTAAGCGCCCGCAAGCTCTTGAGTTCGTCTTCTACTGAGAGGCCGTAGCCGCTCTTCACCTCTGCTGTGGTAGTGCCGTGCGCCAACATCCGCTCTAATCTTGCCTTTACAAGCTCTTGCAGCTCCATGCTGCCGGTGTTGCGCGTGGCCCGCACCGTGGCCATTATGCCGCCCCCTGCCTCCATTATCTGAAGGTAGGTCGCCCCTTTTAGCCTGAGTTCATACTCTTCGTCGCGCCACCCCGCCCACACAAGATGAGTGTGAGCATCCACCAGGCCGGGAGTGACACTTTTGCCTGTGGCGTCTACCAGGTTTGTCTCTTCACCCCGGAAGCGGCGGAGGATGCTGTTACTATCGCTCGCGGCTACTACCCATTCGCCGCGCACCGCCACAGCCCCGTTAGGGATAATACCCGCCTCTCCTTGCGCGGCCCCTCTTTTGGGGCCTTCGCCCGCCCCAGCGCAGGTAACCAGTTCAGCCGCGGAATGAATTATTAAATCTGCCGGAAGCTCTTGCATATCTGCGCCCCTGAAAATAAAGTAACCGCCGGGTCAACGCCGGCGGTCATCATGGCCCCAGGCAAACTACGCGCTAGCGGCGCGGTTGGCTGCTACGGGCGCGCCCGTATGTACTGTAGCGCCCGCACTCCGCTGCGATGATTGCAGCCTTTCGGAGGCCGCTTCCACGAAACTTTGGAAGAATCTGCTCGCCCACCTGTGCTTGCGGTAAAGTATCTCAGGGTGGCACTGCACGGCCACCACATAGTGGCGGTCAGGGCTTTCTACAGCCTCGACGATGCCATCGGGCGCCCAGGCCGTGGCTACCAGGCCAGGGGCCACACGGTCTATCGCCTGGTGGTGCGCCGTATTGACCCACACGCGATCTTCGCCAACTATCCCACGCAGGCGAGAGCCTTCATCCACAACAATATCGTGCGCCAGGTAGTCGCGGATTTTCCTCTTGGCCGACTCGCGGTGGTCAATCGAGGTGGGATATTGAGTGTATATATCCTGAACAAGGGTGCCGCCCATGACGACATTTATCACCTGCTCGCCTCGGCAAATGCCAAGCACCGGCATATCGTCTTCAAGCGCCCAGGGGAGCATTGTGGTCTCAATATGGTCAAGGCCCAGGTCGCTGGGGTCAAGTGCGGGGTGCGGCTCCTGCCCGTAGAATCTGGGGTGCATATCCAGGCCGCCAGGGAGCATCAGGCCATCGAGCATCTCGTAGATGCAGCGTAGCGCTGCCGGGTCTTCAAGTTGCGGAATGAGTATGGGCACGCCGCCTGCTGCCTCAACCGCCTTCACATAAGCCTGGTTGTTGCTGAAGCGGTCCATATGAACGCCCGCAGCATCGTGATCATCCATCGTCGAAACGCCAATAATGGGCAGCCTACTTGTCGAAAATCGCATAGAGCGCTCCAATCATCCTCTTTCCACACCAAGAGTAAACGCTTCTAAAAATTCAAGGTTCTCTCTTATTAGACCCCGTACAGCTAGTATAACAGACCCAACCCAGAATGTAATCCCCTGATGGTACAAGGCTAACACCAGCCGCAAAGTCCTTGTGTGCAAAGAAGTGCCGGAGGTAAATACCATCTCTACAACTGCCCCGGTCGAGACTCCGCCCACTATTATTTACAAAGCACTCCCTGTGCCATCGCGCTTCTACATCGGAACCCCCACAGCTTGTGAATGGCCTGGCTATCTCGTACTCCGAGATTGGGCCGTCTTTTGATGGTTTTAATGGTCAACAGCAGATAAACACAATAAATCAATGCGAGCATTAAGAAAATCAATATTTTTTGAATTAATATCAATGTACCTATTGACAAAGCTGAAAAGCTGTGATAATATGGTGTCAGATATTGATATTCTCAATGTAGACATAAATTGTTCCAAGCAGGAGGCAAAGATTATGAACCCTATACCAGGCAAATGCCCGGTTTGTAGCAGCTCTTTAACGGTAACACGTCTACAATGTAGCCAGTGCGGTACTGGGATAGACGGCGCTTTCGGTTTCGGAAGGCTGCAAGCGCTTACACCTGAGCAGGTTCAGTTCGTCGAGACTTTCGTCAAGTGCAGGGGCAAGATCAAGGACGTCGAGACCGAGCTTGGGATTTCCTACCCAACCGTGGTTTCTCGCCTCAACGAAGTAGTCCGCTCAATGGGCTACGAAGTAGACGACAGCGACATCAGCGATGTTGACCAATTCGAGTTCTATCAGGCGCAGGTGCTCAACCCGCAGACGGGTAGCCTGCGCCCCCCGGTCTTACCGGCACCGACAGCGCCTATCGTTCCCGCGCCATCGGTGCCGCCCACCTCCCCCCTGCGCGCCCGGCCAAACCCCGAAAAACGCCAGCAGATATTGGACGACCTCGCCGCAGGCAAGCTAACTATAGACGAGGCAATGAAGAAGCTCAACGGCTAGATAATTCAACCCCATAAAGTCAAAGCTAAAAGGAGGAGAAGAAAATGACAGCAACTTTAGTCACCCAGGCAACCAGATTTGAAGATATAGCCCCCAGAGGCACGCGACGCGCCCGCCTGTCAATGCACCTCAACACCCCACGAGTGCGCCGATGGCTCCTCGTGCAGCTCGTAAGCATACCTGTAGAATACGGCGCCAACGAGGACCTCCCCACCTACGCTCACACAGAGGAGCCTTTGACCGCCCCAGCCGATAACTACCGGCGCTTACTGGACGATTACCAGTCCGCCGCTCTCGCCCGACGCTGCATGTAACGCGTGCTACGTAACAGGTAATACGCACTCTTTATCGGATGTAATCTTGAAGCGCTCATTATCCAAAGGAGAAAACCCAATGTCAACTAGCAACGGCTACACACAGACTATATCAACCGCAGACCTCAGCCAAACCCCCCGTTTGACTATCGAGCAACCCACAGGCGATGTGCATATACAGGGGTGGGACCAACCCGCTATTGAGGTGGCGATCGCGGGGTCCGAAGGGCTTTTCGAGCTTGACCAAGACGGCTCGCTCGTGACGGTGCGCAGCCGCCCCGGTAGCTACAAGCTCGTCAACTTCCTTGAGCCTGTGGCCGAGGGATTGCAAAATCTCGGCATCGGCCTTGAGAGAGTAGCCGCGAAGGTCGAGCGCAATGTCGAGCGGAGCATGCGCCGCATGAGCAAGGGCTTCGGACCTTACATGGACCCTTCCAGCTGGGCCGGTGGCTGCGATTACTACATCAAAGTGCCCTACGACTGCGACTTGAACCTCCGCACCAGCACCGGCGACCTTTCGGTCGAGCAAGTGAACGGCACCCTCTTTATTCAATCGACCTCCGGCGATATTCGCATGCAGCGGGTCGGCGGCAATCTGGTGGTGCATAGCGCCAGCGGCGACATCACAATAAGCGGTGTAGAAGGTAAGCTGGGGGCGCGCTCGGCCTCCGGTGACATAAAAGGTGACAAGGCAAACCTGGCGGAAGTAAGTGTGAACAGCGCCAGCGGCGACATTGAGCTTGGCCTGCTGCGGGTGCCTGAGCGCGGCTGCGAAGTCCACACCGTCAGTGGCGATCTTACTCTATCCTTGCCTGCCGACGCTCGCGTAACAGCGGAGGTTGCCACCTTGAGCGGCGACATAAGCTGCGGCTTCCAACGCGATCAGGTTGCCTACAGCGCCCAGCACCGGCGTGGCGCGAGCCTGACGATAAATGGCGGAGGGCCATTAGCGCGCCTGGGCAGCACCAGCGGCGACGTCTTAATCCGCGCACGCCGCGAGGAAAGCGCTCCTCCCGCACCCTCGCAGCCCGACGTGCCTGGCGCTCCAACCACAGATTTATCACGCTCCACACCTTCTACCGAAGGAGAAAATGTCCGCGCCACATCGCCGGAGGCGAAAGATCGAACCGAGCCGGAAGGCTACGCAGAGCGACGCCAGGCTGCCCTTGAGATCCTCAAAGCAGTAGAGCGCGGCGAGCTAACATCGCAGCAAGCAATGGAACACCTTGCTAATATCGAAGGTGAATAGACTTGCAGTGTGTAGCGTGTAGTATGTACTGCGTGCCGGGTTATCGCCAAGAGTGAAACTAAAGAGCTAACTCTCCAAAGCGCCATACGCCATACGCCATACGCCATACACACTACGAGGAGATTACATTGAGTTACCAGCAAGTAGAAGAGATAGAGCCTGGGGCTTTGCCTGGCACGGTGGAAGCGATAGAAGCAGTAGCCGTAGTCGTAGCTGTTGCCGTAGCCGAAGTACCTGGCGAATTTACCTCTCTTCAGAAGCAAACCCGGCATTTGCCACCTCTGTGGCGCAACCGTGATTACATGCTTCTGTGGAGCGGGCAGACTATCTCGTCCATCGGTAGCGCCGGGTCGGGCATCGTTTTTCCTCTGCTCATACTGGCGATTACAAAGTCGCCGGTGGCCGCCGGTATCGCCGGAGCACTGTACACTGTACCGTACCTGCTCTTTAGCTTGCCTGTGGGCGCGCTTATAGACCGCTGGAATCGCAAAAAAGTAATGATCCTTTGCGACGTTGGGCGCGCCGTGAGCCTGGCCAGTGTACCTCTAGCCATAGCTTTCGGCGCACTCACAGCGTGGCAGCTATATGCAAACGCTTTCATAGAGGGCATTCTCTTCGTCTTTTTCAACGTCGCCGAGGTAGCTTGCCTGCCCCACGTAGTGTTAAAGGCGCAGCTACCAGCCGCCACCGCGCAAAATGAGATTTCTATGAACACCTCGGCCTTGATTGGGCCGCCGCTTGGTGGCTTCATCTTCAAGGTTCTGGGTCAAGCATTCCCCTTTATAGTGGACGCCGCATCATACACTTTCTCCGTCTTCTCTCTCTTATTCATCAAAACCGAGTTCCAGGGAGAGCGCACGGCAGCAAAACGCAATCTGCGGGCCGAGATTATGGAAGGGCTGTCCTGGCTGTGGCAGCAGCGCGTAGTGCGCACGATGGCGATGATCACGGGCGGACTCAACTTTGTGAACGCAGCCACCTGGCTCCTTCTCATTGTGCTTGCAACACGTCTGGGCGCCGACTCGACGGCTATAGGCGTACTCGTAAGCATAGGCGCAGTCGGCGGCATTGTCGGCGCGCTAATCGGCGGCCGAATTCAGAAACGGTTCCGATTCGGGCAGGTAGTCGCCGTCACCATCATAATCGAGACATTCGCCTTCCCCCTTTACGCTATCGCACACAACATCATTGTGCTGGGGCTGGTGTCCGCCATTATCTGGCTAACCATACCCATCTACAATGTAACAGCCCTCAGCTATCGTGTTGCCTTAATCCCAGACGCTTTACAAGGCAGGGTGAACAGCGCAAGTCGCCTCATTTCCTGGGGCACTCAGCCTGCGGGCGCTTTTCTTTCAGGTCTCTTTCTTCAATGGTTTGGCCCCGTACCCACCATCTTGATATTCTCCGCTTTCATGCTGGGTGTCTGTGCGCTCGCAGTCTTCAACCCGGATGTGCACAACGCCCCTCCTATTGAGGAGCTGCAAGTAGTTTAGCTTCGAGCGCCGTCTGCCTGTTACTCTAGCCTGACGGGAAGCTGATTAATACGACCATAGACTGATTTGCCCAGGGTGCTGCTGGGTTATCATCAGGCATAACCGGAACAGGATTTGGCCGCGCCCGCCTTCTACGAGCCTGCCAACGGCTCTGTCATACTGAGGAGTCTATTTTGAGTTCTACTGAGCATTACGAAGCGCCCCCCAACGGCTTCAGGACATTCTTGATTGTCTGGGTCACACAATCTATCTCGGTCTTCGGCAGCGCGCTTACCTTCTTCGCCGTTACTATCTGGCTGACGCAGGTGCTCTATCCACGCCCTGAGCAAAAGCCGCAGCTAGCCTTTGCCCTTGCCGCTATCAGCCTCACCTACGCCCTGACGCTTCTGCTGACGCCTCTTGCCGGGGCATGGGCCGACAGGCACGACCGCAAGCGCACGATGATGGTGGCCGATTTCTTGAGCGGTTGTGTCAGCCTGGCGCTGATGACGATGATGCTCACGCACACATTACAGATGTGGACGTTGATCATACTCGTGGCTCTCTTCTCTGCCATCAGCCCTTTCCACAGTTCGGCTTTCGATACTTCCTACGCTATGCTGGTGCCTGAGAAGCAACTGCCTCGAGCTAACGGCATGATGCAAACCATCTGGTCCCTCTCCGGTATACTATCGCCAGCAATCGCCGCCACAATTATCGCCCTGCCTGGGATGGCGCGTCAAGGGCTGGTGCCTGGGGGCCTGGGTACAGTGCTGGCGGGCCTCAGTGATGGCTCGGCATTAGCGATAGCCATAGATGCGATCACCTTTTTCCTCGCCTCCGGCTCCCTCATTTTCCTGTACATTCCCTCACCCAGGCGCACCGACATGGGCACAGGCGCAGCCAAAAAGAGCGTATGGGCCGACATCAAGGAAGGCGCGCTCTACATATGGCGGCGCCCTCCGATGCTATGGCTTCTTGCAACTTTTACGGTGATAAACTTTGCGAGCGCACCTATAGAGGTCTTCGTGCCGCTCCTCCTCAAGTTCAACCTGAACTCCGACTGGATGTCTCGTGGATTCACCTTCGAGTCGGCGCTGGCATTGATCAGCATCGCGAGTGGGCTGGGCGGTCTGGCTGGCGGGCTGATAATGAGCATCTGGGGCGGACTCAAAGGGAGGAAGATCTACGGCGTGGTAGTGCCCATCCTTGTTGCGGGGGTTGTACAATTTGTCTTTGGCCTTTCCCCTTTCATCTTCCTGACAGCCGCTATGAACTTCCTCTATGTGGGCCTTGTGCCAATAATGAACTCGCACTCACAAACTATCTGGCAGACGCAAACGCCACGCGAGCTACAAGGCCGCGTCTTCTCGGTACGTCGAGTAATAGCGCAGTTTTCCTCACCCCTCGGCGTAACTCTGGCGGGGGTAACAGGCGGCCTCTTCAACCCCGGCATGGTACTGGCGGTGCTTGGCGTGCTGATAGTTGTCTTCTGCATCGGCCAATTGTTCAATCCATACCTGCTGCATGTAGAAGATAAGTCCCGCATGGACAAAATGGCGCAGCAGCCCGTTGATGTGAACATCTTCCCCGGTATAGAGGGCGACGCCTTACTGCCAATCCCTGGCGGCGAACCGCCAGCCGAAGTCGCAGGCAATATCACCAAAGATTAAGGCTCAGTCACTCGGACCTTAGCGGGCACCTGCTACCTCCTGACGCACACCCATCCACCGCTGTCATAAACGAACTAAAGTTCTACAAATAAATGCAAAATAGCTCAGGATGTGGTATAATAAGTGGTAAGAGATATCAGCCTAAATATGTGTATAACGCCTGTTCAGGAGGTTAAAAGAGTTGGTAGCAACAAATAGCTATGATGCCCGATCTATCGAGGTGCTCGAAGGGCTGGAGCCTGTACGTAAGCGCCCCGGTATGTATATCGGCGGCACAGACGTGCATGGACTGCACCACCTTGTTTATGAAATCGTTGACAACTCGGTTGACGAAGCCATGCAGGGCAACGGCAACCGCATCAATGTTACTATAAACGCTGATAGCAGCGTGGCGGTGCGCGACTATGCTCGTGGCATCCCAACCGATATGCACCCCAAGATGGGTGTTTCCGCCCTCGAAGTGGTCATGACCACGCTGCACGCAGGCGGCAAGTTCGACAGCGGCGCTTATGTGCAATCAGGCGGTTTGCACGGCGTGGGCGCATCGGTAGTGAACGCACTCAGCGAGTGGTGCCGCGTAGAAGTCAGGCAGAAGGGCAAAATCTTCGTGCAGGAATACGAGCGCGGCAAAGCCAAGGCTCCCGTGAAGTCAATCGGCAAGAGCGACGAGACAGGCACCCTCACTATCTTCAAGGCCGATCCGCAAATCTTCGAGAGCATAGACTACGAGTTTGATACCCTCTCCCAGCGCTTCCGCGAGATGTGCTACCTCAACAAGGGGCTGATGATGACCTTCCGCGACGAGCGGGAAGGCAAAGAGAACGAGCTTACTTTCTACTTCGAGGGGGGCGTAATGAGCTTTGTGCGCCACCTGAACAAAAACCGCAAAGTAGTTCACCCACAGCCTATCTATATCGAGCGCAAAGTAGGCACATCCTCGGCGGAAGTAGCATTGCAATACAATGATAGCTACTCCGAGTCGGTCTTCTCCTTCGCCAACAATATACATACTGTAGATGGCGGCGCGCACCTCACGGGCTTCCGTGGCGCGCTCACTCGCACGCTGAACGACTATGCGCGCAAAGCCAACGTGCTCAAAGATAGCGACGCTAACCTGAGCGGCGACGACGTGCGCGAAGGTCTTACGGCTATCGTCTCGGTGCGCCTGACCAACCCTCAATTTGAGGGCCAGACAAAAGGTAAACTGAACAACGCCGAGATCAAGAACGTTGTAGAGCAGGCCACCGCCGAAGGTCTGATGCAGTACCTGGAGGAGAACCCTTCGGATGCTCGCAAGATTGTAGAGAAGTCGCTGAACGCTGCTCGCGCCCGCGACGCCGCTCGTAAAGCGCGTGACGTAGTGCGTAAAAACGCGGGCGACGGCTCTACCCTCCCCGGAAAGCTGGCCGACTGCTCGGAGCGCGACCCCTCAAGGTCGGAGTTGTACATAGTCGAGGGAGACTCGGCAGGCGGCTCGGCCAAGCAGGGGCGTGACCGCCGCACACAGGCTGTGCTGCCGCTATGGGGCAAGATCCTCAACGTAGAGAAGGCCCGCCTCGATAAGATGCTGGGGCACGACGCTATCAAAGCGCTGATCACAGCCCTGGGCGCGGGTATCTCAGATATGTGGGACACCGGCAAGCTGCGCTACCACCGCATCATCATCATGACCGATGCTGACGTGGACGGCAGCCACATCCGCACCCTCCTGCTGACCTTCTTCTTCCGCCAGATGCCACAGCTAATATCAGGAGGCTACCTCTATATAGCGCAGCCGCCCCTCTACCGCATAGGCACCGGCAAGCAGCAAATCTGGGCCTATGATGATGCAGCTCTGGCAGCCGCGTTGAAGCAGATAGGTAAGGAGAAGGTGCCGATACAGCGCTACAAAGGTCTTGGTGAAATGAACCCTGAGCAACTCTGGGATACCACTATGAACCCTGAGACCCGCACGCTCCTCCAGGTAACAATAGAAGACGCCCTGGCCGCCGACGAAACCTTCGACATGCTAATGGGCAACAACGTCCCCCCGCGCAGGCGCTTCATCCAAACCCACGCCAAGAACGTAAGAAACCTGGACGTTTAGGGGTGTAGGTTTTACTAATTAGTGGGACTCGTTGAATAAAACATGGAAGTTTTCAGCAGTTCCTGCACAGCTAATAAGGGCAGTTACTGTATAGAGCTGCCCTTATTAGCTGTGCCAACCTATAAAGGGGGGACCTATGCACTAGCCATCCCGAGGGAGAATCAGCTACTGGTAGACAGTCCTAATGGGGGGTTGTGCTAGGCATCATTGCCGACTATGCTGATTAGGTCAAACGTAGCAACCCTGTTGGGTAGAGATCCAAACCGCTCAACAGGGCTGCTATATGGCTACCTTTGTCCATACGAGTAGTGGCACCTGGGTGGCAAACTTATATGGCGTGGCAATAGCAGTTTACGCGCTATGACCCTATCTAGCAATAGCCCAATTGGGTTAGGCTTGGTAGGAGCATTGGTTACTAGCTGAGTTCCTGCGTCAGAAAGGAATGGTCTGTGGCTATAGGATGCCTGTTACTCGGCGGTATGGGTCTGCTGCTAATGTGTATGGCGGCAGCTGTGGACATCAAAAACAAGCTATAAGAGAGAAGAGATAGGTTGGGGTAAAGAATTCTTTACCACCAGCTTATCTTAATGTATCAGCGAAGTGAGTAACGGAATATAACTGGAATTCCAGTCAGGGTCATATGCAGGTCTATAAATGTAGCCGCCGGAGGCAGGGTATCAATGGGCATTCGAACTGCGCCGCTATCATCGCTCTTACCGCGTATAGCGGTTGGGGAGCTGAAAATGCCCGTGAAGTTACCGTTACAAGCTGAGGGCCTGTAGGTTTTGCCCGTGCTATCCACCCACAAAACACTGCCAGGGTCCAGGTTTGCCGTAAATGGCGTATCGCTGGTGTTGTCCAGCTTGAACTGCCACTCCAGGGTACGACCTATGCACACGTAGCTCACTGTACCTGTGCTGGGTATTAAGGCGAGCGTAACGCCATCTCGTAGCGGCACCTTTACTCCAATGCCTGGAGGGGCTGGCGGCACAGGCGTTGGGTTTGATGCTCCTGGCTCCCCACCAGGGTATTTGGCGTGGAAGCGAAACGTACCCAACTGAGACAGTAGCACATCATACGGCGGCTGGTTCTCGGGGTGCATCTCAAACACCGCCCGCTCAAAGTACTGCACCGTGTATGGCTGCCCATTCAGATCGCTCACCTCAGTGAACTCACCGCTGATAGGATAGCCCTGTTGGGCCAGCCCCCCATGCTGCTGCCAGTAGGTCAGGAACTTACCGCATACGCTCTTGCCGGTCTCCTTAAATACCTGGCAGCCTGCTTGGGCTGATACCTGCCCCACATCAAGCGGGCGAATCAGCGTTGCCGCAACAACCGTAGCACATATTACCCCTACACCGATAGCCCAACGCATTATCTTCCTCATTGTACTCCTCCTCCTGCGTTTTATTGGCTTCTACACATATCCTGTCTCACCAAATGCTCCGAACGAGAGAGGCCGCGCAACCCACATTGATAATTGGGTTGCGCGGCAGCCGCTCTTGATGAGTAATTTTTACTCATTTGAAGCATATATGAGTTATTTCTACTCAATATACCATACAGCGTCTACCAAGTCAATGTTTTTCTGACATCCTAATAGTGGGGTGGCGGGAGAGCGAATACACGAAGCCGTCTCCAAAAAACAGTATTGGGAGGGGGTGGGCTTGGCGTTGGATATTGAATCTTACAACCCATACCGGCGTAGCCGCGAGATAGGCGAGGCACTGGCACGTGCTCGCCGACGATTGGGCTTGACTCAGGATGAATGCGCGAACCACATAGGCACAAGCCGCAAACGCTATGGCGGTATAGAGCGTGGTGTTTCCCGTATCTCGGCAGTGGAATTGGAGCAGTTAGTCGCCTTTCTTCAGATACCGCCTTACGATGTTTGGCCTGCACACTTGATAGCACCACACACTATCCAGGTGCGCGCCAGGCCAGGGGAGAGTGTGTTCGTGATTATCGAGAACCCTGGCACACCCAGTAACACTGAAAGTAAAAACGAACCTGGCGAACCGCATTTGTAATAGTTTTGCTATCTTTATTGTGTAGTTTGAGTATATCAGCGCATTATGTGATTTAGGTAGATTGCCCTTCCAGGGTATTGACACCAGGGTAGGGCTATGATAAACTAACCGCGCTAGTCGGCGGCTAGACAGGCCATAATATTAACAGACCCCATATCAGCCCGATAATTAGGCCATTCCCATTTTGCTTTGCCATTGGGAATGGCCCGTGATCCGTTACGCCTAGCTCGACCTTGTAAACGGTAACGAACGACCTGCCAGGAGGAAGCTGATGCCCGCCACCACAACCGGACCCTTAGTACCCCGTGCCCATAACCACAACCAGGCGTTCTACATACCCGGCACGTCGTAGTCATATATCGTTCAAGCGTGTGCTTGTTCGCGTATTCAAGGCGAGCCGCCGACGATCCCGGCAGGCAGTAAATATAGTAATAGTGCTTGCCCTGGTGATAGGGCTTTTCCCTGGGTGGAAAACCTGGGCAGTGGGTTTAGCGCAGGCGGCACTCCCGCCTATCGACTCTGGTTCTGGCGCAGCCTCTATCACAAGCGCGAGCGCCGGCGTAGGGGTAGGCAAACACCCCAGTACGCCCCTTTCATTTGAACCCAACGCGGGGCAGGTTGACCCCACAGTGCACTTCATAGCGCACTCCCCTGGCGGAACCCTGATGTTCCTGGACGCAGAAGTTGTGCTGGTGCTAAGTGGGCCAGATACTTCTATAGGGCCGAACAGGGATTCGGGTAAGGCTCCTGCTTTAGACTACCCGCCTGTACACCGGATAAACGGCAAAGCTGTTATACCTACACCGACGCCTGGCACCAAACCTGACGTGGCGCGTATGCGCTTCATCGGGGCTAACTCTCCATCTACGTCCGCAGTCGCATCAGCGGTCAGAGGCGAAACGCCGCTCCCTGGTAAGGTGAACTATCTTCGTGGCAACGATCCTTCAAAGTGGCAGACCAACCTACCGACGTACAAGAGCATTCGCTACAGCGCCTTTTATCCTGGAACCGACCTGGTGTACGACGGCGCTGACGGCAACCTGAAGGGCACTTATCAACTAGAGGCAGGGGCGGACCCTGCGCTAATACGCTGGCAGTATGAAGGATCAACGCGTACATCAATAGATGCGGCAGGAAATCTCCAGGTAACGTACCCCGCATCGGCACCGCAAAGCCAGCAAGCGCAGCCAAAACCTGACTCCCCGGCGACCTTTACGGTTACCGAACAGGCGCCCCTTGTCTGGCAAATAATAGGCGACCAGAAGGTACCTGTGTTAGCGAGCTATCGACTTGGTCAAGATGGTGTGATACGTTTTGAGATAGGCAAATATAATCACACCCTTCCACTCACCATAGACCCTTCCATCTCGTACTCTACCTATTGGGGCGGTTCAGGCAACGATGTAGGCAACGGAGTTGCCGTGGATGGGGCGGGCAACGCCTACGTTATTGGCACGTCCAACTTCCCAATGTCGTGGAGCGACCCGCCCACCGCCGACGTGCGAATTACAAAGCTGAGTGCGGACGGCAGCACGGCTCTTTTCACTACGTACTTGGGTGGGTCATATAATGACTATGGGTACTCCATTGCCCTTGACGCAGGCGGCGATATATACGTTAGTGGCACCGCACAGTCATCGGATTTTCCCACTTTCAATGCATACCAGCCGACCCAGCATGGATCTTCCAACGCGTTCATAACGCGGCTAGCGGCCGACGGCTCGGCCCTTGTGTACTCCACCTACCTGGGGGTGAAGGTAACGACCCGTGCAGCGAAAGCGGCACCTCCATCGGATATGGTATCGCCGCCGACAGCACGGGCAACGTGTACGTAACCGGCTACGACCGGAGCTACAATTTCCCGCGCACCGCTGGTGTGCTGTACTCGAATGACCCCAACGATTGCGGTAATGCCTTCGTAGCCAAGATAAACACCAACCAGGCAGGGGCAAGTTCGCTAATATACTCGGGCGCACTGAACAACAGCAACATAAGCGCCTGGGGCAATGGCATAGCCGTAGATGGGACAGGCAACGCCTACGTGGTAGGCTATGTATACGATAGCCCTGGGCACCTTCGCTTCCCACTCTACAACGCTATACAGCCCACCTACGGGGGCAACGGCGACGCTTTCGTAACAGTGCTTAATCCGTCGGCCTCGGCATTTGTGTACTCTACCTACCTGGGCGGCGGTGGGCAGGACGAAGCGCGTGCGGTTACGCGGGACTCTTCGGGCAACTTGTATGTAACGGGCAGCACCGCCTCAAGTAACTTCCCCATGCAGAACCCCTACCAGGCCGATAACCAAGGGGGGATGGATGCGTTCGTTACTAAGCTGAACTCCGCCGGTTCGGCCTTTGTGTATTCTACGTATCTGGGCGGCGGGGGCAGCGATATCGCTCACTCCATAGCGGTGGACGCACAAAACAATATGTATATAGCGGGGGCTACCGCCTCGCAGGATTTCCCAATAGCCAACCCGGTGTGGCGACCTATCCAGGGGGAAGCTACTGACGCATTTGTTAGCCGCCTGTCGGCCTCGGGGAATAGCCTGGACTACTCTACCTACCTGGGTGGCGAGAGCGCCGCCGGCAGCCCCGGCGATTCTGGCAACGCTATTGCCGCCGACGCGTTAGGTAACGCCTATGTTACAGGGCAGACTGACGTAGCGGACTTCCCAAGCGTGAACGCTTATCAACCCAGCAGTGGGGGAGCTATAGACGGGTTCATATTGAAGCTCGACCCAAGCGGCCAGGGGGCGACCCCAACGGCCACGAATACACCCGTACCCACGCCCACCGATACCCCACAGGCCACTGATACAGCTACGAATACGCCTACCAACACGGCTACCAGTACGCCCACCTTGACTCCCACTCCGGCGATCCCCAACGTTCCTCAGCTTAACGAGATCAGGTGCGGGGGCAGCCCTTCTCAAAGGTCAACTACTGATATGGCCGGGGACGGAGTAAACGCGGCCACGGGCTTCTTCTGCTACGGCAGTGTCGACTTCTCTATTCCCGGCAGGGGTGCGCCTCTTGAGTTCGGGCGAACCTACAACTCGGATATGGCTGCTATCACAAGCACGCTCGGGTATGGCTGGACGCACAACTATAATATGTATGTAGACAGGGACGTTGCAAACAACTACCTGGTACACGAAGAGAACGGCTCCGTATCTACCTTCGGTCCTGACTTTAGCCACCCGCTACGCGTCATGGCTACCCTGGCTAACACCAACGGGGACCTCGTCTTCACCCGTATACACGGGCAGGTAAGCTACTATTTCCGCAATTTAGGTGGTACAGGAGTGTACCACCTGATAAGCATCGTGGACCGCAACAATCATCCGGTAACCCTAAGTTACGTTGGCGAACAGTTGCGGACTGTAACCGATTCAGCGGGTCGCCATCTGAACCTTATCTACTATACTGCCCCACCCTTCACTGGCCTGTTGCGCAGAGTAACCGATGACGTTGGTAGGCGGGTGGCCTTCACCTATTACCCCAACGGCGACTTGAATACCGCGATAGACGTTGGCAATACGACGCGAGTTTACGTCTATGATCTGACGCACCACCTTCAGATAATGACTGAGCCACGTAACCTCGTGCAAACTGCCGTTTTCAATAACACGTATGACAACGTGGTCGCGGCGCGCATAACCCACCAGGCTTATCCTATGGGTCGCTTCACGGATTTCGGTTATACAGGGGATGCAGCCTCGGCAACTACGCGCATAACTAACACGGTTGGGGTAGTTACAGTACAGAACTATGCTCAATATATGCTTACGAGCGTGGTTGATGGCGCAACTGGCCAGCAGCCTGGCACCTGGAACTATAGCTATAAACCAGGCACAACCTGGCTCTCAGCCGTAGAAGACCCCCTGCACCACGTTTGGCAGAACGACTGGGATAATAACGGTAATCTTAAGAACGCTACCGACCCGCTAAATCAGACTACCCAATATACCTACTACCTGCCTCAGAACGACCTGTACCAGGTAATAGACCCAGCTCTGATCGCCACTACCTACACATACGATGGCAATGGCAATCTGACCAGTATGTCGCGTCCCTGGCAAGAGGGCAGCGGGACAATGCAAACACAGTATGGCTATGACCAAAGCCCCAGTCGCTTAGGAGACCTGCGTACTATCACGGACCCGCGCAACCATACCTGGCAGCTTTCCTACGATGCTTATGGATATCCAGACGCCAAATCCGACCCGCTTGGCAACACAACGAACGCGGATTACGACCAGGTTGGCCGCCTGCTAAGTTCAACCGATGGGCGTAACAAGACAACCCAATATCTGAACGACGCATATGGCGCGCCATTGATTATCACCGACACGCTAGGCTACCCCACTACATACAAGTACGACGACGTGGGCAACGTCAAATCCGTGCGCGATGCAAAAGGACAAACTACCACATATCTGTACTACGACACAAACGAAGTACGGCGGGTGAGCCAGCCGGAAGGAACCCGGATCGATTATGCCTACGACGGCATAGGTCGTGTTATCAGCCAGACTAACGGGTTGGGCAAGGCAACCACTTATAGTTACGACGATACGCAACGCCAATATCTCAGTAGCGACCCTCTGGGGCGCACTACCCACTACAGGTACGACGTTGCCGGGCGCACAGACCGAGTACAGGATGCCCAGGGCCGTTATACCTATCTTTACTACTACAACAACAATGAACTCCAGACTATAGACTACAGCGATCCTTCAACCCACGACGTAACGCTCGGTTATAACAGCCGAGGGTTGCGCGAGACTATGACGGATGGCACGGGCACTACAACCTTTGGGTACGATTCGCTGAATCGCCTTACCTCGGTGCTCCAGGGAAACGGTAAAGCTATTGGCTATGGATACGACCTGATGGGAAACGTTACATCCATCACGTACCCACAAGCTGCGAACGGCCAGCGCAGAACCTCGACGCGCGTTTACGATGATGCCAACCGGGTCTGGAAAGTCTACAACCTTGATGACACCTTCCCGCTTCCTGTGGAGTTCGGCTACGACCAGAATAGCAACATAAAAACGATAACATATCCAGGGAACGGGGGCGGCTCCCCGGTATACAAGGCGGTGGGGTATGACGCAGCGAACCGTGTTATTACTACGACTGAATCGCTGGTCGCTACTACCGTTTTCTCGACCACCTACACGCGTAACGAGATTGGACTGGTAACCGACGCCGTTGAGTTCACATATGGTCAAACCAACAATACTCGGCTTCACTACGACTATGACCAGCAGAGTCGGCTCAAGGCGGATCAAATAAGCGCGAGCCCAGGGATTACCAGCACCAACGTCTACACATACGATAATGCGTCTCAAATCAAGCGGATAGCCAGTGCACCCGCTAACAGCGTTCCCAGTCTGACCACATATGGCTATGACGATGCCAACCAGCTGAATAGCTACGTACAGCGACAAGACACACAGACAGTACTAAACCTGACCTTCAGTTACAGCCCGACAGGCAACCGTACCCAGGCACTCAATAACCGCACGGGGGCCACTCTGGTTTACAGCTACGACCAGGCCAATCGCCTGGTGGGGTTTGGGCCGGGTAGCCAGCCGAACCAATGGACATATGGCTACAACGGTGATGGCCTGAGGATGTCGAAAGTAGGGCCAAATAGCTGGAACGAGCAATTCGGCTGGGACATAGCTGGCGGCATGCCTCTGTTACTTCAAGATAACAGTAACGGTTACCTTTACGGCCCCGGCGGTATGCCGCTCGCACAGGCTGCGGCTATCGCAGGGATGACTCCCGGAGGCGGCCAGGCACCGCAGACCAAAATCAAATCGCTCTGGGATGAGTTTACAGGGATACCATCTATCACAGCTCCCCCTACCTCCGCAGGCACAGGAGCCGTTGGTGGGGGCGCTACTGGTGACGGTAAGCCCGCTCAAATCCCGATGCCCGGTGCCGGAAGCGACACGCCAGAGGTTCCCAACTTTAACGCGCACTTCTACTACCACCTGGATCAACTGGGGAGTATCCGCTTTACCACGAACGACGTGGGGATGGTAAGCGCATACCTGAGCTATGCTTCATACGGCAGCCGCTTCTGCCAGGGAGACTGTACTAACTTACCTCGCCTGGGATATGCTGGTCAATATACCGATCCTGAGTCGGGTTTGCAGTATCTACGGGCGCGATACTACGATCAGAATACTCAGCAGTTTATCTCCAGAGATCCGATGGAGAGCAGTACCGGACAGCCCTACGTCTACGCCGGGGGCAACCCCACTAATTTGAGTGACCCTACAGGCCATTGCCCTATATGTTTGATAGCATTAGGCTTTTTGTTCGGGATTGGTTTAGATGTAGGTATAGACTTCACTTTCCATAACTCCACGTTTGACCTTGCTGAGTCCGTGGGCAACTCTCTCAAGGACCCGTGGACATACATAGGAGCCATACCCTTTGGCGAACTTGGCAAACTGGGTAAGTTAGGTAGAGTGGCTGAGGCTGCTGAGAAGGAGGGCAGCTTTGTATATCGTGCCCTAGCCAAAGGGGAGGAGCCTGCGCTCGGCTTGGTTGCGAGAGATCCGGCAGCAATTGAGGTATCAGAACTGAGTCATGTCGCAGGAGCGAAACGCACGCCGTGGATATCAACTACTAAGAGCTTGGAAGTAGCAGAAACGAAGTTCAACGGTGGGCATGGAATCGTACGGATCGATTTGTCGAAACTAGAATCGCCAATTTCCGATATTTCGGGCGGTATCGCTCGAGGAGGCCGGTTCTCAAATTGGGCAAGGGCTCATCAAGAGGTCCTGGTCTGGCAGTATATCAATCCAGAGGCCATTACTTGGGTGCATAGGTAATGATCCCAACTTGACATATCTTGGCCGCGGATTAAGAATTAGTACACGGGAAGTTCTCAATCCGCAACCGGGGGATGGCACAAAGGAGACATGCATTGGCTCTGCAAGAGTTGATTACGAATCTAGATAGAGAGTGGGAGCTAGAAACCGGATTCTTTGGGCGTTTACGCAGTAGCGAGTATGATCCTGAAGGGGCAAACAGGGTTACTGAGTTGCTTCAGCGGATTGCGGATGCCGTTGAGAATGAAGGACAATTGGATCGCAGGCTGGTTAGCCTGACTTGGTTTATGCCAACATTCATAAGTTGGCAGCGTCAACGTGTTGAAGAGAGAACGGGCAACGGTAAAGCCTTAGATAGTACCCTTGATACCATCGTAAGCATCCTTCAACGTGTATTAGGAATGCCTTGATTTCTGACGCGAGTCGTGGATTTTGATAGGCTGTCTTGCGAGTATCTGGTAGGTGACTTCAATGACATTATCTCAGATATGTTGGGTTTCGCCTGAAGAGGGCGGGCGCAAAACTCCCTTCAAGGGATCTCACTACGTAACCGTGGCTCGCTTCGAAGAGGAACCTAATAGGTGGCAAACTGAGTCGTGGAGCTTGGTGGTTGATTTCAGAGAGGAATCCTCTAACGATGGTAGCGCCCTTGCCGATGTAAAGTTCCTTGTAGAAGAAGCACCTAGCTACCTGCTACACGCGGGAAGTCGATTTGAGCTGCTTGAGGGTCCCCATGTTGTTGCCAAGGGGAAAGTACTCGCTGACTAAGACTGCATACAGACCTAGTCAGCGAGCCAGCAGGTCAGGCAGTTATGGAAGCATCTTTTTGCTATTGCGACAGTCCATTTAGTCTCATAGCAGCGAAGGCTCCTTTTTCAAGGATTTTGGTGCTGGAGTATTACGATGGGCTGGTGTCTGGCCTGGCAGAATGTAAACAGTGTCTAAGGGTGTATAGATTCGATATGGTTGCGTGGGAAGGTAACGCCGGGATACGGGTTTTTACACTTGGATCTGTGCCAACTAGCTTTTTACAGCGTGCCGTTGAAGAGTATTCGCGCTACGAGGCTCCACGTTGGCCGTTATGGGTGCCCTTTTTCAAAGCGCCTTTGCCCGATAGGGTAATGGCAAATGTTGAACAGGAGATTGATCGGCTGCTAACAACTTCGGTAAACCATCCTGTGATGGTAGTCGCTTCTGCCACTAGCTTGGAAAGTATCCTGAAAGCTAAGAAGATAACGTCAAGAGAGTTTAACAGAATTCAGGACTGGTTTGCTTTCTTGGGATTGCTTGTCCATTCGCTTCCCCTTCCATAGGTTTCCGTTTGTCCTTACCTTTAAGATTCTACAAAACACCTATTCTTGTCTGTCAAATTAACCCACCGTTTTGCAATATTAGTTACAACTCCCACAAACTTGCGGTCCTGAAGCCTATGGCTGGGGTGATGGCCTTCGCTGTAAAACTGCGCGTTCCACGTCCACTCTGCTATACCACCTATGTTTTTTGTCGCCGGTATCCACTGGCCGGATTTTGCCCGCTCGTATCCAGTAGTTGACTCCACTGCGGCTGATGCCCAGCATATGCCAGGCTTCCGCAAACGTGACCCGCTCCCGCCGCCACTCTATTATTGCCTGCCGGTCGAACCTGTACTCGCGACTTCCGTCCACCAGGGGACCTGCTACCACAGGCAGCCAGCCTCGCTTTGCCCACTGTAGCACAGCCTGGTCGGTACAACCCAGTATTTCGGCGGCCTGCCCGCTATCGATATACCGTTCTACGAACGTCTCAACGTCCTGGCGGGAGTAGCGCCAATGCACCTGGCTGCCCCGCATTTCGTCCCGGCACGGCACCAGCATACCCGCCGCGTACCAGCGGCGGAGCGACACGGGCTTGCAGCGAAGTCGGTTGCAAACGTCGCGGGCGGTGTACAGTAAATCGCCGCCCTCAGCCAGCCGTCGCCTGCGTGCCAGGTACTCTAACAGTCCGGCCCGCTCAAAATGTAGGCTTCCTATGTTGTCCGCGCTATCTCCATGCCTGTATGCTCGCAGCCCGCCCCGCTTAATTTCTACCAGGAGAGCGGCCAGCCCGATGCCCTGCCACGTTGTGATACGTAGCGCCTTGTATAAGGACAGGATAGATGGCTCGGCCCGTGCCACGCACTCAACGTGTTCATCAGGGTTTGATTGCTCGCCCTGTTCGTTACTATCATCGTTGCTATCTATAGGGCCGAGGGCGGCTGCCCAGGCGGGCAACTGAGGCACCTGTTCCAGCACGTTGTCCAGAAAACGCTGCACAACGGCCGGGGCGAAGCGCCATGTGGCCGCGCCGTCCACGAGTGGCCCTTGCGCTGCTTCGACCAATCCTGCGGCTACCAGCGCCACCAACTGTTTATCCTCGGCCAGTCCGCACTTCGCCGCCGCCTGCGCCAGGGTAAGCCAGGTAGAGTGCTCTTCACGCAGTCGCTGCACGCTCCCGGCATCCACCAACCGCCACTGTCGCTTCCCGCCCAGGTTTCGCCCAATAGAGTCGCTGGCGTTGGTAACAGTAACATTGGCGCTGGCGTTGAGCGCCCCGCGTTCTATATAGTCCTTTACAGTGGGTTCGCTCACCCCCAGCTCGTGCGCCGCTTCACGTTGGGAAAGCATAGGGAGACCAACCTGGCTCTGGGCATTCTGAAAACCGGCATCAGGCAGGATGGCTTTCCCCCCTTGTTGTAGGGCAGCCCTGTAGTGGCGCAACCAGGGGTAGAGGGTGGGCGAGTAGGCGGCCCGCTCTTGAATAAAGCCCATCCATTCCCCTTGTAGCCATCCCCACTGTGGTCCGGTGAACTCTCGTGCCAAAACATATGATAGCTTCGTCTTGTTTGATATTGCCGAGAGTTCCGCCTCTCGCCTGGCGATCCGTTCTAGGGCGCTGTGCCACTCCGTGGGCCAATCCTGTAGCAGCCCCCATACAGCCAGGTGTACCCAGTGTTGAAAAGCAACCCCGCCCCGGCGAACTGGCGCGGCACCCCGCGCGTTCCCTTCCCTGGGTTCCGACTCAGCAGTGCTAAGTGCCCTCTCACGCACACCGGATATCATCTCTCCCATACCTGGTACAAATCGTTCGGACGCGAAACGCGGGTTATCGGGGTCGCGGGCAGGTAAGAGAGTCGAAAAGCGATATAGAAAATGCAGGAAGGCTGGGGGCGACATCAACTGTAACGGATGCTCTGGAGCCAGAACGGTGTTTATGCGGGGCGGTAGCCAGGAATCTGCCTGCGGTGTCGCGCCCCCATCAGCCTGCTGCGGTATAGGCATTTCGGGGTCGGGCATCGCCATCGAATCCCCTTCTGCATCTAGTTGCAATCCAAGTGCGCTCGATACCAGGTCGGCGAGGTCTAAGCTGTCGGGGTCGTCGCTAATAGAAATAGCCTCGAAACTGGCGATCTCCGCGTCACATCGCAGGCACCGACCCGTTGCCCAGTTCGCCCTTATGGACTGGCCGCAGCCCTGGCACAGGTCTACCAGCAAAACGCGGTGCTTGGGGCAGGTCGTCACTGCTTGTAGACGCCACGGCAGCAGGACCGCGCCGTCTTCGCGCCAACACGCTGGGCACACCCTGTAGTTTAAGCCCCCGCCTTGCCGCGTGCCGTGAACGTGGCTACACAGGCCCGCCTTACTCCATAGGGGCCGTTCCAGGTCGTCGTACTCCGGCTTCGCTCTTACTCTCGTTCCCGCTTTGGCTCCAGTTCGCGCGCCCGCGCCGTGCAAAGCATCGGCCCCAGCATCGTAGTAACGCGGTGCAAAGCGGTGTAGCGTCAGGCCATAAAGAGTATCCACGCTCAGACCCGTGATTTCGGCAAGCTCGGCGTAGTGGCTTCGCGCCCGCAACTGGTCGGGCATTGTACCGGGCCTGATACCAGTAAGTAGAAGCCACCAGTTGCTTATCTCGTAGTAGTTAGCCACCTGTAGCCGCGCCAGGAGACTCTGTAGACTCTCGAACGGCAGCGGTTGCAGGCGCTTTACCAACCGTAAGGGAAGGTCTGCACCTGTCCCCACGGGGATAACGGATGGACTGGGCATGGTCTACCCCTGGTTCCTGGGCTTTGTGGGGCTGGGTATGATAGGGGCATCCCCTCTGAACGGGTTAGCTATTTTGCGGCGTTCCCCACCGAGGCGCTGGTCGAAAGCCACCGCTAGAAGCTCGGCATCCAGGCACTCTCGGCCTTCCAACAGGGCCATCCCCGCCGCCCAGCGAATGAGCGCCATCAGGTAGCCCACCAGCCCCTCGCTGGCCGCGTAACATCGCGCCGCCAGGTCTGTGCCCGCCAGGTTTGAAGGCCGGTTCAGGGGGAGCGCCCTTTCTATCTCCCTGAGCAGCGTGCGGAACTCCCTTATCGTGTCAGGGCGCGCCACGTCCCACTCGAAAGGGTACAACACCGTAGGGTCCCCAAAGAGCCGGGCGAGTTGGGGGTTAGCAAATACAACCTGTTCCGCTTCGCCCTTCAGTCCCACCAATACGCAGGCTACCCGCGTTTCTTTAATCACAGTCTTGAGCCAGTCGCTCACGTTTTGCAGCACCTTTCCTTTGCTGTCTCGGTCCAGGAAATGCTGCAACTCGTCCAGCACGAGCATCCCTACCTGGCAGTCGTTGATGAAGCGGATGATCCGCATGGTCATGCTGCCTATGGTGCCTTTGCCTGCCAGGGGGTCGCCCAGGCCGTACAGTATCACCGTTGCCAGGTTTTTGATTGTAGCAGGGGCGGGTATGGTCGCTTTCAGTACTGGCCGCCTTACGCCGGTCGCGGTGTATACGGTGGGGTAGAGACTCGCTACCGACTCCACGAGCGTCGTCTTGCCCGCGCCCGTCGGTCCCACCAGCAGTTTGCACTGTGGCTCCGCCGCGAGCCGGTTCATCTGGTAACACCTGTGTAGCTCTTCGGCCAGGTCGCGCCACAGCGGGTATCTGACAAGAATTTGCTCTACGTAGGGCAACCGTTCCGGTCCAGGCAGGCGGCATATCTCCTTGCGCGTGAGAGAGCGCTCCTGCGGGCTAGGGCTAATCGTGTTGCCCGTGCTGCCAGTATCGCTAATATGTGGCTGCTTCTGCTCATCGTTGGGTATATCGTCAAAAGGGGTTTGTAGGGTTGGCATGGTATATCTCCTTAGTTGTGTATTATTTGCGGCTACGTGGGCTGGTCAGCCCGTTCGCGCCGGGGGTATCTTGTGGCTGCGTCCGAGGCCTGGGGGCGGGCAGGTCGTAGCTGCTCCCCCAGGCGTTGGCGTCGGACTCGTACTCCAGGTCGTCTATGCCGAAAGGTTGCTCTGCGCTCACGGCACCATCTTCATAACTCTGAGTTTGAACTTCGGCGGCAGCAGCGTGGTCGACAGCGTCGAGTGGGCGCTGTTGCTGGGCGGGCGCTGCTGTCGCTTTGCCCTTCGGCTTTGGTGCCCTACCGCCATCCGCAGGGGTACGTTCGGTCGTAGCCGTTGTGGCCCCCTGGATTGGGGCTGGAAGGGTGGGTGGCGAGCCTGGCAACGGTGGTAGAATCCCGGCGACCTGTGGTTGGCCCTGGTCGCCCATGCCTAGCAGGTGGCGGGCGAGCCGCTTGCGCTTACCCAATTTGCGGGTGAGGCTGAACTCGCGGGCCACCAGTTCGCGCACATGGCGTTTCACTTCGGCCCTCTCCCACACGTCCGCCTGCCCCTGGCTCCGCTGCCGCACGAACAGCTCGTGCAGAAGGCGGTGGGTTTTGAGGGGCAGCCCCGCCGCGTACTCCTGGTCTATGGCGGGCACAGGCAGCCACTGGGCACCCCCTGGCTCGGTGGTGTCGAGTACGTGCAGCGTACCTATATCTTTGGGGTCGTACTTGAACTTTACTTTTGCCCCCTTCGGCAGCCTGGCGCGGAGCCTGAACAGGTCGGGGCTTTGATAGCGCAGGTTTTCAAAGTTGATGCCCGTGCGCTGGATGGTGCGCTCCTCTATCCGCCCCATCAGAATGCGAAGTTCGGTGGAGCTGTGGTGCAGCGCGGGCGCGAAGCCGCTTTGTACACTCTCGTGCCACAGCCTGGCAGGTATCCCCTTCTTGCCTTTGTGCCAGCGTTGGGCATATTCGTCCAGTAGAAAAATGTGGAGTAGCTCGGTGAAAGCGCCGAGCGTTATGCAGGCGTCTTTGGCTGGGTCGTAGTCACCAAGTTGGAGCACGTTTGACAGGGTGCTGCCGGGGAGCGGGTGTACTAACCCTTGCGCTATGCTCCGAAAGAACCGTTCAATCGCCCCCTTCAGCCACGGAGAGCGCACAGCCATATACTCCAGTACTATGCCTAACTGGGCACAGGCATCGGCTAAGTCGCGCCCTACAAAGTCTTTGCCGTTGTCTACCACCAGCATCTCTGGCAGGCCGTACACCGGCCAGGGGTTCTTTGTATGGTATATAGCGGGGCAGTCGGGCTTGGGCAGTATGCCGTGTAGCAGCGCTTCCATCACTGTGTAGTAGCTGGATGGCTCCCACCCTATATAGAAGCCGAACGGCATTCCGCTGAACACGTCCACCGCGAGCGTCAGGTAGGGCCGTCCTATGGGCAGCCTTTGGGTTTCGTCTACCACTATCAGGTCGAGCGGGGTGTGGTCTATTTCCACGCGTTGCAGGACTCTTGTTGTGCGGGGGCCTGGCAAGACCATTGCATCCGCCTGCCGTTCGGTGCGGCTGGCTCGCCTTCGCAGTATCGATTCCGCGCCCCTATGCCGAATGCGCCCGTACACTGTGCCGTAGGAAGGGGGTTCAAGTTGCATATCTGGTGGCCGGGTGCGATTCTCGTCGGCTACCCGGTTTACCACTTGCCAGTACACGTCCGTGCCGCTACGCTGGTTGGGCGAAGCGGCGCACTCTGCCAACACCCCCTCAAGGAGCCTCTCTACGTCAGGGGCCAGCCTGGGGCGTCCTTTACCGCCGCGTTGGTCGCTGGCGGGTACCAGCGCGCGTATGTCGTAGCCGCTCTGCCGGAAGGCCCGCAGCCACCTGTAAACGCTGGTCGCGCTTACCGCCACAGGCTTCCCCTGTTTTGTCGCCGTCGCCAGCAGGGTGGCTATGTGGTCGGCTATCGTCCCGCGCGTGCGCTTTCCGGCTGGGCGCTCCAGTAAAGGGCGGATTATCTCGTAACGCCGCCACGCTTCGGCTCGTTGGCCTTCCGCCAGTAGGGCGAAGTCAGCAACTGTGTACTCGGTGGGGTAAGGGCTATCCTGCCCCTTCCTGGTGTTGTTGCCCGCTACTTCGAACACCAGGTCGCCCTGGCCCCACGCCTCGTATAGCTCGCTTTGCGCTACCACCACGTCCCCGCCCAGGGTCTGGTTGCTTACTCGTAACTGGCCTTGCACCAGCACGTCGCGCACCAGGTACCACTGCCCGCGTAACAGGTAGCGGGTTCCTATGTTAAAGCGTAACCGTCCCACGGTGTCCCCCTTTCGCAGACTTATTCCTGCTCTTTTCTCTCTCGCTCTCGTCCTGGCCCATGCCTGCTAATCCGCTTCCGCTTAGTGGGCTAATCTCATCGGCTTGTGGGTATATTCCAAGCCCGCGTGTTCCACGTTGCTGCGGCAGGGGCGCGGGCAGCCATAACGTGCTTTGGGGAGTGAGCGGCTCGTGCAGGTCTGCGGCCAGTACGTGCCTGAAGAGCAGGCTATATACGGTCGCCAGCCCTTCTGTGGGTGGACCGCCTTTGACCGTGCTGGCTGCTACTTGTATGAGGGGCATCTCGTCCGCCGCGCCCACCAGGGCAGCACACCGCAGCGCGGTCACGCTCGGCACTGGGTGGCGGCTATAACGCCATAGTAGCTTGAGGTTGTCTAACTTGTGTCCGGAGCGCAGGTCTATATCCGTCACCGTCACCAGGCAGTAGCTATTGTCGTCGGCCCATGCCCTTATTGCCGCGAGTTCGCGCTGCGCCCCAGGTTCGCTCAGTAGAGTGGCGGGGTAGCATTGCACCAGTACCTTACTAATGGTCTCGCCGTCCCACAGCGTAACTCTAAAGGCCGAGGCACGCCGGTGGATTTGCCTATGGTCGTTCCCTGCCCCCGTCCTAACCCCACCGTCTATGGGCAGGGGCATAACTTCGTAGTGCCGTACATACTGTTCGTAGTCCAGGTAATACAGCAGGTCACGCTCAAGGGGGGAACCATATGCTACCTGCTGTCCCGTCTTTGCGCTTGGGAACTTACCATGTATTCCCATATCAAGTCTCCTTTCTCTTGCTTCCCACTTTTCCTGGCTCGTAACATGCTCCCGCTCCGCGTGCCCCGGCTATACCTTCACGTTCTTGCCCTTGTTATGCCGGGCCGTTGTGCTTCGGGACGCACCGTGATATTATTGTTTTGGGTACAGAGCTGTGTTCATTGCTGGAACTGAGGAATATTACTTAGATATTGCTATAGTGCCGTGCGTAGAGGGTGCTTTGCAAGGCTTCACGCGCACGCTAATGTGCCCGCTCGTTGCAGCTTTTGGCTAAAACCTATTGACAAATAGATGCACGTTAGACCAATTACCAGGCACATTTTGGCTCAAATGTTCTGGGAAAGCAAGCTAATTTGGCCGCATTTCGAGCCAAAACCAGAGCAAAATTAGAGGGGGGCGTGCGGGTCTGGCTGAAGGTCTGGGGGAGTGGTAAGCGTGGTAACTGGAGACATCGAGAGCGCGGGAGAACCAAAGCCGGAGCCAGAGCCAGAGCCGCGCAAGTACCCGCAGTCATTCCAGGACCGCGACCGAGAGTTAGGAGAGATACTCAGGCAGGCCCGCGAGGAAGCAGGGCGCTCCATCTCGGAGTGCGCTGCGAAACTTAGCATATCCCGGAAAAGATACGGCAAGCTCGAGAAAGGGTACGCGCCTATCTACGCTGCTGAATTAGAAGCCCTGGTACGCTTCTTGGGCATCTCCCCAAGTCAGGTGTTTCCGCAGGATATGCCTGGTGGTAAAGGCAAGCCGGCGCCTGTAATTATCAGCGCCCTTCCTGGCGAGTCGGTACAGATTGTGGTTAATGTAGCTCGCCATAACCCTGAAGAGGAGACTCGGCCCTGGCCGCCCAGGCGTTATAAGAAGAAAAGGTCTCAGGGCTAACGCCTGTTTCTTTTGTATCGGGACTTTACTCTGGTAGGGCCTACGCCCATAATAGTTTTGAATAGGTGTGCCCTGCGTCTATAGGGGTGGTTCTATGCCCTCGTTTTTCCAATAGGTGTACGCGTTAGAATAGCTCCACTCAGGTGGGGAAATAGGGGTCGCTAGAGCAACAAAACGATTCTACCAGTAACTTGCGTACTAAGTAGAGGCAGTTACAGGAACTATTGAAACAAGCTGCCTTTATTCGATGTATAATAGGCGTGTGAAACGGGTTTTTGCTACCACTAATTAGGAAAACCTACAAGGGGTGTAATTGTAAATTATCACAGTAACTGTGATTGCATGTTATACAAGTTACTGAGATTAGGGGGCGGTATATACTTTATACCGCTCTCTTTTGTACACGGAAGAGAAAATGACCGAGCAGGGAAACAACACCCATGGCGGACTGCGCGAGGGTGCGGGATGGAAGCCAAAGGCTTAGCTTACACTGAGTATGCAGGTGCCGGTTAGGGCTACTGAGGATGAGATTGCCTTAATCAAAGGCTTGACGCCAAGACAGCGTTCCGACAAGCTTATAGTCACACGCGTGCAAAGTGCCAGCAATCAAGAGTAACTGGCTGGTACTGTAAGGCTTACTCAGTCCGAGTGGAATCGTCGGCAGAGGCAGAGCGGACCAAATACTCTCGCTTACGCCGGAAGAGCGGGCATCAAGGTTGATTGAGGAACTTCTGTGAAAGGAGTTATCCTCATAATGTACTGTGCTCGACTGCCCTAGCCGGTGTTAGCGCGTTGCTATTGCGGCTAACTATGCATAAGTTCTTGGCCTCTTTTACACCTGCTCGGCCCGAAAGCTCCAAAGCACTTTCGTAGCGTTACCCAGTTGTAGTCGGCATGGCTTATCTTACCCAGTTCAGCTAGGAAAGGCGTGCTTACCTTGCTAAGGAGGCACGCGGAAATAAAGCAGACAAAGTGGAAGAGATGTGATAAGCTGAGTAAATGATAGATTTCTCTCAGGAAGATCAATACAAAGTGATGCATGGAGTGCTCAATGAGCGACAGTGGCGGCTGTATGTGGCGACAGAGGCCAAGCGGATAGGGAGAGGAGGGATAAGCCGAGTGGCACGCGAGGCAGGGGTCACTCGTGAGACAATCCACAAGGGGCTGCAAGAATTGGAGGCAGGAGAGGTCTATGAACCGGGAGGTCGTATACGTAGGTATGGTGGGGGACGCAAGCAGGTCACAGCCATAGATGAGACGTTGCTCCCCGACCTGGAAAGCCTGCTGCAACCCAAGGGCGACCCGATGAGCTTGCTCAAATGGACCACCAGGAGTGTGGCGCATCTCAAAAAGGCTTTAGAGGGGATGGGGCATGAGGTGGCACAGACTACAATCCGACGGATCTTACATGACCTTGACTACTCACTGCGAGCTAACAAGAAGAACATCGAAGGAGTATCGCACCCCGACCGAGACGCCCAATTCGCCCACATCAAGGCCAGGTGCCACGAGCTTGAGGGGCAGGGCAACCCTATCAGGGCAACCCTATCATTTCGGTGGACTGCAAGAAGAAGGAGCTAATCGGGCAGTTCAAGAACAACGGTGAGGAGTGGGTTGCCAAAGGGGAACACACGCAAGTGTCGGTGTACGACTTCCTTTCCCTGTCCAATGGCAAAGCTATTCCTTACGGGGTGTACGACCTGATTGCCAATGCGGGCTTCGTGAATGTAGGTATCGACCATGACACCGCCGAGTTTGCGGTGGAGAGTATCCGCAGATGGTGGAAGCAGTGGGGCCACTCACTCTATCCAGGCAAGAAGCAGTTGCTTATCACGGCTGATGGAGGCGGTTCCAACGGGGTTAGAAATCGGTTGTGGAAGAAAGCACTACAGGAGTTTTCCAATGACGAACAACTGTCCATCTCAGTGGTGCATTACCCACCAGCTACCAGCAAATGGAACAAGATCGAGCACCGCCTCTTCTCCTACATCTCCATCAATTGGCGAGCCACCCCACTGACGTGCACGTCAGTGGTGTTGGAACTGATTTCACATACGACAACCGAGGAGGGCTTGACGGTGACGGCTGTAAAGGACAGCCATATCTATCCTACAGGGCGGAAAGTGACTGATGATGAACTGGCTGCCTTGCATCTGCTCAGAGAGGAGTTTCACGGCGAATGGAACTACACCATTTTCCCTCAATCCTCGTCCCTTTCTGGTCAGCTTATTTAGGCGCGCCTCCTAAGCTCGACTTTGTACATTAGCAATTCAATAACAGACCGCGTAGGCGAGCCT
>JADEYI010000442.1_pt1 | contig 57822 bp, 56 predicted proteins | sample 8542331 | NCBI WGS metagenome assembly JADEYI01 (sample SAMN16510988, study PRJNA670497) | mine drainage metagenome | isolation source: biofilm near Copperflume 1 | place: Germany: Marsberg coppermine Kilianstollen | collected 2018-02 | reverse complement strand
CCAGCGTGATGTCCGACGCTTCCATTGCCACGTCGGCTCCCGTGCCTATAGCGATGCCAAGATCGGCCTGTACGAGGGCAGGCGCGTCGTTAATGCCGTCCCCGACCATCGCCACTACCTTGCCTCGCGATTGCAGTTCCTTGACCTTTTCTGCCTTCTGATGGGGGAGCACCTCCGCCATGATGTTGGTGATCCCGACCTGGGCAGCTACGGCGCGAGCCGTGGCCTCGTTGTCGCCGGTGAGCATCCATACCTCAAGCCCCAGCGCCTGCAACTCCCGCACCGCTTCTGCGCTCTCCGGCTTTAGTGTGTCGGCCACCATCAAGAGGCCCGCAGGCTTGCCGTCAACCGCCACATACATAGGCGTCTTGCCGGAGGTGGCGTACGCGGCTGCCTTGTCACCGAGGCCATTTAGACTTATGCCATGCTGGGAGAGGAGAAGGCTGTTACCCACCAGTAGATTATGGCTCTCCACGGTAGCAGTAATGCCATGGCCCGCTACAGCCTGAAAGCCGGTAGCAGCCGAGAGGTTGAGCCGGGCCTCTGCGGCCTTGTTCACAATTGCCTCACCGAGCGGGTGCTCTGAGCCTTGCTCAGCACTTGCCACCCACCGGAGCAGGTCATGCCCGTCAAAGTCCGGGGCCACCAGCATGTCGGTAACAGCGGGTTTGCCGCGCGTCAGGGTGCCGGTCTTGTCCAGCACGATGGCGTTCACCTTGTAGGCCCCTTCAAGGGCCTCTCCACCTCTGATCAGAACGCCATACTCCGCGCCTTTGCCCGTGCCCACCATGATAGCTGTGGGCGTGGCAAGGCCGAGAGCGCAAGGGCATGCAATGATGAGCACCGAAATCATTGTAATAAAAGCAAAGGTAAAGCGTGGCTCCGGGCCGAAGAAGTACCAGGTGGCAAAGCTGAGGGCTGCCAGAGTGAGCACGACGGGAACGAAGTAGGAGGCAATCTGATCAGCTAATCGCTGAATAGGAGCCTTCGAGCCTTGCGCGTCCTCCACCAGCTTCACTATTTGAGCAAGAGCAGTGTCACGCCCCACTCGGGTGGCACGCATCAGGAAAGAGCCTGTTTTGTTGAGAGTAGCGCCTATAGCCTGGCTGCCGGCCTCCTTCTCAATGGGCAGGCTCTCGCCTGTCAACATCGACTCATCAACTACCGAGCTTCCTTCAATAATCACGCCGTCAACGGGGACCTTATCGCCGGGGCGCACTCGCACCACGTCCCCTACCTCCACGAGTTCTACAGGCAGGTCGATCTCCTGGTTGTCGCGTATCACACGGGCAGTGCGGGGGGCCAGGCCCATTAATTTCTTGATCGCCTCGCTCGTTTGACCACGAGCCTGCGCTTCAAGGTACCGGCCCATGAGGATGAGGCCGATAATTATAGTGGACGTGTCATAATAGACATCGGGAGGCAGGCTTAGAGACCGCACAAGATCGGGAAAGAAGGTGACAAAGACGCTGTACAGGTAAGCCGCGGACGTCCCCACCGCAATGAGGGTGTTCATGTTGGTAGAGAGGTGGCGAGCGGCCATCCAGGCGCCCTTGTAGAACTGCTTGCCTGCCCAGAATTGTATCGGAGTTGCAAGCAAGAACATCAGGAGGAAGCGCGTATCAATGTTCGGAAGCCACTGTAGAGGCACAAGGGTGCGGAGTGCGGGCCACTGGAGCGGCACCAACATCCCTGCCATTATTAGCAACCCTGCGATGATGCTGACGATAAACTTGCGCCGCACAGTCACTAGCTCTAGTCTTCGGCGCTCTGCATCTTCGTCTACAGGGCCTTGCGTCTGCGCTTCTATCTGTGATGCGCCTGGTATCTGTGTGGAAGCTGCGGATTGAGAGGAGGAGGGCATCTTCCGTCCTGAAGCGGATCCGTCGGGCAGCAACTTTGTGCTGCTCTCGGTGCCTGGCAGCAGCACGCTATCCCAGGCGGGTGCCGTCGAGGTAGTGGCAGGGGTAGACACCTGCGGCATAGTAGTAGAAGGTACCGCTATTGCGACAGGAGCTGGGGTTACACCAGAGCCCGTTGAAGGCAAACTGGCCCCTGCTCCACCAGGTGCCGGAGGAGGCGTAGCGCTGTTGGGCGCAGCATTGGGCGCAGCCCAGGCCTTTCTTTGCTCCTGTATAACAGGTGTAGGGCCACTCGCGGCGACGCCTGGTTTAGGAGGCGATACTATCTCGCCCTCACCTCTCACCGCGTAGCCTGCTTTCTTCACAGCCTGTCGTAGCTCGGCAAGGCCGACCGAAGATGGATCGAAGCGCACTGTGGCCTTCTCTGTGGCAAGATTCACCAGGGCGCTTTCTACACCCGGCACCTTATCCAGAGATTTCTCGATCCGCCTCACGCAGGAGGCGCAGGTCATACCCTCTATGGGCAGAACCGCCTCAGCGGGCGAGGCACCGCTTAATTGCTCAATAGCCATCTAAATTAATCTCCCCAAGTGTGGAAAATCCACTTTTGCATACTATATTGGTAAAACTTTTTGCATACCATTTGTTAAATCTATAGTGTACATGTTCAACGCTGCGAAATCTGGAATAGCTCAGCGAGTTCGCCTATTACCTCGTTCTCTCGACCTTCCTTTATACCATCGAGCACACAGGCCTGCAGATGACCCTCCAGTAGGACTCCTTCGAACTTATCAATAGCCCTCTGCACAGCATAAGTCTGCTTGAGCACATCAACACAGTACTCATCCTCTTCAACCATCCGGCGAATAGCCTTCAGGTGTCCTTCAATATAGGCCAGCCGCCTGAGCGCTTCCTGCTTGCTTGTCTCTGTTCTCATTGTTTACTCCTACCCTACCCCCCTGGTGGGGGTTCTGTGATAATGATACCAGAGTAAAGGGCGGTTGTCAATAGGTCCAGAGGTGTATAAGCGACCGCATTTGAAGTGGGGACGGCGTTTCCTCATCACTACCCTGACGTGAATAGTGGGAGTTTACATCTTGCTCTCAATTCGGCTGCGTTTGCACCCAGGGTTGCCAGACGGAGGCTGGCCCAGGAATTGCACAAATGGCTGAATAGCCGCTGTGAAATTGGTGTTCAGTATGGAGGGGTCCGATGCTCAAGCAAGTCGCTCTGGGAGTTGCTCTGTTAGGCAGTGCCGTTACCCTTGCTCGCAGGCTGAAGCGCGCCAAACCGGTGCCCGCGCTTCAGCCGCACACGAGCGAGACCGAGGCAGCCTACCGTAAAGCTAGCCACCGCATTTTGATCCTGGGCGCTGGCTTTGGGGGGCTCAATACTGCCCTTGAGTTGGACCGCCAGCTGCACGGGGAGGTTGGCACAAGCATCCTGCTGGCAGACCGTAACAACGACCTGCTCTTTGCCCCGCTGCTCTGGATCGTGGCTAACGGCAGGGCGAATCCGAGCGATGTGATGGTTCCTGTGCGCGCCTTTCAGCGCGGGCGCAGATTTCATGTACTGTACGCCGGTGTGACCGCTATAGAGCTGGAAGATCACCTGGTAACAACTACTGCTGGTTCACGTCCCTACGATTACCTGGTGATCTCACTGGGCAGTAGAACCGCCGTCCCTGACCTTCCCGGCCTGCGCGAGCACGCTCTCCTCTTTCATAGTCCCGCTGATGCTTTGCAGCTACGCAACCACCTTATAGAGGCTATAGAAAACGCGCATCAAGCTACGGACCCGGCAGAGAGGGAAGCCTGGCTGACATTCGTGGTGGGAGGAGGGGGTGATACTGGCGTGGAGTTAGCGGCCACGATATACTCATACCTGGTGGGAGGTATGTTCGCGCGTTACCCCTGGCTGGCTGGTGCCCCTATTCGGGTTGTAGTGGTGGGCCATGCCTCTCGACTCGTACCGATGGGTACACTGAAAGCCTCCGATGCTGTAAGGCGAACACTTGAGGCCGAGGATATTGAAGTCATGACGGGAGTAGCTGTGACGGGAGCAACGGACCGTGCAGTCCTGACCGAGAAGGGCGAGATCCCGTGCCGTACCCTCTTCTGGGCTGCGGGCATCACAGCGCCGGACATTGTACGCTCCGTGCCAGGCAGCCATGCTCAGAACGGCGCACTAATCGTGGATGACCACCTCCGCTTGCCCGACCACCCGGAAGTCTATGTTGTAGGTGACGTAGCCTGGGCATTCGATGCAGCCACTCACCAGCCGATACCACCCACAGCGCAGGCCGCCGAACACGAGGCCGCCTATGTAGGGAAGGCCATCGCAGCCGCAATACGGGGAGAGCAGTCGCCGCCCTTTCACTTCAAGCCCCTCGGCCATCTGGCGCTGCTGGGCAACTACACAGGTGTGGCCGAGGTCGGGCCGTTCACATTCACAGGCCCCCTGGCATGGATCATGTGGCACGGTTACTATTTATGGCATGTCCCCTCCTGGCGTAACCGTGTGCATCTCTTAGCCGACTGGCTGCTATCGTGGCTCACCGGCCCCGACACCACCAAGCTGCCTCTGAACACAGCCTATCCGCTACCTCTACCGGCGAGATGATGAATAACCTAACTTTGATCAACCCTGTAACACAAACCCGAAAGGATGACCCGCTCATGTCAAACAACACGCCTGACAACTGGAATCAGAGTATCATCGAGGAGTTCCGCGCCAATAGCGGCAAGGTGGGAGGGCCGTTTGCAGGCAATCGCCTGCTCCTGCTGACCACCACAGGTGCCCGGACAGGCCGCCGGCTCACCAGCCCCCTCATGTATAACACAGATGGAGACCGCCTGGTCGTCTTTGGCTCTAAAGGCGGTGCACCCACCCACCCCGCCTGGTACTACAATCTCCTCGCCAACCCCCAGGTAACGGTCGAGCTAGGAAACGAGACTTTCAAGGCAAATGCTAAGCCCCTCACAGGCGAGGAGAGAGACCGCCTCTATCGCAAGCAAGCCGAGGAGGTCCCACAGTTCGCCACCTACCAGGAGAATACCAGCCGCAAAATCCCGGTCATCGCCATCGAGCGCATAGACTGAGGTGTAGTAAACGCTCAGACTTGGCTTGCAAGTGCTTGCCCCTGCCCTCACCCCATGCCCCTCTCCCTGCATGGGAGAGGGGCATGGGGTGAGGGTACGTAAGGGTAGGTGAGGGCTGCCCCTTGACGATTGCTCCACCCCTTACTCTGAACAGTTATCTCCACCATTCCTATTGTATCCAGCCTCGCATGGGTATATAATAGCGCTACGGTATCGCACTTGTATACTCCAGCAATGCCTTTTGCCATTGCCAACTTTTTCATCAGTCCAGGTTTCTTCAGGTTGCAAAGGAGAGAACGACATGCACAGCGATGCTACTTTGGAGAGCGCCCTGGGGGTGTTGCGCCAGCACTATGACAGCAAGCTTGCAGGCTCGCGTGAGCGTACTGAAGCACAGATGCGCCATACGTTGAGGGAGCAGCTCGGCCTGGACGAAACATCCGCGGCCCAACTACTCCGCCAACTATGTGACACGGGCCGTTTGCAGTATGTTGTGGGTACCGGCCAGACTGTTGAGAAGGACGCATCCAGCACGACAGGCCCCGTGATCAGTATGCCGGGTACTCAGAGCGGCGGCGGTGGGGGAGAGTTGATCACAACCGCCTCACCCGCTATGATATTGGGCGCTGTGGATTACGAAGGTGGTGATGTGAACCGCGGCCTCGAAGATGCGTCCCTGCCGGCGACGACCGGCGAGTATGAAGGCGACAACAACAGCGAGGCTGAAAATAAGGACGGGCGCATAGCAGCCCAGGCCGCCGCCGGCTATTGGCGTATAGGCTAGGTAGGTTGCGCCATGATGCGCTATGCTCTCGGAAGCACCCATAAGCGGGCACGAAGCTTGTTGTGTTGCTCCTAAACTTTCTACCAGGCGGCCCGATCGGGCGGGGTCGCAGCCCGCGAGAGGGGGGATGTGCAGGCAGCCAGTTACTTACTCACATGAAATAGTTGTCTTTGTAGAGAGGAGCGCAGGCCCCAAGTGGTGTGGCCTGTAGCTAAAGGTAAGGCACTTAGGAGGAAAATCACCATGAGGAAGTTGTTCAGATCAACAGTTCCCTTGGCTCTGCTTATCACCGGCTCGATGGTGCTCAGCGCCTGTGGCACCGCAAACCCGACCGCCACAGCGCCGGCGGGGGCCACAGATACTACCGGGGCGGGAGCCGCCCCGACAGACACTACAGTTATGGTAGGGGCTACGGATACCACAGTTATGGTAGCGCCTACAGATACCGCAGCTATGACAGGCGGAGCGACCGCAACAATGGGCAGCAGTAGCTCCAAGTTTGACCCCACCGCTTACAAAAAGAACGCAGTAGAAACGGGCGCAACTCTGCGCGTGTCGACCTGGGGAGACACTTCCGAGCAGAAGATAAACCAGGACGCCATAGCCCGCTTCAATCAGGTATATCCTGACGTCAAGATCACCTACGAACCGCAGCCGTCTGACTACCAGACCAAGCTCCTAGCCCAGATCTCCGGCAACTCGGAGCCTGATGTCTTCTATGTAGACCCCGGCCTCGCCTACCAGCTCATTCCCAACAATATATTACTCGACTTGACCCCTGCCTTGCAGGAGGTTGGGCGCAGCAAGGCCGACTATTTCCCCAACCTGATGGGCCCCTTCACTGGCTCTGACGGCAAGGTCTATGGCCTGCCGAAGGACTTCGGCTCGCTGGCCTTCTTCTACAACACCGATATGGTCAAGACCCCCCCGTCGGCAACCTGGACGCAGGACGACATGACCAACTTTGTCAAGAGCAATGTCTCCGGCAGCGGCCAGACGAAAACTTACGGTTTCTCTGCCGACCCCGACCCTGAGCGCTGGATGGCTTTTGCTCTGGCAAACGGCGCCAAGATCATTGACAACAACAAGTGCGCGATCAACAGCGACGCAGGCGTTTCGACGTTGGATTGGTGGTATGGCTTATATACCTCCGGCAACGCCACTCAGCCCTCTGATGTAGGAGCCGGTTGGTCGGGCGAAGCCTTCGCCAAGAAGCGCATCGCCTCAACCGCGCAGGGCGGCTGGCTGATTCCTTTCCTGGATGATCCAAAGGCGGCCTTCGGAGTGAAGTACGATGCAGTGCCTCTGCCTACCGGCAAAGCGGGCAAGGCCGACCTCCTCTTCTTCAACGCCTGGGGCGCCTCGGCCCGCAGCAAATACCCCAAGGCAGCGGCGGCGCTGGCCCTCTTCCTCGCCAGCCGAGAGAACGAGGGTGCGATCTTGCAGACCGGTTTCGCCCTCCCCGCGCTCCAGGGCTTCGACAACGATCCCTACTTCCAGGGGAGTGGAGTTGAAAACAAGATCTCCTCAATACTCTACCAGACCGGCAGCTACGGCACACCCGACTACTATGGCGGCGTCAACGATCCCAAGATCAAGAAGTCGCTCAAAGACGCTACCGACCGTGTATATGCCAAGCAACAATCGTCCAAGGACGCCCTCAACCAGGCTTGCCAGGAGATAGACCCGTTGCTCGCTGCAGGCAGATAGACTCCACTAACTACAAAGGCGGGAAGTAATCCCGCCTTTGGCGGCGTTATGAATTATGAATTAGCAGTTGCTTGCTACTATCTCGATTGTAGCCTGCGCCTAATTCATAATTCATAACTTATAATTCGCAGAGGGGGGTGTTATGGCTACACAGGTCCAAAGTGCACGTGGGCCGAAGATGTCGAGGCTGAACCGTAAGACCGCTGAGGCTCTAACGGGCTATCTCTTCGTCTTCCCCTGGATCATTTCTGCCCTCGTCTTTACCTTCGGGGCCATGATTTATGTTTTCTACCTGAGCTTCACGAACCTGCAACTGCTCAACACGCCGCAACTGACAGGCTTCAACAACTACACCAGGATCCTTAGCGACCCGCTCTTCCGAAGGGCGGTCTTCAACACTCTGCTCTATGCAGTCGTGGTGACATTCTCTCAGACCTGGTTTGCGCTCATTCTGGCCGTCGCCCTCAATGCCAAGCTGCGTGCGAAACAGTTCTTCCGCACCGCCTGGTACATCCCAAGCGTCACCTCCTCGGTGGTGATTTCGCTGATCTTCGTCTGGGTATTCCAGAAAGAGGGTATCCTGAACTTCGCCCTCGCCACATTGTTCGGTTGGACAGGCTTCCAGCCCGTAGCATGGCTCACGGACGCGAGCGCCCGCACAGCTTTGCCGGCGATCATGCTCCTGAATATCCTGACCACCGCGCCTACTTTTATGCTCTACTTCCTGGCCGGTTTGCAAGACATCCCGGAAGAGGTTTACGAGGCGGCGAGTCTTGACGGCTCCGTTGGCGCCCATCGCTTCTTCCGCATAACGGTGCCCATGATGCGCCCGATTATCTTCCTGGTGGTAGTGCTGGGCACAATCGGCACGCTACAGGTCTTCGATCAAGTATACATCATGACCAGCGGTGGGCCGCTCAACCAGACAACAACAATCAATCTGCTGATTTATCAGTCAGCTTTCAGGGACTACAGTATGGCCTACGCCTCGGCGATGGCCGTTGTCCTCTTCGTAATGATCCTGGTGCTCTACCTCTTCCAGCAGCGGCTACTGGGCAGGAGCGATACAGGTCAATAGTGCACCCCACGTTTTCAGGGAGGTCAATTCATGTCGACGACAACCACCACCCAGCGTGCGGAGGCTCTGGCTCCCGTCTCCGCAGTGCGGAAGGAAGAAAAAGAGCCGAGCTACTATGTCGTCCTGGTGATCCGTTATATCCTGCTGATCATCTTTACGATCATATTTCTTGGCCCTTTCATTATGGCGCTGCTCGGCTCCTTCAAGACGACACAGGAAGTGCTGGCCTGGCCGCCAACCTTCCTGCCCCAAAACTGGCGGTTTCAGAACTATGTGGACGTTTGGAACACTCAGACGGGCGCGGGGGGAGGCTCTCCCTTCCCGCGCTGGATTCTGAACAGCGTGATACTGGCTACCTCGGTTACCGTGGCGCAACTCTTCTTCTGTTCGCTGGCCGGTTTCGCCTTCGCACGGCTGAGATTTCCGGCCAAAGGCTTTATCTTCGCCGCGATGCTCTCGACGCTGATGCTCCCAGGGATGGTGCTTCTGATCCCCCAGTACCAGATCCTCAACAGCCTGCACCTGATCAACACCTACGGGGCGATCATCGTCCCTAACCTGACCAGCGCGGGGATGATCTTCCTCCTCACGCAGTTCTTCCGGGGCGTCCCCAGAGAGCTTGACGAGGCCGCCCACATCGATGGCGCGAGCATCTTCACAACCTTCTGGCGAGTAATCCTGCCCCTCGCTAAACCGGCGCTTGCCACGATGGCTCTCCTTACTTTCCAGGGGATGTGGAACAACTTCCAGGCTCCCCTCGTATTTCTCAATGATCCAAACCTCTACCCGCTTACAGTCGGGCTGGGCTTCCTGAAAGGCCAGTACGGCACCTTCTACAACGTGGTGCTGGCAGGCTCGATGTTTAACACTTTGCCAATGGTGCTGCTGTTCATCTTCTTCTCGCGCTTCTATGTTCAAGGCGTGTCGTACAGTGGTATCAAATAAAGCAGCAAGGCGCGGGCGCAGCCCCAGCGCGCTGCGCCTTGCCTTCACACGAGCCGTGCAGGACTGGTATTACGGCCTAATCCCTTTTGCTATAATGAACTTCTTCTGGATCGTGCTGACCGTCACGGTGGTCGCGGCCCCGCCTGCGACCGCCGCGATGCTTGGGGTGGCGCGAGATGCGGCGGCAGGCCAGGGAGGAGAGCCGAGGATGTTCTTCTTCTACCTGCGGCGTTTCTTCTGGCGGGCCTGGGCACTGGGCGGCCTAACATTTCTGGGCAGCGCGATCCTGTTGAGCGACCTCAACTTTTTCGCCAGCATGTTGAGCGCGGTGCCCTCCGCCTTCAATGTGGGCATCTTCTTCCTCCTCTACGTGCTGGTCGTCTGGCTCGAGTTTCTGCTCATCGCCTGGCCGTTGCTGGTTGACCAACCTGAGATGACGCTGCGTAACGTGCTGCGTAACGCAGCGATCCTCACGCTGCGCTCACCCGGGGCGAACCTGGGGCTGGTGGTGCTCGTGATCCTCATCTTCACGCTTTCACTCTTCCTCGGCGTTCTCCTCGCTCTCGCCTTTGCCGCCTTCGTCGCCTTGCTCGCGCAGCACTATCTCCATCTTCAGGCCGCGCTCCTCGCTAACTTCCCTCGGCTCCCCGGTGATGAGATTTCCCAGGACTAACCGGCAATAATGAGTGAGTGCTGAGTTGGACTACTGCTTACTCAGCACTTGGCCCTCATTGCTTGTAAGGAGATTACTGTATGGAAGAAGACTATCTGTGGTGGCAAAGAGGTACTATATACCAGATATACCCACGCAGCTTTATGGACGCAAACGGCGACGGCGTGGGCGACCTGCCCGGCATCCTGGCCCGTATGGATTACCTGCAATGGCTGGGGGTGGACGCTCTCTGGCTTTCACCTATCTATCCTTCGCCAATGGCCGATTTCGGCTACGATGTTGCTGATTATAGGGGCATAGAGCCGCTCTTCGGCACGATGGGCGATTTTGATCGCCTGCTGACCGATACTCACCGGCGCGGCATGAAGTTGCTCCTCGACCTGGTGCCCAACCACACGTCAGACCTGCACCCCTGGTTTATCGAGTCGCGCGCCAGCCGGGAGAACCCCAGGCGGGATTGGTATATCTGGCGCGAGCCGTCGCCCAGCGGCGGCCCCCCCAATAACTGGCTCAGCGTATTCGGCGGCAGCGCCTGGCAGTACGATGAGGAGACCGGGCAGTATTACCTTCATTCCTTCGCCGTGCAGCAGCCGGACCTCAACTGGCGTAACCCCCAGGTTGAAGCCGCCGTTTTCGATGTCATCCGCTTCTGGCTCGATAAGGGCGTTGACGGCTTTCGTGTGGACGTTATCTACTATTTGATCAAGGACGAGCTTTTCCGCGACAACCCGCCCAACCCTGACTATAAGCCGGGTGAGGACCAGTACAACTCACAGAGGCAGATATACACCTATAACCGCCCGGAGGTACATGCCATTATCCGGCGCATGCGCGCACTTTTCGACGAGTATGCCGAGCGCGTTATGATAGGTGAGATATACCTGCCTGTTGCCGAACTGATGAGCTACTACGGCACGAACAACGACGAGGCGCACCTGCCTTTTAACTTCCAACTTATACTTTTGCCCTGGCGCGCCTCTGTGATACGCGAGGCGGTGAGGGCATATGAGGCCCGACTGCCTGCGGGTGGCTGGCCCAACTGGGTACTCGGCAACCATGACAACCATCGTATAGCCACACGCGTTGGCCGCGCCCAGGCTCGCGTCGCCGCTATGCTCTTGCTGACGCTGCGCGGCACGCCGACGAGCTACTACGGCGATGAGCTAGCAATGCTAGATGTAGAGATTCCGCTTGAGATGGTGCGTGACGTGCAAGAGCTGGGCAAGCCCGGCCTGGGGTTGGGGCGCGACCCTGAGCGCACACCGATGCAATGGGACGGCAGCGCAAACGCCGGGTTCGCCACAGGCCGACCGTGGCTGCCCATCTCCCCCGACTACGCGCTATACAATGTCGCCACCGAGCAAGAAGACCCAGCTTCGATGCTTCGCCTCTTCCGCCAACTCCTCGCCCTGCGCCGCTCGTCCCCGGCCTTGAGCACCGGCAGCTACATGGACCTTCCATCGAGCTCGCCAGACGTATTCTCCTTCCTGCGCGAGCAAGACGACGAGCGCCTGCTCATAGTGCTCAACTTCAGCCATGAGGCACGCGTCTTCAGCATGGGTGGGGGTTCGGCTGAGGTCGTCCTCGCCACTGTGCCTGGTCATGGCGGCTTTGTGGAGTTGGCACTCCTTGAGCTTGCTCCCGACGCGGGGCTTATTTTGCGCGTCGGTCAGATGTGAGCACAGAGGATAGATGTGACTTTAACATGCCCCTTCACGGCCTGTGCGCCCGCCAATGGGCCAAAGTGGTGTATAGTTGGGCTACGATGACCTCAAGGACCTAAAGAATGACCCCGCGCAACGATGATATATCAACCATCGAGGAGCTTGATCCGGAGCCTGAGCGGACGGGCGGCCCGCGCTGGTGGCGTTCGCCAGGGGTGCGTGAACTTGTGCTGGGGTTACTGCTTCTATCTGGAGTGTTCGGCTGGGCAGGGTACTTGTGGTGGCGGGACGCCGACAATAGCAGCAACTATTCACAAGCTACGCAGGCTGCAACACTCCAGCGCTGGGACGAGGCGCTGACCCACTACTCGGCTGCAAGCGGCTACAAAGACGCCGATGCACGCGCTGCCGAGGCTAGAGGGCAAATAAAGGCTCGCGACAGCCAGTACAGGCTGGCCAAAGATTACCAGCAAACCGGCTCTGCTTTGCAGACGCTTCTGGCCGCGCGGGCGGTGCAGACAATCCAGCCTGATTACAAAGATGTAGCCCAAGTGGCCGCGCAAGCTGAAAGCCAGGTGTACACAGACGCACTTAGCGACACTGTGGTCATGCGCGCCGAGGCTAGCCCGCCGGGGCTTTATTACAGAGGCCCAGCGGGCTGGGAATATCTGGAAGGGAGCGACCGGTGGAGTAGCGTGCTCAGCATCCCCTTCGGCGCGTCAAAGAGGCAAAGCATTGTATACGATGTGCCCGGCCCTGACTGGACCCCTCCTGTACCCCTCACCCGGCCTCTCTACGACCCTTACGGCTACATCATGCCACAAGGCTCGCCCGACAAGGTTGGCCGCCGCCTGGTCATGGATACTCTCTCCAGCGGCGAACAGCTAGTTGTGAAGCTTCAATTCAGCCCTCTCGATTACAACTTCTACATTTGCGGGCAGAACGGCGTGTGGGGTCTGCGCTATGATCCGAGCATATCGGAAACGCCAATAGCCAAAGGGATCCTTAACAGCTTTACCTGGACGTATGAGGAGGTTGGGGGAAAAGTAGCACCTGTAGTGATAGATAGCACAAGGGGCACCGTAGCGGACATCGGGCAAGGTGGGGCAGGGGGGCACGACATGCTCCTTTTCGCACGACGTATTTCACCGGATAACAAGGCTGCCGGTACTCAGCTGTATCTCGCGGGGGCCGACGGGAGCAACCCGCGTTTTGTCTACACGACAACGATCCCAATCATCAGCGCGCTTCTGAGCGGGGACGGCAAGCACGCACTTGTGGTGGAAGCTCAGCCTATAGAGGGCATAAATAAAGCAACGGTGGCGGCCAGCCTCCTTACCCTGGACGGTAGCGTGCCGCCCATAACGCTGCAGAAAGTACCACTGGGCGGCTTCACAGACTCCTCCGGTATGTCGTCTCTGCTTACAGGCCAACTAAGCATTAGCGGCGTCTTTCTTCAGAAGGGCGCGTTCAAAGGCAAACTGCTACTGGGCTGGGCGAATGGCACACCCGCCTCGAGCGTCACCGTCTGGCTGCTCGACGTCTCCGACCCCGGTAAGCCGCTGGTCGAGGCGACTATTCCCTACGCCCACACCGGCTCGTTGCCTGTCTTGGAGGGTATAGACGGCAGCGCGATGCTGCTGTACAACCAGGGCGTACCTGCCGTACCTGTTGGCGATAAATGGCCGGCAGCTAGTTTGCTGGTGCTGCGTGCCGTCGCAGGGACAAACAAAGTAGAGGCAAGCAGTTACAGCGTGCCTGTGCCCTTGAACGACACAAGCAGTGATAGCACCCCTTACTTTATGAACCCCACCCTGCGCGGAGCCAACCTTGTTTACAGTGTCGAAACGTTTTCTACCATGCCCGACTCCTCCAGCGTCTACAGCCTGACCCTGCCGGATAAAGCAAGCACGGGGCAGGTGGGAGAGCCTGGGCAGCCTGTACAAATCTTCAGCCGCACCTGGCCCGCCGGGCGGATTTTTGGGAAGGGCGGTGCGAACTCAGGCGTCGCCGGACCAGGCGCCTACGCATACACAGATAACGTGGGCGCTCTGCATGCTCACCAGTATGGTGCGAATGTTGATGTACAGTTGGAGAAAGGCGTAGGCGCTATTTTTGCACTGAACTCCGACGAGATTTCCGAAATCATGCACTGATCCGAAGATTGTGCTGGCATGCCGGTACAAGCAAGCGAAGGCCAGAAGCGCACAGCCCCAGAGAGAGAATCAGCGCTGCTCCGTGCTAAGCCATGCTAACCCAAAGCAACCACTATCCACTGCAATCGCTCATCGTCTGTATGAGCAGAAGGAGACGAGATTGACCACCAGGGACGAAATACTCTTCCGGCGGCACCCATCGAACCCTATCCTGACTGCCGCCGACTGGCCCTACCCTGCGCATAGTATCTTCAACGCAGGCGCAACGCTCTTGCGCGATGGCACCACGCTGCTCCTCTGTCGTGTTGAGGAGCGGACCGGCTTCTCCCATCTATGCGCGGCCCGCTCGCGCAACGGCATAGACGGCTGGGAGATAGATCCTGAGCCTACCTTTGCCGCCGATCCAGGCAACTATCCCGAAGAGTTATGGGGTGTGGAAGACCCGCGTATCACATATGTGCCGGAAGTGGGGGAGTACATCCTCACCTACACGGCGTACGGGCCGGCAGGCCCTGGGGTGTCGCTGGCTGCTACAAAGGACTTCCGAACGTTCCGGCGGCTAGGGGTCGCCATGCGGCCTGAGAACAAGGACGCGGCGCTCTTGCCGAGGCGCATCGGCGGTCGCTGGGCGCTCTTGCACCGCCCTGTGCCGGGGCCGGAGCCGCATGAGGCAGGAGCGCACCTCTGGCTCTCTTATTCGGGTGACATGCGCCACTGGCAAGACCCTGTTATGGTGCTGGAGGCACGGCAGGGCGGCTGGTGGGACGCGCGCAAGATAGGGCTTTCTCCACCACCCATCGAAACGCCGGAGGGCTGGCTCCTTATCTATCATGGCGTGCGCACGCCCTGCTCAGGCTGCATTTACCGCCTTGGCCTTGCGCTGCTAGACCTTGAAAGGCCGGATCGGTGCTTACTACGGGGCGACCGTTGGGTTTTCGGCCCCGAAACGGATTACGAACTCCTGGGCGATGTCGGCAATGTCGTCTTTCCGTGTGGCTACACCATTGGGGCAGACGGTGACACGATCAATCTCTACTATGGCGCTGCCGACACCTGCATGGCGCTGGCGACCGGCAGCGTTCGCGCTATGTTGGATTGGCTGCACAAGTATGGCGTATGAATTACTTCCCGCTTCGCGCCATTATGAACTCATGTGACGCACGATAACAGACGATCTCTCAAGACCACACAATAAAGCGTGTGTCCCTCGGTTTTGTTGTATGGGCCTGAGAGCGGCTGTCGTCTGTATCATTCGCTCTTGCCTGAGGGTCAAGGGTGTAGGAGTTTGCCTGGCAAGATGCACAGGCTGCTTGAACTACGCAAAGTTGGAAACCCTTCAAAGGGCGATGATAAGCGAACCGGCGTCAGCCCTCGCCCCGCACCCGCCAGAGGCTATATGCAAGCAGCACCACTATGAATAGCGGCAGCAGCACGGCTCCATAACTACTTATGCTGCCGCTCGCACTCCCCAGGTAGTGTGTTCCCAGGTAGAGCATCAGCAGGCTGAGCATTACTCCGGCGGCTACCTCGCCTGCGTCGCCGACAATAAAGTCGTACCAGAAGGCAAAGAATCCTTTGATATAGTTCATGCTTTGCTTGCCACCTTTCCGCCTGCGGCTCTTCTTTGGCGCAGCAGAGTGATTATTGCGCCCGATGTGATTGCGTAGAAGACGAGCAGGCCGAGTATAGACAGGTCTTCCCCCGGCCAACTCAATCCGACTCCTTCGCCTGCCCAGAATGTGCCGAAGGTCGTAAGCATAATGCCCACGATAAACTTGAGCGTATTCTCAGGTACTCTGCTCAATGGTTGGTGGATAAACAAGGCAACAGCCACTACTGCGACAGCCGCGGCTACTGAGCCTGCAAGCACCGGAGCAATGTCTCCAGCGCTAATCCCAAATGTAATAATGATAAAGACCACTTCCAGCCCTTCCAGCAGCACGCCCTTGAAGGCCACAGTAAACGCCGTCCAGTCCATACCGCCTGCGGTCACAGCCTGCGGTTCGGCGCTCAGCTGCTCTACCTCGCGCTGATATATACGGGCTTCATCGTGTAGCTCCTTCAAGCCCGTGTAGCGCATGACAGCTTTGCGTACCCATTGTAAACCGAAGATCAGAAGCAGCGTGCCAATGACGATTCGCAAGGCATCCAGCGGCAAGTACTGGAGAGTGGGGCCGAGCACAGCCACAATCGCGGCGAGCGCGACGGCTGCTGTGCCTACTCCGATCCATGTGCTGCGCCAGCCGCGAGTCACCCCCACCGCCAGCACTATCGTTACTGCCTCCACCACTTCTACGCCGCTAGCCAGGAAGCCTGATAGGAGGCCTATCCACCAATGTGTAGTCAGTCCCATTAGTCCCATTGTTTTTGGCACACCTTCTGGTCAGTAGCCGGTCTTCGCTTATCCTCTATCCGGCTCCTGATCTCTACTCATAGCCTGTCGCTCAACTGTATATTATACGTCCTGTGCGCAGAAGGCACTAGGGTAAGTGAAAGGAGTAAATGTTCAGAGTAAGCCATGACCCTGCGGGCCACCATTACGGATGAAAATACGAGTGATTTAGCACCCCTCTATACTACTACCCTTCTCATTTTCAGAGGAGTTGGGGTGTAGCAATCTTCTTGGGGTATCCGTGCGGGTGTTGCGCCATCTGCCCTCACCCCCCTACCACATGCTCCTCTCCCATCATGGGAGAGGGGGCTTTATTGCTGGGGAGTATCGGGGGCATCGCCCTTGCACCCCTATTCGCTTACGTGAAAGGCAGATGAGGGGCATAAGCAGGAGAGGCACCTGTTGGCGATTGGTAACACTTCAATCGCCGTTGGTCTGTCAGGGTCGCCATTCGCGGCGTATCGTGTCGCGGATGGCGTTATAGCTTTTGCCGCTTTGCACCGCCTCGCCGATCGCCGGGACAAATACGTTGTCGTAAAACTCCTGGCCCATGCGACGCACTACCTCCTGCTCGAACAATTCGTCAGTTTGTGGTTTGCCGTTGAGCGCGTGCCACTTAGGCTTGTCGGCAGGCTCCTTGCCCCCTTCGGCATGCTCTGTCTCGTGCTGTTTCGCCGCCGCGCGCGAGAGCATCCCTCCGCCAAAGCTGCGCGACGCCACTACCTTTGCCACCCATAGACCGTACCCTTCGGCTTCGTCGGGCGGCAGCCCTTCCTGAAGCCCTTTCAGGCGATTATACTCGGCGAAAACATCAAAACGTCGGATAGGCGCTTTTGGCTTGATCAATCTCCCCTCCTGGCGGTTGCCGATTTCTTCGCTAACTTTGCTGCCAGTCATCTTCACAGCTAACGAGCAAGTTCTATTCCAGAAGCTGTATACTCACGGTTTGGCGATTATCTGCTCTTTGGTATTATCGTGGCCTAGCGTGAGTGGCACGACTTTGTAGCTCCCATTTGTTACATATATGTGCTTGCCAGCCTCAAGCGCTCACTCGCCTCCCGGCTAACCCCGTTGACAGGCTACACCCTTAATGCACTCTTAACTTTTCTACATCTCTATTTTAATTCTTAGCTCATACAATGATAAAAGACGACCAGGCAACATCCAGCAGCCCTATACTTTATCTGTAAAGAGTACTAAAAGGAGAAACCTAGAATGAATATGAAGACAGCACTAGCCACGCTCGGCGCTTCTGTCGTGGCGTCGGTGATAGCTATTGGCACAGTGGTAATCAATGCCGCGGCGCAAGCGCCCCCCGTTTTACCTACTGCTTCAGCTACAGCGGCACCCACTAACCCGTCAGGGTCTCAGACAACGCCTGCCCCATCCGGTGGAGCAGAGGCTGGGGTGCATGGCGGCTGGGATGGTCCAGGAGGCGGCAAGCGCGGTTTCGGTCCGGAAGGCTTTGGGGGTCCTGGGCCGGGCAAAGACGGCTTCACAGTTGATGGAGCTAACCGGCAGATCACTAACGCTACCAGCTTTCTCACCCTCGCCAAAAGCGACTTGACATACGCCACCGGCAAGATGGACACAACCAGCATACAAAATTGGCTGACCAGCGCCGATACGCTGCTGAAGGATGCCCAGACGGCTGTAACCGCCACGCAGTATGAGCGCGCAAGCGAGGATGCGCAGGCCGCGTCGGGCCTCGCCTCAGCAGCCGAGAGCCAGATGGCCCAGGCGCTTGGGGCTGACAAACTTCCTTCCGCAAGTCAGCGGCCCCAGGGACGACTTGGGCACATACCGAACGATCCGGCTACCGCCAACGCCAGCATAACCCAGGCACAGGCCAGCCGTATTCTCTCCAACACTTATAACCAACTGGTAGCCCAGAAAGCGCTGATCAAATCAGCCGATGCAACGCCTTATCTCGTAGAAGCGCAAAAGGCATACCAGAGCGCCTATACAGCTTACGGCGCGGGCAAGTACAGTGATGCGGTCTCCTCGGCAAAGCTGGCCGAGCAGCTATCCGGCGTAGCCAGGTCTGTGCAGGCGGCGGCGGATGCTACCGACAGCCCCAATACAGCGGTCCCTGTACCCGCGCCCAACTTCTAAACTACCTCTACACCTTTACTCTTTTCACCTCCACCTGGACGCCCAGGTGGAGGTGCATCCGTATGTTGATATTCGTCTCAGAAGGAGGGACGAAGGCCGATGGACGGCGAAGCCCTCAAGGCGCAAATGGCGCACACGGCATAGAGCAGAAGACACCAGGTCGTCCGCCGTCCAGTGACTAAATAAGTAGTGTTATACTCTCTACATGAAGTTAGAAGTAGGGAGCGTGTTGAAACAAGGAGCATCTATGATGCGCGGCGGTGTGGGCGGTGGCAACACAGGGCTTCCTGTGCGTGTGCTGGTGGTGGATGACGAAGAGTTGATAGTTGAGATCTTGAGCATGGGTCTCAACTACGAAGGCTTTCAAGTGAGTGTAGCGCGAGACGGGTTCAGTGCGCTGGAAGAGGTGCGCGCTTATAAACCGGACCTTGTGATCCTTGATGTCATGCTTCCAGGCATCGACGGAGTAGAGGTGTGCAAGCGGCTACGCGCCGGCAGTGACGTGGGCATTCTTATGCTCACAGCGCGGGGTGAACTGGAGGACCGTGTAGCAGGGCTAGATAGCGGGGCCGATGACTATCTGGTGAAGCCCTTTACTTTCAGGGAGCTGCTTGCGAGGGTCGGCGCGATCCTGAGGCGCAAAGGGATCAATTTGCAGCAGGCTTTACGTGTTGGCGACGTGGTGTTGGACAGGCAGACGCGCCGTGTTACTCGCGGTGGTAAGATAATCGACCTTACCCTTCGCGAGTTCGAGATGCTGGAGCTTTTTCTCATGCACCCGCGACAGGTATTCCCCCGCGAAGTTATTCTAAATCGCGTCTGGGGGTACGACTACATGGGTGACACAAATGTGATTGACGTACATATAAGGCACCTGCGTGAGAAGCTTGGAGATGATAGCCGGAGCCTGATCCGAAGCGTACGAGGTATCGGCTACAGTCTGGAGCCGCCTGATGTCACCCGCTAGGCGCATAAGCAGCTTTATCTGGAATGTGCCTGTAGGATTGCAGCTAAGCGTGGTTTACGCGCTCTTGTTAACCACGGTGCTGGTGTTGCTCGGCTTTGTTTTGTACTCACAGCTGGACAGCTTCCTCATACAGAACACTGTAGCGCGTCTTGATAGAACCACCAGCCTGTCGTTGGCGCAACTCTCCCCTTCTCCATTTGACCGTGAGCCGATTGATCGCTCGGCACCCGACTTCACATCGCCTCGCGACCGCCGCCCGCCGCGCTCGCCCGAACAAGTAGCCGCCGCGCTGGTAGGTGGGCTAAGTAGCTCTGATGTAGCTGTGGCTGTGTTGGCTGAGCCGGGCAAGGTGATTACTTCAACCCAATCTTTACTTGGAGGTAGTCCGCCATATATTCCGCCCCTTCTGGCAGGCTGGTCAGCCAGGGTCGCAAGCGGCTCATCTGCTCAGTGGGTTGTCTCCGCACCGGGGGGCGGGCGCGACCTGGTGGTTTTGACACCTGTAAAGATTGCGGCGACGCCCGGATCCGCCGAAAGTCGTCTGCTTGTAGAGCAGGTAGCTTCTCTGGAGGCAGCCGATGCGGTGCTGAACCAGTTGCGTCTTTACCTCGCCCTGGGCATCCTGATTGGTGTGCTGGTGGGGGTGATCGCGGGCCTCGCCCTGACCCGTGTGGTGCTAAAGCCTCTTGAGCGGATTTCTCGTACAGCGGAGGCAATTTCCGGGGGCGACCTGGACCGCCGCCTGCGCCTGCCACCTGGGCGCAACGAGGTGGCGCGCCTGGGCCACGCCTTTGACAGCATGGTAGAGCGCCTAGCTTCTACACTTGAGGCGCAACGCCGATTTGTGGCCGATGCCTCCCACGAGCTGCGTACGCCCCTCACCTCACTTGACGGGCTGAGCGAAATGCTGCTCATGGGCGCCGATAGGGGCGACAGCAAGATAGTGCAGCGCAGCGTTCGCTCAATGCACAGCGAGTTGAGCCGCCTGGGCCGCCTCGTGGCAGACCTTCTGACCCTTTCACGGCTCGATAGCACCGCGCCGACCATGGTCTTTCAACTCCTGAGGCCATGCGGGTTACTCACAGGCGCGGTCGAGCAGATGACCCCTGTGGCCGAGGCTAGAGGCGTACATCTCGCTATGCAGTGTGATCCAGTCGCCCAAATGGCTCTCTTGAGGGCCGACCCCGATAGATTGAAGCAGGTTTTGCTCAATCTGCTTGATAATGCCCTACGTTACACGCCGGCAGGAGGCAAGGTGTGCGTGAAGGTCACTGCTGACTCGGCGCAGCGGCGGCTGCAAATCACAGTACAGGATACGGGGCAGGGCGTTTTAGAGCAGGACTTGCCACATGTCTTCGACCGGTTTTTCAGAGGTGATCCTTCCAGGGCGCGAGCAACAGGAAACACGGGGCTGGGGCTCTCTATCGCGCGTGCCATTGTGCTGGCCCACGGTGGCGTCATCAGTGTGGAATCGCCCCCAGGCCGAGGGGCTTGCTTCACGATTTCGCTTCCCCTGGCGAAGGTAGATGCCGCGCAAGAAGCAGTGATGGTGGAGAGCCGCTAACGCCCCGGCCTATCGTGACCTACTCTCCTGCTCCAAGCGCCTTGCGAACAGCCGGGGCAACCTCGGTGCCAAGCAGCTCTACTGCCCGCATGATGTTGGCGTGCGGCATCGGGCCGACGCTCACCTGGGCAAGAAAGCGCTCGTGCCCAAAAAGCTCATGCTCGAAGAGGATCTTCTCTACCACCTCCGATGGGCTGCCCACGAGCAGTGCCCCGCGGGGTGAGCAAAGCGCATCGAACTGCTGGCGTGTTATACTCGGCCAACCGCGCTCACGACCTATCCGGTTCATCACAGTGGCGTAAGCCGGGAAGAAGTCGTCGCGGGCCTGCGCTGAACTCTCTGCCACGTATGTGTGCGAGTTGATGCTCACTGGCAACCGTGCAGCGCCGTGGCCTGCGCGAGCGCCTGTTTGCCTGTAGAGTTTGACGAGCGGCACGAAACTCTCAGGCGTACCGCCGATGATCGCCAGCGCCATCGGCAAGCCACGTGTGGCGGCGCGCACAACTGATTGCGGAGTACCCCCCACTGCCACCCACACCGGCAGCGGGTCCTGTAGCGGGCGCGGATACACCCCCTGGCCGCTCAAGGCTGCCCGGTGCTTGCCCTCCCACGTCACATGTTCATTGGCGCGCAGCTTCAGCAGGAGATCCAGCTTTTCATCGAACAACGAGTCGTAATCATCAAGATCGTAGCCGAAGAGGGGGAACGATTCGATAAAGGAGCCGCGTCCTACCATGATCTCGGCGCGACCGCCGGACAGCAGGTCAAGGGTCGCGAAGCTCTGAAAGACACGTATGGGGTCATCGGAGCTAAGCACCGTGACTGCACTGGTCAGGCGAATGCGCTCTGTACGCATGGCAGCCGCTGCGAGGAGAACGGCGGGCGCGGAGACCGCGAAGTCAGGGCGGTGGTGCTCACCGACGCCGAAGACCTCCAGGCCCACCCGGTCGGCCAGCTCGATCTCCTCAACGAGGTCGCGCAGCCGCTGTGCAGCGCTGGACGCGGCGCTATCGGCGACTTCGCCAAAGCTGTAAAGACCAATTTCCATTGTAGATTCCTTTCGCTATGCACATCACGAGCGGCAAGGGTGTCGTGAGCGTTACTCATTGATTTTACAACATCCACACCCCACAAGAGGGGTGTTACTCGTCGCCTGTGGCTGGCACTACAGGTTCCGCCAGGCTCAACATCTTTTCCACAAGCTTTTCCTCGTTACTCGCGTTGTCTTTGCGGCCAATTGCCGGCGGGATGAGACGGTATAAACGAGTGGGAACCGGTTACTCCACGAAAGTCAGATGCCAGCCTTGAGAACGCTGTTGGGGTAAGTGTTCAGAGTTAGGGTGGAGGAACAAAGTTCAAGGGGTATATGTGCGGGTGTTGCTCCCTCAACTACCCCTCACCCGCCCCCTCACCCCCAAACCCCCTCTCCCATGAAGGGAGAGGGGGCTTTGTGCATGCTGAGTGCACAGGGGCAGGCCCCTGACGGGGTTACATGGATTAAAGCCCCCTCTCCCCTTGTGGGAGAGGGGGTTTGGGGGTGAGGGCCGGTGAGGGCAGATGGCGCTGCACCCTCACAGATACCCCAAGGAGATTGCTCCACCCCTATCCTGAACAGTTACCTGTTGGGTCCATGTATGCTGTAGAGCAAGTTAGTGGTATAACTATGTCGTGGATTATGCTTAACAGCATCGCCACCGCCAGAGTAGAGGCGGCAGGAGTAATATGAGCGTGGTGCTGCGGCCCGAAGGCATTGGGCCAGGCGATAGGCGCTGATCCACATCGGCTTTGCCACGAGCAAGTTAGACGGGCAGGAAGCACACTAAACACTCGATTGGCTGTATGATGTGGGTGATATATTGGCGAGATGCGGAGCCAGGCTACAAGGCAGGGATCTCGAGTAGCTATGACTTGCAAAGCGTTGCTGATACCAGGATAGATGGAAAGTCAAGACTCAAAACTCAAAGCTCAGAATCTGCTTGACCTGGCCGCGCTGGTAGATGCGCGCTTTCAGCAGAGCATCCTTGTCCCTGAGGCATTCTTCACGGCGCAGTCGCACCTGATAGCCGAGGCTTGCTGGGCGATGGCAAAGCGATTTCACCAGGGCGGTAGGCTGCTCGCTTTCGGCAACGGCAGCGCTGCTACTGATGCCCAGCACGTTTCGGTGGAGTTCGTGCACCCTGTGATAGTCGGTAAACGCGCCCTCCCCGCCCTGGCGCTTACCAACGATAGCGCCACTATGAGTGGGCTGGCTCGTGGCAATATCGACGGTGTACCTTTTGGGTGCCAGCTAGCCATATTGTCACGGCCTCAAGATATTGCAATGGGTATCTCGCCCAATGGCCGAGATACCAATGTGGTAGACGCGTTGATCGAAGCCAAGCGTTTGGGCTTGCTCACACTAGGGCTGGCCGGCGGCGATGGAGGGTTTTTCTCCAGCGCCGGCCTCGACTTCTGCTTCGTCGTTCCATCTAATGACGCGATGGCGGTACAGGAAACACACGAAACGCTGTACCATGTCCTGTGGGAGCTGGTGCACATATTCTTTGAGCACGAAGGACTTTTGGAGTGAGCCGGAACTTTGCAAAAAAGAAGGGCCTGAGCAGTGACTATCAGGAGCAGCTAGATTTTCACTGCGTCACCTGCTCTGACGAGGCGTTACCCGCCAGGGTGTTGAGCGTAAATGAGGCTGCGGCACTGGCACAGGTAGAGGTCGGGGGCATCACAGAAGAAGTGGACGTCAGCCTGGTAGATGCCGTTGCGCCCGGCGACTTGCTCCTGGTGCATGGTGGTGTGGCTCTCAGCAACCTGCTAGGGCCTCTTTGCGGTTAGCTCAAGCAAGGGCGGGTGTAGTGGATAAAGATCAGAGAATACGGGAGCCAAAGTTCGAAGCTGAGGGCGGGGAGGGTTCTGAATACGACCGCCTCTTCTACCCCTACCTCTTTGAGGGTGGCACCTCCAATGTGGACGAGGTGCTGGCGCAAGTAGAGCACTCTACCCTTGAGAAGTGCCGCGAGGTGGTCGCCCTCAGGCACGCATTGCTTGCGGGGTACCGCGATACAGTTGTCGCGACGGGCACGGCGATGTCGCGTGCTTTCGCATCGGGAGGGACTTTACTGGCTTTCGGCAACGGGGGTAGCGCCACCGACGCGCAGGACATTGTCGCGGACCTGAGCAACCCACCTGTCTCTTTCAGTTTGCCACCTTCAGGCTTTGGATCGAAAGAAGGGGGAGACGCTTTAACCCGAAAAGAAGGCGTTCAACTGGAAAAGCTAAAATCTAGAACGCCGCGGCCTCTCCCCGCGATTTCACTGACAGGAGATATAGCCGTAGTAACAGCTGTAGCTAATGACGTGGGAGCCGACAATATCTTCGCTCGCCAGGTGATCGCCTTCGGCAGGCCAGGAGATATAGCCCTCGGCATATCGACCAGTGGCAACTCGGCCAACGTATTGGCGGCTCTTGAGCAGGCGAAGAAGCAGGGCATGCTTACTGTGGCGCTTGCGGGGTATGATGGGGGCAAGGTAGCACGCTCTCCTGCTGTGGACTTCTGTATTGTTGCCGTAAGCGACCACATCCCACGCATACAAGAGGCTCAAGCAACCGCATATCACGCGCTTCTGGAGGTGATATGGGCAGTCCAGGGTCAAGGGTGAATAGCTAAGTTGCAAGCATCAGGTTAGCGGAGCTACGTTTTGCTGCGCCGGACCCGCCGGTGGCCGCACCTTCACCTTCTTAATCCTCTTCTCCTATGAAGGGAGAGGGAGCTTTACTCTCGGTGAGTATTACGGGATAGATGTTCTACACATGTGTGGAGGGGATGAGCCAGATGAAACGGCGCAACCAGGAAGGGGGCGGAGGGTGCTGGATACGCACTCTGCTGATCTGCTCAGTGGCTACACCCCAGGTCTGAGCTCTTACCTCCACTGGTAAAGGTTCTAAGCTTATCTTCCCGCTGTCTCCTCACCTGCCGCGCTGCCTGCATCAGCTTCCAGGCTTTGCTGTGCAGCGCGCAAGCGCCGCGATAAGTAGGCAAGATAAGCTGCCAGGGTTGTAAAGACGATTACAAAGGCAACTAGCAAGTACAAGGTCCCGTTATCCAATGCGTTGGCCCTCAACGAGCGCAGCATGGCGCTTCTGCTCAACCGCAGCCGCTTCAAGGTTGGCGATCTGAATGCGCTTGAGCAGGAAATAGAGAAAAAGCAGCGTAAAAGCCAGTAAGTTCACCATCAACGTCGCCAACATTGTGCCAGGTAACTGCGGCCCGTTTGCATTGAGCACCACTGGGTCGGGGTGGAGGGAGCGCCACCACACCACTGACTGGTGTACGATAGGCACATCAATGAACCCCACTATGCCAAGTACAGCAGACATGCGCCGCCCACGTTCCGCTTCCGTAGTGAATTGTCGCACCATAATATATCCGAGGTATATGAACCATAGGACGAGTGTGGCTGTCAGTCTGGGGTCCCAGGACCACCAGGTGCCCCATATCGTTTTCCCCCAGAGCGAGCCTGTTATAAGCACAAGCGTTGTAAGGAAGAGACCTAGCTCGGCTGAGGAGTGGGCCAGCGTATCCCAGCGCCTTTCGCGCTTCCAAAGGTAGCCGATGCTGCCGATCAACACCAGAAAGAAGGCCAGGTACGCCACCCATGCCAGAGGCACGTGAAAGTAAAATATGCGCTGAGCCTGCCCTTGAACCGCATCGGTCGGGGCGTAGAAGAAGGCCATGCCTGTGCTTACTGCCAGTGTAAGGACCGTCACCCAGCCCAAGGCCAGACGGAGACGGTCTGCAATCACGTGAGCCGTTTGCCCGGGCTTCGTCATACTCTTTCGCCCGCTCGTATCCACAGAAATCATGGAAGCTCCTTATTCTTGATGCCTGCACAGGCAATATCTCTTTTCATTCTCCCAATAGCTGGCCGTAAAGCAAGTAGCCCGCGCCGAGAAAGAGCGCAGCGCACGCCCCTTGCAGGCCGGTCCAGGGGGGTCCCCCCGCAACCGTAGGCTCTATAGCTGTAACTGTGGCTTGCACCGATCCGATGATCACAGGCACCAGCAGTGGCAGCAGCAGCACCGGCAGCAGGATCTCTCGTGCTCTCGTCTGCCCGGCCATAGGCACAAAGAGTGTGCCCGCAGCGCCCAGGCAAAGGGTGCCCAATGCGATTGCTACCAGCGGACCGAGCGCCAGCAGAGGCAGGTTGTACAGCCCGGCAAAGGCGGGCACGATCACGATGTCAAGCGCAACCAGGAGCAAGAGGTTACTAACCAGCTTGGCCGCGAACAACACTCCTGGCTCTATGGGAGCCAGGGTTAACCCTTCCCATACGGCGTTCTCCTGCTCCAGCGCGAAGGCGCGCCCCAAACCGAGGAGCATGGCAAAGAGCAGAGCGGTCCACAGCGCCCCCACTGATGCCAGCAGACGCTGTTCAATAGCAAGGCTAAAGGTAAAGTTCAACGCCAGCCCTGTTGTCAGCGCGAAAGGCAGCATAAGCCCTACAACCTCGCGCCCACGCCACTCTCTTACTATATCGTTGCGTATAAGCGCGCCAACCTGCCCCCAAAAGCTGCTCCGAAGAGCGCGGGCTGGGCGAGCTGGGCGTAGCGCATCAGGCGCACCGTTCGAGGCACGCGTATCAGTGGCTCGCATTGCCCGCCCCTCTGTCGGCCTCTAGAACGATGCTGCGCCACTCTTCGACAGAGTGGCGGCCGGTCGGCGCTGAGTAATAAATCTTGCCACTTGCCAGGACGAACGCCCTATGGCTTAGAGCGAGGCCAAGCTCCAGCTGGTGTGTGGTCAAAACTACCGTCTGCCCCTGCTCGCGTCCGAAGGCCAGCAGTTTTTCCAGGCACTCTACGCCGTTGGCATCGAGGCCGCTGTCAGGTTCATCAAGCAGCCACACAGCAGGTAAATGAATGACAGAGCGCGCCAGCGCCAGCCTCTGCTGCATGCCGCGGGATAGCTCGCGCACCCGCTTCTCAGCCGATGCTGCGAGGCCCACCATCTTCAGCGCGTCCATCACCTGTTTTTCTATATCGTTGAGGCTATATAACTTCGCATAGAGCCTCAGATTCTCGGCGGCAGTCAGGTCCTGGTAAAGATAGCTCTGGTGCGCCAGCACGCCCAGGGCCCTTCGCACCAACCTGGTGTAACGGGTTGTATCATAGCCTACGACCTGCAATGTGCCTACGGTGGGTGTTATCAACGTAGCCAGCAGGCGGATTAGCGTGCTTTTGCCCGTCCCGTTAGCGCCAAAGACCGCCACAGTTTCACCTGCCGCAACGCTCAGGCTGACGTTGCGCAACGCCCATGCGCTCCCGTAAAGCTTGCTCAGCCCTTCGGCCCGCAGCGCGAGAGGGTGAGTTTGCCTTGCGGCGGCGTTCATACGCCCGGCTCCTTCTCTATTGGTGGCACCCTTACACGCCGGGCGGCTCGTATCTCACGTGTACTGTCTCCTTCTGTCTGGGGTTCCGCCAGTGCGTTGTGCATATACCGGCGCCTGTAGATAAAAGGCAAGGCGGCGGCAGCTAACAAAAGTATGCCTATGCTAACTTGCAGCCAGGGGTTTCCTGGGCGAAGCGCCGGTTGGATAAGAGGAAGGTTTATCAGATCGACGCTTAGCTGCGTGTTCGCCGGAAGGCTCTTGGCCGAGTATTGACGATATGTCCGGCTTCCAACTACAACGCTGCCATCGCTGGCGAGCTGCGGGCTTTCGATATTGAAGTCGCCCGTCGCCGCCAGCAGCCGGAAGTTGTCTGCTCCGTAGGGCAAAGCTTTGTTCAGTTGAGCGAAGCCACCGTCCGAAAGAGCGCCGTAGGCGATCTCATAAGCATATGAAACGTCGGTGTTCCCTGGAGGCAAGGGCATATCGCTGGAGAAGCCCGTGTCCACCTGTATTACGTTGCTGGCAGATAGCTGCCCCATCGTCGTTAGATTGCCTGCCCCGTCGGGAAGCCCGAAGCGAAGTAACCCCATGGGCCCGCGAGCGCCGGTTGCGGTGGGGAGATAAGTCCGATTACCACTGTTAGCAAAGGTAGCCGATTCCAGCGCCTGGATGCGCTGCGTGGGCGCATCTACGTTCGCTATCACGAGACCGGCGCTTACGACGCGTATATTGGTGTCGTCACTCGTAGTTTCGTAGACACGCAGAACAACCGGCGGAGCCGGTAAGGTTACAGTCCCACTGTTGTACGCCACTCCTGCATAGGTAGTTGAAACGACATAGCTGGCGCCGACCTGCCCCACAGCTCCTGTCCAGGAGAAAGCGCCCTGCGTGTCGGTGCGTCCGGCTCCCGCAACTAGCTGCTGACCCCCGGCGGTTGAATATATAGTGATGGGCAATCCCGCTATAGGCCCGCCGCCCGGTGTGCCATTCGTTACCTGCACCTTGAGATCACTGCCTGCCTGGGCCGAAGCGGAGAGGCTTGTCATCGCAGCCAACAAGACTAGCAACGGGAGGAGGGCAACACGACGTATCATCATGGCTGCGCGCTCCAATGCAAACCTCGGTCCTGGCTCCTCCAAAGACGAGCACGGCTATCTACAGCCAGGATGAGCGGGTCTGGTTGGGAGCGCGCACTGACCGCGACGAGAGATTGCTGCAAAGAGAGGCTGCTCCAACTGCTGCCCCCATCGATGCTTTTGAAAAGGCCCAGATCGGTGCCCACGTAGATCGCTCCGTTGAATAGAGTGCCATCCGCCGCCTGGAACCGGTCTCCACTGGCCGGATCAACGGCCACTGTGCGCACCGCCAACGTCGGCAGCACTCCGTTCAGAACGCCGCTAGCGCTTCCCCACGCCCGCCCATCGCTGCTCGCCAGCAGGCCGTCTCCCGGGCTGGCTGCATAAAAGGCCGAATAGCTCCCTGGTTGCCACACCAGAGCTGCTGCATTTGTGGGCAGTCCATCGCCAACAAGGTTCCATTCCTTTTGGTCGTTAGTACGGTATAGGCCCGCTCCACGTACGCTTGCGTAGAGGGGCTGCGGAACCCCAGGGCCTGTAGCGATAGCCTGGATTTGAGCTTTAGGAACCGGTAAAGGCAGGGGCAACCAGGTCAGCCCCTCATCATCGCTGCGCATTACCTGTTCAGATGTCGTAAGAAAGATTGCATCACCTTTCGCTGAAGCGCCGGCGAACGCCAGCACGTCTCCAGCTACGCCCTGCACGGGGAGCCAGCTGCGGCCACTGTCGCTGCTGCGCAGTAAGCCTTCATGATGGCCGATAAGGACAACCTGTGTGCCGGGGACCAGCAGCGCTGCGTGTGTGTGCAGCACGGGCAACGCTGGCGCATCCTCCGCCGCAGGTGCTACACGACTGTTCGCCAGCCAAACAGCCATCGTACCAAAGACAAGCATTCCCAGCACGGCAAGCCCACTAGTCACTCGAAGGAATCTGCGCCTGTTCACAGTTGATAGCTGCGTGCCCTGTGACGAGCTCTGTGGGGCCTTAGTTGATGTCGCTTGCACCGCTTCTGCACTCTGCCATTGGCTGCCGACCTGCTCCCGCACTCCTGCTTGCTCCAGGCGCTGAAGCACGCCTATGGCTTGATCACGGTAGTGCACCTTCAAATCGCGGTAATCTGCTTCGTTCAGGTTCCCAAGAGTGTAGTCAAAATCAAGCTCAGCCAGCCCTGCGATAGCGGCCTCTCGCTGCTCAAGGAGCGCCGCAACAGGATCGCCTCCTTTGGACGCAGAGGGTTGTAGCTGCGCCGGAGTTGAGGTTGAAATGCCCCGTTTGCCTCTGAGGGGCGCTAACACGTAAGCTAGCGCCAGGCAAGCCATCGCCAGTGCAAACAAGGTCAGCAGTACCGGCATTAGAACTCTCCGCTCTTGTAAAGCGATAACTCCGCATCAAGCATCGCCTCGTAGCGGTCTCGCTCCACGATGGGGAGAGCGCACTCCCCTGGTAAAGTAGAGATAGCTTTGCTTGCGAGCGCACTCCGCACGCGCACGACCATGAGCAAGCCGCCCGCTACAACTGCCAGAGCCGCGCCAAGCCATATCAATAGTGTGAAACCCTCTTTAGGTGGGTCGAGCAAGATCCCATTGCCATAATTTTGGACGAAGTACTGGGTGATCTCCTCTCGTGATGCTCCTGCCTCTAGCTTCTGGCGGATCACCGCCCGCATCTCAGTCGCCAACTGCGAGGGCGAGTCAGCCACTGATAGGTTCTGACAGACAGGGCAGCGCAGGGTGAGCGCGATTTCGCGCACCTTTTGGTTCAGGTCCTGATCCTGGCTTTGTGCAAGCGCGCTCGTGGGCAGCAACCACACCAGCACCCAGGCGAGGAGCAGTGCCGCACTCGCTCTGAGCGTAAGGGTTCTAAGCATCTGCAAGTGACCCTCCTGGCACCGGCACAGTAGTCGGTAAGGCCCGCCTTACAGCCAGGCCATGAGGCCATACTGCTACCACTGTACCCGCCAACAGCAACAACCCTCCGAACCAGATCAGTGACACCAGCGGATTTATGAAGATCCGAAAGCTGGCTACCTGCGCTGCGCCACTTGTACTGCTGTCGGTGAGGAGGATGTAAACGTCGTCGAGCCACGGAAAGGTTGTGCCGATAGCCACTCCAGTGACCGGCTGCTGTTCCCAATTGGTGTAGACGCGCTTTTCTGCCTGAAGCTGTAAGGTCGAAGTATTGCCGCCCTCTACTCTCAGTGCAGCCGCGACTGCGTCTACGCCCGGTTCCCGGTAACTTGAAAGCCCGCTGTAAGTTACCTTGTAGCGACCGATGGTGTAGCTTTCACCTGGGCGCAATTGTATGTCGGCGGTTTGCTGGAAAAAGCTTGAGCCGATCACGCCGAAGGCCACCGCCACTATGCCCAGATGGACGATATACCCACCGTAGCGGCGGCGGTTAGCCGCTACCAGGCTGCGGAGCGCTCTCAATGGCCCGCTCCCTGCCCGCTTACGGGTGCGCACACCCCGCGCAAACTCCAACGCGATAGCGCCGAGCACAAAGGTGCATGCGCCATATGCAATCGCAGCCCCTGCTGTGGCGAAACCGAGCAGCGCCAGCAATGCGAGCGTAACTGCTACTGCGGCCACAACGGGCCAGGTAAAGTTGTGCAGCAGGCTGGGGCGAGAGGTGCGCCGCCAGGCGAGGAGAGGGCCAATGCCCATGAGCACGATCAGCCCCAGGAAAATCGGGCCATTGACCTGCTTGTAGAACTGTGGGCCAATCGCCACTTTCGTGCCTTGTATCGCCTCAGAGAGGAGAGGGAAGATCGTCCCCCAAAAAGTAGCTCCGGCCACGGCCAGAAGCAACCAGTTATTGGCCAGGAAGCCCGCTTCCCTGGAGAGAAGGGCGTCAAAGTGCCCCTCGGCTTTCAGGCTGGGCAGGCGGTAGATGAGCAAGCCTGCCGCTCCGAGCACCACTATGGTGAGGAAAGCAAAAAAGTAGGGGCCAATGACAGATAGAGAGAAGGAGTGGACGGAAGATATAACCCCGCTTCGCACCACAAAGGTGCCGAAAACGGCCAGCACGAAGGCGCCTATCGCAAGCCCCAGGTTCCAAACCTTGAGCATACCCCGCCGCTCCTGCACCATAATAGAGTGCAGCAAAGCGGTAGCTATCAGCCATGGCAAGAGAGCGGCGTTCTCTACAGGGTCCCAGCCCCAATAGCCTCCCCAGCCGAGTACGTGGTACGCCCACCAGGCTCCCATCAACAGACCTGCTCCCTGGATAGCCCATGAGAGTAGAACCCAGCCGCGTAATGCTTTGAGCCATGACCGCCCCAGGTCGCCCGTCACCAGCGCGGCGATAGCGAAGGCGAAGGGCACAGAGAAGCTCATATACCCTGTGAGGAGGAGCGGGGGGTGGATCCGCATTCCGGCGTCGAGAAGCAAAGGGTTCAGACCGCGCCCGTCGCCAGGAGCCAGGGGCACACGCTCAAATGGATTGGAGACCATAGTAAGGACAAAGAGGAAGAAGGTCTGCACGCTCAACAGCACAGCCACGATTACAGGCATCAGGTGTGGGTATTGGGCGCGATGCTTCCAAAGGACCAGCACCATGAGAAGCGCCTGCATTGTTGCCCAGAAAAGGAGTGACCCCTCTTGACCTCCCCAGAAGGCGCTGAGCAGAGCCAGGGTATCCATAGAGCGGCTGGACGTTTCAGCCACGAAGCGCAAACCGAAATCATGGTTCAACAGTGATAACCAGAGCACCAGGGCCGCCAGCGTCACCAGCGAAGCCACAGCAATAACGCCGCGGTAGGCGCTGGTCAACAACGCGGGCACTCGTCGCCCCACGATCGCCGCTACTGCGCTGTAGGCTGAAACGAGGAGCGCGGCCAGCAGGGCCACGTAGCCAATATCTGAGAATTGCGCGACTATCATGGCTGAGATGCTCCACCGGGTGTGGGTACGACAGCAGCAAATCGCGATGGACACTTGGCAAGGAGTGTTTGCGCCTGAAAGACGCCGCTAGCGTCGCGCTGCCCCTCAACCACCACCTGCACGCCTGGCCCAAAGATGTCGGGAACCACACCGCTGTATGTTACCGGCAAACGATCACTGCCATCAAGGATGTCGAACGAGAGGCGTGACGGCGCAGAGGCGCGCTGCACAGAGCCACTGGCGACAATGCCTGCCACCCGAACCGGCTGGGCGCTTGCCGGCTTTGCCTTAAGCTCTTTTACCGTCTGGTAATAGACTGTGCCTTGCGGCAGGCTGGCCATCACCAGGTAGGCAAGCCCTCCTAGAACAAGAACCCCCGCCAACAGCACACGAAACTGGCCGGCCCAACTCTTTTTGGCTTGTACAGGCCACTCTAACTCTTGTGCCAACTCTCTTATCCCTCCCATCGGGTCAAGCTCGCCAGCGCGTAGCTGTGACCTATATTCTCCCCGTTTCGGCCTCGTATATAAGGGTGAGCGCCACGCCCAGTGCCAGCGCCCCAGCGCCCAACGCTAACACGAGCCGCCCCCGGTCACGCCACCACGGGCGGGCTCCCGCCATCGTGGAGCGTACCTGCCGCACCCCTTGCCGCCCGCCGCTCACCAGCCATACAATGCCCGCTGTCATAATTAACTTTATCACCAGCACCACGACATATGTTAACCCAACCTGTGGGTTTGATAGTCGGTCAAAGATCAGATAAACACCGCTGCCAACTAACAACACGAGAGAGCGCGCCATCAGCAGTCGCAGTGTGTTGTAGTACCCGCCCGTTACCGTCCCCTGGGCAGAACGCGCCAGGAAGTAGAGCAATCCGCACCCGATCCAGACTGCTGCTCCACCTGTATGCGTAAGACGCATCGCAAAGCGCAGAACCTCGGCCAGCGTCACCATGTCCGTTCTATCATGGTGTGGGTGTGGCTTTCGGTTCTGCTACCAGTACATCGAGCTGGTCACGAGTGATCGGCCCGATCCAGTGCATAGTTATCATGCCTTGAGCGTCCACCACGAACGTTTCGGGTATGCCTGTCACCCCATAATCAACGGCAGCCGCCCCGGTGTCCTGCCCGTTGGGGTAGGCTATGCCGAACTCGTTCAGAAAAGCCTCTGCCGCCGTTTTGTCGTCCCAGACATTCACTCCTACCAGTATAATGTTGCGTGCTTTGTAATCGCGAGCGGCTTGCGCCAGCACAGGAGCCTCAGTGCGACAAGGGTTGCACCAGGAGGCCCAGAAATTGATCACAACCATCTTGCCACGCTGCTCCGACAGAGTCCACGGCGTATCCTTACCATCAAAGAGGCGCAAACGCAGCTCAGGCGCGGGCCGTTGCTGGGCGCGAGCTATGACGCCCTGAGAGTTGACGCCTGGGCTGGCAGACCCTGTGTCGGGGCGTACCATACCCCAACCCAGCAAGGCCAGCAGCCCTACTGCCGCCGCAAGGCCCAGGACGCTAATCAAGCGCTGTGCTGTCATTCAACCCCCTGAGTACACGCTTTCGGCTTTATGCTACTGCTAAAGACCCTCGCCCGAAAGCGCTTTGTTTACAGTTACCGCACATGGCAAGCTGTAGTAGCTCTTGCTGCAATTTTTATTAAGCTAATACCGAAAATCTATCACAAACACCAGCCTGATGTCCAGCCATGATAGCTACATTGAGCGTGAAGAGTAGAGAAGTGCAGCAATTTTTTAACCTATATTAATCCTGGGGCAATGCAATACGACACTATCGGCTGCGCTTTCATCCCCTACCGGGCAGCGCCCAACCGTTGTTGGAGAGTAGAGGCATCCATTTGCCCGATCTGCACGGCCCGGATCATACCATCTTTATCAATAAAGTATGATGTGGGTATAGGTCCGACCTGGTAAAGATCGGTCACATAATTCTGGAGATCCATTGCCACAGGAAAGGTCACTCCAAACTCTTCCACAAAAGCACTGACACTTGGCAGCTCGCTTTGAGTTGCCACAGCGATTATCTCAAATCTACTGGCCTCTCCGTTGCTCTCTTGAGACTTGTAAGCCTCCTCCAGGATAGGCACCACAGCCCGGCAAGCTGGGCACCAGGGCGCCCAGAGGTAGAGCACAACTCTCGTGCCGCGCAGCGCGCTAAGTTGGATAGCTTTGCCGTCAACCCCCTTGAGGCTAAAGTCGGGCGCCCGGGTACCAACCCGTGGGGCTATGCCATTGTTTGGGTCGCGCAGCCTTTCTATGTTAGCTTTTTGCACCAGGCCCAGCTGCCACTGGTTTACTCTGGCAGCTCGAACCTTAGGGTCGTTCGAGCCGCCAGTAATATAGCGTTCTTCAAATCGCTCGACAAGCGTAACGTCGGCAAGACTTGTCTTCAGATCATCATACGTCAAGCCGTTACTGCGCAATCTCTCATCAAGCTTACCGGGCGCAACGTTGCCTTGCTTTATAATCAGAGCGACTTCATCACCTATATCCTGTGTGGTTACGCTAAAGCCTGCCTGACGCGCAGCCTGCGCTTGTATCTCAACAAGTATGACCTGTTCGAGCACTGAGGGAGCAGATAGGGCTTCTTCTTTGCCGGTGGAGGCGGCAGAAAGGGCTTTATTTACCTTGATCTGGCGGTCGACCTGCTCAAGAGTGATAGGTTGGCCGTTTACACGGGCTACTACGCTGCCCTGGAGGAGCGGCTGCCACCAAAAGGCCAAACTCCAGATGGTGAGAATGATGGCCGAAATTAAGCCTGTGAGCGCGAGGAGCCTTCGCCTCTGCCGGATCCGCTTACGGCGCTGTACAATCACAAAGCTCCGAAGGGGTACCTTACGTTTACTGTCAACCTTTACAGGGTGCGAGACCGGGACACCATCACTCCGGTTGCCTGTCTCTATCTCAACCTCAAAAAGAGATGCCGGCTCCTGCCTCTTTTCAGGGCGTTTTACTGGAGATGACTTGCTCATAGCTCTGCCTACTCCAAAAGCAATGCTCCACCGCTCCACCCCCACCCGCACACCCTACAGCTTGGGGCGATCTGCCCAACTACTAAACGATTATAGTTGAATGCCTAGCCTCTGTCAACGATGGACCCCGGTGATTTACCTGTATATCGATGAGACCATCAGGAAAGAGCCGCCGGCCACGGTAAGAGTGTTGTAGGCATTGTTGCTGAGAATCCAGTATAATAGTGATAACAGACCCAAACACGACCTTTTCTTGGCGGCTTTGACAGCTCTGATCATTTGCATAGATATTCCATGTAAGAGTAGCCACCAGGGAAATAAATATCTTGACAACTCTGCCATAATCTACTAATATAGCTTCGTAGAATAACTTTGTTGCAGGATTGGTCACCCTGCGGTCTATGAAAAGAGGGAGATAGGCAATGGAAGGAAACGTGCGTCGCGATGAGGTAAGCTTGGGTCGCCGCTCCACGAAAGGCGGGCCATCTTCCGCAAGTAGGGCTGCGGGATCTGTGCCCATTGCGCCTTCCAGACGCAACCGTACCTACACCGTGAATGAGGCTTCTCAGTTGAGAGGTAGAGCAGCATCCGAGACTTCCGTCCAGTATGAAGATGACCTGGATTACGAAGATGACCTGGATTACGAGGGTAGCTGGGAAGAAAGCGAGAGCGTAGAGCGAGACCCGCTTCGGACGCGGCTTGTCATTATAGCGGGCGCACTGGCAGGTATCCTTATAGTGTTAGTGGCGCTGCTCTTATTGCAGACGCAGCGTAGAGGGCAACTGGCTGCTGCCGGTAACGCCGGTGGCGCTTCGAATAGTGGCTCTGCTTTACCGGCGGCCCCAATAGTGGGGCGATACCCACCCGACTTCACGCTGACCACTCTGGATGGGAAGTCTGTAACGCTGAGCAGCCTGCGTGGGAAGCCCGTCTGGGTAAACTTTTGGGCCACCTGGTGCCCGCCCTGTCGCGCCGAAATGCCTGAGATGAAGCTGCGCTATGCCAAGTTCAAGGACCAGGGCCTGGTAATTCTGGGTGTTGATAACGCGGAAAATCCCGACACAGTGAAACAGTTTACTAGCAGTAACGGGTATGACTGGACCTTTCTGCTCGACAGCGACACCGCTGTGGGCCAGCAGTATTATGTGACAGGCATACCGACCCACATATTTGTGGGTAAAGATGGCATTATCAAAGCCATCCAGGTGGGTGGTATACCGGGTACAATGATGGACCGCTACCTGGGCCTTATTATGAATTAGCAGCCCGTGCCGTCACGGATGAGACCGGCTTCGCAAGTAGCCGTAAGAGACTCACCCCGAAGGCACAGAAGCGGTGAGTTGACATAAAAGGGAGCAGAGAGAAAGAGGAACAATCCTTGCGCACCTCTATCTCTGCGCAGGGCGTTCGTACATCGCTATACCCCTACTCTGAACAGTTACCGGTTTCATGCCCCGTTGACAGCAGCGCCAGTACAGTATAAGCTTGAGGAAGCAGCACTTCTAACTAAGGAGAAATAGAGCAAGATGAGTAAAGCCTCCGGATCAAAGCCGCCTGTGCGCCGAAGTGGTACCGGTGCGCGGCCCAACACTACACAGCGCCGAGCAAGCAGCTACGTACCCGCCAGACGTGATCCTTTCCCGTTCATAATAGGCGGGTTAATAGGAGTGTTGGTAGTTGGCATCGTGTTAGTGCTGGTGTTGGTCACTTCTACTATAAATACACCTGCGCCAAGCACAGTGCCGCAGGTTGGAGCAACGCAAGGGGCAAATACCTCCGGTAACGTCGGCAACCCCATCGTCCTGCCAACTCGCCCTCTGCCCGCCGCAGGCCCCGGCACGCCTGTGCTGGGCACAGCCGTCCTGGACGAAGGCAAGACCCATGTGCCCGATGGTACGGCCATTACTTATAAATCTTATCCCCCCTCGTCAGGCTCACATTACTCGAAGCCTGCCAGCTACGGCTTTTCAGCCACGGAAATACCGGAAGGCAATCTCGTTCACGCCCTTGAGCACGGGGCTATCATTCTCTATTACCAACCTGGGCTGCCAGCCAGCACCATCCAGCAAATACAGGCAGCTTATACAACCTTGCCTCCCGCTAAATACGGCACTGTAAAGATGGTGATCACACCCTATGCCAAGCTCCAGACGCCTGTGGCAGTTGTCGGCTGGGCACGTGTGTTGACGCTACCCAGCTTTGATTACAACTCTATAAGCACCTTTTATCAGGAGTGGGTAGACAAAGGGCCTGAGGACGTGCCGTAGTGCTCATACAACCGATGAGGTATCCTGGTGCCTAAGCGACGGAAGCGGCGGGCGAGCAACCAGGGCGAAGAGCTAATAGGGCTATTCCTGGGGTTTTTCGGTGGCTACATCTTCGCCGAGCTCCTCCTTGCACGCTTCCTGCACCCTCTCCACTGGCTCGTTGCCTTCTCCGTAGCTGCCGTAGGTTACTACGGGGTTTTGATCTGGTACCGCTGGCACCGCCCTACGCAGCATCACTGAGCAAGCTGTGTTGCCACGCGGCTTGGGGTGGGGACTTACTTGGGCAGTTGCAGGTGGTGCGGAAAGTTGCCTCGAGCTAGCATGCGCCGCAAGAAAATCAAGCAGACCTTGTTTCACGAGTGATTCACATCTCACTTCTTAGCTTACAAGCGGCAAGATTCCTCGGAAGCGGGGATAACGACAGACAAGGCTTCACCGCCGCCCCGATACGCAGGCGCAGATCAGGGCATCCCTAGCCCTATGGATTTGCCCGTTGTCCTCATCAAGTTCCGAGACTATATCTTCTGGTTTGGGCCTGCGTACCTTGTCGCTCTGCTCCTTAGCGCAACAACAGAAGTCATTCTGCGCCGTACGCTCAAACTGCCCCCTGCTGGTGGTGAGGGCAAGCAGACTCAGCCCGAAGCCGATTTGTTGCCTGCACTCTGGGAGCGCCTGAGCGTTAGCATAGATGCCCGTCAGCCTCTCTCCTTACGGCTCTACATCTGGCTCTCAGTAATGTCGGCCTCCGCCTCCTGGGTCGCCCTGTTGATGACTGGGGTCCTCAGCTGGGCGCTGTCACTGCTGAGAATAGGTGTTGCTTTCATCTTTGCTGCGGCTTTAGCCACCCTTGTACCACTCGTCGCAGGCAGCCGAAAGGAGCTTCAGGCCCCAGCACCCGGTAGAATTGGGGATACGCCTACACCCGCACCACCTGCCCATATAGAGTGGTGGCGCGCATTGAACCACAGCTTCTCAAAGAGCAGTAACCAGGTGATAGCCGGCGCGGCCCTGGGTGGCGCTTTGATCGGACTGACAGTACAGCTTTACGGCTTCCTCCATTTTGTGCTCGGAACGCCCGTAGCTTATCTATTCGCCTCCGTAATAGCTACCCTGACTACCCTGACGCCCGGCACCGACGCACCACTGCTGGCAGCTATGCAGACGAAGGAGCTGGAGCCCGGAGTTGTCGCATTAATGCTCGCTGTCTCTGTAACCCCTTTTGGCCTCCTACGTAAGCTGAAAGAAGACCTGAAGCTGGAAGTGAAGGCCATGGTCGCGTATGTACTGCTCGCCTGGCTCCTTGTGGCGGTAATTGCCTGGCTGCTGAATGCTACAGGGCTAATAGCAGGAGTGCTCTAGAATGCTGCTCTGCACATTCCGCAGATGTGCCACAGGCACCTCAGATGTGAACAAGCGCCGGACGTTGGGTAGCGCCGCTGAGGATAAGATCTCAACAATAAGATATCGCAACCTCGCAATCCAAAGTTCAAAACGCCATCTACCCCGATAGAAAGCTAGCGAGTCATGCCAGATGACAGCAGGCAGATCTGTTCACTGGAGAGGCTCTTCGGGCAGGGGAGTACGCAGCAAGCGCAACCCCAGAAGCCCGGCGAGCAGCACCAGTGCTACTCCAGCGGCGACAAGCGCTACCCCAGGAGCGGTGCCATACATAAGCGTGCCTAATATCCACCCGCCAAGTGCAGGCATCCCTGCCGCCAGTGTGGTGTACAAGCTCAGGACGCGCCCTCGCACAGTGTCCGGTGTTGCGCTTTGCAGTCCTGCATTAAGGAGCGTCATGGTGCCGGTCGAGGCGAAGCCCACAACTCCAAGCACCGCACCTGCCGCGAGCAGTCCCGGAGAGAGCCCCAGCGCTATCAGGGCGCAACCTAATAGCAAAGCGCCGAGGCGTATAGGCCTGAGATAGCGGTTGTGCTCTCCTGCGCTGTGCTGCCCAAGCAACCAGGCAGTAAACCCTGCCGCGAGAATCGCGCCGACGCCGGGAAGAGCCGCCAACGTGCCATACGATGTAACATCGCCTCTCCAATGCATCTTCACAAGTGCAGGTAAGACATGCACATAAGAACGGCCTAGAAGGCTGAGAGCAGCAACCAGTGCGAGCATTAAAAGTGTCTTTGGCGCGCCCCGCAGGTATCTCGCTACCACACGCATGCCTCTCTCTCCTCTGCCGCCTCCGCTTCTTCCTGAATTACCCGGCGCTCCTGGTGATGGCTCCGGGCGGCCCGCTGGCCCTCGCACAAGCCATGCTGCCACCAGCAAGTAAGTCAAGGAGTTGGCGAGAAAACAGATGCCTGCTCCTGCCAGCGGGAGCAACAGCCCGGCAAGTGCGGGGCCCACGACGGCCCCGGAATTGTAGGAGAGCGCGTTCAACCCCACAACTCGCCCACGCTGGCTTACATGCACAACTCCCGGTAGATAGACCTGGCGTACAGGATTATCAAGCGCCATCACAGTTGAGAGTAATCCCGCAAGCACCAGTAGCACGCCGGGCGAGAGCGCTCCTGCGAAAGCCAGGACAGCCATCAGCGCCGGTATAGTGGCCAGCGCTGCCTGTGTGAATAGCAGCAGCGATCTTCGAGGCCACGCGTCAGCCATCATGCCCCCGAGTAGCGGTATACCGAGTAGAGGTGTGGCCTGCACCAGAGCTAGCAGGCCGAGCTGTTGCGCGTTCTGTGTCTTCTCCCACATGAACCACGCCTGGGCTGCTATCTGCAGCGCTGACCCCGCATTAGAGGCAAAGAGAGCCAGGAGCATACCTCTGACCCAGCCGGTTAGCTTTCCAGGCTGTTCCGGTGCTTCCGGCACCCCTGGTTGCGAAAGTGCAACGCACGTTGCTTGCCCTGGCGGTCGTGAGCGATGAGAGGTGGGCACGTTAATCGAGGTGGAGTATGACGAAAGCCTCAGCGAGCGGCAATCCTACTTGAGCGCCAATACCCTCCGCTCGCTTACGCCAGTTCGTCGCGAGACCTACCGGATCGCTAGTCTGGCTCCGGTGAGCGAGGCGGGCCGCGATTTTCTTGTCCATACCCGCTGTGATATCAACATACGCGTTCGGGCTTGTAGTGGAGAAGAGCCAGAGTTGTGAGACCGAATGAGGCTGAAGGGCACTCTCTAGCTGACCAGGAAACGAGAGACGGTCACGAGCAAGAGGGTAAGCGGCATCAAGGGCAGCACGCCCCACAATCCTGTGGTCTCTGTGGCTCAGATATGGCGGGTATGGGTTCTCAGGGTCGTGGGTGAATAGTGCCAGAGGCCGCCAACTGCGGATCGCTTCGACAAGCTCTCCTCGCAACGTCCTGGTCTCCTCCACCTCCCCATCAGAGTAACGCAGAAAGCTAACTTCGCAGATACCCAGTAGCTCTGCCGCCTCTCGCGCCTCTGCCTCTCGTTGCCGGGCAACCGTCTCCGAAGTAGACGTGGCGTCGCTTGACCCCTTATCACCGGAGGTGACAAGAAGGAGCTTTACTTCCACGTCCTTATCTATTGAGCGCGCAAGCGTACCTGCACACCAGCTCTCCATGTCATCGGGGTGGGCCGCAATAACCATGATAGGCCCCTTGTCGGGCGGCTCGACCACTTCACTATGTATCATAACTACCTCTCCTTTGTCTCCCATAGCGCATAGGGTAACTGTTCAGAGTAAGGGTAGAACAAAGTCCAAGTCGTGCCTGTGCGGGTACACCTGCCCTCACCCCCAACCCCTCTCCCACAAGGGGAGAGGGGCTTTGTGCATGGTGAGTGCACAAGGGACACCCCTGTAACCCTCTCAGGAGCTTGGCCCTTGCACCCTATTCTTCTGAAAATAGGCTCTCAGCAGCCTACTTTCATGGTAAGCGTTCAGACTAAGGGTGGATGGGCCAGCCTAGCCCCCTCTACCTTCATGGGAGAGGGGGTTGGGGGTGAGGGTAGGTGAGGGTAGGTGAGGGTAGGTGAGGGTAGGTGAGGGGTAGGTGAGGGTAGGTGAGGGTAGGTGAGGGTAGGTGAGGGTAGGTGAGGGTACGCCTCCATAGCTACTCCTTGAAGATTGCTCCACCCTTACTCTGAACAGTTACACTTTCATGCCCAGTTGGTGACCCGAAGGGTCATGAGTTATTCTGAACATTTACCCATGGGGCTAGCTTGACAAAAGCTGCCTGGATAGATATTATACAATATGTGAGCATCTACTCATATAAGCTATAACGCAGGCAACGGCGATATGTTGCACCAGTTGCCGTCAAGAGGAACTGTAAAAGGGCAGAGTGATGGTAAGGACGCAGGTGACCAGATGTTAAGGCAACGAAGGCATACCCAGTTGACTGCTATTGAGCCCGAGGCGGTGGCCGAAGCGCGCGTCGATATACCGTCCGAGGGGATAGTGGCGCTGGTGGTGGAGACCTTCGAGGCGCTCGCCGATCCTACCCGTGCACGGATACTGTATGCGCTCAGCAGGCGCCGCTTGTGTGTGCGTGACCTTGCGATACTGGTAGGTGTCTCCGAGTCGGCGGTCTCTCATCAGATGCGCTTGCTGCGCACCCGGCGCCTGGTCAAAGGAGAGCGAGAAGGTACTGTCATCTTTTACTCGCTCGTCAACCACCATCTTGATGTTCTGTTCAGAGAGGCCGAGTACCACGCCGATCACCTGCTACAGGAACGGCCAGATCATCCCTAATGGTGCGTAGACCGACGCAAAGCAGTCGCTGAGTAATACATATATCAGTAGGGCGTCAAAGTAACTTGAAAGAACAAGAGCATTCTCACGCCGGTGAGCACGAAGGCCACCGCCACCCCACGCTGACGGTCTTGCAACGCCTGCCGACGCGCATGAGCATGAGCACGGCGACAGTAAAGCGGCTCATAGTCACAACCCTGCCGTTTCTCCTGCTAACAGCCAGACCATGCGCATGCTGACGCTGCGGACCACGGCCACGAGCACGATACTGACGGGGGCGATGGCCACGGTGATGGCCACGGTCACGGCCATGATCACCCCGATCACCCTGAAGGTCCGCTGGGGTGGCTGCGCGAACTGCTACCCTTCGCGCACGGGCACAGCCACGGGGGCGTGAACGTCGATACGGCAATGGAGACCAGCGACCGGGGTCTATAGGCGCTCAAAGTCTCCCTGGCTGGGCTTGGCGCTACAGCCCTGTTTCAACTGGTGATAGTGCTTATCAGTGGCAGTGTAGCGCTACTGGCCGATACGATACACAACTTCTCGGACGCCCTTACCGCTATTCCGTTGGGTATAGCTTTTGTTCTAGGCAGGCGTGCCGCCAGCCGCCGCTACACCTACGGATAAGGCCGGGCGGAAGATGTAGCGGGTGTGGTAATCGTCTTCGTGATCTTCGCGAGCTCCTTAGTAGCAGACTGGGAGAGTTACCAGAAGTTCTTGAACCCGCAGCCCTTGAGCAACCAACGTCTGGTGGGTCGTTGTGGCCGCGATAGTCGGTTTCGCGGGCAATGAAGGGGTGGCGGTCTTTCGCATCCGTGTAGGTAAGGAGATAGGCTCGGCCGCTCTCATCGCAGACGGGCAGCACGCCAGGGTGGACGGAATAACATCGCTGGCCGTGCTATTCGGCGCAATAGGCAGCCTGCTGGGCTTCCCCCTTGCCGATCCTATTGTTGGTATGCTGATCACAATTGCTATACTATTTATAGTTACAGACACAGCCCTCACAATGTATCGCAGGCTCATGGACGCCATAGACCCCGAAATATTGGAGAGCATTGAGCAGACCGCGGCAAGCGTACCAGGGGCAGAAGATGCCCATGACGTGCGAGTCCGATGGTTGGGCCACGGGCTGCAAACCGAGCTGCACATCATAGTGGACGAGGACCTTCCGATCAGGGAGAGCCACAGGATAGTTGAGGAAGTGCGCCATGCCCTGTTCCACGCACAGCCCAAGCTGGCGGTGGTCAATGTACATGTGGACCCGTGCGGGCACAGTGGCGAAGATGCCCACAGCCGGACCGAGCACCACGCGAAACCTGTGCGCACTTCTTGAGCAGTAGGGGTATCAGGCTACACTCAGGCTACACTCAGGTTGCATTCAGGATTGGCAGTTAGAGTGGCTGAGAACAAGGAGTTTGTGAGTATGCCAGAAGAACCGGCGAAAAGTGCGGAACCTCTCTCTCCGGCACTATCCACCACCGAGACGGCTCAGGATACCGCGCCTGCGGAGGGCGCTTCAGGTCCCAAGCTGGAGAGCCATGAGAGCGTTATTGGTGGGAACGTGCTGCGGGCAGGAGTGCTGGGCGTCAACGATGGGCTGGTATCGAATCTGAGCCTGGTGATGGGTGTGGCAGGAGCGGGGTTGGAGGCGAGAGCGATACTTATCACCGGCCTGGCGGGGCTGCTCGCGGGGGCCTGGGCTATGTCGATGGGGGAATGGCTCTCGGTGCAAAGTGCGCGGGAGCTACACACACGGCAGCTACAGATAGAGAAGCAGCACCTGACGCTGATACCGCAACTTGAGCACAAAGAATTTGTGGAGATGTATGAGGCTAAAGGTTTATCGCAGGACCTGGCGCAACAGGTGGCGACTCAATTGATGAAGAACCCTGATCGCGCTCTTGACACGATGGCGCGAGAGGAGCTTGGCATCAACCCGGATGACCTGGGTGGTTCGGCGTGGCAGGCTGCCGGCGCGTCGGGCGTGCTATTTACAGTGGGGGCTATTGTGCCCGTTGCTCCATTCATCTTTCTATCGGGGATGGTGGCGGTGATAGGCAGCCTGGTTGCGAGCGGCGTTGCGCTCTTGATCGTCGGCGCTGTCATCAGCCGGCTGACGGGGCGTGGAGCGCTATTTTCGGCAATAAGGCAGCTCCTCTTCGGTATGGCAGCCGCAGGGCTAACCTTCGGGATCGGGAAGCTCCTCCGTGTGAGCCTCATCCGTTGATACCCCAGGAGAGCACTGGAAGCCATCGACTTGCTTACCTTGCGGGCACAACGAGCGGCTAGTACATAGCTTGACAGCACACCACAACGCTGTCAACCTCGCTCGACAAGAGGCTGCACGCTAACGAAATAGCTGGGGAGGGCGCAAAGTGCAGGGTGAGGCTGCTAGCGAGGTAGCTCCTGGCCGTTCCGCTATCAGGGTTCCCTTCCCGGGTGACCGGCAGTCGCCCGCCGCAAACGATATATTCTTATATTCCGAAGTTGGGCGCTATGCGCTGGAAGAGGGAAAGGGAGTTGGTGAAAACGAGGAAGCCCATTACCACCAGCAACACGCCACTGACAAGCGAGATCACATTAACGTCCCTTATGAGCGGCCACTCTCCTAGCTTCAGCGAGTAAGTACGCCTGGTCAGCCTCTTGAGGCCCACAGAAATACGGCCCATGGCCATAGCCGTTAGCAAGAAAGGTATACCAAGACCTAGTGAGTAGGCGAGCGCCGGCAGGAAAGCCTGTGATTGCTGGCCGTTCAATGCGAGCGTGAAAATAATTCCTAACGTTGGCCCAATACAGGGTGTCCACCCTATACCGAAGCCCATACCTATCAACAGAGAGCGTAAGTACCCCAGATTGCTGGCAGGGCGGATCTCCAGCCGGCGTGTATAGTTCAGGAAGGGTATATTTATAGCGCCCACCGTGTGGAGGCCGAAGACCACCAGCACCACACCCATAATCTGTTGTAGCACCCTGATGTTGCCTTTCAACAAATAGCTGAAGGTGCCTGCCAGCCCTCCTATCACCACCACGAAGACCACCGTTAGGCCCAACACAAAAAGCAGTGCGTGCCCCAGTACGACCCACCGTGCTGAACTGCTGGACATGGTGGCAGTAGCAGCCCCACCGCGTCCTGTAACTACGGCATCGCCTCTAGCGGCTGCGAGAGCCGGGCCGCTCATATAGCCGATGTATGCAGGCACAAGGGGCAGCACACACGGCGAGAGGAACGAAACAAGGCCCGCGAACAGAGCTATCAAGAGAGAAGGAGCTTCGATTCCCATGGGTTGCTTTACCTTTCTTCCAGGATATAGAAACAAATGTCGCAATGCGAGTCGCTAAATATGAGCTTTGCAAATTCGGAGGCGGCGACCACGAGCGTGGGGCGATTAGTGGCGTCCAAGAGATTATCAGGGCACTGTAAATAATTTATACCATGTTGGAGCGTCAGGATCAACAGCCTCCAAGAAGAGAGTGAGCCTGATTCCAGAAGGCGCTGGACACTGCGGCCCAGATAGTGATAGCCACAACGCTAGTAATGCTCGCTACTACAAAAGAACTGATAAAGAGGGAAGTGACATGCGGACCCGCAGGTGCGACGCCATCCAGCAGGTAGTCTAGCCGCCGATTGATCGCGTCAGTCGCGCCCACTCCTGTAGCGCCCACACCGGTTAGCTTGTTAGCCTTATGAGCTTGCTGCATGAGTAGCTTATACAAGGCCGCCAGCAAAGGCCGGTCGGTCCCCTGAGTGCGTAGCGCGTACTCATCAGCTTCTATCTCCTTGGCCAGCAGATATTGCTTTTGCCAGGCCTTGATAACAGGCAGGAAAAAAAAGGTGGTAGAGAGGGCATGTGATACCGCGCTTCTCAGAGGATCACGGTGCAAGAGGTGCAGATACTCGTGTAGGAGAAGGGCTTCTACCTCTCGCACCTGTAACCCTGCTACCGCGCCCCTGGACAGACATATGCGCGGTCGTACCCACCCATAGCAAAAGGCTAAAGGTCTCTCGGTATCTATAAAGTCGAGATGGCTATATATCTCTACTATAGCCAACCTGCCCCAGGCCTGAGCATCTGCACTAACGCGGAGGCGCAACAAGCTTCGCATCATTCGCCTGGTACGATACCACTGTCTCAGCAAAGAACAAAGAGCTGCAAAGAGGCTGACGCTCAGTACAGCCGCTATAGCGTAGCTCAGGGTGTGTGAGAGCCAGTCGGAGGGTGTAGGTACCATGAGGCAAACGAGCAGGTCGTCTCGCCCAACTGGGGCCTTCTTACTTAGCAGGCTGCCTGCTATCAGCGGACCGGCGATGGCTACAATGAATAGCAGCGTGATAGAGAGGGCCGCTACCAGCACCCGGCGGAAGCTCCCTTGCGCACTCACCCTCTCTCCTCCCTCTCCGCCGTCTCAACTCCTTGCCCTTTTGCCTCCTCCAGGAGCTTGTGTAATCGCTCAAGGTGCTTGGGTTCGACTTGCTCTACAGCCTCCAGAAACTGCGCCAAAACCAGATCCCCAAAGTCCGCGACGAGCGTATCGACCATATGCTGGCTGCAACGTACGAGGAACTCCTCTTTCGTTAGCGCCACATGATACATATGTGTCTTTTTGTCTATAGCAGTACGCCTGAGCAGCCCTTTTTCTGCAAGATGCACCATAACAGTCATCACAGTGGTGTACGCTGCGGGCCTGCTCTTCCTTATTTCGGTGGTAATATCTCGTACAGTAGCCTCACCTGCTTCTCCGCGCAGCCACATCAACTCCATAACTTCAACTTCCAGCTCTCCAAGCAGCTTATGCAGGCTGTTGCTCTGTGGGCGGCTCATTCTATCGTACGGCGTCCAGCGACGTGGCATAAGATCCTCCTCTTCCCGTTCCGGTTCCATTTCGGGATTGCTCTGCCTCTCGATCTTTGTTAACTGCCGCTCTGTAAGTGATGATCTTTACCCTTGTATGCGTCAATAAAGCGCTTTACGCGCGCCTCATCAAATGTGCTCAGGCGATCTATGCGCGTCCAGGCGGTCAGTACTATAGGGTTCGTGAGGCCCGTGTAAGGCGCCATTAGCACCTGCGTGTCATAGCCGCCGACCACTTTAGCCAGATTGTCCACAGTAGCCTTGTCGAGGTTGGGCTGATAGTAAATTACTACACCCCCATCCTCCAGATTATGTACCGCTTGCTCTTTTATCACAGGCTGGGCGCTCACGCCCCAGGCCGCTAAATTGATAAGGTGAGGACCCGATGTAGGAGGGTCGGTATTATAGCTGTGTGGTGCGTCTACGCTGGCGATATGGGTGCTAGGCTCCTGTGTTATTGATTGTCCGGGCTTACTCGCCTCGTTGATGATAAGAGCGGTAATGCCCCCTCCCACGAGTAGGACCACAGCTGCCGCTATTCCCAGGTTGCGCAGCGACGACCTCCGCTTGCGCCGCTCCGCAGCGGCACGCGCTTCACTCTGCCTCTGCATCCTGGCTGCGCGCTTCGCCTCCTGGTCTACAGCCACTTGCGGGTTAGTGCCCGGAGCGGCTGCGGTCAGAGTGGCTGCGGACGGAGATGTGGAGGCGCTCTGTTTGCGCCCCTGCCCTTGTCGCTGTTTTTGGCCTTGTCCTTGTCTCTTCTGATTGGGGGTTTGTGTGCCGTGCCTGCTGCTCAAAGTGATGCTCCTCGTCTCGTAAAGTTCCGGCAAGAAGATAGTTTTATACTTTTTACCACACTTATATTCACCGGTAGCCCGCTCCGATGCACCTTGTAGATACGTATAACCGTAGAGTGAAACGGCTACCGGCTGGCGGTATCTACTAACAGATTATAGTGTAATTGCTCGTGGTCGTCAACGGTTTAGGAGCTTCGTAAGCAGGGCGATTGCATCTAAATTGAGGCACGAGAGAACCGCGCGCCTTTGCGGCTCGTATTACTGTTGGCTCACACCCGCGCACGAAAATTGCTATCCTCATATGTATGCCGCGGTAAAGTTAGTCGCACTTGTGGCGCGCTGCATACATAATTTATATTTACGTGGGCAACATAGTAGAATCGGTGGTGTAGTCTCTGATAAAACGAAGAGGAGTGAGCAAAATGAACATGAACACAGCGAGTGGGGCAAACTCTGATCTGATAAACAACGTATTGATAGTGTGGTTTGTCCTCGTAGCGTTCTCGGCTCTTTACGTTGCCTGGGACGCTTTTACAAACAATCCTGAGATGACGGTGATGAAGTGGGGCTGGCTCCTTGTGACGCTTTACACAGGGCCTGTCGGTTTAGCGATCTACATTCTTTCCTGTAAAGAGCCGAGGCCGGGGACGCATGAGAAGTTCATCCAGCCGCTCTGGAAGCAAGCCGTTGGCTCCACCATCCACTGTCTCGCGGGCGATGCCACAGGCATCATTGTGGCGGCGGTAGTCACCATGACCCTTGGTTTTCCGATGTGGCTGGATTCGATCTCCGAGTACGTTTTCGGCTTCGCGTTCGGCCTGCTAATCTTCCAGTCTCTCTTTATGAAAGACATCATGGGGCTTTCTTATCTGCAAGCTGTCAAGCGCTCCTTGCTGCCGGAGTGGGTGTCAATGAACAGCGTGATGGCAGGGATGATCCCAACAATGGTGATACTTATGAGCCTCGATGGCAGCGCGATGGAGGCCACTTCAATCCGCTTCTGGGGCGTGATGTCGCTCGCCACCCTCGCAGGCTTGGTCGTCGCCTACCCGGTGAATGCGTGGCTGGTAGCCGTAGGGCTGAAGCATGGCATGGGCACTGTGCGGGCACTGGGTAAGGGCGGGCACAGCCTGGCATCTGAAGCGGAAGTAAGCCGGAAGGGATCAGGGGCAGCGCCCGCCCTGAGTGCAGCTACCGCGCAGAGCGCGGGAGCCCCGGCCTCTGAGAGCAGTATGGGCAGCATGAAAGGAATGTAAAGCGATGGAAAATCAAGATAAAATGGATATGAGTGGTATGAGCGCCGCGGGAAGCGGCAACGACAGTAAACAGGGGATGGGAGAAGGCAGTGGCAAGGCGATGGAAAAGCCCAAAATTACTACCCCTCAGCTGGTGGCGGTCTCGCTACTGACGCTGCTGGCCCTGGCCGGCGGGGTGTTACTGGCCGCGCTCTTTGGCAATTTTGGAATGAGCGCCGCGGATATGAAAAGCGGAGGAGCCGCGCCCGGCCAGGCCCAGGCCATGCCCACCCAGATGAGTGGTAACAACGGCGCGATGGGAGGAATGGGGGGCTCCAATGGGCCTATGCCCATTTCTTCGATGCCTCAGGCGCAGATGAGCAGCCTCACCCAGATGAATGGGCTTGTCATGCCACCGGGTATGATTATGACGCAGGGGATGAGTCCGGAGGCCATGAAGGACATGTCGGCGGTGGACATGAGCAAGATCTCCTATACCGCCCCTGCCGATGCGAGAGGCGACCAGCCTTTGGCCTCTTCTGTGGTCTCGGACGGTGTCAAAGTCTTTAACCTCGATGTTTCTCTCATCAAGTGGAATATTCTGCCCGGTGTGCAGGTGGCAGCTTACGCCTTCAATCGCCAGGTTCCTGGGCCGCGTATCACCATCACCGAAGGCGACCGCGTGCGCATCATCGTCAAGAACAACCTGCCGGAGGCGACCACAGTACACTGGCATGGGCTGATTGTACCCAACGGAATGGACGGGCCTGCTGACATAACACAGAAGCCAATCGAGCCGGGGGCGACTTTCACTTATGAGTTCACAACCCAGCAGAGCGGCACTTACTTTTACCATTCACATAAGAACCCCGACCGCCAGCAAGCTCTTGGGATGTACGGCGCGCTGATCATTGAGCCGAAGGCCAAGCCTGCTACCCCCGCGTACAACAAGGACGTCACGATCCAATTGCAGGAGTGGACGGTCAAGGAAGGTTACACCTTCCCCGCCATGCCGATGGAAGGCCTGATGCCAAACTTCTTCACCATCAACGGCAAAGCCTACCCCGCGACGGAAACTATCAACGCCAAGGTGGGTGACAATATACTCGTGCGCTTCATCGGCTCAAACAGCGCTTTCATACACCCTATGCACATACATGGCGGGCCATTCAAGATAGTTGCTACCGATGGCAACGCGGTGCCCGAAGCGGCTCAAATACAAAAGGATACTGTGGAGGTAGGCCCTGGGGAGCGATACGACGTGATCTGGCCGGCCCGCCTGCCCGGTAAGTGGCTGATACACTGCCACATCAACCATCACACCACCAACGACAATGTGGAGGAGCAGGGCGGCGGCGGTCTCACAATGATAATCAACGTGACGCCATAGCGCCGATGGGCACATAACTTGCTGTGAACAGTTAGACAGCGAGCGTACGCAGATGCACTCCCCTCGTTGTCAGACAATTGTGCAGATGCTCTTCTGCAACGTTAATTCAGCAAGTAAAGCTATCATTCAGGAGGAACTACAATGCCCCACACAATGGACCCACAGATGAACCAGCAAATGCAACAATGTATCCAGGAGTGTCTGAACTGCCACAGTATCTGCTTACAGACGGTGTCGTACTGTTTGCAGCAAGGAGGGCAGCACGCTGAAGTTCACCATATAACGTCGCTGCTCGATTGCGCGGAGAGCTGCCAGACGAGCGCCAACTTCATGCTGCGTGGCTCTGAGCTGCATGCGCAAGCCTGCGGCTTTTGCGCTGCGGCATGCGAGATGTGCGCTCAAAGCTGTGAGCAGATGGGCAGCGATGCTCAGATGCAAGCCTGCGCCCAGGAGTGCCGCCGCTGCGCCGAGTCATGCCGGCGTATGGCGTCTATGGCGTAGAGCAAAGCGCCACATCCAGCTGCTACTCGCCAGCCGTCTCAGGCTCCATGTTGGCACGGAGCTTGAGACGGCTGCTACCTACTCAGAGGCTCGTTCATCCCACCGTCAGCGGCGCAACGCCGAGGCACAGTTATATTCTCACCTGTGCCCATGAGTCTCTCCCCTTCCCCTTACTTCCCCTCCGGGATAATCTCGAAACCGGCGCTTTTCCATGCGTCCATGCCACCCGCAAGGTTGTAGACGTTTGTGTAACCCAGCCTCGTGAGGGTTTCGCTGGCGATACCGCTCATGCGCCCACTCCGGCACGTTATGACCAACTTAGCGCCTTTGTCTGCCGGAAACTTGCTTATTTGCTGCTCGACCAGGTTGTAGGCTATGCGCGCATCAGTTTTGGGCAACCTGCCTTCAGGCGGTGTATGGACATCAACCAGGAAGAAATCCTTGTTGTCGAGCATTGGCTTCAACTCGGCGGGCGTAAGATTGGTGTACGAGCCATAAGCCGTCTTAACTACCGTTCCAATCTGCCCGGATACAGTGGCCTTACCAGACGAGCTATCAGGTGTTGATGTCGAGTTACCCCCTTGCCCTTGCCCGCAACCGGTAAGGAGGAATGTCAAGGCGAGAATGCAGAAAAGTATAGAGCTCCGAGAAGCTGGACGGGGCATGTGGTTCAACAGAGTTCTCCTTTCAGGAATCGTTTCGCTACCTTATTCATTTACTGTTAGCGCGCTGTGCCGCCCGACAGCAAAGTTGACGCATGGACAGCAAGGGCCACCCATACCTGCGGCAGCACGCCGCTTACCAGCGTTCCCACGCCTAGCACAAAGAGGGAAATGCGGAGTGCCACAGGCTCCGGCACAAAGCGCACATTGATATTGCCTGCGGGCGCACGTAGATACAACGGCTCCAGGACCCGCACGTAGTAGAAGAGCGAGAGGGCAACGTTACCAGCCATAACGACGGCCAGCCAGCTCCAGCCCGCGCCGAGCGCAGCGCCAAAGAGCATCGTCTTGCCGACGAAGCCTCCCAGGGGTGGGAAGCCGGCGAGCGACAGGAGACAAAGCGCCAGCAATGCAGCGGAGAATGGAAGCTGGCGTCCCAGTCCGGCGAAGCCCCGGATGTCGTCAGAGCCGGTTTGCCGCTCAATGGCGTCCACGGCCAGGAAAGCGCCCAGATTCATAAAGAGATAGATCGCCAGGTAAAAGAGGAGCCCCGGTGTGCCGAGGGGGTCCCGCCCGGCTGCGGCTACACCCACAAGCAAGTATCCCGCCTGCCCAATAGAGGAGTAGGCTAACAGCCGTTTTGCGCTCGCCTGGCGCATAGCGAAGAGGTTGCCCACCGTCATAGTTACAGCCGCCAGGATCGCCAGGAGCAGAGGCCAATCGCCGAGTTCGCCGGGGAAAGAGACCAGGAGCGTGCGCAGCAGCACAGCCAGCCCCGCCGCCTTCGGCCCCACCGACAGATAGCCGGCGATAGGAGTGGGCGCGCCCTGGTAAGTGTCGGGCGCCCAGGCGTGAAAGGGCACAAGCGTGATCTTGAACCCATACCCCGCAATCACAAGTCCCAACGCCACAAGTACGGTCACAAGGGGCGCGGTGGGAAGGCGGCTTGCAAGCTCAGGCAGACGCAATGTGCCTGTAAGCCCGAACAGGAGAGTCATCCCGTAAATCATCACCGCTCCGGCAGAGGCCGAGAAGAGAAAGAGTTTGAGCGCCGCTTCGGTCGCCAGGCGGTTGCCTTTAGCGATGCCCACCAGGATATAGGAGCCGACGGTGATAAGCTGGATGAAGAGCGCGATCAGCGTCAAGTCCTGGCTGGCCGACAACCCGACAATCCCCAGGCAGGTAAGTAACAGGATGGCAGGCACCTCGCCCGCATGGGGCCTCCCCTCAAAGTGGCTGTGCGTCGCCAGCAGGACCAACCCAGTCGCGAGGATCGCGAAGAGCTTAAAGTAAACCGCAAAAGGATCAACAGCGTAGGTGCCGAGAAATATGGCTTGCGGCTGCAAGGTGAGCATATAGACGCTGGCGACAGCAGCAGCGCCAAGCCCTATGAGCGCGGCCCAGGTAGCCAGGCCCTTACGCGTCGGGGGCAAGAGCGCGCCAAGGGGCAGGAGCAACAACGCCAGGCCAGCCAAGATTAGCTCAGGCACAATCGCCCACAGCTCCATTCCCATACCGCCCGTGCCGGTCATAACCTGCTCCTTCTTCCCCGCACCTTCGCACCTTTAGCGCCGATTGGTTCAAAATGCATAAAAGCTACCTTCCCACTATCAACGCTGCGAGAGGCCCCACAGGCATGCTGCGTAACGCTCCCTCGAATGCGCCCACCAGTGGGCCCGGCGCAATCCCCAGGAGGACTATGAGCAGAATTAAAGGGAGTAATACGGCGAGTTCGCGCGCATTGAGGCGCGGCAGCCCACGCCATTCGTCCGGCAGCTTGCCAAGCAGCACCCTCTGTAACGTCCACAGGAACATGGCGGTAGTGACAAGCACCCCCACCAGCATGCCCACAGCAGCCCAGGCATATATCCCAAGGGTGCCCAGGACTATCTGCACTTCGGCGGCGAAGTGAGCCAGGGCAGGCAGCCCGAAGGAGGCGAACATCATAAAGACCAGAATCGAACCGTAGAGTGGCAGAGCAGCCCAGATGCCGGAGAGTCGGGGTATATCCCGCGTGCCGGTGCGCTCAGAAAGCATCCCCACCAGTAAGAAAAGCCCGCCCGTCACGAGGCCGTGCGCGATGAGCTGGTAGCTGGCCCCGCTGGCTGCCGCCGTGCGGTCGGCGGGGCTGGCCCAGGAAGCTGCCGCCACAGCCACGCCCAGCAGCACGTAGCCCATGTGGTTGATGCTAGTGAAGGCCACAAGACGCTTGAGGTCGCGCTGGCCCATAGCTACAACTGCTCCATAAATCGCAGAGAATACAGCCAGCGCCGCAATAGGCCACGCCCAGGCGCTGAAGGCGTCGGGCACGGTAGGTAGAGCCAGACGCAGGAATCCATACCCGCCCAGCTTGAGGAGAAGGCCCGCGAGCACTACACTACCGGCGGTGGGCGCTTCGGTGTGAGCATCTGGCAGCCAGGAGTGTAGTGGCACAACCGGCAGCTTGATACCAAAGCCTATCAAGAAGCCAAGCAGCACCAGCGTAGCCCCCAACCCGGTGCCCACGTAAGGCCTGGCAGCTATGATGGCAGGTAGGTCGAAGGTGCGGGGGTTGGTTCCGAGATAGAGCGCCAGGATCGAGAGGAGCATAGCCAGACTGCCCACGCGGGTGTATATGAAGAACTTGAGTGCGGCTTCCACCCTCCGTTCATGCCCCCACACGCCGATGATAAAATACATAGGCACCAGGGCCAGCTCAAAGAAGACGTAGAAAAGGAGCAGGTCAAAGGTGCTGAATACCCCGTTGAGGCCCGTCTCCATGACCAAAAAGAGGGCGAAGAACTCGCGAGGCCGCTGCTCCTGGTTCCAGGAGAAGATCAGAGCAAGTAAGGTGAGCAGTGCCGAGAGTAGCAAGAGCGGCAGGGACAGCCCGTCGATAGCCAGGTGGTAGCTGGCCCCCAGGGAAGGTATCCAGTCTACCCTCTCCTCGAATTGCGGCGCGCCACTACTCCAGTTGAACAAGGCGGCCAGCACGATACCAAGCGCCAGCACTATCCCCGCTGTGCCTACAGCCACCCAGCGCCAGGCGTTACGATTCGGTACCAGGTAGAGAGCGAGCGCGCCCACAAGCGGTAAGAATATTATGAGTGTCAGAAGTGGTACAAGCACAGATATTTCCTCACTGCAAAACCATGAAAATAGCCGCCAGCACGAGCGCACTCAGGCCCCAGACAAAGATCAGTAGTAGATAGTTCTCGATAAGTCCAGTCTGCAATGCACGTACACGCTGGCTGACGGCGAGCACTCCGGCGGCAAAGCGGTTGAATAGAGCATCGAGACGATACAGATCGAAGCGTGCGCCGGCCCGGATCGCGGCGAGTGTGCCTGACGCTATTCTACTGGCAGACGCATCAAAGACCGAGCGGTCAAAGTCGCTCAACGCCGTCGTTGCCCACAGGCCGAGACGCGGCACAGCACGGTAGAGCGCGGCTATGCCGAATTCATCCGCAAGCACAGGAGCTACTCGTTCGAGTGGGGGCCAAATTAAGTTAGCAGGCCAGCGGCGACGTGCCCACAGGCCAATCGTAGCGCCGATAACCGCCACTCCAAGCCCAAGAGCTGTAGCTGTAACCGACTCCGGAGTGGCCACACCGAAGAACCGGCTCATCGGCTGCCCTAATAGAGCAGCATCCGCCAGCAGGCCGAGAGGGACCAACCCCGCCAGCACTATCACCGGGCGAAGAAGGCCCATTTGAGCCTGGGAAGCATGTCGCGCAGCTTCGCTGGGAGGGCCAAGAAAGGCCAGGCCAAGCATCCGCGCGGTGTAGAGGGCGGTGAGGAGGCTGGCAAGTAGCACAACTGCAAAGAGCGCCCAGTTGAGGCTTCCCGCCGCAGCCAGCACAGGGTCTTTAGGAGGGAGGGCGAGTGTCACCGGCAGCCCAGCAAGGGCGGCAGCGCCGATGCAAAAAGAGGCAAAGGTGCCAGGCAGAGGCCGGGCAAGCCCACCCATGCGGCTAAATCCGGTGCCCTCCACCGAGTGATCCACCACCCCGGCGGCAAGGAAGAGGAGCGACTTGAAGAGCGCCTGGCTCACCAGGAGCAGCATCCCGGCCAGCAGGCTGCCTGCGCCCAGGCCCACGTACATAAGCCCTAGCTGGCTCATCGTTGAATAGGCCAGTGTGCGCTTGAGGTCACTCTGCACCAGCGCCGCAGACGCGCCCACCAGCGCGGTAATGGCCCCGATCCACGCCACGACAATAAGGGCAGGGCCGGCGGCGAGAAATAGAGGGTAGAGGCGAGCCACAAGGAAAACACCCGCCGCAACCATCGTGGCCGAATGGAGGAGCGCGGAGACCGGTGTGGGGCCCAGCATGGCGTCGGGCAGCCAGCCCTGGAATGGCACTTGAGCCGATTTACCCGCCGCCCCAGCAAAAAGGAGCAAAGCAGCGATAAGGAGTAGCGATGAAGAGAGCAGGCCACCGCCGACGGCAGCAACTATGGTGTCAATCCGGCTGCTACCTGTCGCCGCAACGAGGAGCAGCACACCGAGGAGCATAAGAAGGTCGCCTGAGCGAGTGGTGAGGAACGCCTTGGTGGCGGCGGCAGGCACATCGGGGCGCTCGAACCAGAAGCCGATCAACAGGTAAGAGCAAATGCCGACCAACTCCCATGCAATAAAGAGAGTGATGAGGTCTGCGGCCAGCACGAGAGTGAGCATCGCTCCCGCAAAGAGGCTCAGGTATGTGAAGAACCTGACGCGGCGGGGATCGCCTGCCATATAGCTTACGGCATATATGAAGACCACCAACCCAACGACCGACACTAACAAGGCGGCCACTGCTCCCAGGGGGTCGAGCCAGAGCGCGATCTGAAGCTGGCGACCGCCCGTCTTCATCCAGGGGAGCGCAACCACTGGTGGAGCAACTTTCGGCGACTGCCACAGGGCTGCGAGCGCAAGCGCAGAAATAGCAGTTGAGCCTGCCAGAGCAGCCACGGAGAGCCAGCCCTCCGCCCGCCGGATAGTGAGAGAGCGCCCTACTCCTAGCGTAAGGAGACAAAACACGCCCAACGGCAAGAGAGGAGCCAGCCAGAAGAGGCTCACCCTTTTAGCTCCGAGGTCTCATCTATATTGGAGCTTCCCCTTTGCCGAAAGACGAGCAGCATCAGCCCCAGGCCGGAGGCCATCTCGACGGCGGCTATGGTGACGATGATAATAACGAAAACTTGAGCGTCGTAGTTGTCAGGTTTGACGAAGCGCCAAAAGGCGACCATGTTGAGGATCGCCGCGTTGAGGATAATTTCAACGCTCATGAGCACCATAAGGGCGTTGCGCTGTGAGAGCACCCCCGCCACGCCAACCCCGAAGAGCAATGCACCCATCACCAGATAGGCGACGAGACCGGGTCCACTCATAACTTCTCTCCATGCTTGTTGTGCCCGCTGCCGATGGCATGCCCACCGCGACCGGCTGGCATGGCGGTCGTTGCGCCCACTTCCACAGGCACAAGGTCCATGCCGCAGATAGGGCATTGGCCGGGGCTTTCCTCTCGCACCTGTGGGTGCATTGGGCAGGTGTATATTGTGCCCTCGCTCTCCACCCTCTCCCCGCGCTCTGGCATCTGCCCTTCGCCTATCTGCGCTTCTGAGAAAGGTACAGGTAGTGTTGGCGACACAGGCATATTGACCTGTGTGGACGGTGCAGGCTCCCGCCTGGCGAGAATCACTGCACCGGCGATTCCTGCCAAAATCAGGAATGCCGCCCCCTCAAAGGCTATCATGTAGCGCGAGAGGAGTAGCTCTCCCACAGCCGAGGTAGCATCACCTGTAGGTCCTGCTGGGGCAAGAGGCCAGGGGGTGCGTGCAAGGAGGATGACGAGAAAGAGCGCCGATGCAGCGCCTATTCCCAGTGCCCATGGTAGTTGAGCCGTTGACATCGCCATACCAACCATCATCTGCCTGTGTTGGCTGGGGTTCATAGGAGCCATCCCGCCCATCTCCATACCCCCCGTATCATGCATGCCGTGCATATCGTGCGTATTATCAGCCGCTACTCCCACCTCCATATTCATTGTGCCATGCTCGTGCATGTCATTGGCCGAACCCTCGTCCTTTTGGATTGGCACAAGGTCCATGCCGCAGATAGGGCATTGGCCGGGGCTTTCCTCTCGCACCT
>JADEYI010000441.1_pt1 | contig 57831 bp, 59 predicted proteins | sample 8542331 | NCBI WGS metagenome assembly JADEYI01 (sample SAMN16510988, study PRJNA670497) | mine drainage metagenome | isolation source: biofilm near Copperflume 1 | place: Germany: Marsberg coppermine Kilianstollen | collected 2018-02 | reverse complement strand
TCCTCAGCCGCTGGTCAGCGGAACCTTCACCCCATAAGACACCAGCCACCTAGGTCGATGCTGCGATCGGCTTCTCGACATCCCGGTGGTCCGAGGCCGCAGGGTGCAGCCGGGTGCGTCCGTCTCGGGCTGCGACCCCACGCGGCATGCTTCCACTGGGATCGTCAGACCGGTCAATCTCGACGGGCCCCCGGAGGAGCATGACGGGCTTCGACGGCACCCTCAGTCGTCGTAGAGGAGGCCGTAGGCACCGCGAGCAGCATCGGATTGCCGGCGCGTCTGGTCCACCGCCCACTGGCGGGTCTCCCGGTCGACGGCGAACGTGGTCCATCCGGCGCCGTCCTCGTCGCTCAGGTGGATGAGCAGGGTGTGAGCGTCGTGCTCGACGCGCAGGCGGTGCCGGGGATTGGCCTCGTCGTGGAGTCCCCGAACGGCTCCCCCCGGTACGGGGTCCTCGGCGACGAACGAGGTCCAACGTCCCCGGCCCGAGTCTGGGCGGGACAGCTTGTTGCCCGTTGATCGTCTCACCACGCCTTCCACACTATGGCCGCGGATCGGGCTGGACCCGCCGGCGCAACCCTCAGGCCGGGAGGCGTCGATACAGGCATTGGCCGCCGCCGGAGGCGTGGAGTTGCCCATTCGGGGACCACACCCGGGCCGTCCAACCGAACAATCCCGCCGTCGACACGGGCGCGGCCCCGTCGCACAGGAGCCACTCGTGGTCCCGGGTCGGAGCATGGAAGGCGACGTTCAAGTCCAGGGTCGGTGCGGTGAAGGGCGGCGTCTTCCAGGCATGGGGACGGTGCGCCGAGGGCTAGCTCGGAAGGTCGACCAGTATGAGACTGCGAACGGCGTCGATCCAGGGGTCCGAGAATGTTGGGGTGGGCGTGAAGCGCAGCCATTGCTGCCATCGGGCCGGGCGGGGACCAGACGGAGGCCACGCCGCCTCGAAGTCGATGGGCTTTGCGTCGAGGTTGTCCCAAAACGGGTAGGGGGGTCGGTCCTCCTCCGGCAAGAGCTCGCGCATGTCCGGAAGCTGGTCCGGGCCGGGCACGTCGGGGGGCACGGTCTCGTCATGCTCCAACCCGTCGACCCCGTCGCGGGCACTCCACACCATGGCGTCGAGGATCGGGCGGCCCTGTTGTTCCATCTCGACCCGGTGTGCCGCGGCCATCCGGCCCTCCTTGCGACTGATGACGCGGATCTCGATGGGTTCGAATCGGGCCACGCCCAGGTAGTGGCAGGAGAAGGCGACGGGACGAGGGTGCTCGGTCGAGGCGCCGACGGCCCGCAGGGCGCTCGCGGCCACGTAGCCACCCATCGGTCCCCAGATCTCCCAGTCGGGGCTGAGTGTGGCCTCGAAGCGTCCCTGCCCGCATGGTCGAACCGACGTGTCATCCCCGAGATCACCCATGGGGACCAGCGTGCCGTCCGACCACACGCCTGGCAAACCCGAAACCGCACGCGCCAGATGACGGGCACGGCATGATCGCGCCACTATGGCCGGATGACAGTGGACGGTGATCTGGTCAGGAGTGCCCTGGTGCGCCAGTGGCGTCGAATTGCCGCTGCAGCTCCCCTGGTCGATCTCCATCTGCCCAGTCGCGTCGGCGGGTGGCGCAACCGCGAGGTTCTGGCCCACCTCTATGTTCAGCCGATCCTGCTGCGCCGGTTTCTTCTGACTGCGTCGGAGCAGAGTCCGTCAGTCGACGTAACCACCAATCTGCTCGGCACGGGAGCATTCGGGGGGCTCATCGACGCCTCGGCCCGGGAAGGGGCGGAACTGGGGAAGTTCAACTTTGCCGACCCCCTCGACGCCGCGCTCCCCGATTTGCTGGTGGCGGACCTCGGGGTGACGATCACAACGCTGCAGGGATCGATTCCCCTGGTCGACTATCTGGTCTCGAGGTGCGTAGAAGCCGTGGTCCACGGGGAGGATCTCGTCGACCCGGTCGAGCCCGATCCGGCGGCACAGGCCATCACCGCCCGTGCATTGATGGCCGTGCTTGCGTCGAAGGCACCCCATCTTGTTCCCGAGGCAGAACGACTCTCGTCGGCGGTGTGGATCGATGTCGCCACGGGCAGGCAACCGGGTGCAGGGAGACTGGCATCGGCGGTTCCGGTGATGACCTGAGGCCCTGAGTGGATCGGCTCAGTGAATCGTCTCGACCTCGGCCTTGATCCGTTCGAGGGTGGTGCGCATGCCGTTGCGATTGGTCGGTCCCCGGGCCCAACCGAGGAGCGCCCAGTACAGGCGGAGCGCGGCGGTGTCGGCCAGCTCGAACGACTCGGTGACATCGGTGCCGTCACCTACCGGTTCCAGACGATAGCGCCAGGTATTGAGCGGCTTGTCGCGGGCGCCGACACCGAAGGCGAACTCCCGACCGGGCTCGCTGGCCAGGACCGTGCACGACGTCCAGTAGACGGGGCCCTTGCCGTTCCGCTTGACGTGGCCCCGGAAGCGTGCCCCGACCTCAGGACCGGTGGCCCCGTCGAGCCACTCGGCCTCGAACGTCTCGGGGCTGTAGCTGCCGATCCTGGTGACGTCGCTCACCAGGTCCCAGACCCGATCGGGAGCAGCATCCATGTGCACGGTCACCGAGTCACGCATGGGTGCACTCTAGAACCGATCCTCCTTGCGGAGCACGGTCGGCAACGAAGGTCAGTCCCGGTCCGGAATAGCCCGCGACCCCCGTCCGTTGCACACCGCATGGCCCTCAAAGTGGTGGCCACCGGCTTCGGTGGCCCGGAAGTCCTGTCGGTGGTGGACGAGCCGGTGCGGGATCCGGGCCCGGGCGAAGTCTCGGTCCAGGTGCGGGCGGTGGGAACCAACCCGATGGACTACAAGGTGTTCAGCGGGGCCTTCGGTCGTGATCCGTCACTCCTGCCGATGGCGCTGGGCACCGAGGCGTCCGGCGTCGTCACCGAGGTCGGAGGACAGGCCGAGGGACCTGCCGGTCCGGTCCGAGCCGGCGATGAGGTGGCCCTCTTTCGCATCGAAGGCGCCTACGCGGCCCAGGTGGTCGTTCCCGCCTCGGCCGTGGTTCCCAAGCCGTCGACCCTCTCCTTCGAGGAATCCGGAGGTCTGCTCCTCACGGGGTGCACCGCGGTCCACGCCCTCGCGGTCACCGCGGTGGGCTCCGGGGACACCGTGATCGTCCATGGCGCGTCCGGCGGGGTCGGCCTCATGGCGGTCCAGCTCGCCGTCCACGCCGGGGCGCGGGTCGTCGGGACCGCCCGTCCAAGCGCCCACGACTACCTGCGGCGGCTCGGCGCCCACCCCGTGGCCTATGGCGACGGCCTCATCGAGCGGATCCGCGGGCTCGCCCCTGACGGGATCGACGCCGCCGTCGACACCGTGGGGACCGACGAGGCCATCGAGACATCGGTCGCCCTGGTCTCCGATCGCCACCGGATCGTGACCATCGCTGCGTTCAAGCGCGGCTTCGAACTCGGCCTGCGGGTCATTGGTGGTGCCCCCGGAGCCGATCCCGGCACCGAGATACGCAGCGCCGCACGCATGGAACTGGTGAAGCTGGCCAATGCCGGTGCCCTCCGCGTATTGGTGGCGAGCACCTAGCCACTCGTCGGGGCCGGTGCCGCTCTTCGCCAACTGGCCGGCGGTCACACCCACGGCAAGATCGTCCTCATTCCCTGAGCCGATGCCGACAGTGTGGGAATCGACCAGGTGAGACCAGCGATGGCCGAGAAGGCGTGCCGGTGGGAATGGTCCGGGGGGTTTCTCTGTGGCCGGCGATGAGGGGACGTCCGAACTGCTGCTCCGACGCGCCTACCGCCTGTTCAACGAGCGCCGGATCGACGCGCTCCTGGCGCTGATGACCGAGGACGTCGAGTGGCCGAACGTGGCCGGTGGCACGGTACTGCACGGGAGGGAGGCCATACGCCCCTACTGGGAGGGCCAGTTCGCGGCGGCCGACCCCCGGGTCGACCCGACAGAATTCAGGCAGGTCGGCGACGACCTGGTTGCCGTCGTCGATCAGCGGGTCCTCGACCGCCAGGGCCGACTCCTGGCCGCTGACGTGGTCTACCACCGCTACACGTTCACGCTGGGGCGCGTGTCCCGGATGGTCGTGTTCACCAGCCCCGAAGAGGCCTTCGCCCGCGGTTGAACCGGGGCGCCGACGCCGGGGCTGTGGGAGGCTTTGGGCCCTTGACCGCGCCCGACCCACTCGCCACGGCCGTGCTCCCGCTGCCGGCCCAGTTGATCGACGTGCCCTGGCCCGACGAGGACTGGCCGACCGCCGAGGTGCCCCCCGGCGTCGAGCTCCGAAGACTGATGGACGACGCCTTCGACCCCGAGGGCCCCTTGCACCAGACCTACGCGGTGGTCATCGTCCACCACGGCCGACTGGTCTTCGAGCGCTACGACGGTCTGCTGCCCCAGTGGGACAGGCCCGGGAAGCCGGTCGGTCGGGAGACCCCGCTGCTCTCGTGGTCGATGGCCAAGTCCATGCTCCACGCCGTGGTGGGCATGCTGGTGGCCGAGGGGAGACTGGCACTGGACGAGCCCGCCCCCGTCCCCCAGTGGGACAACCCGGGGGACCCCCGCCGGGCCATCAGCCTGCAACACCTGTTGGACATGCGAGACGGCCTCGACTTCACCGAGGACTACGTCGACGCCGACGCTTCCGACGTCCTGCAGATGCTGTTCGGTGAGGGGAGACACGACATGGCTGCGTTCGCCGCCGACCGGCCGCTGGCGAGCGGACCGGGCACCCGGTTCAACTATTCGAGCGGGACCAGCAATGTCATCTCGGGCATCGTGGCCCGCGAGGTCGGCCCCGGCGAGCCCTACCGGCGATTCCTGGCCGACCGGCTGTTCGGTCCTCTGGGCATGGCCTCGGCGACGGCGACGTTTGACGATGCGGGGACCTGGGTGGCGGCCTCCTACGCCTACGCCACGGCGCGGGACTTCGCCCGCTTCGGGCTGCTCTATCTGCGCGACGGGGTCTGGGCGGGCCGACCCCTCTTGCCCGCAGGCTGGGTCGATGGCGGGCGCCGGCCCCGGTCCGTCGACCCCGAGGACGGTGATCTGTACGGATCGCACTGGTGGACGCGGGACAACCCCTACGGCACCTTCTGGGCCGCCGGTCACGAGGGCCAGTACATCGATGTCTGTCCGGCGCTCGATCTCGTGGTGGTCCGCATGGGGCGGACCGATACCGAGCACGGGGAGCACCTGAAGCGCTGGCGAACCGAGGTGATCGAGGCGTTCGACGCCGCCCATTGATCGGGGCGGTCGGCGGTGTCGGGTCCGGTGGCTACACGCCGTCCCAGAGCCCGACGGGAGCCTGGCCCACCCGGTAGTGACCGGGTTGGCGCTTTCCGGAGGCGGCCTTCTCGAGGCGCTTCTGCATGCCCGGGGTGAGGGCCTCGGCCTTGATCATCTCCATGTAGGTGGCGGTGGCGTTGCCCACGTCGAAGAAGTCCCGTTGCCAGCTCCATTTGAAGTCGCCGGCGTAGCGGAACCAACTGCCGCCCAGCCCGGCGATCTCGTAGTGGCTGCCGTCAGGCCGGGTGGCGTCGGCAATCTGCTTCCACAGGCCGAGGATCTCCCCCTGGGCCTCGTCGATGAGCACCCGCTGGTAGGGGTAGACCCACCCACCGAGGCCCTCCATCTCGTAGCCCAGCGCGTACTCGCGGATCTGATCCTTGCCCACGGCCATGAACTCATCGGTCGGGCCGACGTTCCATCCGTAGGTGGCATCGTCGGTGTACATCTCGGCCATGGGCATCCAGTTGAGCTCTTCCTCGCAGCGCTGGTTGATGTCCAACCACCGCTGCATCATCTCTTTGAGTTCACTGCGCGGGTATGACGGCATGGCCTTACTCCTCCTCGGTGATGCGAAGTGCGGACGTGGGGCAGTAGCGGACGGCTGCCTCGACCTCGGCTCGTTGCCCGTCGTCGGGCCTCTCCTCGAGAATCGTGACCTTGGCATTCTTGGCCAATTCGAAGACGGTCGGGGCCTCGGACTCACAGACCCCGTGGCCCTGGCACAGATCGAGGTCGACGGCCACTCGCATCAGGATGGCGTCCGTGTCAACGGGCGGACCGGGCATCCCCGGCTGCGGCCTCAGACGGTGACGGGACCGCACCCCTGCGCCGGTACCGGACCACACAGGGCTGCTGCAGTTGGACCACCATCTTCGAATGGTCGTTGCGGTAGGTGTCCGACGGTTGGGCCAGCTCGAACTCCCAGTCCGACAGGAGCACCGAGAAGATGGCCTTGAGCTGCATCATGGCGAAGGCGGCCCCCACGCAACGGTGGCGGCCTGCTCCGAAGGGGATCCAGGTCCACGGGTTGGACCGGTCCTCCTGGCGCGGCTCCAGATACCGGGCCGGCTGGAACGAGTCGGCGTCGGGAAAGTCTTCGGGGATCCGATTGGAGACCGACGGGCTGGCCCCGACCATCTGGCCGGCCTTGATGGCAAAGCCGTCGACCTCGAGGTCCTCCTTGGCCACCCGGAGCAGCAAGATGAGCGGCGGGTGCAACCGCAGTGCCTCTTTGACCGCCGACTCGAGACGAGGCATGGCGCGGAGGGCCTGATAGCTGACCTCGGCCCCGCCGGCGTACAGCTCGCCGAGCTCGCGCTGCACCGCATCGAGGTCCTCGGGATGGCGCAGCAGCTCGATGAGTGTCCACGCCGCTGTCCCCGACGTGGTGTGATGGCCGGCGAACATCATCGAGATGAACATGCCGGTGACCTCGTCGGCCACGAAGCGGGGCGACCCGTCCTCGTTGGCGATGGACATCAGGACGTCCAACAGGTCGCGCTCGTCGTCGCCCGAAGGGGGAGCGGCCGCTCGACGTTCCATGATGCTCTCGACCAGCTGAACCAGGCCCACCCGGGCCGCATCCCGGCGACGGAAGCTCTCGATGGGGGCGTAGGGGTCGACGTAGGCGATGGCATCGGTGCCCTGTTCGAGGTCGTGGTAGAGCTGGGCGAAACGCTTGTCCAGCTCGTTGCGGAACCGCTTGCCCACCAGGCAGGCCGACGATGTGTAGATGGTCAGTTCGGCGAACCAGTCGAGGAGGTCGATCTCCCCGTGGTCCGCCCATCCCGCAACCATGTGTGCCACCTCGTCAGCGATGGTGGCCGCGTGGCCGCGCATGAACTTGTCCCGCAGCGCCTGGTTGTGGAGCATCTCGCGGCGGCGTTCGGGTGGGGCGTCGAAGACCACCCCCTCGCCGAATATCGGTGTCATGAACGGGTAGGCCTCGGCCTGATCGAGGATCTCCTCCGGCGCCCGGAAGAAGAACTCGTTGGCGTCCGCCCCGGACAACAGCACCACGTCGCGCTGGGCCAGCCGGAACACCCCGACGTCGCCACACTCGGCGCGGACCCGGTTGAGCAGTGCGATGGGGTCGATGCGCAGCTCGTCGAGGTGGCCGTTCGTTTCCTCGCCACCCGACACACGCGGCGGCTCCCGTTGTTCCACTGCGGTGGTCATTGGCTGGCCTCGCCCTTCGGGTCGTTTCGGATCGGTGCTTCCGGCTGGAGCTCGATGACGGTGGCGTGCGTGCCCCGGGGCAGTGTCACGACGGCCACGATCGCTTGCGCCACTCCCGCCGGGCGCATGAAGTTGGAGTGACGGGCGAATCCCCACGCCGCCCACTGGTCGATCACCTCGGCGGTGACGTCGGGGTCCCAATCCATGCCCATGCCGGTGACGGTCGGCCCGGGACGGACGATGGTGGCCCTCACCCCGGTTCCCTCGAGCTCCATCTGCAGCGAGCGGACGTAGCCCTCGAGCCCCCATTTGGACGTGACGTAGGCGGCCATCGACGGGCGGGGTCGCTCGACCACATCCGAGGTGACGAAGACGATGTCGCCCCGCCGGCGCTCGGTCATGGCCGGCGCCAGGGACCGGATCAACCGGTGGGTGCCGCTCACGTTGACCTGCAGCACCCCCTCGAATGCGTCGGACCCGGTGTCGAGCACCGATCCCGCCATGTTGAGGGCGGCGTTGGACACCACGATCTCGATCCCTCCCAGGGTGTCGACTGCGGCCTTGGCGAACTGCTCCACCGAATCGCCGTCGGCCAGGTCGAGGTGGATGGCCACGGCTTCGCCACCGTCGGCCCGGATGGCAGCCGCCGTCTCCTCGCATTCGGCCACCCGTCGGGCTCCGAGCGCCACCGGGTGTCCGAGCGTGGCCAGGGCCTTGGCCGCGGCTTGGCCGATGCCTGACGAGGCCCCGGTGATCACCGCCGGGCGTCGCTCGGGGTTGGGCTCGAAGCGGGGCATCAGCGCAGGGCCACCGTGGTGGGGAGGGCAGCCAGGCCGCGGACGTTGATGGAGTGCACCCGCTGGATCCGCTCCGCGTCGATGTCGTAGGACGAGACCCGCTTCACCACTTCGGTGAGGCCGATGCGCGCCTCCATCCGGGCCAGGGGGGCGCCCATGCAGAAGTGGCGTCCACTGCCGAAGCTGACCAGTCGCGAGGTGTCCCGATCGAGGTCGTAGCGGTCGGGGTCGGGGAAGACGTCCTCGTCCCGATTGGCCGAGCCCACCAACAGGAGCACCCGGCCACCTTGGGGGATGCTGACCCCGTGCAACTCCATGGGCTGGCGGGTCACCCGCAACAGCATCTGGGTCGAAGTGTCGTAGCGCAGGGTCTCCTCCACCCAGTCGGTGACCCGCGCCGCGTCCCCGAAGGCCTTGGCCCCCTGGTCCGGGTGGTGCCATGCCCAGAACCAGGCATTGCCCAGCAGTTTGGTGGTCGTCTCGTTCCCGGCCACCACCATCAAGAAGAGGAAGCCGATGATCTCCTCATCGGTGAGCTCGTCCCCATCGACTTCGGCCTCGAGCAGCGCGGAGGTGAGGTCGTCCCGAGGTGACGCCCGCCGCTCGTCGACCATGTCCTGGTAGTAGCCGACCAGGGTGAGGGCGGCGTCCATACCGGCCTGGGGGACGTCGAAGACGCCGTCCTCGCGGTGGACCACCAGGTCGGCCAGCCGGCGTATCTCGGCCCTGTCCACCGGGGGCACGCCGACCAGTTCGGAGATGACATCCATGGGGAGCCGGCCGGCGAAGTCGGCGATGAAGTCGAAGGAGCCCCGCTCCAGGGCCGGCTCGAGGTGCTCGAGGGCGATGGCCCTGATGCGGTTCTCCATCTGGGCCACTTTGGAGGGAGTGAACTTCTTGCCGACGAGTGAGCGCATGCGGGTGTGGCGCGGAGGATCGAGGGCGAGGAAGGACATCATCCTGTGGGCGTTGGGACCGAAGGCGCTGGGATCGAGGGAGACGCCGGAGGCGTTGGAGAAGGCGTCCACATTGCGGAAGGCGGCCAGCACATCGACATGGCGGGACAGAGCCCAAAAGTCGAACTCGTCGTTGCGGTAGACGGGGGCCTCGGACCGCAGGCGGGCGTAGACCGGATAGGGATCCTCGTGGATCTCGTAGGCGTAGGGGCTGTAGGTGACCGGTCGGCTCGTCGTGGTCACGTGCCGGCCCCGACCGCCGGTTGGCCGACCATCATCTGAGCCGCGTCGGCCACGAAGTCGGGAATGTCCATCGATGACATGTGGCCCATGCCGGCGGCCAGGAGCGCTCCGGAAAAGCTGGTCTCCAGGACCCTCACCACCATGGGGTCGGACCCGGGACCCAGGGCGGCGGCCAGTCGTCGGTGGATCTGCGCCCCGATGCGATCCCGGAGGTGCTTCACGTCCGGATTGGTGCTCAACAGGGCCACGGTGCAGGCATCAACCAGGGCAGCACTCTCGGTGGTGAAGAGCACCATGGCCCGCACTGTCTCGGACATGCGCTCGGCCAGCGACAATTCCTCCGACGTGTCCACCGGTGTCAGCCCCTGCATCCGCCGCCACAGGACCTCGGCCAGCAGGTGGTCCTTGGAGCTGAAGTAATTGTAGGCCGTGGCCGGCGCCACGCCGGCCCGCCGGGCGACATTGCGCACGGTGAGCCCCGTGTATCCGACCTCTTCGACCTCGGCCTCGGTGGCCAGCACCAACTGCTTGACCACCTCGGCTTGACGGGGCGTGAGCCGGCGGCGGGTGGCCTCGACCCCATGGGAGTCGTCGGTGGGGCGCAGTGCCAGGGTCTCGCTCATGGCCTGAGGTGGGTTCGGCACGGTTCAGTCGGCATCGGCCGGCAGGGGGATGTGGGGCGTTCCGTCGCGCATGGGCGGGAATTCGAAGGTGGCTGCTGTCGTCATCTTGGTGATCGTCGTGATCTCCGCCTCCGGCAGCGTCTCATTGTCGTCGTCGATGATGAGCTCCCAGCGACAGTGGGGTGACCGGTCTGACGGGACCCGCGGAGGACGATGGACGTGGCGGATGTGAGCCTTCGGGTTGATGGCCTGGGCGGTCACGTCGAATGTGCCGTCCTCGATGTGGTGGCACATGCCGGTGACCATCTTGTCTCCCCACGGTTCGGCGTCCATCAGGGCCCCGCAGTAGGCGAGCTCGAAGAACCCGTGCCGCTCGTCGACGACTTCGTATCGCACGTCGAGATAATGATGGGGAAAGCCCGGATCGAGCTGGAGCACCTTGAAGATGGCCTCGACGTCATTGCCCTCGACGCCCATGATCTGCCGTAGCCGCCGGCCGTAGACGGGGCTGGCGCCCCGCCATTCTTCGATGGCCAGCCGCTCCATCTCCTCCATCCCGTGAGACATGCCGATGGCCGCGCACATCGAGCGGTCGAGGATGTGCACCGCCTGGGCGTACTCGCGCACCAGTCGGACCAGCGCCTCACGGGACAGGTCCTCGTAGCGGAAATCGGCCTTGAAGGCACCGGCGTAGTCGGGAAGGCCGCCCTCGTCCCCGCCTTGCTCGCCGGTCTCGTCCGCTTTGCTCTGGCTCATCCATATGGACTATAGTCTGGACAGCTGTCCAAGTACAGGGGGCGGCGACGGCCTGCCTGCGGTGCCCCTGGCCACGTGGCTCGGCTGGCCCCGTCCCCCGAAGACGGTGATGGCCGTGGGTGCCATCATCACCAACGAGGTGGCCGAGCGACAGGGGGAGACGAGTGCAGAGTGAACAGGCCTCCGGCGGGTCGGGGCCCACGACGATGCCCGTGGTCGGGGTGATCGGGCTCGGCGCCATCGGCGACGGGGTGGCCACCAACGTGCTGCGGGAAGGGTTTCCCCTGGCGGTGTGCGACGTGCGATCAGAGGCGACCGACCGGTACCGGGATCGGGCCACGGTGGCCACTTCGCCGTCGGACCTGGTCCGCCGCTCCGGGGTGGTGGTGGTGGCGGTGGTCAACGATGAACAGGTCCATGCGGTGCTGTCCGGACCCGACGGCGGGCTGGCGGCGGCTGGGGCGGAGACGACCTTCGTCATCGTCAGCACCATCTCGGGTGCCTGCGTCGAGGCCATCGGGGCCGAGGCGGCGGACCTGGGGGTGGAGGTGTTGGACTGCGGTGTCAGTGGTGGACCGAGCGCGGCCGCCGGCGGAAACCTGGTCTGCATGGTCGGCGGTGATCCTCACGCGATCGAGCGAGTTCAGCCGGTGTTCGATGCCATCGGCTCGCTGACGGTGACCATGGGGCCATTCGGCGCCGGTCTGGCGGCCAAGCTGGCTCGCAATCTGGTGCAGTACGGGTCGTGGCTCGCCGCCTACGAGGGCCAGCGGCTGGCCGAGGCGGCGGGCATCGAGCTCGCCAGTCTGGCCACCGTGATCCGTGCCAGTGACGCCCTGATCGGTGGGGCCTCCACACTGATGTTCCGCCCGACCGTGGCCCAGTTCACCGAGGATGACGACAAGGGGTTGATCGGAGCCATGCAGTCGGGGGCATCGCTGGCCCGCAAGGACCTTCAGGCTGCCCTCGAGATGGCACGGGCGCTCGACGTCTCGCTGCCGCTGGCCGAGATGACCGAGGCGCGTTGCGACGAGATCTTCGGGTTGGGCGTGGTCGGGCCGTGACCAGTCTCCTGCCGCCAGCCCGCAGGCCTTCGGGGTCCATCGAAATGGGGAGGACGTTCAGCCATGAGTGAGCCCGACGCCGGGGGATCAGGGGAACGAGCCAGTGGCAAGCAGCGGGACCCCGGCTCTGCCCGGGCCCGAGGCATCGCCAAGATGCAGGAGGTCTACGGCTTCTCCGTCGACCCGGACACCATCGCCGGACCCTACGTCGCCTTCACCGTGGACCACCTCTTCGGTGAGGTGTGGACGAGGCCGGAGCTGGACAACCGTGACCGGCGGCTCATGACCATCGGGGTCTTGGCCGCCCTGGGCCAGTCCCAGTTGGTGGAGATCCAGTTCCAGTCGGCCCTCGACCGGGAGGAGCTGACCGAGGACCAGGTCCGCGAGACGGTGGTGCATCTGGCTCACTACGTCGGCTGGCCGCTGTCGACCGGGATCAACGAGGTCGCCGAAAAGGTCATTGCCCGCCGGCATCGAACGGCTGAGTCATGAGCGCGCCCGCAGCTGCCGCTGAACCCGGCGCTGCCGATCCGTCCCCCATGGTCCGGTTCGACTTCACCGGCAAGGTGGCCATCGTCACCGGCTCGGGGGGCGGCATCGGTCAGGCCTACGCCGAGGCTCTGGCCGCGGCCGGCGCCTCGGTGATGGTGGCCGACATCGCGGAGGAGCGGGCCACCGAGGTGGCGGCGGGAATCCGTTCGTCGGGAGGCAAGGCCGATTCGGTGCGGGTTGACGTGGCCGATCCGGGATCGGCGGCCGAGATGGCCGCACGGACCGTCGACCGCTTCGGCGCCATCGACTATCTGGTCAACAATGCGGCCATCTTCGGGGGGATGCAACTCGACCTGCTGCTCACCGTCGACTGGGAATATCTCAACCGATTCCTGTCGGTCAACATGCTCGGGGCCCTCAACTGCGTGCGAGCTTGCTACCCGGCCATGAAGGAACGGGGTGGCGGCGCCATTGTCAACCAGTCGTCCACCGCCGCCTACATGTATGCGGGCTTCTATGGTCTGGCCAAGGCCGGGGTCAACTCGATCACCCAGCAGCTGGCCCATGAACTCGGCGGCCAGCACATCCGCACCAATGCCATCGCTCCGGGACCGATCGACACCGAGGCGTCGCGGACGGTGGTCCCCGAAGCCTTCATGAAGCCGATCCTGGCCTCGCTGGCCCTCAAGCGACAGGGAGAGACGGCGGACCTGGTGGGCATGTGCCTGTTCCTGCTGTCCGACGAGGCCTCGTGGATCACGGGCCATGTCTTCAATGTGGACGGCGGCCAGGTGGTCCGCCCGTGACCGACCATCGCATCGACGTCGAGGACGACGACGGCGTCCGGCTGATCGCCTTCGACCGCCCCGAGGTCCGCAACGCCTTCGACGCCGCCATGTACGCGGCAGTCACCGGGGCGCTGGCCGGGGCGCTGGCCGATGACGGGACGCGGGCGGTGGTGCTCACCGGCCGGGGGACGGCGTTCACCTCGGGGCAGGACCTACGTGAGATGGCGGCCATCGCCACGGGCGCCGGCGGGCCCGCGGCCGGCTCGGGATTCCAAGGCCTGCTCGACACGGTGGTCTCCTTCGACAAACCGCTGCTGGCCGCCGTCCACGGCGTTGGAGTCGGCCTCGGCCTGACCTTGCTGGGGCACCTGGACGTGGTGCTCCTCGAGGAGGGCACCCGGTTGCGGGCACCCTTCGCAGAACTGGGTGTGCCGCCCGAGGCGGCCAGCAGTTGGTTGCTGCCCCAGCGGGTGGGATGGCAACGAGCCGCGGCGCTGTTGCTGGCCTCGGAGTGGATCGATGCCCACCAGGCGGTCGAGGCCGGGCTCGCCTTGCGAGTGTGCCCGGCCGGTGCCGCATTGGAGGAGACCATGGCCCTGGCCCGCCGGATCGCCTCGTTCGCACCTCATGCCACCCGGGAGATCAAGCGATTGATGATGGCCCCCGACCGATCGAGCATCGACGCGGCCCGGGCCCGGGAGGACGCGGCGTTCGCCTCGCTGTTTGCTGATCCCGCCAGCAATCCCGGGGCGCAGCTCACCGCAGGCCTGGAGACCTGAGCGGCCGTGCGCCTGGGCATCACCTCCTTCCTCACCGACCGCGCCATGGCACCGGCCGACCTGGCCGTGGCAGTCGAGGAGCGCGGCTTCCATTCCCTGTACCTTCCGGAGCACACCCATCTGCCGGTCCGGGCCGATGCGCCTCCGGCGCTGGTCGAAGGGGTCAACGCCGACGACTATCGGCGCAGCCTCGATCCGTTCGTGTCCCTGGCCACGGCGGCGTCAGTGACCGATCGGATCGCCCTGGGCACCGGGGTCGTCCTGGCCGCCCAGCACGATCCGATCGTGCTGGCCAAGCAGATCGCCACCCTCGATCACCTGAGCGGGGGCCGGGTCGTCCTCGGGATCGGGTTCGGATGGAACCGGGCGGAGGCAGCCGACCACGGCGTGGCCTTCGAGTCGCGCCGGGAGGTGGCCCGGGAGCACGTCCTCTGCATGCAGGCGCTGTGGTCACAAGACCAGGCCGAGTTCCACGGCCGCTACGTCTCCCTCGATCCCTGTTGGAGCTGGCCCAAGCCGATCCAGCAACCGCGGGTGACCACCCTGGTCGGTGGGGGAGCCACCCCCTCGGTGTTCGCCGCCATCGCCGAGTATGCCGACGGATGGATGCCCATCGGCGGCTCGGGATTGGCCGAGGCCGTTCCGAAGCTCCGACGCGCTTTCGAGGATCGGGGTCGGGACCCGCAGGGGATCCGGGTGGTCCCGTTCGGGACGATTCCGACTGACCAGAAGCTGGCCTACTACCAGGACCAGGGGATGGCGGAGGTGGTGTTGCGGGTGCCCTCGGGCAGCGCAGACCGGATGCTGGCAGAGCTGGACAAACACGCCGCCTACCTCGAGCCGTTCGGCGGCGATGATGAGTGAGCACCTCGACCGCGCCTCGGTCCCCACGTCCAAACCGTGGAGCGGGGGCGGTCGCGAGGAGCTGGCCGCAGCCGTCAGGATGTTGATGGTGGCCTCGGTGTCGGCGGCGGCCCCGCCCGAGCTGTTGGCTGATGCCGCCAAGCGAGTGGCGGCCGTGGCGGACGAGCTGAGTCGTCATGTGCCGGCTTCGGGTCCCGAGCCCACGGCCAGGTACGCCGATCATTCCGTCCCACCTTCCGAAGCGGACACGCTGGCTGCGGCCATGCCCTTCGACATGGTCATCGGTTCCTGCAATCCGGTGGCGTTGCCGCTCACCGTCGAGTTCGATCCGCCCAGGGCCATCGGGCATGCCGTCTTCACGGCGCCCTACGAGGGGGCTCCGGGTTGCGTGCACGGCGCCGTGCTGGCCGGGGCCTTCGACATTATGCTGACGGCGGCCAATGTCATCGCCAACGGGGCCGGGCCCACGGTCAACCTCTCCATCCGCTACCTCAAACCGACCCTGATCACCCAGCCGGCCCGGTTCGAGGCTTGGGTCACCGAGCTGGACGACCGGCGGACCCACAGCCGGGGCCAGCTCATCCAGGCCGGAGTGGTCACCGTCGAGGCGGAGGGCGAGTTCGTCAACATGGATCGGTCCCGCGTCGCGGCCATGCACCGGAGGGACGAAGCCAAGAGCCGGCGACGACGGATCCGGCCATCGGCAGAGGACGGCCCGGGTTGAGCCAGCAGGGCGCGCCGCACTTCTCTAGAGTCATACCGGAGGTCGCCGGGGGTCGGACACGCGATGGGGGCGGTCCGAAGGACCAGTTGGGGGAGACACCATCATGCGAGTCACCAGTGATGCAGTGAGATCGCCGCGACGGAGATCGGGGATGGCGGTGGTGTTGAGCGGGCTCGTGATGGCGGCCACGCTGACGGCCTGCTCGTCGACCAGCGCGTCGACGTCCACCACCGCTTCGGTTTCCAACGCCTCCAACCGATCGACCATTCCCGCATCGGCATTCAGGGACTACACCGGAATCAGCCCGACATCAGTGGCGGTTGGCAACGTGTCGACGCTCCTGGCCGGCCTGTTCAAGGGTGCCGCGGTCGGAACCCAGGCCTATGCCGACTACGTCAACTCTACGGGCGGGGTCAACGGTCGCAAGATCACCGTGGACGGCGGCGACGACAACTTCTCCGGTGCACCCAACAAGCAGCTGACCCAGGCCGACATCCAAAAGGACTTCGCCATGGTCGGCGGCTTCTCGCTGCAGGACAACTTCGGCGGGACGGTGCTCGCCGCCCATCCTGAGGTGCCCAATGTCACCGTCTCGCTCGATCTCGCCACCAGTAACCTGCCCAACTCCTTCAGCCCGTCTCCCGCGGCCAACGGATGGCAACAGGGGCCCCTCGCCTACTTCCAGACGAAGTACCCGGCCGAGGTGCTTCACGCCGGCGCCCTGGTGGCCGACCAGCTCTCGGCCACCTCGAAGTGGGCGGCGGAGAAGGCCGCCATGACCGGCTTGGGCTACAAGGTCGTCTACGACCCGACCTTCGACATCAGCACCAGCAACTTCAACCAGTACGTCGTGGCCATGAAGAGTGCGGGCGTGAGGATCCTCTTCCTGGAGCAGATGCCCGAAAACTACGCGGCGTCCGTGGTGCAGGCCCTCAATCTGCAGAACTTCCACCCGGTGCTGGTGCTCGGAGGATCGACCTACAGCGAGAAGCTCATCGCGGATGCCGGGGGCGCCTCCGCCATCAACGGCTCGTACCTCGCCCAGAACACGGCGCTCTACCTCGGTGAGGACACCGCCTCCATTCCGGCCGTCGGCACCTTCCTGACCTGGATCCAGAAGGCTTCGCCGGGGTTCAAAGCCGACCTGTACACGCTGTTCGGCTGGCTGTCAGCGGAGCTCTTCGCCCAGGCCCTGGCATCGGCCGGCGCCAATCCCAGCCGCGGCTCGGTGCTCCAGGCGCTGCAGGGCATCACCTCGTTCTCCGGTGGCAACCTCGTGGGCACCGCCAACCCGGGCAAGAAGATCCCGACCACCTGCTACATCATCGCCCGGATCGAACATGGGACGTTCAACCGCCTCGACGACCCTCCGGTGGGCGGCCCGACCCACAGCTACCGCTGTGACCAGCCCTTCTACTACGTGAAAGCCTGATCCGGTAGGTCAATCCACTCGAACGACGACGAGCGCATCAATGGTGCCCGGAGTTGCCTGCGCTTCGGTTCAGGCGTCGGCGGCCTGGGCCGCAGCCCGTCTCATCAGCCGTGCCTTGCGATTGGCGGCCTGGTTCTTGTGGATGACGCCCTTGGCGGCGGCCTTGTCGATCCTCTTGATGGCGAGGCGCAGGGCTTCCTCGCTGTTCTCCTCGCCGTCCTCGATGGCACGGATGGCCCGCTTGGTGCGGGTCCTCAGCTCCGACCGCACCGCCTTGTTGCGGGCCTGGCGCTTGACGGTCTGGCGATTTCGCTTGATCTGGCTCTTGATGTTTGCCACTGCCTGGTCCTTGTCATCGGGGATGTCGGTGCCGCGGGTCGTCCGACGACCACTGCGAACGTGGAGATCTGCATCCGGGCACCGGCGCACGGCCAACTCCGGAGACAGTGCAGGATAGCAGCACAGGCGTCCCTGGTCCCGACGAAGGCCCCCGGACCTGGCCCCCGCCGGCGGTGCCGGGCGCCCAATCGGGCGGTGGCGGCGGGCCCGGCATGACCGGTCCCCGGGCCTGCTTGGGTACGCTGGCCTCCCCGTGCTCCCTGTCGAACGTATCCGGAACTTCTCCGTCATCAGCCACGTCGATCACGGCAAGTCGACCCTGTCCGATCGCATTCTCGAGCTCACCGGGGCGGTCGATCCCCGGCTCATGCGGGAGCAGTACCTCGACTCGATGGACATCGAGCGCGAACGGGGGATCACCATCAAGGCGCAGAACGTGCGCGTGCTGTGGCGGGATCACACCCTGCACCTGATCGATACGCCCGGTCACGTGGATTTCGGTTACGAGGTCAGTCGATCCCTGGCGGCCTGCGAGGGGGCGGTGCTGCTGGTGGATGCATCCCAGGGCATCCAGGCCCAGACCCTGGCCAACTGCTACCAAGCCATGGAGAACGATCTCGAGATCGTGGCCGTCCTCAACAAGATCGACCTGCCCGCCGCCGACCCGGATCGGTGCGCTGCCGAGATCGAACAGGTCCTCGGTCTCGAGGCGTCGGGGATCCTGCACATCTCGGCCAAGACCGGCCAGGGGGTGCCCGAGCTCCTCGACGCCATCGTGGAGCGGATCCCGGCCCCCGGCGGCGACGCCTCCGCGCCGCTGCAGGCCCTGATCTTCGACTCTGCCTACGACCAGTACCGGGGCGTGGTCAGCTCGATCCGGGTGATGGAGGGGACGCTGGTGGGAACCGACCGGCTCCGGTTCATGCAGGCCGCCAGCAACCACGAGATCGAGGAGATCGGCATCCGCACGCCGGTCACCGTACCGGTGGGGGAGCTCGGTCCGGGCGAGGTGGGCTATCTGATCGCGGGGATCAAGGACGTGGGCGGAGCCCGGTCCGGCGAAACCGTGACCACGGCCAGCCACCCGGCCCCGGCTGCGTTGGACGGGTACCGCGATCCGAAGCCCATGGTGTTCTGCGGGCTCTTCCCCATCGACGGTGACGAACTGCCCGATCTACGCGACGCCCTGGAGAAGCTCCGGCTCAACGACGCCAGCTTCACCTATGAGCCGGAGTCGTCCCGGGCCCTGGGCTTCGGGTTCCGGTGCGGCTTCCTCGGCCTGCTGCACATGGAGATCGTCCGCGAGCGACTCGAGCGGGAGTTCGACCTGTCGCTGATCGCCACGGCCCCTTCCGTGGCCTATCAGGCGTTCCTCAACGACGGGACTCAGGTCGACGTGGACAATCCGAGCGAGCTTCCCGAGCCGACCCATCTCGACCATGTGGACGAGCCCATGCTGACGGCGACCATCCTGACGCCGGCCGAGTACACCGGCCCGGTGATGGACCTGTGCCAGGGGCGCAGGGCGGAGATGACCAAGATGGAGTACCTCTCGCCCGAGCGGGTCGAGTTCGTCTACCAGATCCCCCTGGCCGAGGTGGTGGTCAACTTCTTCGACCAGCTGAAGAGCCGGACCAAGGGGTACGCCAGCCTCGACTACGAGCCGGAGGGGTATGCCACCGCCGATCTGGTGAAGGTCGACCTCCTCATCAACCACGTCCCGGTGGATGCCTTCTCCACCATCGTGCACCGCTCCCAGGCCGACTTCTACGGCCGGCGGATGACCGAGAAGCTGCGTGAGCTGATCCCCCGGCAGATGTTCGACGTCCCCATCCAGGCCGCCATCGGAGGTCGGGTGCTGGCCCGCGAAACGGTCAAGGCCCGGCGCAAGGACGTGCTGGCCAAGTGCTACGGCGGCGACATCACCCGAAAGCGGAAGCTCCTGGAGAAGCAGAAGGAGGGCAAGAAGAAGATGAAGAGCATCGGCCGGGTGGAGGTCCCTCAGGAGGCATTCGTCTCCGCGCTCAAGTTGGACGACTGAGGAGTCGATCTTTACTAGACCAGAACTCCCTTCGATCGAGGATCACATCCGTGCTCTCGCAACTGGCGTCTAACGTGTCCGCAGTGTCGAAGGACGTCTCCATCTCGGTTTCGGACCTTTCGAAGACCTATCGGATCTACCGACGGGAAGACGTCCCCTCCTCCGCGGCCGAGGCCGTGATCAAGAAGGTCAAGGAGAGCAAGCAGAAGAAGGTCCTCGAGCACTTCGACGCCCTCCACGACGTGACCTTCGATGTGGGTTGGGGCGAAGTGGTCGGCATCATCGGTCGCAACGGCGCCGGCAAGAGCACCCTGCTCAAGATCATCAACCGGATCACCGCCCCCACCAAGGGCCGCATCGAGCTCGGCGGTCGGGTGGGGAGCCTGCTGGAGGTCGGGACCGGGTTCCACCCCGAGCTCACCGGTCGGGAGAACGTCTACCTCAACGGGACCCTGCTGGGCATGCGGCGCAAGGAGATCAAGGAGCGCTTCGACGCCATCGTGGACTTCGCCGGCACCGAGAAGTTCCTCGATACTCAGGTCAAGCGCTACTCCACCGGCATGTACATCCGGCTGGCCTTCGCCGTGGCCGCCCACCTCGACAGCGAGATCCTGGCCGTCGACGAGGTCCTGGCCGTCGGGGACTCGGACTTTCAGGCCAAGTGCCTCCGCAAGATGCGGGAGGTGGCCCGTGACGGCCGCACCGTGCTGGTCGTGAGCCACCAGCTCCAGACCGTGTCCGACCTGTGCACCTCTGCGCTCTACCTCGACTCGGGCCACCTGGTCCTGCACGGGACGGTGGAGGAGGCCATGGAGGAGTACAAGCGCAGCTTCGCCCGCAGCGCTCCCATGCTGCGCACCGCGGCTGCCCGCCCCGGGTCCGGCGAGCTCCGGTTCACCACCGCCGCCATGGCCAAGGACATCACCAACCCTGGCGACGATGTGGTGGTCGAGTTCGCCGTGGGTGCCAACCCCTCGTTCGGCAACCGGTTCCACATCTCGTGCTTCGTGAACAATGAGGACGGCATGCTCATCGCCCAGTGCGACTCCCGCCTGAAGGACTTCTGGCTCGACCCGGCGACGGACAACGAGGGGAGCGTGGTGATGAGGACGCCGTGGCTCAAGCCGGGTGCGTACACGGTCGACCTGTTCATCCACGCCGGCGGGCGCAGGGCGGACATCTGGGAGCAGGCCTGTCACTTCCAGGTCCTGCCCATCTCCCCGTACGCCCATCCGACCACGCCCGACGGCACCGACCGGGGGGTCGTCTTCCCCGATTTCGACTACACCCAACGCTGAGGAGCCATGGCCAACATCGTCATCACCCCTCCGGGCAGGTTCGCATTCCCCAAGGTTGCCCAGCTGTGGGAAGGCCGCGAGGTCCTCTACCGCTTCGGGGCCCGCGACGTGACCCTCCGCTACCGCCAGACCCTGCTCGGCGTGGTGTGGGTGGTCCTGCAGCCGCTGCTGATGGCGGTGATCTTCACCTTGGTCTTCCAGAAGGTGGCGCACCTCCCGAGTGCCGGCGTCCCGGGCCTGGTCTTCGTCTTCACCGGCCTGTTGGCGTGGAACCTGTTCAACGGCATCGTCACCCGGGCCTCCGCCTCCCTGGTCTCCAATCGCGACCTGGTGTCCAAGGTCTTCTTCCCGCGCATGCTGGTGCCGCTGGCCACGTCGTACTCGACCATCGTCGACTTCTTCGTGTCCCTGGCCTTCCTCTTCGTCCTCCTGATCGTCTACGGGATCAACCCCGGCCTGGGCATCCTCCTCAGCCCGGTGTGGACGGCAATGGTCATCCTGCTGGCCGCCGGCGCAGGCCTCGTGGCTTCTGCCCTCATGGTCCGGTATCGGGACATCGCCTACGTGGTGCCGTTCGCGCTGCAGTTCCTCCTGTACGCCAGCCCCATCGCCTACTCCATCTCGGCGGTGCCATCGAGGTACCGGGTGATCTACGACATCAACCCCCTGACCTGGCTGCTCCAAGAGTTCCAGTGGGCCTTCCTCCACCAGCCGGCACCACCGATCTGGCAGATCACCTTGTCGATCGTCGTGCCTATCGCCGTCTTCGTGGGTGGGGCGGTCATCTTCGAGCAGATGGAGCGCGGCTTCGCCGACGTGATCTGATGGCGCTCAATGCATCCGGCCACAGGATGGAGTGGCAATGACTGACACTGCTCCACCCGCCCACTCGGCCGCCGGCACGCCCCTGTCCGCCTCCGTGGCCGTCGTCACCTACGAGCGGCCCACCTTCGTTGCCCGTTGCCTCGAACAGCTGCTGGCCCAGACGCAACCTCCTGTCGAGATCATCGTGGTGGACTCGTCCACCAGTGACGACACCGCCCGCCTGGTCCGGGAGCGGTTCCCGACGGTCGCCTATGAGGTGTGTCCGGCGGGACGGGGTGCCACCGCCACGGCCCGCAACATCAGCTACCGGATGGCCACGGGGGACGTGCTGGCCTTCATCGATGACGACGCGTTTGCGGAACGAGACTGGCTCGAGAACCTTCTGGTCCAGTTCGCTGATCCCACGGTCGGAGGAGTCGGCGGGCGCCAAATCCGCAAGCAGCCCGGGGAGCTGGTCGAGGGGGTGGATGCCATCGGGCTCCTCCTGGAGGACGGCACCCTCACCGGCAACTTTGCCGCCGATCCCGGCCGCAGCCTGCCTGTGGATCATCTGCTGGGTGCCAACATGGCCTTCCGACGCTCGGTCATCGAGAGCCTGGGCGGGATCCGCGACGGCTACGCCGGGACCTGCATCAGGGAGGAGACCGACCTCTGTCTCCGAGTCGCCCATGCGGGCTACCGGCTGACCTACACGCCCGACGCGGTGGTCGAGCACGTCGCCGCGCCCTACGCCAAGGGCGAACGGTTCGACCTCCGCTATGCCTACTGGGCCCAGAAGAACCATCTCATCCTGCTGATCAGGAATTTCGGACTCACCCGGCCCATCGTCCGCCGCTACCTGACGAGATCGCTCGGCGAAGCCGTGCGGGACGGTCGGAACCGCCTGGCCAGAGCCTGGAGCCGCGCCCACGATCGGGACGGCGTGGGTGCGCTTCGCGCCGCCGTGGCCGCGCTGTCGCGGACGGCGGTGCTCCTGGCCGGGTCGATCTCGGGCCTCGCCCGCGGCGCCCGTCTGGCCGGTGACGATCGCCGTAGCCAGTCGCCGAGCGGGTAGCGGGTAGCTCAGCCCACGCACGACCGCCACAATTCGGCGTGCGCGGCCACACTCGCCTCCCAGCTGAACCTCTCCGCCCGCTCCCGGCCCCGGCCCACCATGGCGCGGGTGTCCGGGCCTCCTCCCAGCGCCGCCACCAGCCCGTCGGCCAGTCCGGGCCCATCCGGCTCGACCAGGTAGGCGGCGTCGCCGCATACCTCGGGGAGCGAACTGCGGTCCGCTGCCACCACCGGCACCCCGACGGCCATGGCCTCGAGGGCCGGAAGGCCGAATCCCTCGTAGGTCGACGGGACGACGACGGCGGATGCCCCAGCCATGACGCCTCTCACGGCGGCATCGGGGACCCGCCCGACGCGCACGGTCCCGGGCAGAGGGCCGAACAGGCGATCCCGACGTTCGTCGGGCGGTCCCATCAGCACCAGCATCGTGTCGGGGAGGGAGGCCCGTACCAGAGGCCACGCCGCCGCCAGGCCCGCCAGGTTCTTCCGCTGGGTGCAGCCTCCGGCGTGGAGCACGAAGGGTGTGCGGATGCCCAGGGCCTCCAGCTCCTCGGCCGCCAGCGGGACCGCGGCGAAGAATGCTCGGTCGACGCCGTTGTGGATGGCCCGCGGTTCCGCCACACCCAACTGGGAGGCCACTTCGTCGGCAGAGAATTGCGAGGGGCACACCACGACGGAGGCCCGTCGGGCAGTGGCGGCGGCGTCAGAGGGAGGCCGGCCCTCATCGGCAAACCGCCACGACACCACGTCGTGCACCGTGAGCACCTCGGGACGGGGAGCGGGCGGCAGCCGGAGATCGAATCGATGGACGACGTCGTGGCCTCGATAGATGACGCGTCCCGCGGCCCGTCGCACACCCGGTGAGGCGCCCATCAGCAATCGGGAGGGGATCCGGACCGTCCCGGGCACCGGCGATCGCAAGGTTCTCACGGTGATCCGGTCGACGTCCCAGCCCTCTCGGAGCTCATCCGGCGCCCGCTGGGCCAGTTCGCGCTCGTAGACCTGCTGGCCCATCGGCTCACCGACGGCCAGGGTGGCCAGGGCGAGACGAGAGTTCATCCGGTGGTTCGTCCGCTCGTCCCGGCCGTCGCCGCCAGCGCCGGTGCGCGGCTTGCACCGCACCCCTGCTGGTGGCGGAGCGGAGCCAGGGTGTCGGCAGGGCGGAGGATGGGCAACGTTAGCGTTCCGGATCGCCGCCGAGGGGTGCTGGGGCCGGGACTGGGGCGGGTGCTGAGGCCGGGGCCGGGCGGGCCGGTAGGTTGGTGCGGGTGACACCGGATGACCGCGGCAGGGATTCGGCGGTCGGTGTGGTGCCCAGGCCCGCTGTCCCCGATGCAGACCTTCGCCGGCGCATGCGCCGCGACGAGGACTCGATCAGGGAACTCATGGCGGGTGCCGCCCTGGTGGTGCTCACAGCGATCGGCGGCGTGTACTTCGCCGTCCGGCCTGCCTCCAGCACGGTGGACGGATGGTTCCTGGACCTGGTGGGCGCCAGTCGCTCAGCGTTCTACCTACACGCCGTTTCGCTGCGGTATCCCACCGTGCTGGTGGTGGCCTCGGTCATCCTCGCCGGCATCTGCCTCCTGCGTGACCTGCCCCGGGCGGCCGCCTGCCTGATCGGCCCACCGCTGGCCCTACTGGCGTCCGAGCTGGCGGCCAAGCCTCTGGTGGGGAGGACGCTGGGAGGAGCGCTGTGCTACCCGTCCGGTTCGACGGTCGGTGCCGCCGCGCTGGCCACGGCCGCGGTGCTGGCGACACCGGCCCGCGGCAGGGTCTGGACGATCATGGCGGGCGCGGTGTACGCGCTGTGGGTGTCCGTGTCGGTGGTGGCACTCCAATGGCACTATCCCACCGACGCCCTCGCCGGACTGGCATTCGGCGTCGGCGTGGTGCTGCTCGTGGACGGGGCGGCGTGGCAGGTCGCCCGCTGGGTCGGCCAGGGGCGGCCCCGATGGCGATCAGCGGCCGGGGTGGGTCAGACCGAGGGCTGACACCTCCGGCGACGACGTTGCCGCGCGGAACCACGGCGACGATGCCACCCAGGTCGGACAGGTCACGATGACGGCGTGCGCGCTTCTCCATCCTCCCCGGCTGCGGGGCGGCGGATGACGGCCACGGTGTCCGCCGGGCTGTCGGGGTCGAACCTCAGGTCGATGGGGCCGTCAGGGTCTCCCGGCTCATCCGACGCCACGATCACGAACGGCGGTTGCTTCCTCGGGTCCTCGAGTGCCCGCTGGAGCCCGATGGTGATGCCGGTCAGCACGGCACCGGTGGCCGACCGTTTCATCCAGTTGTTGAAGCGGAGCGGGTCCTTGCCGTCGGCGTACTCCGGTTCCGCCTCGGCCGTCGGATCGCCGGCAGCAGTTCCGTCGGGCCCGAGTTCTCCGTCGACGCCATCCCGGCCATCGGCGGAAGCGCCGCGGTTGGTGGCAGGTCCGTTGTCGGTCGTGGGCGCGTGGTCCGGCCCGTCGTCGACCGGATCCGGCCTCGGGCTCTCGTCCACGATCTCCACGGTACCGCCCGGGCGCCGGTGGCCGTCCCTCAGGGGGCCGACGCCTCCCAGCATCCGAGCTTCCAACGTCTCATCCCTTCGGTGGGGCGAGGCCGGCCGCTCCGTGGCCGGCGAACCACTGACGGCGTCGGTACCGTAGGATCGGCCTCGTGCTCGACCGCTTCCACCCGCCTGTCGAGGAATACCTCGAAACCATCTTCGCCCTGGAGGAAGAGGGCATCCCGGTCATCCAGGCCCGCCTCGCCGAGCGCCTGGACAAAGCAGCGCCGTCGGTCTCGGAGATGCTCGACCGCCTCGAGGCCGACGACCTCATCGAGCGCACGTCTCGACAGATCGCCATGACCACCAAGGGTGCCGACCTGGCCCGCGGCGTGGTGCGCAAGCACCGCCTCGCCGAACGCCTGCTCGTAGACATCATCGGCCTCGACTGGGACAAGGCCCACGTCGAGGCCGGCCGTTGGGAGCACGTGATCTCCGATGACGTCGAGGAACGGCTGGTGGTCCTGCTCGGGAATCCCACGACCTGCCCTCATGGCAATCCCATCCCCGGTGTCGAGCCCCGCGGCCCCGAGCAGCGCCGCCTGGCCGAGGCGGTACCCGGTGACCGCATCCGACTCGAGCGGATCACCGAGAGCGTCGAGCACGAGGCGGACTCGCTCTCGTATCTCGGCGATCACGGACTGACCCCGGGAACCACGGCGCTGATCCAGGCCAAGGCGCCCGACGGCACGCTCACCCTGCTGGTGGGGGAGGCGACCATCGCCCTCGGACCGGCAATGACGAAGCGGATGTTCATCGCCACGGGCTGAGGCGCCCCGGCCCGGCGCCGCCCTGTCCCACCCCCCCGGGCCAGGCACCGGTTCCGGTGTCGGATCGGGGGGCGGAACCGCCGGTGACGGGCCCTGTCAGTCCGGGAGAGTTCAGCACTCACTAGAGTGGAGTGCTAACACGAAACGGTCCTGGTCCGCCCTCTGCACGCCGGCAGGTTCGTTTCCCAGTACCGAGACATCCATGCCAACCACTGACGACAGCCGAATCGACACCGCGGAGCTCGATGCCCGCAAGGCGGCCATCCTCAACGCGGTCGTCACCGAGTACATCGGCTCCGCCCAGCCGGTCGGATCCCAGCACGTGGTCGACGCTCCGGGCGTCAGCGTGTCCTCGGCCACCGTGCGATCGGACATGGCGGCCCTCGAGCGGGACGGCTTTTTGGCCCAACCGCACACCAGCGCCGGGCGGATCCCCACCGACAAGGGCTATCGGTTCTTCGTCGACCACCTCGCCGGACCCGGATCGCTCGATCCCGGGGGTCGCCACCAGGTCCGCCAGTTCTTCGACCACGCCCACGGCGAGATCGAGCAGATGCTCGAGCGAACGTCGGGCCTGCTGGCGGACCTCACCGACTGCACGGCCATGGTGGTGGGACCGTCCCACGAGTCGGCCGTGATCCGCTCGGTCCAGTTGGTGGGCATGGGCTCCCGACAGGCGCTCCTGGTGGTGGTGCTGGCCGATGGTGCCGTCCAGAAGCAGTCGATCGAATTCGGCGAGGAGGTCGACGAGGCCCGGCTTTCCGACGCCGCCGCCCGGCTGGCCGCCCATTCCCTCGGCCTACCCCTCACCCAGGTGCGGGCCAAGGTGCCGAGTACCGGTGATCGGTCGACCGACGCCGTCACCGCCGTGGGGGTCCGGGCCTTGCGGGCGCTCGGTGCCGCTGACGGCGGGGAGCACCTCTTCGTCGGTGGCTCCTCACGGATGGCGGCGGCATTCGACGCCGTGGAGACCGTCCGCTCGGTGCTGACCATCCTCGAACAACAGCTGGTGGTGGTGACGCTGCTTCGCGACATCCTGGACACCGGGCTGTCGGTGGCCATCGGCACCGAGCACGGTGTGGAGCCTCTGGCATCGTGCGCCATCGTGGTCATGCCCGTGTCGGTCGATGGCGTGGAGACAGGGACCATCGGACTGCTGGGGCCCACCCGCATGAACTACCCCCTGGCCCTCGCCGCCGCCCGTGTGGTGGGAGACCGCTTGGGCGAACGACTGAGTGAGGCGAGCAGATGAAGGACCGGAGGCAGGGCTGGTGACCGAGAAGGATCTGTACGAGGTGCTCGGTGTCCGCAGGGACGCGTCCGATGAGGAGCTCAAGCGGGCCTACCGGACCAAGGCCCGCGAGCACCACCCCGACACCAATCAGGACGACGGCGAGTCCGACGAGCAGTTCAAAGAGGTCAGCTTGGCCTATGAGGTCCTGAAGGACCCGGAGCGACGTGCCCGCTATGACCGGTTCGGCGCCGAGGGGGTGTTCGGACCTGCCGCCGGGGGCGGGGCTCCCGGGGACCCGTTCGGCGGCGGCCTGGGCGACCTGTTCGACGCCTTCTTCAACGGGATGGGAGGGACCGGAGGCGGGGCCCGTGGCCGCCGCACCGGCCCGATGCCGGGCCCGGATGCCGAGATGGTCCTCCAACTGAGTTTCCGAGAGGCGGTGTTCGGGCTGCAGCGCCAGGTCGACGTGCAGACCCCGGTGCACTGCGACACCTGCGAGGGCTCGGGCGCCGAACCCGGCACCTCGGCCGTGCGCTGCCCCGAGTGCCAAGGGGCGGGTGAGCTGCGGCGTGTGCGCCAGTCGATCCTGGGCCAGGTGATCACCGCGGTGGCGTGTGCCCGCTGCCAGGGGACAGGCCAATCCATCGACCACCCCTGCGCCGACTGCCACGGCGAGGGCCGGAGGAACGAGCCGCGGACCCTCACCGTCGACATACCCGCAGGCGTCGACGACGGGTCGACCCTGCGGTTGGCCGGGCACGGGCCGGCGGGATTCCGGGGAGGGGCCAACGGGGCCCTGTTCGTGCACATCTCGGTCCAACCCGATGCTGTCTTCGAGCGCTCCGGTGTCGACCTCCACGCTCCGGTCCATGTCCCCCTCACCATGGCCGCATTGGGTGGGAGCGTGGGGTTCGACACACTGGACGACCGACGCGATCTCACCATCGCGGCCGGCACCGACACCGGCGCGGTGATCCAGCTGAAGGGTCTCGGCGTGCCCAAGCTGCGAGGCCGGGGTCGCGGCGACCTCTTCGTCCATGTGAGCGTGGACACACCCACGGGTCTGGATGACCGTCAAAAAGAGCTCCTGTTCGCCTTGGCCGAGGCCCGGGGCGAGGAGTTGGGGGACGTACCCCACAGCGAGGGGATCTTTTCGAAGCTGCGCTCGGCGCTCAGCTGAGCTTGGCCGAGGGCAACCCCGGGGAGCGTGCCGAGGCCCCGATGCCGGGGGATGGACGGGGGGGCCGACCGGCCGAGCCGGATCCCGTCCTCATGGCCGCGGCGGCCATGGTGTTCGTCGACGCACCGGCCTCGCCGATTCTCACGCAGGGTGATGCCCACCACCTGCTCGAGGTGCTGCGACTACGGACGGGTGAGCTCGTCGTCGCCTGTGACGGTGCAGGCTCGTGGGCACCGTGCCGGGTGTCGGCGGCGTCCGGCGGTCACCGAGCGGAGCGGGTGGACCTGGCCACCGTTCTGGAGGTCGAGGGCGGTGTCACCACCCAGCCCAGGCCGGGGCCCCCGATCACGGTGGCGTTCGCCCCGACCAAGGGAGACCGGCCGGAGTGGGTCACCCAGAAGCTGACCGAGCTCGGCGTGGACCGGATCGTGCCCATCCGCGCCAACCGATCGGTGGTGCGCTGGGAGGGGGAACGGGGTGCGCGGTCCGTCGACAGGCTTCGACGGGTGGCCCGGGAGGCGGCGGCCCAGTGCCGGCGGACGTGGTTGCCGGAGGTGATCGGAGTGACTCCGCTGCCCGAGCTGGCCTCGCTGTCCGGAGGCCCTCCGCGGCTGGCCCAACCCGGAGGCGGCCCACCCTCGCTGGCGCATCCCGTGGTGGCGGTGGGGCCGGAAGGTGGGTGGGACGAGGGTGAGTTGGCCAGATTCGGCACCGGTGTGGGCCTGGGAGCGACCGTGCTGCGGGCCGAGACTGCCGCCGTGGTCGTGGGCTCCATCCTGTGCGGCCTCAGGAGCGGGGTGATCGGGTCGCTTGCGTAACCACGCTCCGTGAGCAAAACTACACACAGAGGCAGGGTCTCCTGGCGTGGAGGACGGTCGTCCGTCTTGGAGCGATCGGAACGAGAAGCACCTGCGTCACATTGGCAGAAGCCGGAGCTCAGGGGCGATCGGTGGAGATCAGCGGAGGTGCGTATGTCATTGATTGACAAGAGCGTCGAGGTGCTTGAGGAAGATGAGCAGGAGGAGGCGGCTCGCATCGCCTATGCGCGTGCCGTCGGGGCCCGACTCCGCACCATGCGCAAGCAGATGCGCCTGTCGCTGCAGGCGGTCGAGGCCATGTCCGAGCAGGAGTTCAAGGCGTCGGTACTGGGCGCCTACGAGCGCGGCGAGCGCGCCATCTCCGTCCCCCGCCTCCAGCGGTTGGCCAAGTTGTACGACGTGCCGGTGGACCAGCTGCTGCCGCCGGACGACGCCACGGTGACCCGATGGGGTGCGGGAGGGGCCAGTGAGGACGTGGTTCCCCTCAATGCCCGGCGGTCCATGCACTCCGGCTCCGGGACCGACAAGGTCGCCATCGACCTGACCAAGCTGCACACGGTGAGCGGTCCCGAGCGGGACCTGCTGCGGCGCTTCCTGAGCATGATCCAGGTGCACCGCCAGGACTTCAACGGTCGGATGATCACCATCCGGGCTGAGGACGTCCGGGCCATCGCCTGCCTGTTCGGGGTGACTCCGGACAGCATGGGCTCCCGCTTGGACGAGCTCGGGCTCCTCGTGAACGTGTGATGGTGGGCGCGGGCCTCCCATGACCGAGCCGATCCATTGGCTGAGCACCAAGGAGGCGGCCGAACGCCTCGGTGTCACGTTGCGCAGCCTCTACCGATTCATCGACGAAGGCGATCTGATCGCTTACAAGTTCGGTCGGGTCATCCGCGTCCAAGAGGCCGACATCGGCCGGTTCATCGAAGCCAGTCGTATCTCGCCCGGCAGCCTCGAGCACCTCTATCCCGAGGTGAAGGGAAACGGCCGCGCCCACGTCGCCCCCGACGGCCTGTCGGCAACGGACGGAGAGTGACGTTTGGCGTCGGCTTGCCTGTTCTGCGGCATCGTGGCCGGCGACGTCCCTGCCGAGATCGTGCGAACCGATGAGCTCACCGTGGCCTTCCGGGACATCAATCCGCAAGCGCCGCTCCATGTACTCATCGTCCCGAAGAGGCACATCGCCAACGCCGCCGCCGTGACGGCCGCCGATGCGGCCGATGTCGCCGCGCTGCTCGTGGCGGCCAAGGCGGTGGCGGATGAGGAGGGAGTCGGTGGCGAGGACCGCGGCTACCGACTGGTGTTCAACGTGGGCCCTGATGCCCTCAACTCGGTGGATCACCTCCATCTGCACCTGCTGGGTGGGCGCACGTTCGACTGGCCGCCCGGCTGACCGCCACCGCAGCCGGCCGGCCCATGGGATCACCCTGCCCGGCCCGCTGGTAGGGTCAGGTCCAGAGCGCACGTGGCAGGCACCAAGGTCAAAATTCTCGTTCCCGGCAACCATCTCATGGCCGGCCTGCTCGGCCAGCGCGACGAGTTGCTGCGTGTGATCGAAGGGGCTTTCGGCGATGTGCGGATCGCCGTCCGCGGCAACGAGATCTCCATCGACGGCGAGGGCGCGGAGCGGGTGGGGGCACTGTTCGAAGAGCTGATCATCCTGCTCGAGTCCGGTCAGGGCCTCGATGCGGTGCAGGTGAACCGGACCATCGACATGATGCACGACGACGTCCGGCCCTCCGAGGTCCTCACCTCCGAGCTGTTGCGGTCTTCCCGGGGCCGCGCCGTTCGTCCCAAGACCGGAGGCCAGAAGCAGTACGCCGACGCCATCGCCTCCAACATCGTCACCATCGGCATCGGTCCCGCCGGCACCGGCAAGTCCTACCTGGCCGTGGCCCTGGCCGTGCAGGCGCTGCAGGCCCGCCAGGTCAACCGGATCATCCTGACCCGTCCTGCGGTGGAAGCCGGTGAGCGCCTGGGCTTCCTGCCCGGTGACCTCATGGCCAAGGTCGATCCTTATCTGCGCCCCCTCTACGACGCTCTCCACGATCTGCTCGAGTCCGACGGGGCCCAGCGCCTCATCGACCGGGGCGCGGTCGAGGTCGCCCCCCTGGCCTTCATGCGGGGGCGCACACTGAACAACAGCTTCATCATTCTCGACGAGGCCCAGAACACCAGCCCCGAGCAGATGAAGATGTTCCTCACCCGCATCGGCTTCGGCTCGAAGGCGGTGATCACCGGGGACATCACCCAGATCGACGTCCCCGGTGGCCGGTCGGGCCTGGTCGGCCTGGAGGCGGTGCTCTCCGGGGTGCCGGACCTCGCCTTCGTCCACCTCGGCCAGCGGGATGTCGTGCGCCACCGCATCGTCGCCGACATCGTCGCCGCCTATGAGCGCCGGGCTCCGACGGACGGGTCCCCATGAGCCTGGACATCTACGCCGCCGACGAGCAGGCGGATCATCCCGTCGCCGTGGAGCGCTGGGCGTCGCTGGCCCGATCGGTGCTCGAAGCCGAGGGGGTCGTCCGCGACACCGAGGTGTCGTTGCTGTTCGTCGACGAGGCGACCATCGCCTCGTTGAACGAGCGGTTCCTCGAAAAGCCGGGCCCCACCGACGTGCTGGCCTTCCCCATCGAGGACGAGGCGGATCGGAGCGGACGTTCGCCCGACGAAGGGGGCACCGGGCCGGGATCGATCGAGGCCGACACCGGGCGCCTGCTCCTGCTCGGCGACGTGGTCATCTGCCCGGCGGTCGCGGCACACAATGCGGTCGAACACGGCGTCACCTTCGACGACGAGATCGCCTTGCTGGTCGTCCACGGGATCCTCCATCTCCTGGGCATGGACCACGAGGTCGACGCGGAAGCCGAAAGGATGGAGCTACGCGAGCAGCAACTGTTGGCTCGCTACTACCGAATGGCTTCATGACCCCTCCTGGCGGCTTCCTGACCGGCACCGGCTCGTTCACCACCGGTGATCTGGCGCTGCTCATCGTGGTGCTGGTGTTGCTGGCCGCCTCCGCCGTGCTGGCGCTGGCGGAGACCAGCCTGGTCCGCATGAGCCGGGCCAAGGCGCTGGCCCTGGTCGAGGACGGGCGTCGCGGCGCCCGGGTGCTGGTCCGCCTCACCGAGAACCCGCAGGGGTTCCTCAACCCCCTCCTCTTGTTGGTACTGGTCTGCCAACTGGTGGTGGCCACCCTGGTCGGCATCCTGGCCCACAGTTGGTTCGGGGCCTGGGGGGTGGTGGCGGCCACGGTGTTCGAGATCGTGATCATCTTCGTCCTGGGTGAGGCCGTTCCCAAGAACTGGGCCGTCCACCATCCCGAGCGGGCCGCCCTGTTCAGCGCGCCGCTGGTCTCTGCCCTGGTGCGCTTCTGGCCCGTTCGCATCCTCTCGGGGGCGCTGATCGGTCTGGCCAATCTGCTCATCGGCCAGAAGGGCCAGTACCTCGGCTCGGCCGTGACCGAGTCCGAGCTGTTGGCCATGGCCGATGTGGCCCTGGAGGGAGACGTGATCGAGACGGACGAACGCGCCCTCATCCACTCGATCATCGAGTTCGGTGACACGGTGGTGCGCGAGGTGATGGTGCCCCGGCCCGACATGGTCACCGTCAACGCCGACCAGACGGTCGAAGCCGTGCTGGAGCGGGGCCTCGAGGTGGGATTCAGCCGCATGCCCGCCGTCGACCAGCAGGTGGACGATGTGGTGGGCATCGCCTACACCAAGGACATGATCCGAACGGTGCGGTCGGGGAAGGGTGGTGACGCGGTGCGGTCGCACCTCCGCGTCGCCCACTTCGTCCCCGAGACGAAGCGGGTGTCCGACCTCATGCGGGAGATGCAGGCCGAGACCTTCCACCTGGCGGTGGTGGTGAACGAGTACGGCGGTACCGCCGGGCTGGTCACCCTGGAGGACCTCATCGAGGAGCTGGTCGGGGAGATCGTCGACGAGTTCGACGTCGAGGAGGTGCCCGTCGAGCGGCTCGATTCCGGGGAGTTGCGGGTGAGCGCCCGACTGGCGGTCGACGAGGTCAACGAACTGATCGACGCCCGCTTGCCCACCGGGCCCTGGGACACCGTGGGAGGACTCGTGTTCGACCTGTTGGGCCATGTCCCGGTGGCCGGCGAGTCGGTCACCGTGGACGCGCTGCGGTTGGTGGCCGACCGGGTCAACGGCCGTCGCATCGAGCGGGTCCGCATCGTGCCGATCGTTCTCGCCGCCCCCGAGGGGGACCCGTGACCGTCTTCCGATCGGGGTTCGCGGCCGTGGTCGGACGTCCCAATGTGGGCAAGTCCACGTTGGTGAACGCCGTGGTCGGCACCAAGGTCACCATCACCTCCCCCCGTCCCAACACCACCCGCGCCCAGGTGAGGGGGGTGCTCAACCGGCCGGACGCCCAGGTGGTCTTCGTCGACACCCCGGGACTGCACAAGCCCCGCACCGCCTTGGGGGAGCGCATGAACGAATCGGCGGCGGCATCGCTGGACGACGTCGACGTGGTGGTGGCGATGGTCGAGGCCACGGGGGCGGTGGGCCCGGGCGACACCATGGTGCTGACCCAGTCGGCCCGGCGGGTGCGGTCCATGGCCCGGGCGGCCACCCTCCGGGCCGGAACAGGCGGGGGCGGCGCGGGGATGGGAGATCCCACGCTGCTGGTGGTGGTCAACAAGATCGACCGGGTCGGCGGGGACGGGGTCCTCACCCATCTCAACGCCGTCGCCGACGTGATCGGGTCCATTGACGAGCACGAGGGCGGGGTGCCGGTCCCCGTGGAGTACTTCCCGGTGTCCGCCACCACCGGCGAGGGGGTGGCCGGCCTCGTCGACGCGGTGGTGGCGCGGATGCCCGAGGGGCCCCGCTACTACCCCGAGGGGATGGTCACCGACGTGGCGGAGGCCTTCTGGGTGGCGGACCTGGTGCGCGAGGAGCTGCTCCACCGGGTGCAGGACGAGCTCCCGCACAGCATCGCCTGCCGGGTCACAGAGTGGGAGTGGCCCAGGGTCCGCTGCGAGATCCTGGTCGAGCGCGACTCGCAGAAGGGAATCGTCATCGGCAAGGGGGGGATCACCCTCAAGGAGGTCGGGACGGCGGTGCGTCGCCAGATGCCGCCCGGCGCCTATCTGGAGTTGTTCGTGCGGGTGGAGAAGCGTTGGCAGCACCGCGAGGACGCCCTCGACCGGCTCGGCCTCTGATCCGGCAGGACTTGCCGGCACCTCCGGCGCTCAACGGGCGGCGTGGGCCAACCGGTCTTCGATGGCGTCGACCATCGAGGATTTGGAGAAGTGCTGCTGGACATGGTCGACGCACGCCTCGGCCAACCCTTCGTCTCGGGTCCGCCAGTCGAGGAGCTCGCCCAGTTTGCGGGTCAGTGCCGTGACGTCGCCCGCCGGGACGAGGAACCTGGCCAAGTCGCCGGTGAGGATCTCGGGAATGCCCCCGATCGAGGATGCGATCACCGGCCGACCGGTGGACAGCGCCTCGATGACCACCTGCCCGAAGGGATCGGCGTAGACCGAAGGGACCACCACCACGTCGGCGGCGTGCAACGGCCCCACCACGTCGGAGCGCATGGGCAGCAGGTTGATCCGCACGTCAGGTGCCCTTTCCGTCAATTGTCGGGCAAACGCCTCGTCGGGCTGGGGGCCGACGATGAGCAACTCGATGGGCCGGCCCCCGCCGTCGAGCCCCGAGACCGCCTTGACCAGGACGTCGACTCCCTTCTCGGGGTCGACGCGCCCGAAGAACAGGACGATGAACGGCGCGTCCGACAGCCCGAGGCCGGCGCGTGCGGTTCGCATCTCGTCCGGGCCTCCGAAGGGATACTCCTCGACGTCGACGCCGTTGTGGACGACGTCGGTGCGACCGGGGTCCCCGCCCAAGGCTACGAACTGGTCGCGGACAAAGTGCGACACGCAGAGGAACCGGGAGGTGAAGCGCCCGAGGATGCGATTGACGGCGGGCTTCTCGATGCCGATGAGCCCGTGCAGGTGGCAGACGACCGGGGCCCGGGCCAGCGTCCCCGTGGCCAGTGCCCACGGCAGTGGCCTGAATCGGTTGAGGTAGATCACGTCAGGGTGGGTGCGGACCCCGGCCCGAACGGCCGGCACCAGCCTGGGTGCGTCCCGGAGCACTTGGCGCACGCCGAGGTCCAGGGCCGGCACCGCTTGGACGGAATCGCAGAACTCGGCGTATCGCGGGCGAAGTCGCCGTCCTGGATGTAGAGGAGATCGAGTTGGTGTCCCCTGCGGGCCAGCTCCTGGGTCACCTGGAAGGTCTGCACGGAGATACCCGTGTTGGGGGTGAGGTCCGCCGTGTTGGCCAGGATTCTCATGGGCAGTCTCCCGACCGGGTTTGCTGTGCGGCCCGACCATTCCCCATGTGTGACTTCTCCTCCTGCCGACGCCGCGTGACCCATGGGAATCGGGCGTTTGGCCGTCAGCCTACTCAAGGGCTCTGGTCCTCCCGACCGTGCTCGAAGGAGGGGGACCGGCTCAATGGCGGCGGCCAACGTGCCGATAGGTCGAGGGTGACACGGAACTGTCTTAGGGCCACCTGGCCGGTCGGAGCCCGGAGGCTGCCGCGCCCGTCGAGGCGACTGACGGAAGCGAGACTGAAGCCATGAGCTCGAAACCGGTGGGCGCCACGGTTGCCGGTCCCGGGCCATCTCGCCGGGAGGGCGCGACTGCGGGTTGGATGTGGGCGGTCCGGTGACCGCCGACCCCCTGTGGTTCGGACCGGTCGAGCGTCCGCTGTTCGGGTGGTTCCACGTCCCGGCGGGCGGGAGGGCGAGGTCGGGCGTGGTGCTCTGCCCCCCGATCGGCGACGAGGAGCGGCGTGTCTATCTGACCTATCGCAAGTTGGCGGAGTCGCTCGCCTCGGCGGGTCTCGCCGTGCTCAGGTTCTCCTACGACGGCAGCGGTGACTCGGCCGGGACCCTCGACGACCCCGACCGGATCGAGGCCTGGACTTCGAGCATCTCGCACGCGGTCGAAGCGGTACGCGCCGCCGGTGTCGATCAGGTGGCGGCCGTCGGCATGCGCCTCGGGGCCACGCTGGTGACCCGAGCAGCCGGGGCCATGGACCCTCCCCTGGCGGCCATCGTGCTGTGGGACCCCTGCGTGACCGGACGGGAGTTCCTCCGCCACCAGCAGATCCTGCTCTCGACGATCCCGGGCCAGCCGGCCGGCGACGAGGACGGCGTGGACACCCCCGGGTACCACTTCTCAGCGGGACTGGCCGACGAGCTTCGGCACCTGGAGATCACCCCGGTGGCAACGCCGGCGACACGCACCCTCGTCCTGGCCCGGCCTGACCGGCCGGCTCCGGGCCGGCTGGATCGTGCGCTGGGATCGGGACCTGCCGACCACCTCGACGCGCTCGGCCAGGGCGAGCTCCTCGACGTGCCGCCGCTCAGCGCCGTCATCCCCTGGGAGACCATGGGGCACATCACGATCTGGCTCTCTGAGGTGGCGGGTCCGACGGAGGAACGGGTCACCGTTCCCCGAGCGGACGAGGCGATCGTGGAATCTGACCTCCGCGGCCGGCCGGTCCGTGAGCGAGCGGTCCGTCTGGGGGAGATCGGGCTCTTCGCCATCACCACCGAGCCGGACGGTGGCGGGAGCGGACCGTGGATGATGTTCCTCAACGTCGCCACCGAGCACCACATCGGGCCCGGGCGCCTGTGGGTCGACTTGGCCCGCCAATGGGCACGCCACGGGATCCGGTCGGTCCGCTTCGACATCAGCGGTGTCGGGGACAGCCCGGTCCATCCGGGGCAGATGGAGGGCGTCACCTACGCCCGCGAGTTGCTGGACGACCTCCCGGAGCTCGCTTCGGGGGTGTCACCCGGTGATCCCTCGGACACCGTCTTCGTTGGTCTGTGCTCCGGCGGCTACGGCGCCCTCGAGGCCGCCATGGCCCTCGGTGCTCGGGGTGCCTACGTCTTCAACCCGGCTCTGTCGTCGGAGAGCATGAACAAGTCGTCCGCAGAGGCCGACCCCCGGCGTCGCGCCTTCCGGCCACTCCCGGTCCCGCTGGTGAGGCTGGCCGTGAGGCACGGTCGGACGGCGTGGTGGATCTGGCGCACCTACCGGCAGTTCGCGGTCTGGCAGGCCCCGATGGCGGTCCCCGCGGCGGCGGTGAGGTCAGGCCTGGACGTGTTCCTCATCTGCAGCGTCGCGGACACCCAGCCGCTCCGGGAGGTGCTCTTCTGGCGGGCCTTCGGCGAACGGCGGTTGCGGCGCACCGGCCGCTTCGAGCTCGCCGTCGTCCCGGACATGGACCACGTGCTGCTCTTCGGTCGGGGTCGCCGGGCGGCGGCGCGGCTGCTCACCCAGCGGGTCTTGGATCGCTTCGCCCCCCGGGACGTGCCGTTGGCCGTTGCCGGGGAGCCGGAGCCGGTGGCCACAGGCGGGGAGAAGGCAGTTCCGAGGATCGCTGCCGTCGCCGTCAGTCGTGGCCGTGCCGCACCAGACGCTCGATCCTCCAGGTGATCTGCGGAGGCACCAGCACGTAGGCCTGGTCCCTGCGTCGGGCGAGCAGGGGGAACCCTTCACGAACGGTGTCGTAGGCGATCCGGACGTGTCGACGCCGGATCGAATCCCACACGGCATTCTGGATGGTCCAGCGATAGTCGGTGCCGTAGTCGGCGAGATTGCGGTGGGGAGGCACCGGACGGTATTCATCGGCCCAGACCTTCCTGAGGGCCCGCACCGTCATCAGGCCGTTGGTCGGATTGGCGCTGGTGTTGTTGCCTGGGTGGATGCGCACGAACGACAGCCGGGCGTCGAGGTAGTGCCACTCGGTGTAGCGGGCCACGTTGATGAACATGACCCAGTCGGCTCCACAGGTGTACCCGACCGGGAAGGCGCCGGCGCGGAGCAACACATCGCGCCGGACAGTGGTGCCGCTGATGTTGCCTCGGTTGCGCTCGAGCAGCAGCTCGAAGCTTCGGCCGTTGATATCGAGATAGGACATGTCCGTCTTCGGCTCGGCCCGGCTGGCGGCATCCAGGCAACCGGCGAGATCGCTGGCCACCAGCTCGACGCCGTCCGCGGGCTCGGAGGCGAACGTCCATGACGAGGCGGTCACCGCCTCGCATTCAGGGTCTTTGGCCAGGAACTCGGCGGTGAGCCGCAGCCGGTCCGGGTGCCAGAGGTCGTCGTCATCGAGGAAGCACACCCACTCGGCGCCGGCCGCGGCGATCCCCGTGTTGCGGGCTACCGACTCGCCGCCGTGGGGTTGCTCGATGACCCGGACCGGGCTCCGGTGGAGCTCGTCGGGAATCGAGCTCCCGGGGCCGTCGCACACCACGATCACCTCTGCAGGAGGGTGGGTCTGGGCCAGCACGCTCTTGACCGCCTCCGCCAGGTAGGCCGGTCGTCGGTAGGTCGGGATCACCACCGCGAAGTCGGTCACGTCGGCAGGATAACCGTGGCCGACATGGCGTCCCGGCTCCGGGCTGCGCCAAGGCCCACCGATCAGGCGCCGGCGGTGATGTCACGCAGGAAGGCCTCGACCTCGGAGCGGTCCACGGTCCGCTTCATCGCTGGCACCCGGGCCAGTAACGCACCCCGGTAGCGGGCGGTGGCCAACCGGCTGTCGAGCACCGCCACCACGCCCCGGTCGTTGGCCGATCGGATCAGTCGACCCGCCCCCTGGGCCAGGAGGGTTCCCGCTCGGGGGAGGTCGACGGCGTTGAAGGCGCCGGGGCCGGCGCGGTCACGCCTGGCCTGGAGCACCGGCTCATCGGGGCGGGGAAACGGGATCCGGTCGATGGTCACCATGCTGACCGTGCGCCCGGGGATGTCCACCCCCTGCCAGAACCCGAGCGTGGCGAACAGGCAGGTGGCCTCGTCGTCCCGGAACGCCTCGATCAACGCCGGCTTGGGCAGGTCCGACTGGGCCAGCACCGGGAAGGGGAGTCGGGGGCGTAGCGCCTCAACGGCGGCGTTCATCGCCCTCCAACTGGTGAACAGGGCGAGGGTGCGACCGCCCGCCGCCTCGATGAGGATCTCGAGCTCGTCGTGGAGCGCCGGCTCGGACTCGGATCGCCGGCGGTCGGGTAGGGACTGCGCCACGTACAGCAGGGCGTGATGGCGATAGTCGAAGGGGCTTCCCACGTCGAGGGCGTCGCTGCTCTCGGGAGGCAGGCCCAACCGGTCGGCCAGGCCCAGCGGGACCGTCGCCGACGTGAGCACCCCGGTGACGGTGCCCCACAGCTGCTCGGAGAGCAGCGGCCCGACGTCGATGGGGGAGATCCGCAGGCTCGGGGACCGGGGCCCGCCGTCCACCCAAGCCACTTCGCCGTCGGTGAGCGCGGCGAACCGTGCCAGGTCGGTAGCCAGGTGCCCGGCGGCCAGGAGGGCGCGGTCCCGTCGGGATCGGGCCGAGGCGGGCCCGTCGTCGCCGGCCTCCCGTTCTGCCTGCCGGAGGTGCTCCACCACGCGGCCCACCCGGCCGGCGGCCAGCTCCAGCACCCGGCCCAGGTCAGGATCATCGGGCGACTGCATCGGCTCGATCCGGGGGCGGGCATCCCGGATGCGGGGAGGAGGCACGGCCAGTCCGAGCTCGAGCGCGGGCGGATCGACGTGGCTCTCCAGATCCGCCGCCGGCTCCGCACCGCTCTCGTCCCCGGGGCGGGGTGGGCCGGCGGGCTGGACGGCGGGGCGGGGGACCTGCCGGCCGACGAGCGGGCGGAGGGCTCGGTGGAGCAGCTCAGCCACATCGGACACGGCGTCGACGGCGTCGACCGCCCCCGGTGTCCCGGCGTCCAGCAGCGTTCGCACCGAGGTTGCCAGCGCCCGGAAGCGCCCGGGCCCGATGTCCGCACCGAGGCTGTCGGTCATCACCTCCTCGACCTCGTGGGCCTCGTCGAAGACGACCACCTCATGGGGTGGCAGCACGGCGCCGCCGCTGGCCAGGTGGGCCCCGTACAGGTGGGTGTTGACCACGACGACATCTGCTTCGGCCGCTCGGGCCCGGGCGTGCTCGGCGAAGCAGTCACGACCAGAGGGGCACCGAAACGCACCGGGGCACTCACGGGCAGAGGTCGAGACCATCGCCCAGGCTCGGAAGTGAGGTTCGAAATCGAGCTCGGCGCGATCCCCGGAGGTGGTGTCATCCGCCCATCGCACCAGCCGCTTGACCTGTTCCCCGAGCCGCCCGAGCTCGACCGGGTCGTCGGCCGCGGCGCCGTCGGCATCGGCGGTGGCGGTGAGCGTGTCATCGGCATCGGGCGGGTCCGCGGCGCCGGGTTGGAGCGAGAGCTGGTCGCCCCGACCACCGATTTCCGAGACGCGCTGACGGCAGAGGTAGTTGCTCCGCCCCTTGAGCACGGCGAAGGAGAGGTGGCGGTCGAGGGCGCCGGCCACCATCGGCAGGTCGCTGTGGGCCAACTGGTCCTGCAGGGCCTTGGTGGCCGTGGCGACCACGATGCGCTGGTCGGACAGGGCCGCCGGTATCAGGTAGGCCAGTGACTTGCCGGTCCCGGTCCCGGCCTGTACCACGAGGTGTCGCTGTTCGGCGATGGACCGGCCCACGGCCACGGCCATCTCCTGCTGCCCCTGCCGCGATTCGCCGCCTCCGGGGAGCGCCGCCGTCACCTGCGCCAGGGTGGTGCCCACCTCGTCAGCCATCAGATGGACCCTACCGGTGGCGCCGGACCGCTCCGGGCCCGGCCATGCCCGCGTGCCGACGGCTCGGCGCGGTTGGATGGCTCAGTGCCACTCGACGGCCAATCCGACGGCGACGCCCAGGCCCACGGCGACGATCACGCCCCGGAGGATCGGGTCGGGAATGCGGCGCCCGTAGCGGCCGCCCAGTTGGCCGCCGATGACCGAGCCGGCCGCGATGAGGCCGGCCACCGACCAGGAGATGTGGGTGGCGACGACGAAGAAGAGGGCGGCCACGGCATTGGCCGTGAGGGCCAGGGCGTTCTTGGTGCCGTTGAGGCGCTGGAGGTCGTCGTCGATGAAGATGGCCAACAAGGCGATGAGGACGACACCCTGGGCCGCCCCGAAGTAGCCGCCGTAGATGCCGGTGAGAAAGACGCCGACCATCAGGGCGGCGCCACCGTGGGCCCGCGGGGCGTGCCGTGTCTCGAGGGCCCCACGTATGCGTGGCTGGAGCGCCATGAGCACCGATGCCAGGGCGATGAGCCCGGGGACGGCCGCCTTGAAGACGCTGTGGGGCAGGGCCAGCAGGAGGGAGGCGCCGACCCCGGCACCCAGCAGTGATGCCGATCCCAGTTGGACCAGCCGGCCGCGCTGGCCGGTCAGTTCCCGCCGATAGGCCACCACGGCGCTGGCATTGCCCGGAGCCAGGCCCACGGTGTTGGACACGTTGGCCAGCACCGGTGGGTAGCCCAGGGCCAACAGGGTCGGGAAGGTGATCAGCGAACCGGATCCGACGATCACATTGACCGTTCCCGCCGCCAGTCCGGCGGCGAAGATCGCCAGAGCATGCAGCGGGGGCATGGGGACGGTCTAGTGCCCGCAGGCCGCGGGCTCAAAAGGGGGTGACGGTGGCCGTTCGCCCCGGGGCGACGGGATGGGCCGCCAGGCACGGGCCCTACCACCCAAGCGATAGGTTCGCAGGGTGGAACGTGATGCCGCCAGGGCTGACGACAGCGGGAGGCGGCTCCGCGCCCCCGTGTCGGCGACCGATCTGGCCGGCGGCCCCATCCCCGGGCACGTGGCGTGCGTCATGGACGGGAACGGCCGGTGGGCCGCCCGTCGGGGCCTGCCTCGGACCGAGGGCCATGCCGCCGGCGAGGCCGCCCTGCTCGACGCCGTGGAAGGGGCCCTCGAACTCGGTATTCCCTGGATCACCATGTACGCCTTCTCCACCGAGAACTGGCGCCGTCCGGCCGACGAAGTGCGCTACCTGATGGGTTTCAACGAGAGCCTCCTGATGCGTCGGCGCGACGAGCTGCACGAGAAGGGGGTTCGCATCCGGTTCGCCGGTCGCCGCGACTGGCGGGTCCCCAAGCGGGTCCTCCGGCGCATGGACGAGTCGATCGACCTGACGGCGCGCAACCGCCGCTGCACCCTGACCATGGCGTTCAACTATGGCGGGCGGGCGGAGATCGTCGACGCCGTGCGCCACCTGGTCGACGAGGGGATCGGGGCCGACAAGGTCACCGAGAAGGCCATCCGGTCGCGCCTCTACTTCCCCGATCAGCCCGACCCGGACCTGGTCATCCGGACCTCGGGCGAGCACCGGATCTCCAACTTCCTGCTGTGGCAGCTGGCCTACAGCGAGCTGGTGTTCGACGAGGTCCTTTGGCCCGACTTCCGCCGGACCCACCTGTTCGAGGCGGTGCGCCACTTCCAGCAGCGCCAACGGCGCTTCGGCGGGGTGCAGTGACGGCCGGCCGGGCCGGACGGCGCGGTCCCGGTGCCCGCCGGCTCGACGACACCGGTGGGATGTGGATCGTCACCGGCCTGGTCCTCGGTCTGGTGGCCTACGTCGGCATCGTGCTCATGGCGGTCGCCGGTTTCACCGCGGTGGTGCCGCTGGTGGTGATCCCGCCGGTGCTGGTCGCCCTCATCGGTGGCAACAACCTCCTCGGGGGAGGGCGGAGCCACGGCCGCTCACCGGGGCGCCCGGTGGGACAGGGTCGGGCCCCCCTGTCCTCCAGCGGTCCCAATGGAGCCGTCAGGCCGGACACCCTCCCCGCACCGGGGGGTCAGGGGGGGCCGGCGAGCCGGGGCGCTGAAGGGCCGAGCGGACGGCCATGACCCTGTTCCGCGACCGGGGCATGGTGTTGCGGACCATCCGTCTCGGTGAGGCGGATCGGATCGTCACGCTCATGACCGAGCAGCACGGGAAGGTGCGGGCGGTGGCCAAGGGTGTCCGACGGACCAAGTCGAAGTTCGGCTCGCGGCTCGAGCCGCTCAGCCATGTGGCCCTGCTGGGTTGGCAGGGCCGGGGCGACCTCGACATGATCAACCAGGTCGAGGTCATCGACACCTTCCGGACGGTCCGGGAGGACCTCGACCGCATGGCCGCCGCCATGTCCATGCTCGAGGTGGTCGACCAGATCGGCCAGGAGCGGCATGGCAACCCGCGCCTCTACGAGATGCTGGTCGGCGCCATGGCCGCACTGGCGGAGCGGGACTCGCCGATGGTGGCGCCGGCCTTCTTCCTCAAGGTGCTGGCCCTCGAGGGCTCGGCCCCGGTGCTCGACGTCTGTGTCTCGTGCGGTCAGGAGGACTCCGGGCTGCTGGTGGCCTTCGACCTCACGGAAGGGGGAGTCCTGTGCCGGAGCTGCCGTCGGGGCCGCCCCCTGTCCGCCGGGGGCCTCTCCTTGTTGCGCAGGACGTTGGGCGGGGGGCTGGCCGGCGTCCTGGCCGAACCGCCTTCGGCCGCCGTCGACGAGGTCGCCGCCCTGGCCACCGAGGCCATGGAGGCCCACCTGGACCGCCGGCTGCGCTCGGTGCACTCGGGCCAGGTGTCCTGAGGTGGCCAACGCCCACCCTCGATGACGGACTCGCATCCCTTCGGTGTCTACGTGCACGTGCCCTTCTGCCGGTTTCGCTGTGACTACTGCGCCTTCGCCACCTACACCGACCGCGACCATCTGATGGAGTCCTACGCGGCCGCCTGTGTGACGGAGCTCCGGCGGGCCCGGTCGGACGAGGGGATGCCTGCGGCCACCTCGGTCTTCTTCGGTGGCGGAACCCCGTCGCGGCTCAGGGCCGAGCTGCTGGCCGAGATCCTGGCCGCCATCCCGCGGACCGTCGACGCCGAGGTCACGGTGGAGTGCAACCCGGAGGACGCCTCCGCGGCGCGGTTGGCCACCTACCGGGCCGCTGGGGTGACCCGCATCTCGCTCGGAGTCCAGTCGACGGTTGCCCACGTGCTCGACGGGCTCGGGCGCCGCCACGGTGCCGAGCAGGTGGTCGAGGCGGCTGCCGCCGTGGCCGAGGCCGGATTCTCCTCGTGGAACGCAGACCTGATCATGGGAGGCGCCGGGGAGGACGATGCGGACTGGGAGCGGAGTCTCGACGACGTCCTGGGCCTGGCGGCACCACCACCCCACATCAGCGCCTATCTGCTGACTGTGGAGCCCGGGACCCCGCTGGCGGCGTCGCCCGACCGGCATCCTGATGACGACGTCCAGGCGGCCCGGTACGAACGCACCGATGCGGTGCTCGGACGGGCCGGGTACGGCTGGGAGGAGATCTCCAACTGGTCCCGACCCGGCCACGAGTGCCGGCACAACGGCCTCTACTGGGACCAGGGTGACTATCGGGGCATCGGGTCGGCGGCTCACTCGCACCGGGCCGGGCGCCGGTGGTGGAACGTCCGGACCCCCGATCGGTACGTGGCGCTCATCGGGGAGGGGAGGCCGGGCACCGCCGGGGAGGAGGTGCTCACCGGCCGGCAACGGCTGTTCGACGCCCTGGCCCTTCGGCTGCGCACGCCGGCCGGCGTGCCCGAATCGGCGCTGCCCGACGATCCCGATCTGAGCGGGCTGGTGGACCGGGCGGAGGGAAGATGGGTGCTCACCGTGCGGGGGCGGTTGCTGGCCAACTCGGTGACCCGTCGCCTGGTGGTCGGGGCCGACGAACGGGAGCCAGCCGGTACGATTCCCCCCTATGCCTGACCCCGGAGCCCCTCCCGACGCGCCCGCAGACCTCATGGAGAAGGTGGTCGGGCTGTGCAAGCGCCGCGGCTTCATCTTCCCGTCGGCGGAGATCTACGGGGGCTTCCGTTCGACCTACGACTACGGGCCCCTCGGCGTCAATCTGTTGCGCAATGTGAAGAACGCCTGGTGGGAGGCCATGGTGCAACGTCGCGACGACGTGGTCGGCCTGGACGCCGCCATCCTCTCGCCCCCGGCGGTGTGGGAGGCGTCGGGCCACCTGTCCAACTTCACCGACCCGTTGGTGGACTGCAGGAGCTGTCACCAGCGCTGGCGGGCCGACAAGATCGACGGCGTCTGCCCGGCGTGCGGATCCACCGAATTCACCCAGGCCCGCGCCTTCAATCTGATGTTCAAGACGCACGCCGGCCCGGTCGAGGACGAGGGTGCGGTGGCCTACCTGCGGCCCGAGACGGCCCAGGGGATGTTCACCAACTTCGCCAATGTGCTCCAGACCACGCGGAAGAAGCCACCCTTCGGCATCGCCCAGGTGGGAAAGTCCTTCCGCAACGAGATCACGCCGCAGAACTTCGTCTTCAGGACCCGGGAATTCGAGCAGATGGAGCTGGAGTACTTCGTCCCGCCTGCCGAGGCCCAACACTGGTTCGAGTACTGGCTGGACGAGCGGTACCGCTGGTACACCGGCCTCGGCATCCCCCCTTCCGAGCTGCGGCTCCGCCACCACGATGCCGATGAGCTCGCCCACTATGCGGTGGCCACCGCCGATGTGGAGTTCCTCTTCCCTTGGGGGTGGGACGAGCTCGAGGGCGTGGCCAACCGCACCGACGCCGACCTGATGGCCCACGCCCGGGCGTCCGGGGAGCGGCTCGAGTACTTCGACCAGCCGACCGGTGAGCGCTATGTGCCCTACGTCATCGAGCCGGCGGCGGGCGCCACCCGGGCCATGATGGCCTTCCTCCTGTCGGCGTACCACGAGGACGAGATCGGGGGGGAGCCCCGCACCGTGCTCCGGCTGCACCCGAGACTGGCCCCGTACCAGATCGCCGTGCTCCCGCTGTCGAAGAAGGAGACCCTTGAGCCTCTGGCCCGCGAGGTCCTGGCCTCGCTGCAGGTGCACTTCATGTGCGACTACGACGTGACCCAGTCCATCGGCAAGCGCTACCGCCGTCAGGACGAGGTGGGAACGCCGTGGTGCGTGACCGTCGACTTCGACTCGATCGCGGACCGGGCCGTCACCGTCCGGGACCGCGACTCCACCGATCAGGTCCGGGTCCCCATCGACGGATTGGTGGAGGAGCTGCGACGGAGGACTGACCGGGCCTGACGGCGAGGCCGCTGCCGCGGTGCGATGGCTCCTCACCGAATTCGAATAGGTCCTACAGTCTGGTCATGGCTGCGTCCCGGTTCAACGACAAGTCCATCCTGGTCACCGGGGGGGCATCCGGCATCGGGCGGGCCACGGCCCTCCGGTTGGCCGCCGAGGGCGGGGCGGTCATGGCCGTCGATGTCAACGCCGACCTGCTGGCCAAGCTCTCGGTCGACGCCGAGGGCCTCAGTGGATCGATCGCCACCCTGGTCGGCGACGTGGGTTCCGAGGCCGGCGTCCAGAGCCTGGTGGCCCGGTCGGCCGAGCGGCTCGGCCACCTCGATGTGGTGGTCAACGTGGCCGGGGTGCTGTCGTTCGCCCACACCCACGAGGTCACCCTGGACGAGTGGAACCGGCTCATCACCATCAACCTCACGGGCACGTTCCTGGTGTGCCGCGAGGCGATCCCTCACCTGCTGGCCACCCGCGGCAACATCGTGAACCTGGCCTCGACCGCCGCCCACAAGGGCCAGCCCTGGGCCACGGCCTACGTCGCCTCCAAGGGCGGCGTGCTCGCCCTCACCCGGGCACTGGCCGTCGAATACGCCGCCGCCGGTCTGCGGGCCAACAGCATCAGCCCCGGGGCCATCGACACGCCGATCACCGCCGCGTTCCACCTGCCCGAGGGAGCCGACGCCAAGCTGCTCCGCCGGGTCACGCCCCTCGGGCCGTTCGGCATGCCCGAGCACATCGCCGCGGCCATCGCCTATGTGGCCTCCGACGAGGGCGCCCACATGAACGGCGCCGACCTGCTCATCGACGGCGCCACGCTGGCCTGACCGCGCTCAGCCGAGGGTCGAGCGCCCGTCGGTGGCCCACCAGTCGGCCGTCAGCTTGAGGCCCTTGATCGAGGCCCGCGGCATCAGCTCCTCATAGCTGCGGCGGTAGCCGGTGTGGGCGATGAGCCAGGCGCCGCCGCGCTTCACGTACCGGTCGGTGTAGAACGCCGCACCCTGCACGTTGATCCCCATGTCGGTGAGGATGACCACGTCCTCGAGGGCCCACGTCCCCGTGGCCTCGTCCCCACCGACCAGGTCGATCTCCGGGTGATGGCACCGGTGGCTGCTCAGCATGGTGGTGGCGCCCATCGAGGTGCGGAGGAACTCCATGATGGCGTCGCGCCCTTCGAACTCGTAGAGCCCGCCCCCGTACCGGGCCGTGGCGTCGGGCACGAAGCAGGTCTCGATCTCGTCCCACCCCTTCTGGTCGAGGCATCGCAGGTACTTGTACTTCAACCGTTTGATCAATTCGATCTCGACGAGGTCTTCGGGTGTCATGGCGGCTCCTGTCTCGGGCCTGGGGGCGGACGCGGGTGGGGACCGGCTATCGGATGGTACCGATGCCGGGGATAAGCGGTAGGTCGAGGGCGGTGACCCAACCGGGAGGAAGCCCGTTGACGGCAGGGACGGCGTTGAGGGCTCGCAGCCCGGTGGCCAGGCAGCCGGCGGCGGCCGCATCACGGCCGCTGCCGTCGGAGAACCGGAACGCCGTCTCCTGGGTGATGGACGGCGATCCCTCGATCACCACCCGGTACACGTCGTTCTGGTTGCCCCGGGGCCAGTCGGGGGCGGCGTCGTTGCCCACCCGGTTCACGTGCTCGAGGCAGATGCGGGGCTCACCCTTGTAGATGCCGTTGATGGTGAATCTGATGGCGGCCACCTCCCCCGGGTTGATGAGCCCCTTGGCCGTCTGGATGGGCTTGTCGGTGGCCCACTTCTCCCAGGTGCTGGTGATCTCGTCGAGCTCGATGCCCACGGCGTGGGCCATCATCGGCACGGTGGCGCCCCAGGACATGACCAGGATGTCGGTGTGCTCGAGCAACGGGACGAACTCGGGCGGTCGCCCGATGCCCATCTCGTCCTCGTAGTCGCCCTCGTAGTTGATGTAGTCGAGGATCTCCAGGGCCCGCACCTGGCGGATCTCGCCGCACAGGCCCATGAGGGTCATGGGGAGGAGGTCGTTGGCGAAGCCGGGGTCGATGCCGGTGGTGAAGCACGACGATCCGCCGGCCGCGCAGGCCACGGTGATCGGATCGACCCACGCCGGCGGGTTCTGGGTCATGGTCGGCCACACCCAGGGTGTCATGGCCGTCGAGCACACGTCGATACCGGCCCGCAGGAAGGCCCCGATGTCGCGGATGTTGTCGTTGGCGTGGGCGGCGGTGGGCCCGAAGTGGACGAGGGCGTCAGGTCGGAGGCCGATCAGTGCCTCCCGGTCGTCGGTCGCCGCCATGCCGATGGGGTCGATGCCGCAGAGACCGCCCACGTCCATGCCGACCTTGTCCGGGTTGCTCACGCCCACCCCGACCAGGTCGAAGGCGGGGTGGCGCAGCACCTCGGGGATGACCATCTTGCCCACGAACCCGGTTCCCCAGATCACGACCCGCTTCGGCTCGGCGCTCATCGGAGCATCTCGCCGGAGTTGACCAGGAGGTACTGGCCGGTGACCGCCTTGGCGTGGTCCGAGGCGAAGAACGCCGCCACGTCGGCGACCTCGCCGTCCTCGGTCATGCGGCGCAGCGGGAACTTGCCCACGATGTCCTCGAGCACCGCCTCGGTGCTGCGGCCCTGGCTCTTGGCCGTTCCGGTCACGTACATCTCGACGTTGGGACCCCACATCCATGACGGGACGACCATGTTGCAGCGGATGTTGTCGGGGCCGAGCTCGTCGCACAGGTAGTACATGGCCGAGAGCAGAGCACTCTTGGATGCGGCGTAGCCGCTCTGGGGCAAGGCCGGCTGGAACATGGACTGGGAGCCGATGAGCACCACCGAGCCCCCACCCCCGGCCTTCATGGCCTCGGCCACGGGGCGGATGACGGTGAGGGCGCCGATGACATTGGTCTCGAAGGCCTTTCGCCAGGCCTCGAACTTGAGGTCGTAGAGGCCCCCCCAGACGTTCTCGTAGGCCGCCACCTGGATCAGGGCGTCCACGGAGCCGAACCGGCGCTGGGCCAGCTCGACCAGCGAGGCGCAGGAGTCGGCGTCGGTGATGTCGGTCACCTGGGTGGCGACATGCTCGCCGCTCGGGTCGAGCTCCGAGGCCGTGGCCTCGAGCGTCTCGGCGGTCCTCGCCGCCAGCACCACGTTGGCCCCGTCGCGCAGGGCGCTGGCCGCGCACTCGCGGCCCAAGCCCCCTCCCACCCCCGTCACCAGTACGTTCTTCCCCTTCAGCATCATCCCCTTCTTTTATATGTTTGACACCGATGTGTCAATCAGTAAATTGTGGCCGGTGAGACGGGTCGCATGGTCGGGGCAGATCCCCGCCAATGAGGTCGATGCCCGGCGGCGCATCATGGACGCGGCTGTCCGCTGCGTGCAGCGGCACGGAATCGATCGGACCAGCGTGGCCATGATCGCCTCGGAAGCCGGGGTGTCCCGACCGACGCTGTACGCCTACTTCGAAAATCGCGACGAGATCGTCAACCAGGCGGCCATTGCCGCCAGCGACTCCTTTGTGGAGCGGGTGATCGCCCACAGCCGTCAATTCGACTCGGCCGCCGAGCGGCTGGTCGAGGCCACCCTGTTCTCCATCAAGGGCATCCGGGCCGAGCCGGCGCTGGCCATTCGCTTTCGCCGCGGTCAGCTCCTCAGCGGCCCCCTCAACCGCGACGAGCTGTTCTACGCGGCCCTCTGCCTGGGCCCGGTGGTGGAGTTGGCGCCGGAACTGGCCGCCTGGATCGACGAGGCCTCGGAGCTGGCGGCGCGGGTGATCATCTCGCTGGTGAGCCGGGAGCCGATCGAGAAGCGCACCGATGACGAGGAGCGGGCCTTCCTCTACCGCTGGTGGCCTCAGGCCCTCGGCATCGCCGATGCCGCCCCGTCCGGTCCCGGGTCTCGACCCCGGCCCCGTCGGAGCCGGGAAGCATCGTCGGCCCGATGATGATGGCGGCTTTGTCGTCTCTGGCCTCGACGACCGCCGGGTAGGCTGGATGGTCGCCCCGGTGCGACCGTGCCGCCCCGATCGCAACGCCGATTCCACCCCAGGAGACCCCGTCCCCATGCCATTCGTCTACGACTTCGACCACGCCCACCGCAAGCCCCCGATGGAGATGAAGGACCTCCTTGGCGGCAAGGGCGCAAACCTGGCCGAGATGACGTCGGTGCTCGACCTGCCGGTGCCTCCGGGGTTCACCATCGCCACCACCGCCTGTCGGAGCTACATGGACGGGGGCTGGCCTGACGGGCTGACCGGGGAGGTGGTCAAGGCCAGGGCCAGGCTCGAGAAGAAGATGGGCAAGCGCATCGGCGACCCGGGCGACCCGCTGTTGGTGTCGGTGCGGTCGGGGGCCAAGTTCTCCATGCCGGGCATGATGGACACGGTCCTCAACCTCGGTCTCAACGACCAGTCGGTGGAGGGCCTGGCCAAGCAGACCGACGACGAGCGATTCGCCTACGACTCGTACCGCCGGTTCGTGGCCATGTACGGCCGGATCGTGCTGGGCATCCCCGGGGACGAGTTCGACGCGCTCCTCGAGGCGGCCAAGGAGCTGGCCGGCACGACGTCGGATGCCGGCGTCCCCGTCGAGCTCCTGCGCTACCTCGTCGATGCCTACCAGCAGATCGTCGAGCGCCACACCGGCAGACCCTTCCCCCAGGACCCCGACGAGCAGCTCCGCGGGGCCATCGAGGCCGTCTTTGCCTCGTGGGACGGCCCGCGGGCCGTCGCCTACCGGGTGCGGGAGCGCATCGCCCACGACCTCGGTACCGCGGTCAACGTGCAGGCCATGGTGTTCGGCAACCGGGACGACACCTCGGGGACCGGCGTGGGCTTCACCCGTGACCCGGCGACCGGGGCGGTGGGTGAGTACGGGGACTTTCTGGTCAATGCCCAGGGCGAGGATGTCGTCGCCGGCATCCGCAACACCGAGCCGTTGTCGGCCCTCAAAGAGAAATTCCCCGAGATCCACCGGGAGCTCCTCTCCATCTTCGCCCGCCTCGAAGCCCACTATCGGGACATGTGCGACACGGAGTTCACCATCGAGCAGGGCAAGCTGTGGATGCTCCAGACCCGGGTGGGCAAGCGGACCGGCCGGGCCGCGCTTCGGATGGCCGTCGACATGGCGGGGGAGAAGACCATCCATCTGACCAGGGCCGAGGCTCTCGACCGGATCACCGGCGAGCACCTCGAGCAGGTCCTCCACCCGCAGTTCACGGGGTCCGGGCAGGCGGTGCTGGCCCGGGGCCTCGGGGCCTCACCCGGCGCCGCCGTCGGCCGGGTGTACCTGACCGCCGACGACGCCCAGGCCGCCGCCCTCCGGGGCGAGGCGGTGGTCCTGGTCCGTAGCGAGACCTCGCCCGAGGACGTCCACGGGATGCTGGCCGCCGAAGGGATCCTCACCGCCCGGGGCGGTCTGGTGAGCCACGCCGCCGTGGTGGCCCGGGGGTGGGGCAAGCCTGCCGTGGTGGGGGCCGAGGCCCTGCGCATCTCGAACGCCTCGTTCAGCGTGGGGGACACGGTGGTCAGCGAGGGCGACTGGATCTCGGTGGACGGTACCAACGGGACGGTCATGCTGGGCCGGGTCCCGGTGTCCGAGGGCGAGACCCCGCCCGAGTTCGAGACCATCCTCCGTTGGGCCGACGAGGTCAGGGCCGGCCATCTCGGGGTGCGGGCCAACGCTGACAACGGGCCGGATGCCGCCAACGCGCGACTGCACGGTGCCGAGGGGATCGGACTGTGCCGCACCGAGCACATGTTCCTGGCCGAGGACCGCCTGCCCATCGTGCGCCAGATGATCCTGGCCTCGACCCCGGCCGAGGAGGAGCGGGCGCTCGAGGCCCTCCGCCTGGCCCAGCGGTCCGACTTCGAGGAGATCCTCGAGGCCATGGACGGGCTGCCGGTGACGATCAGGCTCCTCGACCCGCCGCTGCACGAGTTCCTCCCGAAGACGGAGGACCTGGCCGTCAAGAAGGCCACCGAGGGGCTGACTCCCGAGGAGGACCGGCTCTACGAGGCCGCCCTGGCGTGGCACGAGTACAACCCGATGCTGGGCACCCGGGGAGTTCGCCTGGGCGTGATCAAGCCCGGGCTCTATGCCATGCAGGTCCGGGCCCTGATGGAGGCGGCCATCGATCGGGTATCCGTCGGCGGTCATCCCGTCGTGGAGATCATGATCCCGCTGACGGTCTCCCGCCAGGAGCTGGCCCTTGCCCGCTCGTGGGTCGAGGTGGCCATCGCCGCCTCCGAGGCCGCGGCCATGCCACCCAAGGCTTCCGCCCGGGGCAAGAAGGCCAAGGGGTCCGGGACCGGGACGGGGTCGTTGGAGGTCCTGATCGGCACCATGATCGAGACGCCCCGGGCGGCCCTCCTGGCCGGAGAGATCGCCGAGGAGGCCGACTTCTTCTCGTTCGGGACCAACGACCTGACCCAGATGACCTACGGCTTCAGCCGCGACGACGTCGAGGGCCGCATGATGTCGGCCTATCTCGAACAGGGACTGTTGAAGCGCAACCCGTTCGAGGTGGTCGACCCCGACGGCGTGGGCGAACTGGTCAGGTTGGGGGTCGAGCGGGGCCGCGCCACGCGGCCGGGACTGAAGATCGGCGTGTGCGGCGAGCACGGGGGCGATCCCGAGTCGATCGCCACCTTTGCCCGGGCCGGCCTGGACTACGTCAGCTGCTCGCCCTTCCGGGTACCCATTGCCCGGTTGGCCGCGGCCCAGGCGGTGCTGGCGGGCTTCACCTCTGACGAGCGGGGTAAGAAGGCGAAGGCGCCGACCACTCGGGGCGGCAAGGGCCGGTTCCCGGCCGGGCGGTAGCCGGAGGAACGGGCTGTCGGCCGCCGTTTGCCGGCTTCGGCGGTCGAGGCGGGGCGACGACGCGGTACCGTCGACAGCTATGGGCATCCCCGACGAGGACATCGCCCGTGTCCGGACGGCCACGGACATCGTGGCGCTGATCGGGGAGCATGCAGCACTGAAGCGCCAGGGTCGCCGCTGGGTGGGCCTGTGCCCCTTCCATGCCGAGAAGACGCCGTCGTTCAGCGTCAACGCCGAGGAGGGCTTCTACTACTGCTTCGGTTGCCAGCAAAAAGGCGATGCCATCAGCTTCGTCCGGGCCATCGAGCACCTCGACTTCGTCGATGCCGTGCGCCAGCTGGCCGACAAGGCCGGCATCACCATTCACGAGGACACCACCTCGGGACGGGACAGCCAACGGCGGAAAGTCTATCTGGACGCCCTCGGGCGGGCCACCGACTGGTACCACCAGCGCCTTCTGGTCGCCGCCGATGCCGGCCAGGCCCGCGACTACCTGCGGAGCCGGGGGTATGACGGCGAGGTGGTCCGCCGGTTCCGGCTCGGATGGGCCCCGGACGAGTGGGACGCCCTGTGTGTGGGGATCGGCCTCGGTGAGGAGGTGGCCGTGGGTGCCGGGCTGGGATTCGTCAACCGACGGGGCCGACTGCAGGACGCCTTCCGGGCCCGCATCATCTTCCCCATCTATGACCCCTCGGACCACCCGGTGGCCCTGGGCGGCCGGATCCTCCCGGGCAGTTCGGACCCGGCCAAGTACAAGAACTCGACGGAGACCCCCGTCTACTCCAAGCGCCGCACGCTGTACGCCCTCAACTGGGCCAAGCACGACATCATCAAGTCCGGTGAGGTCGTGGTGTGCGAGGGGTACACCGATGTCATCGGGTTCTTCGAGGCCGGGGTGGAGCGCGCCGTGGCCACCTGCGGGACGGCGTTGGCGGAAGAGCACGTCAAGCTGCTGCGCAATTTCGCTTCGAGAGTGGTGCTGGCCTTCGACGCCGATGGGGCCGGGCAGTCTGCGGCCGGCCGCTTCTACGAATGGGAGCGTCGCCTCGAGATCGACGTGGCCGTGGCCGCCCTGCTTCCCGGTTCGGACCCCGGCGAGATGGCCCGCACCGACCCCGAGGGCCTGCGGGCCGCCGTCCAGGGGGCCAAGCCCTTCCTCCAGTTCCGGGTGGAGCGGATCCTCGACGGCGCCGAGCTGGCCACGCCGGAGGGGCGGGCCAAGGCGGCCGACAGCGCCCTGGCCGCCGTCGCCGAGCACCCCGACAATCTGGTCCGCGACCAGTACCTGATGCAGGTGGCCGAGCGGTGCCGTCTCGAGCCCCTGTTGTTGCGCGAGCGGCTCGAGCAGCTGCGGCGCGAGGGCCCCCGTCCGCTCCCTGAGGCCGGTGGTGGTCGCCGAACAGGTGGGCCCGGAGGGTCGGGCCGAGGACGGACGGAGGGCGGTCGGTCTCCAGGCCCCGACGAGCCGTGGGTACGCGAGCCCGATGACGACAGCGGATGGGACAGCGACAGGTTCGACGGCGCCGGCTCCAGACCGGGCACCGCTCCCGGCTCGTCCGGGAACCGGGGAGGGGGGTCCTCTGGGGGCACTGGTGGAGGCCCGGGGTCGAACCGGCCCCCCCGCGAATTCCGGCCGGGTCTCGAGGCCCTCCGGTTGGCCATCCACCGGCCGGAGGACGTGGTGGACCGGCTGGAGGCCGCCCTGTTCCGCGACGATCTGCAGCGGGCGGCGTTCGAAGCCCTCGTCGGCACCGACGACCTCCACGAAGCCATCGACGCCTCACCGTCGCCGGTTCGGGCACTGTTGGTCCGCCTGACGGTGGAGGAGCCCATGGGTGAGCCGGACGACGTCGTACTGCAGCTGGTGCGGGATGCGGCCAGGCAGGAGTTGACCGTCATGACGGCGGAAGCCCGGACGTCACCGACGGCGCCGCGGGAGGCGGCCAACGTCGCGGGTTGGGTCCAGGAGCTTGATGATCCGAACGCCTCGGTCGCGGCGACGGCGAGGTTGGTAGCCTGGCTTGTGGTGAGGGCACAGACGAGCGGACCGGGGTCGGAAGCATGATCGCCAAACAAGGGTCGCACCTTGTGCCGGCGGCACCGGAATCGGTGGCCATTCCCTCGGAGCCTTCGACCGCCAGCGGCGGACGGGCACTCGACGTGCTCCCGAGCGATCAGTTCGAGGCGCTCATCCGCATGGGACGCGCTCGCGGTGGGCTGACCCAGGACGATGTGATGACCGTGTTGCGATCCGTCGAGTTGAACGCGGATCTCATCTCCGACGTGGTGGAGAGGATCAGAGAGGCCGGCATCGAATTCACGTATGACACCGGCGAGACCACCATCGTGCCCATGACCGGTGCGGTCGCCGACGACCTCTCCGAACGGCTACGCGACGAGTTCCCCGTTCTTCCCGATCATGCCGGCGGCCCCGCCGTCGCCGACGGCATCCCGCCGGCGCTGATCGTGGCCTTGGAGCCACCGTGGTCGCCGACCCGCCGGAGCGGGTCCGCCAGCGGCGACGAAGGTCCCGCGGCCGAGGCTCGAACCCCGGTCAGGAAGCCGCGGGCGTCGCGCCGATCGGCGCCGAAGGACGGCTATGTCGACGGCGAAGGGTTCAGGGGATCGGCCGCCGACCCCGTGCACATGTACCTCAAGGAGATCGGCAAGGTCAAGCTGCTCGACGCAGCCCTCGAGGTGGAGCTGGCCGAGCGGATCGTGGCCGGGAACCAGGTGGTTGAGCGCATGGCGGCGTTCGAGGGCGAGACCGGCGAGCGCTACCCCGAGCGGGCGTCCGATCGGCAGGTCATCCGACGTGGGCAGGCGGCCAAGGAGGCATTGATCGAGGCCAACCTCCGGTTGGTGGTGTCGATCGCCAAGCGCTACCGCAACCGGGGCCTGGCCTTCCTCGACCTCATCCAAGAGGGCAACCTCGGCCTCATGCGAGCCGTCGAGAAGTTCGACCACACCAAGGGCTTCAAGTTCTCCACGTACGCCACATGGTGGATCCGCCAGGCCATCACCCGGGCCATCGCCGACCAGGCGCGCACCATCCGTATTCCGGTCCACATGGTGGAGACCATCAACAAGGTGGTGTGGGCACAGCGCCAGCTCCTGCAGGAGCTCGGCCGAGAGCCGAGCGCCGAAGAGGTGGCGGGGCGGGTCGACTTCTCCATCGAACGGGTGCGAGAGATCCAGCGGATCAACCAGGACACCGTGTCACTGGAGCAGCCGATGGGGGACGAAGACGACTTCAGCCTGTCCGACCTCATCGAGGACCGCGAGGCGGTGGTTCCCGACGACGCCGCGGCTCGAATGATGCTCGACGATGCCGTACACGAGGCGCTGGGACACTTGTCGCCACGCGAGCAAGACGTGGTTCGGCTCCGCTTCGGTCTGGAGGACGGCAAGATCCGCACGCTGGAGGAGGTGGGAAAGGCCTTCGGGGTTACCCGCGAGCGGATCAGGCAGATCGAGGCGAAGACGCTGGCCAAGCTGCGTCGGCCCGAGTCGGCCCAGCTGCTTCGGGACTACCTCGACGAAGCGTGACGGCTCGACGAGGCGTGACGGCGGGCCCCGGCTCGTGAACGGGCCGGATCTGGGCTGGCCGGCAATCGGACCGGAGCCACCGGGTCCGACCAGCGACCACGGCCGTTGAGGGCCGACGCCAGGTCCTCGGCCAGATCGAGGGCGATGGCATCGGCTGCCTGGTCGGCATCGCGCCACCCCAGTCGAACGCCAATGGCGTCCTTTGCCCGCTCGACCCCGAGGGTCACCACGGCCCTGCTCTTGTGGCCGACGAGGGACGCGGTGCTGGCCACCGGCGCCGACCGAGCGGCGGCTCCGGCCATCCGTGTGATCTGCAGGTAGCGCTCACGACCGGCGCGGGTCCCCAAGACGTACCCGATGCCGAGAGCAGCGGCGGTGCCGATCCGAAACCTCACCGGCCCATTGTGCCCGCGTGGCGGGAGCCGTGCATATTCGCCCCTGAGGTGGGCGAGCACCGGCTAGTGTCCTCAGGCACGCCGCGGGGCCTTCCCGCCCACGGCGCGCCCTTCCGGGGTAGCTCAATCGGCAGAGCGAGCGGCTGTTAACCGCTAGGTTGAGAGTTCGAGTCTCTCCCCCGGAGCCATGCCGATCCGGACCGCCGTCCCTTCCGTGCCGGCCATCGTGGACGGCGGCTGGAGTGGCTTTGTCAGGGCTTGAAGATGGCGACACCGGCGGCCCAGTACATGGCGGTGCCGAACGAGCCGGCGAAGGTCTGGGCACCCGACGTGGTGGCAACCTGGTAGCCGGTGATCACCGTGGCGATCGTGCCTGTGGTGGTCTGCTGGGACTGGGTCGTGTACCCCGGTGAGGTCACCGAGATCGCTTGGGCGTTGTTGTGCCCGGCGACGAAGCCGACGACCAACTCGTTGGCCACCGACGAGTTGGCTGTGCCCGAGTTTGCCGCCGTCCCGGTGTTGGACGTACCCGTGGCCGCGTCGAGCGGGGAAGTGGTGGCGACTCCGGCAAACTCCTGCACCTCGAAGGCAATCGAGGCGGCCGAGCTCGTGTGCACGGTCACCGTGGTTACCGGACTGGCGTTGGCCACGTACCACATCTCCCCCTCGGAGTTGTGGCCCGCCACGAAATAGCCGGTACCGCGGACCCATGCATTACCCGCATTGTCGGTCACCGACGTGACGTGGTTGGTGGCGCCGGTGTACTCGCTGATGGAGAGGACCAGCAGATCTCCGGCGGTGGTGGCCGAAGGGAAGGAGCCGGCTAGTGAGGTGGCAGCGGCGGTTTCAGTACCGCTGGCGGATTGCACGAGATGCGGCAGTGCGGTGACAGCGGCGACCGTCAGGGAGAAGGAAGTTGCATGGGTGGCCGACGTTCCCGTCCCGGTGACCGTGATCGGGAAGGTGCCGGTGGGCGTCGACGGCGAGGTGGTGATGGTCATGGTCGAGCTCTGCCCGGCGTTGAGCGTCTGGGGGCTGAACGAGACCAGGG